>Ga0209267_1003097_pt1 | contig 10420 bp, 6 predicted proteins | sample GraSoiAngelo_137_FD_185894 | JGI IMG/M metagenome (GOLD analysis project Ga0209267, IMG submission 185894) | Grasslands soil microbial communities from the Angelo Coastal Reserve, California, USA - 14_0929_09_30cm (SPAdes) (version 2) | ecosystem: Environmental > Terrestrial > Soil > Grasslands ... | reverse complement strand
GGAGACCGGTTCTGCCGCACTGCCTGTGTTTGTCAAGGTGACCGTGCTTGGCGGGCTCGTTGTATTAACGGTCTGATTGTCGAAGGCAACTGAGGCGGGGTTCACAGAGAAGAACGACGACGGTAGGTTGATAATGGAAACCGTAGCAGGGGACGCCTTAGTTGGGTCTGCAGCTAACCTCGCCGTGACCACCACAGTGGGAGGATTGGGCACGGTTGCTGGCGCCGTGTATTTTCCTGTCGCATCAATCGCTCCGCAGCTTGCGCCCGTGCAACCTGTTCCGGAGACAGTCCAAGTGACGGCCTGGCTGGCTCCACTGGGAGTCACGGTCGAAGTGAATTGCTGCACGCGACCGACCGGGACGGTGGCGCTGGAGGGCGTAACGATGACCTCTGCCGAGGGCGGAAGCTGGTTGTTAACAGTTGAAGCCGCACTGCCGCCGCATCCGACAAGGAACAGCATCATTCCCGCGCCGACCAGGAAGCTGGCCGTCAACCCGCCGGCGGAAATCGAAGCAAGACGTCGTTTCATTGGTTCCTCTTTTTTTCGCACGGACAATTTGGTGATGCCGACTTTGCTCGGGGAGGATGGTGCAAATCAATGTCTGGCGGCTGGCTTTTGGCTGGTATCTTTCTGATCGGGTAGGTGGTTGGAAAAAATAGGGTTGTGACCCAGGCTGCCGCATTATTGCTTACCAGACGAGTGTGCTAAACTCGCGGCAATTCGAGCTAACCATGGCAACGCCCACTCCCTGCGAACGGGTTTGCTTCGACGTATTCGAAGCCGACTTGCGTTCCGGTGAGCTGCGCAAGCGAGGCGTCAAAATCAAGCTTCACCATCAGCCTTTTCAGGTTTTGACTATGTTGCTCGAACATCCGGGCGAGGTGGTGACCCGCGAGGAGTTGAAGAGCAAGCTTTGGCCTTTCGACACGTTTGTGGACTTCGACGTGGGCTTGAACTCTGCGGTCAAGAAGTTGCGGGACGCCTTGGGCGACTCGGCAGAAATCCCACGCTACGTCGAGACACTGTCCCGACGGGGATACCGCTTCATCGGGTCGCTTGGTGACGCTTCGAGCTCCAGAGGAGAGCACGCACTCGGGGTTCCCGGTCGAGTGGTCGCGGAGCAGTCCGCCGCTGCGAGCGAAGGAGTTGTAACTGAAGTGCCTGCAGTGTCCGGCGTGAGCAGGAGGTGGACGCTTTGGACCGCCGCTGGCGTTCTCGCTGGCCTCCTGGTGTTGCTGGTCGGTTTCGATGTTGGCAGCTGGCGGGAAAAGCTTCTGGCAAGAGCAACACCCGTCCACATCCGTTCCATTGCCGTACTGCCATTGGAAAACTTAAGTGGCGACCCGGCGCAAGAATACTTCACCGACGGAATGACGGATGCCCTCGTCACGGAGCTGGCGCAGATCAGCTCCCTGCGCGTGATTTCTCGCACCTCTGTGATGCGCTATAAGGGTACACGCAAGCCTCTTCCAGACATCGCCAAGGAATTGAACGTGGACGGCATCGTGGAAGGCTCAGTGGTCCAATCGGCAGAACGAGTGCGAGTCAATGCGCAACTGATTGAGGCGGCCACGGACCGGCACCTCTGGGCAAGCATGTACGAACGCAGCCCCGGTGACGTGGTCATCTTGCAAAGTGAAGTCGCCCGAGCCATTGCCAAAGCAATTCAAGTCCAGCTCACTCCGCAAGAGCAGGCGCGTCTAGCACAAGCGCAATCGGTTGATCCGCAGGCTTATGAGTTTTATCTCAGAGGGCGTTACTTCTGGAACAAGAGAACGGAAGCAGCGCTTCGAAAGAGCATCGACTACTTCCGACAAGCAATTCAAAGAGAACCAAACTACGCGCTCGCTTACGCGGGCATGGCCGACGCATACATCGTACGCGGGGACCTTTCACGTGAAGAGCAGTGCTCAAAGGCCAAGGCCATGGCTAGGGTAGCTCTTCAGATGGATGAGGGCCTTGCCGAGGCCCACAATGCGTTGGCAATGTGTCTCTTCTCGTCCGACTGGGACTGGGTAGGCGCTGAGAGGGAATTCCAGCGTGCTATTGCGCTCGACCCCAACTATGCCTGGGCGCATCAGTGGTACGGGCAATTCCAACACGCCATGGGACGGCAGAACTGGGCTGCAGAGGTCAAACGTGCCGGCGAACTGGATCCCCTATCACTCGTTATTGCAGGGGGTGGTTGGTACATCGAGAGCGGCCAGTACGATCTGGCGATAGACATCACACGTAAGAAGCTGGAACTCGACCCCAATTATGCTGGTGCATACCTTGCGCTGGGCCGGCTGTACACCCTTAAAGGGATGTACCAGGAGGCCATCGCACAGCTCCAAAAAGGGGTTGATCTTTCGGGCGGAGCGCCTGAGTCCTTGAGCGCTCTCGGTTACACCTATGGAGTGTCGCGCAAGCGGAACGAGGCATTGAAGATTCTGCATCAGTTGACGCTGCTTTCCAAGCGCAGGTATGTCCCGCGCTATCAGATAGCCCTGGTTTATGTCGGTCTCGGTGAGAAAGACCGGGCTTTCGATTGGCTACAAAAGGCTGTTGCCGACCACTCTATCCCCCTCGTATTCCTGAGGTCGGCGAAGGAGATGGCCAGCCTGCGCTCCGACCCACGCTACGCCGAACTTCTAAGCCGGATTGGTCTCCCACAATGAGCAAAATCCAGTTGCTTCAGTCCATCAGAAAAGAAACTTTAGCTGCATGCGCATGCTGCGGATGCCGCCATCGGTGAACTTGAGGTTGAGAAACTGACCCGGCGGGGAATTCACCACGTCGCTGCTTGGCACTTGCACGAACTGCCGGTGGTTGAATACGTTGAAGGCGTCCCAGCGAAACTCCAGCCTTTTCCTCTCCAAAGTGGCAAACGTCTTGGCCAGCGCGATGTCCCAATTGTTGGTCCCGCCTGTAAGCAGCGTGTTCCGCCCTACAGTCCTGGCGTTGGGGAGCCTGCTGCCTTGGACGAAATGCACCTCACCTGGGGTAACGCATGCGCCTGTGTCCCGATTGCTGTAACCAGTGGAGCAAGCTCCTGGGCCGGACGCGGGCGCTATCACGGCCCGCGTGTTCAGAGGAGCGTTTGGATTGCCAATGTCAGGACGGTCGTTGTCGGAGAAGCCGTCGTTGTCGCGGTCCGATCCGTTCTGCAGGCTGTAAGGGGTGCCCGACTGAAAGGTCGTAATTCCCGCAATGGACCAGCCCCCGAGTCCGTGCTTTGCCACTCCGCGCCGCGGCCCCGGGATATCCCAGATGTATGCGATGGTCAGGCGGTGGCTACGATTGTAGTCACTCAAGCCGCGATCCAGCTTTAAGCCTCCCTGGCTGATCGGCACTGAGGTCAAGTTCCGATTTCCAGAATTCGCATTGACCAAGGCAGACTCGCTCGTGCTGTCCAGATCGCGCGACCAGGTATACGAGACGTTAATCCCAAAACCTTGAGCGAACTGCCGTTCGACGTGTAACTGCATGGCATGGTAAATGGAATTGCCGATGCTGGAGCGGATGACCCTTGGCCCAAAATCAGGATGCAGGCGAATGCCATTTAACTGCCGGGGATTGACGTCCTCGCGGGTGAAAAGCCTATGGCTCCCAGAGCCAACGTAGGCTAAATCGAGAAGAATCCGGTTCGGCAATGTGCGCTGCAGTCCGAAAGACCAGCGCTCAGCATAAGGATTACGAATGTTTCTATCGAATACCGCAAGCTGACCATCGTGAATGCTCGGTGCAGGAGCTACGACAGGCAATTGCGAAAACCAATTCGCTGTGCCGCGCCCTGCGACAATCGGGCTCACTCTATTGACCTGAACAGTGTTGGGACTGTCGCCCATGATGAAGTTCAGCAGTTGGGTAAAAAATGCGTCGTAGCTGATTTGGTAGCCTGCGCGCCAAACTGTCTTCCCCGCGCCAATAATCCTACCGAGGCGGTCTGATCTGGACGGCGGAGACCAGGCTACTCCTAAAGCAGGGCCAAAATTCTTGTTGTACGGAACCACCTTGTTGGGAACAAGAAACTGACTTGGATCAAATCCCGCAAAAGCGGGAAAGCGCAGGGCGTTGGCCGGCTGGCCGAAATTCTCATAGCGCAGCCCGAGACTTAAGGTCAATGACGGCTTTGCCTTCCACGTGTCCTGGAAGAAGTAAGATTGCCGAAACGAATCGGGATAATAGACGGGGTTGCCGAAGTTTCGCCTGATGGTGCCAGACGGCCCGCTGAAGTCATCCAGGAAATTGGCAAAAGCCGAATAGCCGGGCGAGGCAGTGTACATGAACACTCCACGCCCAGCGAATCCTGCTCCCAGTTGCTTGGCCAATTGCCGAAGAAATTCGAAGCCGTAGCGAAACATATGGTGGCCTACCAGTTTCGATTGTGTTTCCTGGAGCAACCAATTGTTCGCAAATTGGAACTGGGGAAGGCTACCGTCAATGCCGGGGGCATCGATGGGAGGAATCATGATCGCAGGCAGGGTTTTGGCAGGGGCAACCGCGCGAGACGAAATCGGCAAATCTACCGCGACGCGTGCATACGAAAAGCGAAGCTCGTTTGTAAGAGTATCGCCAGCAGTGTAGGTATCACTCACCAGAAAATTCTGGTGACGGTTGCTGGCATCACCGAAGTATCCGGGGAAGAAGACTTGGCCACTGATCGGCGAGCCCATTCTCGAATCATAGAGATACCGAAACGAAATCTCGTGCCGCTGTGACCAGGAATGATCGAGCCGCAACATCCACTGCGAGTCATCGCTCATCGAGGGAGACAGCCAGTTCGCGGTTCCAAAGGTGACGCTGCCACGGTCCCGGCCAGTAACAGGGTCAGCGCCAAGAGCCTGCGAAAAGGAGTTGGAGAAGCCACGCAAGTCACCCAGCGCATTCAAGTAAAGGTCAAGACGCGGATTGGAGGGGAACAGCAACCGCAGGCTGGACACTGCTTCCGCCGTCGGCAGGACAAACCGAAACTGCCCGGTGGAACGAAATCTGTCCTGCTGGAAGGCGGCAAAAAAGAAGGTTTTGTTCTTCCTTATCGGGCCGCCCAGAGTGAAGCCGTAGACATTCTCGCTAAACCCTGGAGGAGAGGATCCATTGAGCTTGTCTAGGTTGGATAGCGAATTAAAGTGCTGCGATCCATACTGCCAGAGGATCGTTCCGTGAAACTCATTCGTTCCCGATTTGGTGATGATATTGAAGACTGCTCCTCCCGCCCGGCCGAATTCAGTGCCGAAATTACTCGTCTGAACGGAAACTTCTTGCACGGCATCGGCGATGTTGAAAGGCTGTGCAGTGCCGGTGAATGACAGATCGTTATTGTCCGTGCCGTCGAGAAGGTAATTGTTCCCGCGCGGGCGCTGGCCGTTGACTGCAAACTGCGTGGCTAGATCGCCGTTTCCGTATGTCGTACTGCCTGAAGGCGAGACCGCGCCAGGCAGCGTCCCTGCCAGCGAAATTGGATTGAGCGCCCTCAGCGGCAGCCGACTGATCTCCCGAGACTGGAAGTTTCCACCGCGTAGCGGAGAATCTTTCAATAGTAGCTCGTCGGTCCCGGCATTCACCTTGACCACGGTTTCGTTGCCGCCCACCTCCAGCTTCACATCTACAGTCGTCGTCCGGTTGCCCTCCACACTTATGCCCAGCTCCAGGAACACGTTGAAGCCCGCTTTGTTTATCTTGAGGTCGAACAGCCCAAGGTCCACTGCGTCAAAGCAATAGATGCCAACCGCGTTGGTTGTAGTGGCGCGTTTCACTCCACTTTCTTTGTTGGTTAGTACTACAGCGGCGTCCGGTACTACTGCGCCCGAGACATCCGTCACCGCTCCGGCCACACTGCCGCGACTGGTCTGCGGTCGTGCGGGCAAGGCTAGACTGGCGATCGCGAGCAGGCTAATCGCCAGCCTTATTCGGAACCTGCTGCTCAACTTTCTCTCCTCCCACCACGATATTCACGGAGAGGGCTTGACTTGGCACTTGGCCAACTCAAAATTGTCGAAGAGTCAGCCTCTTCAGAATGGCACCGGCTCGATAACCGTTCCTATTCCGTGATCCTCGATTTTGCCCGGCCCGACAATGCGCGTGTTCGTGACGAGGTCGCCCACAAAGACGTCAGCGACCGATGCCTCGAAGTCATCGAAGCGGTTGAGAACGAGCGCGTTGTTATCCGGGATTCCGCCTCTAAAAACATCCACGGAGAGTGCGGCTCTTGCGCGTCCTCGAATCCTATTGTTCAGCACTACATTGCCCTGAGCGAAACCCCTGATGTTGATCCCAGCGCTCAAAAGGCCGAAGACTGTGCCCTCGGGCGGGGTCATTGTCACGTCGTTGTCCACGACGATGGCGCGCTCCATGGGCCAGTCTGCAAATTGGCTAAACACACCGATGCCTATGGCTTCTGCGTCCGGCCACCGGCAATCGATCGAGTTGTGCGCAATCAGATACGAACCCGTGTTTGCGACGCGAATCGCCTCGGGTCGCGGCGTTGTCTGCGAAGACACGGAGCCAGTGGTGATCACGTTCCGCTCCACATACACTCGCCCGCCAACACGCCGGAAGTTTATCGCGGGTTCAGTGGTGTTCCTTATCTTGTTTCCGGAAACGTACGCCTCGACCTCCGCGCCGGGTACACCCACACTGAATACGAGGACCCCCAGCGTATTGTCGAGAGCAGTTCCTCCAGCAAGATCGATGTCGTTATCAGCGATCAAGAGCGTTCCGGAGACATTCTCTGGCTTTCCCGGGTTCGTTGGCATAGGTATGCCGGGGCTCGTAACGATATCGATTCCCTCGCCGCCACCAAGCAATGGCTCTAGGCCTTCGATCTTGCAGGAGGCGATCACTAATCCGCTGACGGCGTACACAAAAATCGCGTTTCCCCTCGGGCGGATAAAGCGCAATCCCCGAATCGTGACGCGGGCTCCGGGAGCTTCGACATAGAAGGGAGTCGTTCCCCCCTCAATACTCGTTATCTCACCGTCCTGGTCCTGGGCGCCAGAGATCGCGACTCCCTTCGACACAAGGACCGTAGCTAAGCCTCCCACGAAAGCCGTCGCCGTGGGTACCGTTGGGGCTCTGTTAAAAGAGAAATGTCCTTTTAGCGTGACCTCACCGCCTTGATCAACAGCGGCCTGAACTGCTTTAACGTCAGTGTCCGGGTCGCCCGTTCCGACCACTACGGTCTGCGCGGCTGCACTTGCCGCCCAGGCCAGGACGGTTGCAAATCCTGCGATGAATCGCCATGTCAATTTTCCAGTCACCTTGTTCATCTTCATGTCTACTCCTTCTGTCTGTCTTTCGGTCTTGCTTCACGCGCTTTCCACCCCAAAGCATGCAGGCGAGGGGCGCTAACCTGGCCGAGAGAGATGCAGAGACGGTGAACCGCAAATGACTTCTTACATGCCTCTCTTCGTTGCACGCTTCGAAGACGCGTCGGTGTGGTGACTGTGGCTCTGGCGGAGTGAGTGATCAATATCTGGCAACTGACTTTTGTCTGGGACGTTTCTGATTGTGCAGGCAGCTGAAAAACTTAGGGTTGCGGAGTAAAGTAAAGGGCAGCACCACGCTTACCTGCCGATAAGCGCCCGCAATTCTTGTCGCTCATGGCAACACGCATCCTCCGAGCGCTTCGACAACAACGAAACTCAGGCAGGATCGCAATGACCTGTACGCCTCCGCTGATCGATGCCCTCGGTGAGAACTAGAACCGGGGCGCATAGGGCGTTTCTAGGCGCGCCCGGGGAGTATCCAGAAGCCCAGCCTTCCTAGGCCGAATTTCGGTCCACCTTCGGTCCAATTCAAGAGGGTGATTGCGCGACCTTTTCGGCTGTAAGCGACGCCAGATGCAGCACTTATTTGATTTTTACTGCCTTCTTAACAGCTGGGGGGTATAAAACTCTAAGTGCCGCGTTTGGTGTCGCTTACGAGCCTTATCGCTGTTTATCCTGCCCTTGAATTGGACGGAAGTTGGACGGAACCCTCTCCAGAACCGGACTCGTGACTCGGAATAACTTCAATTAGCCGTAACCCGGGAGAAATCCGAAACCGTCCTGAACTGCTTTCCAACCTAGCCTTTGGTGTCTGGAACCACGACGCGATCATTCACTCTCGCTCGTCTCCGACGGCGTCGGGAAGCGTTCTTGAATCCACGCTTGCCAGAGCGGTGTCCCGCGGGCGACGGTCCCGGCCGCCTGATCACCGTAGGTAGAAGCTTAGCGTGACCATGCTCTGGCCGCCGAAGTTGACGGCGCCAAGGGCGGCCGTGCCGGCCCCGGCTTGTCGAGCCGCCGCAGCAGGGCGTTGCACGGACTCTGGGTGACGTGCTCCACCACGCCGCCGAGCGCCGGGACGCCCGCCGGGGCGGTCCAACGCTGCCCGGCGCTCACGCCCTTCAGCCGCAATGCCGCGGTCAGCGTATCCCAGGCACTGAGCAGAAGAGGCTGTGTCTGTGCCGACTGGACCGCGTATCATCATACCGATTCGATTTCGCTAATAGGCTGGGGAAACTGAAATTGAACATCCTCACACTCGTCATCGCTCTACTGGGATTAAGCTTCCTGGGAATCCACTACGGCAGCAAGCCGTGGACTCCAACGCGAATTGTTGGCGTGGTGATTGGGCTGCCATCGCTGGCGCTTCTGGTGCTCGCCCGAATCGAACTAGGTAGCTCCTTCTCCGTCCGCCCGAAGGCTCAGACGCTCGTAACCCATGGCCTTTATTCTCGAATTCGCAACCCCATCTACGTTTTCGGAGGTTTGGTGGTCGCGGGGATCTTTCTCTACGTCAACAAGCCACGCGCTCTATGGATTTTCGTTGCGATCATCCCATTGCAGATTTATCGAGCACGCCAGGAAGAAAAAATCCTTCAGGCAAGATTCGGTGACGAATACCAGCGATATAAATCGCGCATATGGTTCTAACACACTGGATGAACACGCGAGAATAGCGCTGGAATAGTGCAATGACCCAGAGAAACACCGCATGACCATCGAGGGAGCAAAGCGGCGGGTCAAAGAGAACTCCGAGCGCCACTTGCGCGAGGTCTCAGAAAGGACTGGCCGTGGTCTCATCTCGGCCGTCGGCAGTGGCGGGGGTCATACCTTCGCAGACGGCAACCACCACAGTTCGATGGTCGCGTTCGAGGATGGGAAAGAAGCCACGTACCACCTGTATGTGTTTAGAGGACACATGTTCGAGGTTGTGGAGACCATCGAAATTTCAGCCGATGGTGAATGCCTGATTCGACGTGAACGAATCACGGGAGTCGACGGCACCGAGCGAATCCTGACGGCTGAGTTACCTACCAGTTCCAAACGATAGCTGAATGGACGTTGCTGTCCGGAACAGGCCATACCGCGTTTTGACCGTTGGTCATTTCGCGCGATTTTTCGCCAGCTATCCTCGGGATGCATTCCGAATCGCCTTGCGTCCCCGCGCCTTTTCTTGACATAGTTAGCTGTTTCAAACAAACTGCCGCCAATGTTCATCCTTCCAATTAACAGGGACAACCCAGTCCGTCGGGTGCCGTACGTCCTAATCGTGGTCATCATCGTCAATTGTGTCGCACTCGCCCTCACGTATCTGGTGTACACACCCGACACAATCTTTCGTCAGTTCGGTTTACTCCCGCACAACACGAATGGCCCACACTGTTCACGTCAATGTTCTTGCACTCAGGTTTCTGGCACATCCTGGGGAACATGTGGTTTCTGTGGATGTTCGGGGTTCGGGTCGAAAACGCGTTCACCAAATGGCTGTTCCTGCCGGTTTACGTTGTGTGCGGCTTGGGCGGGATGGCTTGCATTGGCTGCTGAACCAACATTCCACTGTGCCATGCGTTGGAGCCTCGGGTGCGATTTCAGGTATAGCCGGCCGCAACCAGCCGCATGTCCAGAGAGGAGAGGTTAAGCCCAAGAGGTTTAGAGGCCTGATTTGGCGAACTACTGGTCGGACTAAGATCATGGTTTTGTCTCGCCAAAGTCTAATTCCCGATTGTCTCGCGAGTAGTTCCGTTCGGTTCACCACTATCGCAAGCACCTTTGTCCAGCCAGTGAACATGCCCTTCTTTGTCAATTTGCAGCTCTGAGATAGGAGGGCCTGCCAAATCCGGGTGTGCCTCCACCTCCATTTCGACGAATTGATGGGCGAGCTTGACGTAGTCCCCCTTTGCCCAATCTGGATGAGACTTGACGTGTGCGCGGATGTGGCCATTGAGACCCAGAAAATATCCGACCCGCGCGTACGACGGAGCGGTGCTCTCGGACCGCTCCACACTTATTCTCCCCGCTGAATTGACCACCAGCCCTCTGACGATCAGCGCAATCTGTCCATTTTGGATGCCCGCGAAAATCACTTCGGTTGTCTTGTTTTCTAGCGTTCGGCCAAAGTCGCTTGGATCTGCGTCGCGAATGTGACGAATCGCTCTTTCGTATGGAAT
>Ga0209267_1003092_pt1 | contig 10429 bp, 14 predicted proteins | sample GraSoiAngelo_137_FD_185894 | JGI IMG/M metagenome (GOLD analysis project Ga0209267, IMG submission 185894) | Grasslands soil microbial communities from the Angelo Coastal Reserve, California, USA - 14_0929_09_30cm (SPAdes) (version 2) | ecosystem: Environmental > Terrestrial > Soil > Grasslands ... | reverse complement strand
GCCTGCTCGTCCAGGCGCGAGGCCCAGAACGCGAGCCAGCCGTGGCCGCACTCGAGCGAGGTCAGGCGCAGACTCGGGAAGCGATCGAGCACGCCCGATCCGATGAGCGCCGCCATGTTGCGCTGGGCGTTCCACACGTGGCTCGCGGAGCGCACCAGGAACATGTTGTCCCAGTTGTCCCACATGCCCGGCGGATACGGGACCGACATCGTGAAGGAGTGGATCACGACGGTCAGGTCGTGTTCCTGGGCCGCCGCCCAGATCGGGTCCCAGTCGGGATCGTCGAGCGTCATCCCGGGCGGGCAGACCGGGAAGATGCCGACCGGCCATCTCTCCTTGCCGCAGCGCCTGATCTCGGCGACCGATGCCGCGACGTCGCGGACCGAGACGTGCAGCACGCTCGTGAGCCGGTCCGAATACGGGGCGCAGTAGTCCTTGAGGAAGCGGTGGTAGGCCTGGTACATGGCCTGCTCGACCGCGACGTCATCGAGGCCGGAAAAGGCCGCCAACCCGCCCGACGGAAGGACCATGTTCACGTCCACCCCCTCGATGTCCATGTCCTTGACCCGCGCGTGCGAGTCGAAGTTGACGCGATCGTCGGGAAACGGCGGCCCCTGCCAGCGCACGTCCCAGGGGGTCCCGCCGTCCTTCAGCCCTCGCGTGACCGCGTCGGCCGGCGGCACGCGATCGCGAGAGCCGAGCATCCGGTTGAGGTCCGGACGCTTGCCGACGCGATAGCGCGACATGCCGCCCTTGCCCGCGGCGCGTCCGACCAGAGGGCCGAGCGCGTTGAGCTTGGCCCGGTCGGCGGCCGACAGATAGGCCTCGATCGGTTCGGCGGCCTCGATGATGTGGGTGTCGGCGTCGAAGATGCGGTATCCGGAGCGTGCCATAGGGGGTCCCTCCTCAGGCGTCCGTTGCCAGGCTCAAGAAGCTGCTCCGCTGAGCCACGATAACTCTCCGTCACTCTTAGCGGTTCAGTCGGTAGGCTCCATGCGGTAGAGTCGAAGGAGCTTGAGCAGCGGCACGTCCTGCGCAGTGAACAGGACGGCCGGCTCGGTACCCAGGTTGGCGTGGGCGTGCCGCGCCCGCGGCGGGATCACGAAAAAGTCGCCCGGCTCCCACTCGAAGGTCTGATCGTCGACGGTGGTTGTCCCTCGCCCGCGCACCACGCGGTAGACGGCGCAGCTCGTTTCACGGTGGGCGCGCGTGCGAATGCCCGGCCGCAGGAGCTGCAGGTAGCACGCGACCGTCGGGCGAAGCGAGCCGCCGGTAGTCGGGTCGACGTACTCGAGCAGGACGTCGTCGAAGGGATCGGGGGCTTGCTCGGCACGCCTCAAGAGAGCCGCGTATGCGTCGGTCCACGGGAAATAGATGTCACGCCCCGGGCTCCGGAGCGCCGGCTGCTGCTCGTCGGGATAGGGCTCGAAGGTCAGGTTCTCGAGGAACCGGACGATCTGCCAGTCGAGGATGTCCATCCAGTAGACGGGCGCGCCGCCCTCGTTGCCGTGGTCGTGCCACGCCATGCCCGGCGTCAGCACCAGGTCGCCGGACTTCATGGCGCACTTCTGGCCGTCGACGGTCGTGAAGGCGCCCTCGCCGTGGAGCATGAACCTGATCGCGGTCGGCGAGTGACGATGAGCCGGCGCGACCTCACCCGGCAGCAGGTACTGGATCGCCAGCACGAGACTGTGCGCGACAGTCCGCTCGGGAACGCCCGGGTTGTGCAGACGAAGCACGCGGCGCTCGGCGCCACGGTGCGGGCTCAGGTACTCGCTACTCTCGAACAGGAGCGGCTCGATGTCGCGCCAGCGCCAGTGGCGCGCCTGAGTCGCGGTCGGCTTTGGTGGGATCAGTGGTCCAGGCCTGGACCACGGAGCGTCGAGCCCCGCCGCCCTCAACCGCGCGCAATACGCCTCGAGCTCCTCGACCGTCCGCGTCGTCTGGACCGCCATGGCCGTCTCCTTCAAGTGTGCGCCTCGGCCAGCGCTTACGATGGATTCTAGCTGAACACGCTACTCTGCCGGCTGTCGAAGCGTATCCCGACGCCACAGTCGACGATGTTGCCGAGAAACGTCACCTCGGCGACCTCGCCCGGAACCAGGCCCGAGCCGTCCGCGGCCGACGCGGGAACGAGGCGAAGGCTCTCCGGGCGAATCGCCACCTGCACCCTCTGGCCGGCGACCATACCCGGCGGCAGGGCCGCGTTGATCGGATGTACGCCGCCGACCGTGACGATACCGTCGTCCTCTCCCGCGCGGACGACGTGGCCCGAGATCAGGTTCACGAGCCCCATGAAGTCGGCGACGATCTTGTTGACCGGCCGCGCGTACACGGCGCTTGGTCACGTGCTCGATGCCGATCCCCGCCATCAGCCGCTCCGCGAGAGCCGCACGTATTCGCCGACCGCGGTGCGATCGACGTCGATCTCGAGCACGGCCGGCGCATCGAGCGGCACCCACAGGAGAGACTCGGCCTCCAGGGTCAGGATCTCGCCGCGCCAGCCTTCGACCGCAAAGTAGTGGAGCTTGCGAAACTCCTCCGCCCGATGGAGCAACGTACAGATGTAGGCGACGCGTTCGGCCACGACGCCCAGCTCTTCGTCGAGCTCGCGCCGGAGCGCGTCCTCGAGCCTCTCGCCCGAGTCGACGTGGCCTCCGGGCAGCGCGATGGCTCCAGGAGCGAGTCGTCGAGTCGCCTTGCGCTTCTCGGCCAGCACGTGGCCGTTCCTGACGAGCATGAACACGACGCAGTCGAGCGGCTGAGCGTCTTCACGCCACGATCCAGCCGTGCTCACTGGGCGACTCCGGCCCGCTCGGCTCGCGCGACCGCCGAGCCGCGGCCCAGGCGCGTGGCGAGCACGATCGCCGCGGTGATGATCAGCATCGTCACGATCGCCAGCGCCGCAACCGGCCCGAGCGCCCCGGTCTCGTACAGGTTGTAGACCTGGCTCGACAGGGCGTCGCGGAAATGGGCGAGCGTGATGCCGCCTTCGGAGGTCACGCTGCCGGCCACCAGGAAGGCCAGCGGGAGCGCGACCAGCACGACCAGGGCCAAGGCCGCGCCCGCCATCACGACGTGCTCCGTCCTCACGAGCCGCGCCGCGGCGGGAAACGGCTGAAGTGGCGTTGACATGGAGTCGGTGACCTCGTGCCCCGGGGAAGCTGGCGCCGATTCTACCCGCATCCCATTCGATTCGGATAACCGGGCGAGCGCGCTATCCTCGCTCTGAGACTTGCATGACTGTGACCGAAGCCGCCCTGCGTGAAGCCTCGTCGCGAAACGACGAGCTGATCGACGCCGATCTGATCCGAAAGTGGCTGGCCTGCGGCCTCGGCTGGCTGCTGCTCTTCCCGACCATCGGCGCGTTCATCTCGACCAAGTTCAACTATCCGACCTTCCTGGGCGACGTCTCGTGGCTCACGTTCGGGCGGCTCAGACCGATGCACGTGAACGGCGTGATCTGGGGTGCCTTCTCGACGCTCTTCATCGGCCTCTGCTACTACATCGTGCCGCGTCTCACCGGCGTGCGGGTTTGGGGCGAGCGCTGGAGCCACGGTCTCCTGTGGGTCTGGAACCTCAACCTGGCCGCGGCGGTCGTGCTGCTCGCGCTCGGCTGGAACCGAGGCTGGGAAGCGGGCGAGTTCCCGCTGATCAACGTCGTCGTGACCTTCCTGGCGATCGTCCTGCTCACGGTCCAGTTCCTGATGACGATCAAGCAGCGCCGGGAGCGGCCGCTCTACGTCTCGCTCTGGTACCTGATCGCCGCGTTCATCTGGACCGACGTGAACCTGGTCTTGCTCATGCTCGGGCCCTATCACATCCCGGGCATCAACAACGCGGCGTGGCACGGGCTCTTCATCCACTACGTCGTCGGGCTCTGGATCACGCCGGCGGGCTACGTGCTGATCTACTACTTCCTGCCGGCGAGCGTGAAGAATCCGATCTACAGTCACCGGCTCTCGCTGATCGGGTTCTGGTCGCTCGCGTTCTTCTATCCGTTCGTCGGGATCCACCACTATCTCTACTCGCCGATCGCCGACTGGGCGGAGACGATCGCGATCGTCTCGTCGATGATGCTGATCATCCCGGTGTGGACGGTGCTGCAGAACTTCTTCGGCACCATGATCGGTCGCTGGCAGGAGTTCTCGCGGAACCTGCCGGCGAAGTTCTTGATCGTGGGCTCGCTCATGTACCTCGTCGGTTGCTTCCAGGGCTCGCTGGAGGCGCTCCGCTCGCTCCAGCAGCCGACGCACTTCACCGACTTCGTCATCTCGCACTCGCACCTCACGGTCTTCGGCACGTTCGTGGTGTGGGCGATCGCCGGCACGATGTACGTCTGGCCGCGGTTGGCCGTTGTGCGTGCCGCAGGCCGTCGCGGGGCTGGGGTCCCGCCGGCCGAGGCGAGCTTAGAAATGAAGGACGCCCCGCTCTGGAGCTTCCGCGTCGGGAACTGGGGATTCTGGCTCGTCACGCTCGGGATCTCGGCGATGGGGCTCGTGTTGACCGCGCAAGGTCTCCAGCAGGGCTTCATGCTGATGGCCGGCGCCGAATGGGTGCACTCGGTCAACGCGATCCGTCCCTACTGGTGGGTGCGCACCCTCACCGGCATCTCGATGGATCTGGGGATGTCGCTCCTGGTCTACACACTCATGAAGACGTCGCTGAGCACGCGATGAAATCGATCGGCTCGTTGGCGGTCGGCGCTGGCTTCTTCTTCGTGACCCTGGCGATGTTCGTCCAGGGCTTTCTTCCCGCGATGATCCCGGAATCGCGGTCCAAGCAGGTGAGCCGCGCCGTGCGGACGGACGTCGGCGACGTGAAGTGGGTGCGCTACGACGCCTCCGACTACACGCCGCTCGAGCGCGTCGGCCGCGGCGTCTACATCCGTGAGGGCTGCTGGTACTGCCACAGCCAGTACGTGCGGCCGGTGACCGGCGAAGACCTGCGCTGGGGACCGGTCTCCGAGGCCGGCGAATACGCCTTCGATCTTCCGCATCTCTTCTCGACGCGCCGGATCGGCCCGGACCTGACGCGCGTCGGGCTCAAATACGGCGACGACTGGCACTATGCGCATCACTGGGATCCGCGCCTGGTGGTGCCGGACTCGATCATGCCGAGCTTCAAGTGGCTCTACACCCGGGTGCGCCTTCCCCTCCGGAAGACCGACGCCGGTCCGGCGCTCACGCCGTCGGACGAGCTCAAGAAGTACTTCACGATGAAGCCGGAGACGTCGATTCCGCTCTACCCGAACGCCGAGGGCGTCACGTTCGTCCCGCCGCCGGCCAACGGCCAGTGGCCGCTCGACGGCACGCCCGTCGTCGACCTCAAGGGCTTCGGTGACAAACCACCCTCGCTCGAGAGGGTCACCCTGGTGTTCCCCACGCAGGAGCTGGTCGGTCTGGTCCGCTACATCCAGAAGCTCGGCACCAACCGAGGTGCCTGGCGAGAAGTGTTCGAGCCCCAGACGGTCGGCGTGTCGGTCATGAACATTCCGCGCAGCCAGGATTTCCTCTCGCTCGGACGCGAGGTCTATCAGGCCCGCTGCGTCGGCTGTCACGGCAAGGAAGGGGACGGCAACGGTCTGGCCGCGACGTTTCTCTCTCCCCGTCCCCGCAACTTCACGCTGGGTGTCTTCAAGTTCCGCACGACGCCGTCGGGCTCGCTGCCGACCGACGGAGATCTCTACCGCACGGTGACGCGCGGGGTGCGCTGGACCGCGATGCCCACGTGGCATGAGCTCCCGGACAAGGAGCGCTTGGCCGTCGTCACGTACGTCAAGACCTTCTCGAGCCGCTGGAAGAACGAGCAGTCCGAGCCACCGGCCACGATCAACGATCCCCCCAAGGCCACCGCCGAGCTCGTCACGCGCGGAAAGGATCTCTATCGCAAGGCCAAGTGCTTCCAGTGCCACGGCGACGGCGGCAAGGGCGACGGCGTGTCGGCCCCCGACCTGGCCGACGATCTCAAATTCCCGATCCGCCCGGCCGACTTCACGCGTGGCCAGTTCAAGGGTGGGTCGACCGTGCGCGATATCTTCCGCACGATGACCCTCGGTCTCGACGGCTCGCCGATGCCGTCGTTCGCCGACTCGATGAGCGAGGAGGAGCGCTGGGCGATCTCGTACTACGTGCTCTCGCTCTCGGCCTGGAAGGATCCGCTGACGGGCGACATCCTGAACCTGCCGGCCGCGGCGCGCGCGGCGCTCAACTCGCCTGACGTGGTCGCCGACCATCCCCGCTTCGCCCTCGATCCGGCGCGGCCCGATCGGCTCGCGGGGGAGAAAGCCAAGCCACGGACCTTGTATCCTGGGATCCGCGAATGATCGAGCATCTGACACTCGGCGCATTCACGGTGGCGTTTCTGATGGGCCTGGCCGCGCTGTGCGCCTTCGTGTGGGGCGCCGCGAGCGGCGCGTTTCGTGGGCTCGAGGCGGTCAAGCATCAGGTGCTTCGCGCGGAGGGAGTCGATGAGCGAACGGACGCCTGAGCATCACCCGAAGTACGGTGAGGTCGAGCACTACGCGCAGGGCGAGATCCGCGCCTATCACGGCATCGTCAACAAGTGGCTGCTCGTCGTCTATGCGATCCTCGCCGTCTGGGGCGTCTACTATCTCTTCAAGTTCTGGGGCGGGCTCGGACCCGGCCTCGGCGTCGGTCAGTAGGAGCCTTTCATGCGGGCCGAACACATCCTGATCCCGCTGGCGCTGCTCAACCTGCTCGCCCTGATCCTCGGGATCCTGTTCAACGTCCTGGCGAGCTTCCTGCCCATCGCGTACTGATGAGCACCGTCGAGAAGGTGGCGTTCGGATTGTTCCTGGTGGGCACGGTCGCCTTCTTCGTCTGGGTGGCGGTACTGGCCATCCGCAAGTAGGACCGGGCGCCGTATGGCTCACGGAGCCACCCAGCCAATCGGCGCCGGCGCGCCGGGCGATCTCTGGTCGGTCGCCAGGTCGTCAGTGTCCAGCGCCTGGCTCGTGCGACCCGAGGTCGCCGCGCCTCTCCTGATCGTCGCGGGCGCCTACGCGATCGGCTGGTGGCGGCTGCGCCGCCGTGGTGGGGCGGTATCGGGCTGGCGCGTCGCAGCGTCGGTAGGTGGATGGCTGAGCGTGCTCGTCGCGCTCTCCGCTCCGCTCGACCGGCTGGCCCACGCGAGCTTCGCGGCCCACATGGTCCAGCACCTGCTGCTGATCGTCGGCGCCGCTCCCCTGCTGCTCCTGGCCGATCCGTTCGCGGCGCTCTGCTGGGCGTTGCCCGCGCCGATTCGCGCGCCGGTTGGGCGCCTGCTGAGACCGGGAACGCCGCTGCGCGCGCTGTGGCGTGGGCTTACCACGGTGGCGGTGGCGTGGCTCCTTCACGTCGCCGCGGTGTGGCTCTGGCACCTGCCGAGCGCGTATGACGCGGCCGTCGCGGATCGCGTCGTCCACGACGTGGAGCACCTCGCCTTCTTCGGAACCGCGCTCCTGTTCTGGTGGCCGATCGTCCAGCCGGCGCCTCGACTTCGGGCGCCGACAGGCTATGGGATCCGCGTGGGCTACCTGGTGCTCGCCGCCCTGCAGGGCGCGCTACTCGGTTTGCTGCTCGCGATGAGCCGCGAGAGCTGGTATCGCGCTTATCCAAGCGCCGAAGACCAGTCGCTCGGCGGCCTCGTCATGTGGGGAATCGGCGGCGCCGTCGACATGCTGGCCGTGCTGATCCTGGTCGGCTGCTATCTCGGCTCTCAGGACCGCGTGGAGCGATGCCACCCCCCGGAGCGGGCACCCAACCCGCTCGAGAGCTCGACGGGACGACGGACCTGAAGCCACAGCTTCTGGAGTGGTCAGCGAGGTGCCGCCACCGAGCTCCACGTGGCGCGCCAGTTCTGGGCCATACCCAGCGAAGGGTGAACGGCCTAACCTGGGCGGTCCAGGTATACCGCCGCTCGATGCGTGTCCGGCAAAAAGGCGTACACGGTGTTGCGGGCTGCGTCGAAGCCGATCGTGTGCGCGCCGCGTTCCGTCGGGACGCTCTCGAGACGGCGCATCGTCTCGGTATCGAAGACGTCGATGACGCCGGGATCGCCGATCGCGATATAGAGATGTTCGAGCGCGGCGTTGCGGAAGACGACGTCCGGCACGCCGCTGATCGCGTGCTCGCTCAGCACGGCGCCGGATCGCGAGTCCACCACGAGCAGCACCTTGCCGTCGCACGCGCAGAAGAGACGCCGTGTCGGCGGATCGAGATCCAGCCCGTGAGGGCCCATCACCGGCATCGGAAATGAGTCTGCGACCCGCACAGGGTCGGCGCTGTCGACGACGACGATCTGCGGCGGATCGGCGATGTTGACGTAGAACCGCCCGCTCTCGGCGTCGAAGACGGTCCACCGCGTCCGCCCCGCTACGGGAATAGCGGCGATCACGGCCCGCGTGCTGACGTCGACGAGCGAGACCGTGATCGCCTCTCGTCGCGACGGGTCGCCGACGTTCGCCGCAAGCAGCAGTCGTTGATCGGCGCCGTAGGCCAGCCCGTTGGGCCCGACGCCGACCTTCACCCTGGCCACGGCCTCCTGCCCGGACGGAGAGAAGATCCCGACGGTGCTCTCCCCGCGATTCGAGGTGAACACCAGGTCGTGCGCCTCGGAGACCAGCGCGCCGGCGACCCCGGTCAGATCTGGGATGGAGCGGAGGTACGTATTGGTCGTGCAGTCGATCACGTCGACGGCGTCGTTCGCGGTGTGCGCCACGTAGAGCAGCCCCCTCCTGCTATGGACCGCCGCGTGGTCGAACCCACCCGGCTTTGCGTGCGGGGGAAGATCGACGTAGCCGACGTGTTGAAGCCCCATGCGTCGCCCGTCAGCCTCTGGCCGGCCCTAGCCGTGTCGAGAGCCGGCGACGTTCGCGCGACAGTACGCGTACAGGGCGTCGTACGCGTGGAACTGCCTGGCCATGTTGTCGTGGTCGTCGCTGGCGATGGCCTGGAAGCCGGTGGCCAGCGCGTACAGGCCCGCCGACTCCGGCGTCAGCTGGCGCGCGTCGGTGTCCGCGCCGCGCACGATGAGAGCGAGCGCGCGGAGCGCCGGATCCTCGAGCTTGTGCTTGCCCAGGAACGCATCGAAGGAGCAACGGTCGCCGACGTGTCCGAGCTCCACCCCCGGCACGTCGTAGGGAATGGCGCCTTCACGCTCGGCAACCGTCATGACCTGATTGGCCGGCACGAAGAGGAACGTCGGGTTCTTGTCGATGAACCGTGTGATCAGCCACGGACAGGCGATGCGGTCGACACGTGCTTTTTCTCGGGTCACCCATTTCATCGGCGATCTCCCTTTGTTACTTCGCCTTGACGCTGTTGGTTTGCTCGAGCGCGGCCTTCAAGCCCTGAGCGAGCTTCGCCGGGTCGTCGTTGGCCCAGAAGTGCATGTAGAAGAGCCTCGGCGTGTCCATGAGCCCATGGTTGTGGATCGCGGTCACGTCGATGCCGTGCTGCCGGAGTGCCTTGGCGACGGCGTTCACCTCCCGGTCGACGAGCACGAAGTCGCCCGTGATCGCGGCCTTGCCGTCCGTCGTCGGCTGGAAGTTCAGCACCGTCACCACGCCCATGGCGGGCAGCAACGGCTGCCCCATCTCGGTGATCGCTTCCGCGCGGGGAACGGTGATCTGGAAGACGCCGCCTCCGATGTCTTTCCCCTGACGGCCGAGCGCCTGCTCGATCTGCTTGGGGTCGAGGGCGGGGCCGCCGGTGGCCGCGGTCGCCGGCGGGCCGCCCAGCGGCGTCGCACTGGCCGACAAGGCCTGGCGCAGGGCCTTCGCCAGCTGGACCGCGTCGCCGTGGCCCTCGTAGTGCATGTACATGACGTGCGGCGACATCTCGTTGAGGTGATTGTGAACGGCGGTAACGTCGAGCCCGCCGCTGAAGAGGCCGGACATCACCGCGGGCACTTCCTGGTCGAGCAGGACGAGGTCGCCCATGACCATCGCGCGGTCGCCCATCTGCTTGAAGGCCGCGTACGACCCGAGGGCAAACCCCGCCTTGACCGGCACACCCTTCACGGTGACCGCGAGGTCGGTCCGAGGCATCCCGACACGGAAGACATCGCCCGGCTGGAGCTGGCCCGATTTGCCGAGCGCTTGCTCGACTGCCTTCCAGTCGGGGTCGGCGGCGCGTGCCACGGCGGGTGCGATCACGATGCCGATGAGCCCGAAAAAGACGATCGCGCACGTGGAGACCTTGGATCTCATGATGCCTTCTCCTTCGATCCGCGAATGACGAGATCGTCAAACGCGGTGACCGAATCAGCCTTGGTCCACAACCCGACGCGCCCGGACTTGAAGCGCTGGTCGCGATGGTCCAGGGACAGCTTGCCGTCGAGCCACGCTTGCATGTGGTCGCCGACCGCCACGAGGCGAACGGTGTGCCACTGGCCGAGCGCCGGCGCTTTCACCGTTGCCGTCGCG
>Ga0209267_1003090_pt1 | contig 10432 bp, 11 predicted proteins | sample GraSoiAngelo_137_FD_185894 | JGI IMG/M metagenome (GOLD analysis project Ga0209267, IMG submission 185894) | Grasslands soil microbial communities from the Angelo Coastal Reserve, California, USA - 14_0929_09_30cm (SPAdes) (version 2) | ecosystem: Environmental > Terrestrial > Soil > Grasslands ... | reverse complement strand
GCGAGCCGGATCAGCCGTTTCATGCCGTACCCCCTATCGCTGAACAGCCGCCTCCACCAGAGCCCCGACCGTAACCCACCGCGAGTTATGCGGGGGTTAGACGCGGTTTAGCACTTCGACCTTATGGAGTGGCTGGGTGCTGTGTCAAGACGGCTGTTGGATGGCCGCCTGCATGTCCTTCGCCGCCTTGTCCAGGAGCGCGGCCTCCTTATCGCTAGGCATCGGTTCGTGGTCGTGGATGACCGTCTCCCAGATCTGGACGAAGTAAGGCTCGAGGGCGTTCTCGACCCTGGGCCAGGCCGGAATCGTCGGGAACGATCTTCCCTTGCCGATCTGTGATTTGAATGGCGCGAAGTACTGGTTGCCTGTAAAGATGCTCGAGTCTGCCGCAGCGGCGAGCGCGGGATACATCCCGAGCTGCGCGACGTATGTGGTCTGCCCTTTGAGGCCGGCGAGCCAATCCACCCATTCGGTCGCCGCACCCTCGTGCCTGGTCGTCTTGAGGATGGACAGGTTGCTGCCGCCGGCGTAAACGACCTGACCGGACTCGCCGGGCGGGAACGGCGCGATACCAAAATTGCCGTGAAGCTGCGTGGCGAGCCCCGGCCCGCTGAATGTGATCGCAAACTTGCCGGATGCAAACATCGTTGCCACGGCGGCATCGTTCAGTTGGAGCGTCGCCGAATCCGAGAATATGGCCGCGAGTTTTTGATATTCGTCGACCCCGTTCAGCGATTGGTTGATCGTCGCTTTTGTCGCGTCGTTGCTGAGGAAAGAGCCACCGGCCTCCCAGACCCAGGGCGCGAAGTCGGTGATCTGGCTCGCGTCTCCCTTGCCCAGTCCGAGCGGCTCGATGATGCCTGCGTCACGGATCCCATACAAGGTGTGTTGCAGCGCACCCCAGCTCGTGAATGCGGCAGCCGGATCGATGCCCACGCGTTGCAGGATGTCCTTCCGGTAGTACAGGGCCTTGGTGTCGATGAACCACGGGATTGCCGTCGTCTTGCCGCTTTGATAGGCGCCCGACGTGTTCCACGCTGCGGGGACGAACGCGTCTTTGCCGCCGAGGCTCTGGACTTCGTCGGCCGTGAACTCCTGCAGCGCGCCTGTGGCGGCGAAGGCGCCGACCCAACCCGCGTTGACCTGCATGACGTCGGGTCCGCTGCCACTGGTCAGTGCGGCGAGCATCTTGGCGTACGCGTCAGCCGCGGTGAGCATCGTGCCTTTGACTTCGATGTCGGGGTGGACCGTGTGGAATGCCCTCGCCGCGGCCTGGAACTGCTGGTCAGGGTGCGCGCCACTCGAGAGGTACCAGAAGTTGATGGTCGTCGCGGCACCGGTGGTCGATGGGGGCGAGCTGGTGCATGCGGCAGCCAGGACCAGACCGGCCGCCCCGAGCGCGAGCCACCTCATCTCTGTTTCCTAACGCGAATTCTGGCCGCGACCTGTGCGGGACAGGCGGGGGCGGAATTCGCGGGGGCGCAGCGGCGCCGGCATCGCCAGACGCACGTCACCAGATGGTGACGGTTATCGGGTCAGTCGCGCGGAGTCGCAGGCCACCAGCGGGTCGGCCGGTCGGCGTCGACCGGGCGGGAGTCAACTCCGCAGATCGTCGCCAGCAAGCCAAGCACCAGGGCGAACCCACCCGTGATGAGGGCCGCCAACATGATTCCCATGGCTTTAGTGTTCCCACTTTGAATCTCCGGAGCAACATGGATTTGCCTGATAAAATATCGCCATGCCGGATAATTGGCAGAGCGTCGAGCTCAAACATTTGCGGGCCCTCCGCTCGATCGCGGAAACCGGGACCTTCTGGGCGGCGTCCGAGCAGCTGAACAGCTCGCTCTCGACTGTCAGCGATCACGTCACTGCCCTGGAGGCGCTGGTGGGGCAGCGCCTGATCGAGCGGTCGCGAGGCCGGCGCACGGTCGAGCTGACCGAGGCGGGGCGGCTGCTTCTGGGCCACGCCGACGCGATCGAATCGAGGCTGCGGGCGGCGGAGGCCGACTTTCGCGCTTACGTGGCCGGGCGGTCGGGCAGCTTGCGAATCGGGATCTACCAGAGCGTCGCCAACAAGGTGCTGCCCGAGGTGCTGCGGCGCTTCCGCCAGGGCTGGCCGGACGTAGAAGTGGTGGTCACCGAGGCCGACCACGATGCAGACCTGGTCGACATGGTGGAGCGCGGTGCGGTCGACGTGTCCTTCGCCATCCAGCCCATCCGAGAAGGTCCGTTCGAGGTGCGTGAGCTGATGCGCGATCCTTACGTGGTGGTCGCGGCGGCGGGCTCGCAGCTCGCCCGGCGCAGGCCCAGGGTGGCCGACCTGGCTGATCGGCCCATGGTCGCGTTTCAACATGGCAAGCACCAGGACATGGCCGAGGGCTTCCTGCTGGCGCGCGGCATCAGGCCCCGGGTTGTCTTCCGTTCCAACGACAATGGCACGGTCCAGGCCATGGTCGCGGCAGGGGTGGGCGTTGCCTTGTCGCCGCTGCTGGCGGTGGACGAGACCGACAAGAAGGTGCACCTCGCGCAGCTCGCGGAGCCGGTCCCGCCGCGGGTCCTCGTGGTCTTGTGGCATCGCGACCGATACACGCAGCCGGCGCTGGCAGCGTTTGTCGACACGGCCATGGCGGTTGCGGCAGAGATCGAGCGCGCGCACGACGCCTTCCTGCGCCGGCGCGCCAGCTAGACCGGCGGAGCGTCGACCGTAAAGACGAGCTCGAGTCCGTCGACCTCGTCCTGCTGCGTTCCGACCTGTTGGAATCCGAGGGCGCGGACGACCGCGAGCGAAGGGGCGTTGTCGGGCGAGACGGCCGCGAAGACTTTCTTCTCGCCCTGCTCAAACGCCCACCTCACCAGCGCGCCTGCGGCCTCCTTGGCGAAGCCGCGGCCCCGAAACGGTTCGAAGACGGTGTAGCCGATCTCGGCCCGGCCGATCATCTCGGGCGGCCCGTGGAAACCGCCGTGCCCGACCACCCCCAACTCATCCGAGACCATGAGCCGTGCCATCCAGCCGCGCCGGCGCGGCGATTGCTCCATGCGGTCAAGCTGGATCGGCAGGAAACCCTCGAGCTCGTAGCGGTTTGGAAATTCGTCGGGAAGGATGCGGCCAAGCACTCGCTCGGCCTCCGGGCGGTCGCCCTCGATGAGCCTGCGGATGGCGATGGGGTCGAGAGGTATCAGCTCGAGGCGCGGAGTACGAATCGAGCTAACCGGCATTGGCGGCGGCAGCGTAACGGCCGGCCAGCGTGCTCATGCGAGCCACGAGCTCGGGCGGATCGGTGACGACGAAGTCGGCGTCGAGCATGCCGAGATAGAGGGCAAGCATCTCCACTGAGTTGGAACGCGCAAGCACGGCGCAGGTGTTGTCATCGATCGGCTCGACGGCGATGTCGCGGGGCACTCGCTCCGCGATCACATCGGCCGGCGCCTTGACGATCACGCGCGCTTCGTATCGCTGCGGCGCGGAGCGCACGCTGCGCGTGACGTAGGCGGCGATGTCCTCCGCGGGGAGCTCGCGCGGCGTGAAGTGAGGGCCGGTCGGCCTTTGCACCTGCATGCGGTCGACGCGAAACGTACGCCATGCGAGGCGGTCGCGGTCCCACGCCACGAGATACCAGCGACGCCCGAGGTGGACAAGACGGTATGGCTCGACGGATCTCGTGCTTTCCGTGCCGTCGTGCTTTTTGTAGTCGATCCGGATCAGCTCGAGGTCGCGGCACGCGCCGGCGATCATGGCGAGCATGTGAGGATCGACTGTCGGCCCGGTCGACGCGACGGCGACGGTGTAGGCCTGGAGCGCATTGACCCGCCGGCGCAGGCGGGACGGAAACACCTGCTCGAGCTTGACCAGCGCGCGCACCGCGGTCTCTTCGATCCCCGATATGCCGCCGTTCGTCGAGGAGCGGAGCGCGACCGCGACCGCCACCGCTTCGTCGTCCTCGAGGAGAAGCGGTGGCATGGCCGCCCCTGAGCCGAGGCGATACCCGCCGGCGACGCCGGGCGCCGCCTCCACCGGATAGCCGAGCTCGCGCAGCCTGGCGACGTCGTTGCGCAGGGTCCTGGTGCTCACCTCGAGCCTCTCCGCGAGCTGCGCGCCGCTCCAGTCGCGGCGCGTTTCGAGCAGGGTCAGGAGGCGCAGCAGCCGGGCCGAGGTGTTCAGCATCTTTTCTCAATCCTGCATCGTATTGCGGAACGTTCTCTGCCGCAATGGCCAATAGCCTTTGTCTCGTTGCAAGCCGCTTGAGATGGAGGTAAGAAGATGACCCAGGGATCGTCCAGAAGGCAGGTCGTTCTGGCCACGCTGGGGGTGGCGGTCGGGCTGCTCCTGGCGGCGCTCGACCAGACCGTGGTCGGGGTGGCGATGCCGCGCATCGTCCAGGAGCTGCACGGCCTCAGCTACTACGCGTGGGTGACGACCGCGTACCTGATCACGTCCACGGCGCTCGTGCCGGTCGCCGGAAAGCTGGGCGACATGTTTGGACGCAAACCCTTTCTCCTGGTGGGGATGGTCGGGTTCGTCGGCGCATCCGCGCTTTGCGGCCTTTCGCAGAACATGGTCGAGCTGGTGCTCTTCCGCGCCCTGCAGGGAGTGTTCGGTGGTGTGCTTTTCGCGTCGACCTTCGCCGTCCTGGCCGACGTCTTCCCGCCGACCGAGCGGGCGCGGATGAGCGGTGTGTTCGGCGCGGTATTTGGACTGTCGTCGGTCGTCGGACCTTCCCTCGGTGGATACCTGACCGACGGCCCGGGATGGCGCTGGGTGTTCTACGTCAACGTGCCGCTCGGGATCCTCGCGGTCCTCTTGGTCGCGGCGCAGCTGCCGTTCGTCAAGTCGAGCGCACGGCTGCGCGACATCGACTGGATCGGCACCGGGCTGCTGTTCGCGGGACTCACGCCGCTCCTCATCGCGCTGTCGATGACGCGCGACCATGCGTGGGTGTCGGCGCAGGTGCTGGGATTGCTGGTAGTTGCCGCGGTCTCTCTGGTCGCGTTCTACTTCGTCGAGCGTCGAGTGGAGCACCCGGTCGTTCCATTCCATCTGTTCCGGCTCAACGTCTTCGCAGTGCCCGCCGCGATCTCGTTCTTCAGCGGAGTGGGGATGTTCGGCGCTGTGATCTTCGTCCCTCTCCTTTATCAAGGTGTGCTCGGCGTCAGCGCGACGAACTCGGGCCAGCTGTTGACCCCGATGATGCTGGCCGTCGTCGTGACTAGCACTGCCACGGGCGCGCTCGTCTCGAAGATGTCCGGTTACAAGTGGCTGGGCGCCGGTGCGCTTGGGGTGATGGTGGCCGGCCTGGCTCTGCTGACGCGCGTCGTGGTTGGCTCGAGCCCGCTGGAGGTCACGCGCGACATCATCGTCATCGGCGCGGGACTTGGCGTGACATTCCCGCTCACCTTCATCGTGATCCAGGCGGGGCTGCCGCACCGGCTGATCGGAGTCGGCACGAGCCAGCTGACTTTCTGGCGGAGTCTCGGGGGCACTATTGGGACCGCGATCCTCGGCTCGATCCTGGTCAACCGGCTGCCGGTCCCACCGAGCCGGATCGGACTGGCCGTTACGCTGCACGACCTGTTCGTGGTCGCGGCAGTGGTGGCGGCCGTCGCGGTCATCGCGAGCGTGTTCCTGCGCGAGGTGCCGCTGATGCAACAGGCGGAGTCTGTCCCCGACGCAATCGAAGCAGCGGCGTAGCGTTGCGGATTCCGGGCGGGTCGACATGCCCGTCCGGATCCGGCGGCGGGGCGAACCCTAGACCTAGAATTCGAGGTCTATTCCGGGATAGCTCAACGGTAGAGCAGACGGCTGTTAACCGTAAGGTTCAGGGTTCGAATCCCTGTCCCGGAGCCAATTTCGCATCAGGCGTCGCCCCTAGATATTGCGGTGCCGCCACCAACGTAACTTACCTATCGTCCGTCGCCGGCAGGCCTGCCAGGTGACCCAAGAAGGACTCGAACTCCTGCCTGTCGCGTCCTCATCACGGAGGTGGTTCGCTCGGCAGCCGATCCGAACTCGCTCGGCAGCGCTTTGACGCTCCAAGCCTGAGGACGTATACAGGACAGGACCGTGAGGCACCCGGTTCAAAATCTCAAGGTGATCAGGCATGGTGATCGGAGTGCAGGCAGTCGTCGGCGCTTGGGCGCACCCTCGACGGATGCGCTGCGACCACCACGAAGAAGGCGGTCATGCGGAGGCGTTCGGGGCCGGCGATAGCAGGAAAATCGACCGAACGGTTGATGTTCGGCCGAACGTGCACCGGCTACCTTGGGTCGCATGCATAACCCATCCGCACCTGACGTTTTCCTTTCCGCTCTCGCGGCGCGTGACTTCGGACGATTCGCCGAGTGCCTGGCACCGCAGGCGCAAGCGCGTTTGCTCTTACCCCCTGGACCCGAGGTACGCAATGGCCGCGAGGAGATCGCACGGCGTTTCGAAGGCTGGTTTTCGCGCGCTTCAGACTTCGAGGTTCTGGACTCGGACCGTGCACAGATCGGGGATCGAAACCGACTCAGCTGGCGTTTCCGGCTGAGCCGCGACGGGCAGTCGCGCGAGGTAATCGAGCAGGTCGCGTTCGTCAGCGTTGGCTTGGAAGGCATCTCTCAGATCGATCTGCTCTGTTCGGGTTTTCTTCGAGAGGAAGAGTCCGTCGCGTCGTCCGCCATTGACGTCGTCGCGTCTCGCGGCGCTCGATAATGGGCGGATTATCGGCACCGTTGAAGGTGGTCAGCCCGTAGTCGACAAGCCGAGAACCGAAAACAGCCTTCGCCTTGCCGAGTTGCTGGCCGCGGTTTCGCTCGCCACCGACCTCGCGCATGACGTGCCGGCCGAGAGCGCGCTTCGGGATTCTTTGCTTGCAGTTGAGCTAGCTCGACTCGCGGGTTGGTCCGCGCCTGACCTCTCGGACGTCTTTTACCTCGCGCTGCTGTATCACATTGGATGCACCGGCGCAGTCGCCGCGCAGAGCCGGCTTGGGGCGGGCGACGACGTGAACGTGCGCCGATGGATGTCCGAAGCCGACTACGCAAATCGTCCGCAGCTGATGCGCATCGCCATGACCAAGCTCGTGCCGAAGTGGGGCCCCGCCAATTGGGCTCCGGCCATGGCGGCGTTGGCGAGCGCCGGACGAGACCTCCCGGAAGCCTTGGCCAACACCGCCGAGGCCGCCGCTCGGCTTTCGCAGAGGCTGGGTGCGAGTCCTCGAGTTACTGCATCGCTGAGCCACGCCTATGGACGCTGGGACGGACAGGTCTTCCCGTCGCTGCCCAGCGGCGAAGAACTGTCGGCGACTGCTCGCCTCGTCCACCTGGTGCACGTGGCCCAGATCTACCACCAGATGGGCGGGCCCGACGCCGCGGATGAGGTGGTGCGCCGACGCAGCGGCACGGAGTTCGACCCCGAACTGGCCAGACTCTGGCTGCAGAACAGTCACGATCTGCTTGGCAACGTGGCGCCTGATTCGGTTTGGGACCAGGCATTGCACACCGAACCCGAGCCGCACCGGCGCGTCGGTCCCGTACACCTGGACGACATGTGCAGCGCCCTGGCGGACTTCGTCGACCTCGCGTCGCCCTTTACGTCAGGACACTCGGCGGGGGTCGCCCGACTGGCAGAGGCCGCAGCCCTCGATGTGGGCCTTGATTCGGACGAAGTGGCGACGGTCAGGCGCGCCGGGCAGGCCCATGACCTCGGCATGGTCAGCGTCCCAAACCGAATCTGGATCACGCGCAGGGCGCTGAATCCCTCGGAGTGGGAGCGGGTTCGTCTCCACACCTACCACAGCCAGCGCATCCTCAGCCTGGCGGCGCCCTTGCGGTCTTTGGCTTCCGTCACGGGCCTGCATCACGAGCGACTCGACGGCTCCGGCTACCACCGCGGATTGTCCGCATCCGGGATGTCGATGCCTGCCCGCATCCTCGCCGTCGCCGAGATGTTTCAAGCGATGAAGGAACCTCGTGCGTGGCGGCCGGCACTCGCACCCGACATGGCCACGCGTCAGTTGCGCGATGAGGTGGCCGCGCATCGTCTGGACCCACGCGCGGTCGACGCGGTCCTCCTGGCGGCTGGTCAACCCCGATCAAGCAGGAGGTCAGAGCGGGCCTGGCCCGCCGGACTCACCGATCGTGAGGTGGACGTGCTGAGGGCGATCACGCGCGGACTTGCCAACAAGGAGATCGCGCGAGGACTACATGTCTCACCGGCCACCGTGCACACGCACGTGCTCAACCTCTACGGCAAGATCGGCGTCAACACCAGGGCTGGCGCGACCCTATATGCCTTCGAGCACGACCTCACCGACCCGGCGAACCTATGAAAATCGACCAAACGGTGGATACCCTCAGGCCGCCTTGGAACCTACCGTCTAGGCATGGAACAATCCTCGATGCACCTCAGCAGGCCTTGTTCGGCGCCACCGGATGTCGTCTACGATTTCCTCGCCGATCTCGGAACGCACCTGACCTGGGCCGGTAAGCAGCAAACCAGCGACTTCCGGCTCTTGTCCCTCGAAGCGCCCGCCGGTCCAGCCGGCGTCGGCACCATCTTCACCAGCACCGGAACCATACCCATGTCGTCGCGACATTGGGAGGATCGGTCGAAGGTCACGACAGCCGAGCGCCCGAATACGTTCGAGTTTGTCACCACCGCCACGGCGCGCGGAACCCGGCGCTCGATGGAGGCGACGTACAGGCACCGGTATGAGATCGCCGCGACGCCGGGAGGTTCGAAAGTCAGCTACAGCATGACCCAGCTGACCATGTCAAATCCCTTGCTCCGACTTGGTCTCCCGGTGGTCAGGACGATGACCTGGCAATTGGGGATCCCGTTCATGGCGGGGCGTGGATTCCGGAACCTCCTGGCCATCGCTGAGAAGCGCGCCAACAGTGGTCGTCTCCCCAGCGAACAAGCAAGTCGCGCGTGAGCTAGAAAACGTTTCGTTAGTCGACCAAACGGTGGACTCCGCCGCCGCTTCGCCGTAACCAGGCTCAATTCAGTGACAGCGGTTTGCGGGGCTCGCTGCTCACAATCACCCGTCGGCCCCAAATCTGACTTTTAGTGAGGAGGTTCGCGATGCCGCTGTACATGGATATTCATCACAAGATCGATGGCCTGACTGCCGAGGCGATCAAGGGTGCGCACGAACAAGACGTGAAGGTTCAGAAGAACCACGGAGTCACGTATCACAAGTACTGGTTCGATACGGCTTCTGGCAAAGCCTTCTGTCTGGTCGAGGCTCCAAGCAAGGAAGCTGCCAACGCCGTGCATCGTGAGGCACACGGACTGGTCGCCGACGAGATCATCGAGGTGCAGGAGGGGGCGTAGTTGGGACGGGGTAGCGAGCACCCGGCGTCAGTACGTCGGTGCTCGCTTCACCTTGCGGCTGGCCGCTGCTCGCAGGGCATGCGTGCGATAAAGCGATTGCTAACGTACGCATGTCTGGCGCGCTCATCGAGCATCGTCATTTCTCGCGAATCACTCCGAACGTCAGCCCGGCAACGATGTACCTGCGACCGATCAACATGAGGACGAGTGGAAGCGTCATCGCAATGACACCCGAGGCGGCCATGTCGTTCCAGATGATCTCGAACTGCGTGACCAGTCCCTGGACTCCAACCGGAAAGGTTTGCGAGTTGGGGGTGGCAGTCAGGATCAAGGCGAACAGGAACTCACTCCAGGCGAATGTGAAGACGATGATCCCCGCTGCCATCACACCCGGGGCTGCCAGGGGCAGCAACACACGCCAGAACGCGATCCACCGATTCGCCCCGTCGACCAGCGCCGCATCCTCCAGCTCGAGCGGGATCTCTTCCAGAAACCCCTTGAGCATCCAGATTGCGAATGGCAGGTTGAACAGCGAGTAGATGCCGATCAACGCGATTGGCTGGTCGTAGATCTGCAGTGTGCGAACTATTGCGAAATAGGGGATCACGACAGCGATCGGTGGCAGGAAGCGCAGGGAGAGGGCCCAGATCAAGATGTTGACGCGCAGCCGAGGCGGCACCGGCAATCGCGTGATCGGGTACGTGATGAGCAAGCCCAGAACGAGTGTCACCACAACAGTCGAAAAGCAAACGATCACGCTGTTTTTGAGCAGGACCCAGAATCCGCGCTCGATCAGCACGCTGGAATAGGCGGCAAGCGTCGGGTTATGAGGAACAAGGTGCACCGAGCTGGCAAACAGCTCCGCCTTGCTCTTGAGCGAGGTGACGAAAAGCCAGTAGAGCGGAAATCCGTACAGGACTCCGGCTGTTCCCAAGGCGAGAACGGCAAGCGCCGTCCGCAGGAGGATCGCGCGAGAAACAGCGCCTCTCATGTTCGCTCCAGCGGGAGCGCCCGCGAGATGAGCCTGTAGAGGATGCTGAAAGAGACAAGGACAAGCACCGCGAGCGCAGCGGCCTGTCCGCTGTCGAAATATTTGAATTCGACGCGGTACATGTAAAGGCT
>Ga0209267_1003089_pt1 | contig 10438 bp, 4 predicted proteins | sample GraSoiAngelo_137_FD_185894 | JGI IMG/M metagenome (GOLD analysis project Ga0209267, IMG submission 185894) | Grasslands soil microbial communities from the Angelo Coastal Reserve, California, USA - 14_0929_09_30cm (SPAdes) (version 2) | ecosystem: Environmental > Terrestrial > Soil > Grasslands ... | reverse complement strand
GAGCACGCCGCCAGCAAAAAGAATGCCTTAATGAGCTGCACTGCAGCCCATTAAGGCGCAACCAAGACCCCATCTGAACCAGAGCTCAAAACTCTATATTCGCTCTGAACTCGATCTGGCGAGCACCCAGACCAGCTTGGCCAGGGTTCGCCTGGACGACCTTTGATTCACCGAACGTGAGGTCCTGGATCCGCGCCGAGGTGTTCTGGATGAATCCCTGGCTGGTGCTGTTATAGCCGCCGGCCGGGTTTGCCCAGACCGGATGGTTCCATACGTTGATGAACTCGCTCTGGAATATAAAACGGAGATTCTCGCGTATTGGGAAGGACTTCGAGATCGCTAGATCCTGGCTGAAGGTATGGGGCCCATACAACCATGGGTGCGCACCGAATGTTCCCGGGGTCGTGTTGGGTGATATGAACGCCGTATTTACCCCGGTCGGTCTGCCGTTGGAGTCGAAGTTCATGTACTTCGGGTTGATGGAAAGCGCGTAGGTCGCCCCCGGAATGTGATGTACGGTAGAGGCATCGAGACTGGCGGGTGAGATACCGTTAAGGGCCACTCCGCCATCGCCGTACACATCACCCACAGGAGTGTTGTATGGACCATTAAAGGTCCCAAAGCCGCCCAGCAACTGGTAGGGACCGCCCGTCTGCCAGTTCGCGATACTGCCCACGGACCAGCCGCCCACGACCTTGTCTGCGATCCCTCCGCTGTTGACAAACTTCTTGCCTTTGCCGAAGGGAAGCTCGTAGGTCCCGTTGGCATGAATTACGTGCCGGTAATCGAAGCCCGTGGGGCCGTAACTGTATCGCAGGTTGCGCATGGTGAACATGTTGAACGAACCGGTCCAGGAGTTGTTGGGCTGCACTCCCAGAGCATGGCTCCAGGCGTAGTTCACGTCGAACTGCATCCCGTGCCAAGCCTTTTGACGGAAATCAATCTGGAGAGAGTGGTAATTCCCATATCCAGCATCGGTCTGGTAACCGGTGGCTTTGCCCGCGTTGTAGGGGTTCGCCTGGAAGAAGTTGATGGGATAGCCTGCACCAGCATTGCTACCGCAAGGCGAGAAGTTGGCCCCACCGACCAGGTTGCAGAGGTAGGTCGAGCTTCCGGCCAACGTAGTGGCGAAAGCCCCTGCGGCACCGTTGTTGAGGTCGGTGATAAAAGTGCCGTCAGCCATGAAAGTATTTACGTCTGCTCCAGCCGCGGCGGTCATGATGGGCAACGGAGCCTGCCCCGGAAGGCCGTTGTTAGCAAACGTACCCGGCATTCCATTGGCCGCATTGATTGCCAGGTTTTTTTTAGCCTGGTTGAATTCAGCCAAGAATCCGTTCTCGAAGATATTCACCTCGTTGGGATTCGTGATAATCCACTGATGCACGCTCCGGTTGCCCATATATCGGACTTCGAGGACGTTGTTACGTCCCAATGCCCGCTGAATGCCGAGGTTCCACGACATCACGTAGGGTTGGCGGATGTGCTCATTCAAGCCGTTTACCCCTGACCAATAGCCGAAAAATGTTTCCTGCGATTCGGGGATGACTGCCTGGTAGGTCGGAGGGCTCACGAAATAAGGCACCGGTTGCGGGTCTCCGAGAGCATAACTGCCCGCATCGAAACTGCCGGGCAAACCCGAGCCAGGAACCTGCGGGGACAGCCGGAAGCTCTGGTAGAACGCATAGCCTTCGTTGGAGGCTGAGTTCCAGAAGAATTGGTACGGCTCCGTCATGCGCCGCAAGCCAAAGCCGGCGCGCACTACCGTACTGTCGCCGCCAAACAACTTACCCAGGAACCCTTCGCTTTTGCTCGGGTTCCAAGAGATACCCAATTGGGGCTGCGGAGTGACGTACCAACCGTCGTAGACGCTCGGCCTGGCCCGATATTGTGGGTTCAATCCGTTTGGATCAGACGTGAGACCGCCGGGGTTGAAGATGTTGTTGACGCCAGAGGGTCCCCAAATGCCGACGGTGTCAGCGCTGTGATAGCCGACGGTCAGGTCTTTTGAGGGACTGTTGAAATCCCAGCGCAGCCCGGCATTGATGGTCAAACGCGGTCTCACTTTCCAGGAATCCTGGATGAACAGCCCCGCGTTATGCTGAAGCTCATCCAGGAAGTAAGCGCCTACGTTCTGGCTGTATTGTTTCGTTTTGGGATCCAACGGAAAGCCGGCGCCACCCGGGTCGACACCACTGATTCTTCCCACCAATGTCGCGTATAGATTTTCGGCGTGCTGTAGGTCGGCGTCCGTATAGCCGGGAACGCCGTTCACGGTAGGGAAGTTGGCATTGAAATAGTCGGTGAACACCTTGACCGCTGGATCGCCAGCGGCGAGCCCCATATGGATAAATGGGAACCCAGCGGGGGCATTGTAGTAGTGATCCTGCTCGCGGAAGTAAGAGAAACCGAAGCTCACGGTGTGTGCGCTTTTTTGCCAGGTCACGTTGTCGGATAAGTTAAACACGGGGTAGTAGGTGCCGATGGGCAGGTTGTTCAGTTCAAGGCCCGAGCCAGTCGAGGGCGCACCGCTGGGGTAGTAGGCAAAATTAATGGAGGGCTCGGTCATCCACGCCGGAGTGAGGTCGTACCCGTACTTGGCGCTGTTGTACAGGTAGCCTGCACGGAAGGAGTTGAGCAGCGTAGGGGTGATCGTCCAGTCCAGACCGAGCCCTTGCGTGAAGTACCTGAACTTGTTGGTGCCGCCGAATTTCGAGTAGAACGAACCCGGCAACGGCGGAATGTTGCCATTCGTCTGGCTCGTTTGGGTCATGTTGAAGGAGAGGAACAGGCGCAGATTGTCGCGCATGTTGTAGTCGAGGCGAGCTGTGGGGAAATACTGGGTCAGCGGAGTGGGATAGGTCCAGTTCACGTCGACCAGATTCGCATCCGAGTTGGGAGTTACGGCGCCGGCCGCCAGCGCGGAATTGATGTTAGAAAAAATCGCAGCGATGTTTGGATTGACCACGGTCTGCATAGGGCAACAGGGATTGACGCCCTGCCCGGCCGGGCTGCCAGCGACGTCCGTAAAAACGTTGAAAGTGTGGGTCGTGCCCTGTGAGCTAAACTTAAACAAACCGGTTTGCGCCGGTGCGCCGATGACCGTGTTGGAGTTAGTGGCTCCACTGGGCTGCCTGGCCGTGGCAAAAGTGCCAAAGAAGAACAGCTTGTTCTTGATGATTGCTCCGCCCAAGCTGCCGCCGAATTCGTTCCGGATGAAATGCGCCTTCGGAAGGCCCGAAGCGTCGTTTAGCCAGGTATTGGCGTTCAGAGCGGCGTTACGGAAATCTTCATAAACGCGTCCATGAAATGAGTTGGTGCCGCGGCGGGTGACAAAATTCACCTGCATGTCCGAGATCCCATAACCGGTGTTCATATTCAACTGGTCGGTCTGGACGGTCATTTCTTCCATGTTCTCGACGCGCGCTTCGACGAGAGGCGTGGCAGCGCCGGCAAACTTCATGCGCTGTGTGGTGCCCACCACCCCATCGACGTTGTTTCCGGTCGCCATGTAGGGCAGACCGTTCCAGGTGCCACCGGCATATCCGGGAACCAGCCGCGAAAGGGATGAGATATCGCGACCGCTCAGGGGCAGGTCTTCGACCTGCTTCATGTCGATGGTTCCGGTAGTGGCGTTGGAATTAGTCTCGAGCACCGGGATCTCCTCTGCACTGACCACCACCTGTTGGTTCTCGGCGCCTACTTTCAACGCCGCTTTGAGGTAGGTCACGCGAGTCGCCGAAACGGTGATCAATTCAAACACCTGGGTCTCGAAGCCTGACTTCGAAATCGTCAGTCTGTAGTTTCCAGTAGGCAGCCCCGCGAAGGTGTACGATCCCGCCGACCCGGTTGCGGCAGTTCTGGTTACGTTGGTGGCAAGGTCCTGAAGCGCGAGGTCGGCAGCGGGGAGCATGGCGCCGCTCTGGTCAGTGACGGAGATGGAAATACTTCCTTCGGTCATCTGCGCCCAGGTTGATATTGCGCCAAACCCTATGAGGATGCACAAACCCAGCAACGCACGGGTAGGCAGATGGCGAGAAAAGCTGTGAGACATAGTGCCCCCTCTCTCGAGACCCCACATTCATTCATTTACGGCTGCGTAGGCTAAGGTCGGAATTTCTTTCCATGAAATCGACCCAACGACGGAGCTAAACCGCTACCCCCGGAATCGGGAGCCTAAGACCATCGATCGCCGTCGCTTCCAATCGCCACGCGGCACCGCTCTTAGCCGCGGGATTGTATACTTTATTCACAGGCTGTCAAGCAAAAGTTTCTAGTCTCTTTTTTGCAGGGTTTGGCGCAGTCGGTGGACTGGCCTTCGACTACGAGCAGGCTGGTTGACGAAAGTTACCGGCTCCAGCCTCGAAGCACGGTCGAAGCTCTGCAATTCCCTTCTAATGCGGCTTGCGATGACTTCGAATCCGTTGGGGCCCGTGCACGCGGCAATGAAAAATGTCTCCCCCGGCTCGGCATCACTCATCCGAGGGCAAGAGCCCATCCTGCCCAGCAGGAATACAGCGCTCCAGGACCTATCGTACCTGCGGCAGGACATCATCCCGGATGCTCCCGTCGGCCACATCGACGGCAATGAGAGTGAGAGTCACGGAGCCCGCTTGCAGGTTTGGCGCCGTGAAGATGTCGGCGCACAGTTTGTCCAGTGAGAATACGGGCAGAGTCAGATGGAAAGTGCTGCCCTGCCCGAGTTTCCTTTCCACCTAAATTTGCCCATCCTATCGTGATACGCTCATTTCGATTGGGGAAGGAGAGGGGAAGTGGAAGTAGGTGTACGGTTGCGGGTTGCTCTCGGGAACGTTGTGCTCGTGTCCGTGTCCTTAGGTTTATTGGCGCAGGTGGGGCAGAACCGGCGATTCCAAATGCCTCAACCCGCAAAGGCTCAGGCCCCAAGCGACCGACCCGCCCGCGAACCAGAGTCTCAGGCTGAAGAGGAACTGCAAAAGGGAACGGCGCTGACACGGACAGGTTCGTTTGCCGAGGCAATTCCGCATTTGCTCGCCGCACGGGGACGAGCTGCGAATGACTACGCTGCCAGCTTCAATCTTTCTCTGTGCTTGGTTGCAACCGGCCAGCCTACGCAGGCAATTCCGATTCTGACTGCGCTTCGCGCGGCCGGACATGACAATGCAGATGTCAACAATCTGCTAGCCCAGGCGTATATCGGCGACGGTCAAAACCAGAAGGCGCTGGAAGCGTTCGAACAGGCATCAAAGCTCGCGCCGGAGAACGAGAAGCTGTACCTATTTGTGGCGGACGCATGCATGGCGAAGCAGGAATACGCGGTTGGCCTGCAAGTACTGGATTTGGGATTGGATCACTTGCCAAATTCTGCGCACTTGCACTACCAGCGCGGCATGTTTCTGGCGTTGCTGGATGACTTGGATGCCGGCGAGAAGGATTTCGACCAGGCCCGCGGACTCGCGCCTGAGACTGATATTGCGTTTGTGGCCGCCACGCAAGAGGCGATGTTGGGAGGAGATGTATGGGAGGCCATTAGCGTTGCGCGCGAGGGAGTCAAAAAGGGATGTCACGATTCCATGCTGCTGACGCTCCTGGGCGAGGCGCTCGTCCGCTCTGGCATCGCACCAGGACAGCCAGAATTCACGGAGGCCGAAGAGGCTCTCAAGAAAGCGGTAGCCGAGCGCCCCAACTACGCCGGCTCGCACCTTGCCTTGGGCAAACTTATTTTATTGGACAATCGGACGGGCGACGCGATTGCGCATTTGGAAACAGCGAGGAAGCTCGATCCAAATAATGCTTCGGTCTATTTGAATCTGGCTGCCGCGTATCGCAGGCGAGGCGATCTTCAGCAAGCGCAAAATATGCTGGCGGTGCTTGCGAAGCTGAATCAAGCCCAAGCCGAGAAAATCAGGTCAGCCCCGGGAGACCGTAAAGCTGGCTATGCAGGGTCTGAAAAGGGGCAATGGGAAGCGGCCGAGCATCCCTGACGATGTGCCGCGCGGCACGCATACGTTATTTTGGAGACACGCGAGGGAAAGGCCGCTCGACAATTCCCGTTCCTTCCTTCACTGCGACAATCTGATCACTTTTCAGGTTCGAGAGCTTGGTTACCATTCTGCTGGGCCAGGTGATTTCAACCGCGTCGATTCTAGAGCGCTGACCCAGTCCAAAGTGGAGTCGAGGATCCTGGGCGGATTGGTAACTCATGCCGCCCTTTCGCTGGTCGTAGAGGACCAGATCACCGGCCGACACTCTCACCCGCGCTCCCACACCGTCGCGATTCGACTTGGTCCCAATCAGCAGAACCTCCAACCAGTGGTTGGTGTTGCCGCCGTCATTGCGCAGGAGTTGGGGCGCCTGCCCATTGTTGCTCACCAGAATGTCCAGATCGCCATCGTTGTCGAAGTCGCCGACAGCGGCGCCCCGGCTGACTTTCGCCAATTGGAAGTCGAGACCAAGGCGGTCGCTGACATTTTCAAAAATCCCATGTCCCGTGTTGCGAAACATCAGTTTTGGCTCGGCGTATTGCGTGCGGGCGTGGTAGCGCTCGATATTGTCGAGCACGTGGCCGTTGGCCATAAAGAGGTCGCGCATGCCGTCATTGTCGTAGTCCATGAAACGCGTGCCGAAGCCGCTCATGTGGTAAGTGGCGTAAGAAAGTCTTGAGCGGAACGTAGCGTCGTCAAAAGTCTGGTCTCCCAGGTTCTGGTAGAGGCGCGCCAACTGCATATCCAGGTGGGTGACGATCAGATCCATGCGCCCGTTGCCGGTCGTGTCCGCGGCATCGGTTCCCATGCCCGCCTCGAACTGCCCATCGTCGCCGACCGCAACGCCCGCCGCGTAGGCCAGTTCACGGAATGTGCCATCGCGATTATTGTGAAACAGAAAATTCGGCATGTGATCGTTGGCGATGAAGATGTCCTGCCAGCCGTCATTGTCGTAATCGAAGGTCACCACTCCCAAACCGTTTCCGCCCTTCGCCCCCAAACCCGAGGTTTTGCTCACGTCGGCGAAGGTCCCGTCTCCGTTGTTGTGATAGAGCGTCGGAGGCTGGCCGTGGAAGTCGTCGGGATGGCAATAACTTCGCATGCCGGGAGCGCGGTCCCCACAATAGAAGTTGTGCTCCGGCGACCAGTCCACGTAGTTCGCGATGATCAAGTCCAGGCGGCCGTCGTTGTCGTAGTCGAACCATGCTGCACTGGAGGCCCAGCGGCCGGAATTCTCCACACCTGCGTGTGCGGTAACGTCAGTGAAGGTGCCGTTCCGGTTGTTGTGGTAGAGAATGCATCGTCCATAACCGAGTACGAGCAGATCGGGGAAGCCGTCGTTGTCGTAGTCACCCACGGCTACGCCCATTCCGAACAGACCCTCAGCGCCTACCCCAGCGCCGACGGTGACGTCGGTGAAAGTGCCATCGCCGTTATTGCGGTAAAGCGCGCTTCCTAGCGGCTGCCGGGGGCGGTACGCCCCGGTCGCCGCCCCATTTACCAGGTACAGATCGAGCAAGCCATCCTGGTTGTAGTCGATCCACCCGCAGCCTGCGCCCATAGTTTCGATCAGGTACTTCTCGGAGGATGCGGCATTGTCGTGACGAAAGGTGATGCCCGCTCGGCCAGCAATATCGAGAAAACTGGCGGGACTGGCTCCTCTGGCGGGCCACGCGCTGCGCCCCGCAGCGAGCACGATACCCACCGATCCGAGGCCCTTGAGCAGATCGCGCCGGGAGATGGTAAGGATGCTTTTCACGAACCAGGTTCAGGGCGAAGTATTTGCAAGATTTGTAGCTTACCGCAAGCAGGCGTTCCCTGAAGGCGATTGATTCAAGGCGGGTTCGGCTCTCGAGGTTAGGTGCCAAGATTCGGCGCAGCGAACGCCCGATGCCCACACTACGATTTTGCCCGGGTCACAAAATCTGGGTCACAAAATCTGATTGACAACGATATCGAATAAAGCATACAAACTCCAATCCAGCGGTAAACGTTCGTTGTTGCGCAGGCCGCCACTTCCCTGGATTGGCGCGCTGAACCAGGTCGTGCTGGTCACGAAAAGCGAAGCTTCCTTGGTCGAGACTAATCGAATTCAGATCCCCGGACCAGCTTCGGTTTGAACTTTCAGCTATGTTTATTCCCTGCTGGGCGAAGTCGTGGCCAGGGCGGAGACGATTGTGGCGTGGTCTACGAACCGGTTTCTTTTGGGTAAGCTAAGCCGGAGTGAATATGGACCGACGTAACTTCTTGCAGGCAATGGCAGCGGCGGCCGCGAGCCTCGAGGTCTTAGGCTGGCATTGAAGTAGTGGCCCGCCCCTCGGCGGGGCCGCGGCTTGTTCTCTTCCTCCTGCTCGGTGGCTCGCGCCGTCGTGCCCACCGGCTTGAGAGACTGACGGCGTACTCAATAGGTTCGCGCAACAGCTTGCCGGCAGCGGCAACGTCCGGCTCCCGGCACAATTCCACAAAGCCGGTGGTGTTCTTCATCCGATGCTTGCCAGCTAAAATGTGCGTCCGCCACCATCGAGTCCGGCTTCTTCCGGAGGAGCAATGAGCATCTTCACGGACCACAAAGTTACGCGCCGCGCCCTGCTGCTCTCGACCTGTGGTCTGGTTCCAGGCATCCGCCTCTTCAACGCGCTCGACACCTTGGCGGCGCCTCGAAGGGATTACCCCGTGAAGCCGGTGCCTCTTACCGAGGTCGATATTCTCGACGATTTCTGGGCGCCGCGCATGGACGTGAATCGCAATGTTTCCATATGGCACTGCTTCAAGAAGATGAAGGAGTCCGAGGATTTTGGCAGCCCCAAACTGATCGAGGGGGCTGCCTACATGTTGGCCAAGCGTCCTGATCCCAGGCTTGAGCAATACGTGGATCAAGTGATCGACCAGCTGGTGAGCCAGCTGCCCGCGCGCCTGGCCGATCCTGATAAAGCGGTTCGGGTGTCTGGTCATTTTTTGGAGGCTGCGGCCGCCTACTATGCCGCTACCGGCAAGCGGAAGATGCTCGATGCTGCGCTCGAAGACGGCAAAGTGATTGATGCGAACTTCGGGCCCGGCAAACGAGACTACATCTCCGAACACGAAGGGCAGAAAATCGGATTGCTCCAGCTTTACCGGCAGACCGGCGACGACAAATATTTAAAGCTTGCCAAGTTCTTAATGGATGGACGTGGCAAAGACGGCTATCCGCGAGCTGGCGAATATGCGATTGACCGCACCTACGCGCAAGACCATGAACCGGTGGTCGAACAGGACGAAGCCGTAGGCCACTGCGTTCGCGCCACGTTCTTATACATCCCCCTCACCGATCTAGCGGCGCTGACGGGACGGCCGGGGTATAAGGAAGCTGCGGACAAGATCTGGGCAGACGTTGTCCATCACAAGCTTTATTTGACCGGGGGCATCGGGTCCATCCGGTTTCATGAGCAATTCGGCAGCGCTTATGAGCTTCCCAATCTCAGCGCGTGGAACGAGACTTGTGCCTCCTACGGAAATATCGTGTGGAATCAGCGCATGTTTCAATTGCATCAGGACGCCAAGTACATCGATGTACTGGAGCGGGTTCTTTATAACGGCTTCGCGGATGGCGTTTCGCTCAAGGGAGATCGCTTCTTCTATCAGAATCCTCTGCGCTCCTTCGGCAGCTACGAACGCTTCGAGTGGATTGACGTTCCCTGCTGCCCCCCGAACGTCGTGCGCCTTATGGCTTCCCTGGGGAGCTACATCTATGCGCAGTCTTCCGATTCGGTTTACGTCAACCTCTTCGTTGGCAGCAATGCAAAGGTGAGCCTCCCCGGTGGAAACACCGTTGGCATTCAACAGGAGACTCGATACCCGTGGGAAGGAGCGGTCAGCCTCCACCTCAACCCGGAGCGAGCCGAACCATTCACCATGCTGGTGCGCATCCCAGGTTGGGCGCGGAATGAAGTCCTTTCTGGCGACCTCTATCAATATGCGGATAAGAACGAGGAGAAACCGACGTTGAACGTGAATGGCCGGCCTGTCGAGTTAAGAATGGAACGCGGCTATGCCCGCCTCGAACGAAAATGGTTAAAGGGAGATACGGTTCAATTGCATTTGCCCATGCCCGTGCGCCAGGTGAAGGCCAATGCCAAGGTCCAGGAAGATCGCGATATGGTGGCCTTGCAGCGCGGTCCGCTGGTGTATTGCGCGGAGTGGCCGGACAATGGCGGACACGCTTTAAACCTGATCGTTCCGGAGAACGTTAAGTTCGAAAGCCAATGGCGTCCGGAGCTGCTGAACGGCATCCAGGTTGTGACCGGCAATATTAAAGCGCTGCAGCGGGAGGACAACAGCCGTGAGCTGAACGAGCAGCGCCATCATCTGGTGGCGATTCCGTATCTTGCTTGGTCCAATCGCGGGCCGGGGGAGATGGCAGTTTGGATGTCCCGCGAGCCGCAAAAAGCATGGGTCGCGCCTTTGCCTCCTGATCCCGTACATGCGGTGCGCTCCTCGGG
>Ga0209267_1003083_pt1 | contig 10463 bp, 11 predicted proteins | sample GraSoiAngelo_137_FD_185894 | JGI IMG/M metagenome (GOLD analysis project Ga0209267, IMG submission 185894) | Grasslands soil microbial communities from the Angelo Coastal Reserve, California, USA - 14_0929_09_30cm (SPAdes) (version 2) | ecosystem: Environmental > Terrestrial > Soil > Grasslands ... | reverse complement strand
CGCCGCGGGTGGTTCGACTTCGATGTGCGCTCGGTGCCCGGCGGATTCCTGGTCCAGGAGTGGGACCGTGTGGGCTTTGATCGCGCGTCGTGCAAGACGGTGACAAGGCGCCCGCCGACTGACGCGGAATGGGAGCAGCTCGGGCTCGCGTGGATCGCGGTCAAGCACGTGAAGTCCAACGCGATCGTGCTGTTCAAGGACGGGGCGGCGGTGGGCATCGGCGCGGGCCAGATGTCGCGCGTGGAGGCTGTCGCGCTGGCGGTGCAGCGGGCCGCTGACCGCTCCCGCGGCGCGGTCATGGCCTCCGACGCGTTCTTTCCGTTTCCCGACGGCCTGGAGCTGGGCGTTCGCGCCGGGGTCACCGCCGTGATCCAGCCGGGCGGTTCGATGAAGGACGCCGACGTGGTGTCGGCCGCCGACGCGGCCGGAATCGCAATGGTCACCACCGGACAGCGACACTTCAAGCACTGATGTGAGTCGGCGATTCGGGGAGGAGGGGCGGGAGCTTTCCTACGGCACCTACCTCAAGGTGCCGGAGCTGCTGCGTCTGCAGCAAGGGTTGAGCCAGGAGCATGACGAGCTCCTCTTCATCGTCGCGCACCAGGTGTACGAGTTGTGGTTCAAGGTCGTGTTGTTCGAGCTCGAAGCCGCGCGTGAGCGGATCGACGCCGACGACCTGTTCTTCGCACGCCACCACCTCCAGCGGGTCCACGTCATCGAGCAGCTGCTGGTCGAGCAGATCGACGTGCTCGAGACGATGTCGCCGCAGGACTTTCTCGCCTTCCGCTCCAAGCTCGCGCCCGCGAGCGGTTTTCAGTCGGTCCAGTTCCGCGAGATAGAGTTTCTCTCGGGCCTGAAGGAGCCTAAGTATGTGGCGCGCCTCGACGCCACGCCGGAAGAGATGACCCGCCTGCGCAAGCGGCTCGACGAGCCCAGCGTGGACGATGCGTTTCGCGCATTGATCCAGAGGCGAGGCTCGCCCTCGCTGCTGGAGATCTTTCGTGACCGGCAGCGGCATGGCGACCTCTTCGACCTTTGTGAGGCTCTCCTCGACCACGACGAGACCTTTGCGCACTGGCGCGCACGCCATGTGCTGATGGTGGAGCGTCAGATCGGCAGCAAGACCGGGACCGGCGGAAGCAGCGGCGTCGAGTACTTGCGGTCGACGCTCGACAAGCGCTTCTACCCGGAGCTGTGGGAAGTGCGGTCGCAGTTATGACGGAGCCGTTCCCCGGCGAGCGCCCGGAGCATCACATGAAGAAGACCCGAGTCGAGGCTCCGCGCGTCACCTGTGGGTCGTGCCGGAAGTTTGACGGCACCGCGTGGTGCCGTCACTGGAACTTCCACACCACTGCGGAATCGCCGCCGTGCCGGTTCTACTCCCGCGCCCCTCACCCCAACCCTCTCCCCTGAGGGGAGAGGGAGTTTAGGCCGCCTCCGCTTCCTTGACTTCGGCACGGGCCTGCGCCCGCACGCTGCGGACCGTGCTCGGCCGGAGGACCCCCAGCACGATCGCGAGCCCGGCGGCCACACTCGCGGCCCCCAGGACGAACGCCAGGTCGTAGCTCGCGGTCAACGCGGACTGAAACGAGTCGCCCTGGGACACGAGCAACTGGGCACGCCCGGTCGCGATCGTCCCCACCGCGGCGAGGCCGAGGGCTCCGCCGATCTGCATGACCTCATTGCTGAAGCCGGACGCGACGCCGGCGTCAGCCATCGGCACTTCCGACATCGAGATCGTCAGCAGAGGCAGGAAAGACATGCCTCCTCCGAGCCCGAGCAGCGCGTAGCCGGCCAGCAGGCCGGGGAAGTAGCTCGTGTGCCCGTCGGCGATCGCGAAGAGCGAGAGCGCGACGATGATCGTGGTCATGCCCGCCACCAAGATGTTGAGCGGGCCGAAGCGAGCCATGAGGCGGGCTGTGATCCCGGACGACAGGACGCCGAGCACGAACGTCATGGGGAGGAACGCAAGGCCTGTCTCGAAGGCGCCGTAACCGCGGATGTGCTGCAGGTAGAGCACGCCGATGAAAAAGGAGGTCGAGATACCGGTGAACAGCAGCGCCCGCACGGCGGTGGCGCCGGTCAGGGACCTGATGGCGATCCGCCGCTCCAGGGCGACAAAGGCCGCGAGCAGGACCACGGCGATCCCAGCGAAACCGAGTGTGTGCGGGGAAGCCCAGCCGTAGTCGGCGGCGGTCACGATCCCGTAGACGCCCAGCATCAGCGCCGAAGTCACGAGCACAGCTCCCATGACGTCGATGCCTTCGCTCACGCCCAGGCCCTCGTTCTCCTCGATGAGCCACGCGCCCAGGACCAGGGTCGCGACGCCGATCGGAACGTTGATGAAGAAGATCCAGTGCCAGCTCACGAACTGGGTGATCAGCCCGCCCGCCAGCAACCCCAGCGATCCCCCACCGGCGATGACGAGCGTGAACACGCTCATCGCCTGGGCCCGCTCCGCCGGCTTCTGGAACTCGGTGACGATGATCGCGATGATCACGCCGGCCGATAGCGAAGCTCCCACGCCCTGGAGGAACCGGCCGGCGATGAGGTTCCCGGCCGCCGGGGCAAACCCGGTGCCGACGGATGCGACCGTGAAGAGGAATACGCCGGCCAGGAAAACCTTGCGGCGGCCGATCAGGTCACCCATGCGCCCGGCCAGGAGCAGGAATCCGCCGAAAGCGATCAGGTACGCGTTGACCACCCAGGTGAGGTCGGCCTGGCTGAAGAGGAGGTCACGCTGGATGTACGGCAGCGCGACGTTCACGATGGTCGTGTCGAGCATGATCATCAACTGGCCAAAACAGACCACGACCAGGGCCATCCACCTTCGAATCGAAGATTCGGGTTCATGAGTACCTCCAAACGGCCGGACAAATCCAGAGACGCCAACTATAACGGGATCGGGATGATCCCTATTTCATGGATTATCTGGGATGTTTGGATAGTTAAGAGTTGGTGATAAGATCAATGGGTGTGAAGACAGACGAAAGGCGGTTTGAGCCTGGATTCGTGGCCCTGGTCACGCAGCTCAACAAGGCGATCCACAGGCGCTCCTCGGAGGAGCTCCTGGGCATGCGCCTGAAGCCTTATATGACCCTCGGCTACATCCGCGACCACCCGGGCGTGGCCCAGGGTGACCTCGAAGCGGCGATGTTCATGGATGCCAACGCCGTCGTGCTGCTGCTGAACGAGCTGGAAACGGCTCGCTACGTGGTCAGGAGGCGGGACCCGCAGGATCGCCGCCGGCACATCGTCGAGCTGACCACGGCAGGCAGCCACGCGCTGGAGCGGGCAGACAGGGCACGTGAAGGGCTCGAGGACGAGGTTCTGTCCGGCATCTCACCCGAGGAGCGGAAGACGCTGCGTCGCCTGCTGGAGAGGATCCTCGACAGTCTGCTGCAACCGGCGTCCGAAGCCCGAGCCTGACCTGCTAGCGCCCTGCAAAGGCGGGGATGACGTAGACGAGAAGGACGACGAAGATCACGGCCATGTAGACGTAGACGCCCGGGCGCTGGAAAAGCCCTAGCCCTGGGTCCGCCGGGGGCCTGACACTTGACCCAGGTTCGGGCGCGGGCAGTGACGTGAGCTTGCGGAGGTTGATCAGGTTGACCAGCGCCGTGACCGGCGCGATGAAGAACGAGAACACGCCGAGCCAGCCCCGGAGCAGCGTCGCGTTGGTCATCTGCCGCCACACGTGCAGGCCACAGTCGTGGCAAAACGGGCCCTTCACGTTCTTGAAGGTCATCAGGATCAGATAGCCGTTGTGCTCGTACACCGTCATCGGGACCGCCGGGGTCGATCCGCAGAAACGGCACCGTATGACCCCGGGCTGCGCGTAAGGCACATATGGCATGGTCGGCGCGCCCGCCGCCGCCCGCGCCGCGGCGGACGCCTCGTCGGGGGTGCGACCGGCCTCGAGGGCCTGCATCGCGGCGTCGAGAGCCATACGCCGGCGCGACTCATCGCCGCCAATCTGAGTCGCAACCCACTCCGCCCACAGGCGGCGGTTGTCCTCGCCCACCGCTTGCTAGCTTAATTCGACTAGTTGAGACGCTCCACGATCATGGCCATGCCCTGGCCGCCGCCCACGCACATCGTCTCCAGGCCGAACGTCTTGTCGCGCTCGCGCAGGCCGTTGAGCAGCGTGCACAGGATGCGGGCGCCGGTCATGCCAAATGGGTGACCGAGCGCGATCGCGCCTCCGTGAGGGTTCAGCTTGTCGCCGAATGGGTCGACGCCGATGCCCCGCGCGGATGGGATGACCTGGGCAGCGAAGGCCTCGTTGATCTCCACGATGTCGATGTCGTCGATCGTCATCTTGGCTCGCTTCAACGCCTGCTTGGAAGCATCGATCGGACCAAGGCCCATGAATTCCGGCTCGAGCGCGGACAGGCCGGTCGCGACGACTCGCGCGATCGGCTTGAGACCGAGCTCCTTGGCTCGACGGTCGGACATCACGACCACCGCCGCGGCTCCATCGTTGAGTGGGCATGAATTGCCCGCCGTGACGGTCCCGTTCTCCCGAAATGCGGGCTGCAGCGTGGCGAGGACTTCCACCGTCGTGCCCGCCCTCGGCCCATCGTCCTTGGTGAACACCTGGCCGTTGGGCAGCGGCACCGGGATGATCTCGCGCTCGAAAAATCCGTCGTCGCGCGCTTTGACCGCTGCGGTCTGGCTCTTGACCGCGTAGCGGTCCTGCTCCTCGCGGCTGATCTTCTCCCTCGCCGCGACGTTCTCCGCGGTCTGGCCCATGGCGATGTAGATGTCGGGATACTCCTCGGTGTTCCCGGGCACGAGCTTTGGGTTGTAGGTGTCCGGTGGGTCGGGATACCCGCTGCCGTAGCGCGAGACGCACTCGACCCCGACCGAAAGAAACGCGTCACCTTCGCCCGCTTCGATTGCATGCGCAGCCATGCGCGTGGTCATCAGCGAGGAGGAGCAGTAGCGGTTGACCGTCACCCCGGGGACGTCCAGCCGGGCGAGGATGGAGACCACCCGCCCGATGTTGTGTCCCTGCTCGCCACCCGGAAGGCCGCATCCGCAGATGAGGTCTTCGATCTGCGTCGGGTCCAGCGCGGGAACCTTGTCGAGGACTTTGGTGACCACGTGGGCAGCCAGGTCGTCTGGGCGGATGTCGACCAGGGAACCCTTCCGAGCCCGCCCGATGGGGGAGCGGCCATACGCGACGATCACGGCTTCGGTCATGGGACGGTTATACGCCGAACGAGCACTAGCGATCTCTGGCGGAAAGAACGTAAATGAGGAAGGCGCCGAACAGCGTCGCCATGGCGACGAACCCGAAGATCGGGTTCACGTGCATCGAGCCCAGCACGATCATGACCACCATCAGCACCGGCAGGTACAGCGCGCCGGTGACCTCGAGCACGCGGATCTCGCACATCCGTTGCCGCCATCCTTCCTGGATCAATTCGCGCGGCAGCGGCTCGTCGACGTCGAGCGGATGGAAGATCGAGTACATGCTCCTTCGCTCGAGGCTGCGAAGGTCCCTCTCCTGCAGGTGACGTCCCATCGCTACTGATAACAGTCTGCCACCGTGGGCCGGTTACGAGCGGATCAGAAGCGCCTCTCTGGTGAAGAGCCTCAACGCCGCGTAAAAGCACAGCGCCCCGAGGAGAAGGAGGCTGGCCGAGGTCACGATCAGGGAGCTCCAGGCGACCGCGCTGTGGACGATCGCATCGCGCAGCACCAGCACGGCGTTGAGGATCGGGATCAGGTAGTAAGCGAGACTCGGATTGAAATCCGGGATGAACAGCACGATCGAGGCGGGGAAGATGGTGATGAAGTAGAGAGGCGTCGCGTATGCCTGACCCTGCCGAAAGTTGCGAGCCAGGGTCCCGAGCGCGATGGTCACCGAGCTGAACGACGCCGCCAGCAGCACGGCGAGCCAGACCATCACGATGGCCGCCAGCGGGCTGAGGTCGACCGGGAAGGCGCTGCCCTCACGCCCCCCAAACTGGATCTGGCTGAGCGCCACCAGCATCGAGGCGATGGCGGCCAGGGCTGCTGTCAGGCTGATCACCGAAACGGCCAGGATCTTGCCGACCAGCACGTGGCTGCGGGGCGCGGGGGTCAGGAGCAGGCTCTCCAGCGTCCTTCGCTCGCGTTCGCCGGCGGAGGTATCGAGCGCCGCGGACAGTCCGCCGGTCAGGCTCATCGTGATCAGGATGTAAGGCAGGAAGAAGCTCAGGAAAGAGTTCCCGGCCGCTTTGACCGGCGAGCTCAGCGGATGCACGTTGACGGGAAGAGGGTTGAGGATCGAAGGGTCGACTCCCTTCTGCTGCAGCGAGGCGGCGATCTTCGCGGCGTCGTACTTGGCCAGGATCGTCTGGACCCTGATGTCGGCGATCTGGGCGCTTTGCCGAGTCGGGTCGTAGTACTCATCGATCCCTGCCGGTGTGAAAACGATCCCGATGTCGACCTGCCGCTTGGCCGCCGCCGCGGGGTCGTCGACGCGTTCGAGCCTGAGTCCCGTGGCGCCGAACAGGACGTCCAGGCCGGCTGGAATGTCGCCCGAGTAGCCGACGGTATAGGTCTGGGTCGCCGTTCGTGTCGAAACCTGGGAGATCACAAACAGCACGGTTGGTGTCGCCAGGACTGCGAGTGCAATCGCGATCAGCGTGCGGCGGTCGCGGAGGATCTCGCGGATCTCCTTCCTGAACACGATGCCTACCGAGCTCACGTCGCCGCCTCGACGAGGGAGAGAAATGCGTCCTCGAGGTCGCGGTATTTGCCGCGCACCTCCTCGGTCTTGCCGTTCGCGACGACGCGCCCCTGGTGGATGATCGTGATCCTGTCGCATAACCGCTCAGCGTCGTGCAGCACGTGCGTCGAGAAGATGACGCATTTGCCGCGGCCCTTCGATTCGACCATGAACTCGCGGATCTCGCGCGAGGCGAGGACATCGAGGTTGGAGGTTGGCTCGTCGAACATCAACACAGGTGGGTCGTGCACGATCGCCCGCGCGATGGCGACTTTCTGTTTCTGGCCCGACGACAGACTTTCGGCCCTCTGCCGCGCGAATGAGCTCATATCGAGACGCTCGATGACTGCGTCGACTTTCCGGTTGAGCTCACCGTCCATCACGCCGCTCAGCTCGGCGAAGTAGGCGATGTTCTCGCGTGCCGTCAGGCGTGGGTAGACGCCGAACTCCGCGGTCACGACGCCGACCCTGCGCCGCACCTCTTGGGGCGCCATTCGGGTGTCGTGGCCCAGTACGCCGACCGAGCCGGCGTCCGGTGCAAGCAGCGTGCAGATGACACGCAGAGTGGTGGTCTTGCCCGCGCCGTTGGGTCCGAGGAGGCCGAAGATCTCGCCCGCGGCCGCCTCGAACGAGATGCCGCGGAGCACCTTGTTGGTCTGGAGGGTCTTTTCGAGGCGGTCAACCTTGACCGCCGGATCGGTCACTTCTTTTTGGTGACTCGCCTCGTCGCGGTGGACGTCGGTTTGCCGCCTCTCGCGGCAGGCTTGGCGGCCTTCTTGGCGGGCGCGGGTTTTGGCTTGGCGGGCGCTTTTGCCTTGACCGGCGCGGCCGGCTCGACCGGCTCTTCCACCGCGACGGGTGCCTCGGCGGCGACGGGTTCGGCGGACGCGACGCCGACTGAGCTCGACAGGGTCCGGTGGCAGGTTTCGCAGGTCACGATGCTTCGGACCAGGGTGCCGAGCTGGTGCTCTTCCCGGCGGAGGTTGCGGGGTCGACCGCAGAACGAGCAGTAGCCCGTCTCGATCGTGACCCTCACCTGGCCAGGTCGCTTGTTCATCGCCCGCCTAAGTTACCGGTTGTTGCTAGACTTTCGCCCGAAGTCCTTTAAGTCCGGGCCGGTGAGCCTGGGAAGGAGGTTTTTTCATGGCCGTCGGGTCCCGACTCCGTCATGTAGTCGAGAGTCAGCAGTTCTCACGCGCTCTCCTGGAAGAGCTTTTCGTTCGCTCCGAGGAGATGAAGCGCGAGCCGCACCACTTCATTGGACGGCTCGCGGGCCAGGTGATGGCCGCTCTTTTCTACGAACCCTCGACCAGGACCCGACTCTCTTTCGAGGCGGCCATGCTGCGCCTCGGTGGGACGACGATGGGTACCGACAACGCCCGCGAATTCTCATCCGCGGCGAAGGGCGAGACGCTCGAGGACACGATCCGCATCGTCAGCGGATACGCCGACGTCATTGTGGTGCGGCATAAAGAGGAAGGCGCCGCCAAGCGCGCTGCAGCGGTGAGCGCGGTGCCGATCATCAACGCGGGTGACGGCCCTGGCCAGCACCCGACGCAGGCGCTGCTGGACCTCTACACGATCCGTGACGAGCTCAGCAAGATCGACGGCGTCCGTGTGGCGATGGTCGGCGACCTGGCCAACGGCCGGACCGTGCGCTCGCTGACCTACCTGCTCAGCAAGTTCAAGGACATCAAGCTCTGGTTTGTAGCTCCGCCCCAGGTTGCGATGGGCGACGACCTGAAAGCGCATCTCGACGAGCACCATGTGCCGTGGGTCGAGACAGAGGATCTCAACGCGGTGCTGCCGGACGTCGACGTGGTGTACATGACCCGGATCCAGAAAGAGCGATTCACAGACCCCGAGGCGTACGACGCGGTGAAGGGCGTCTACCGGATGGACAAAGAGTCGATGACGCTGATGCGCAAGTACGCGATCCTCATGCACCCGTTGCCGCGGGTCGACGAGATCGCGCCCGAGGTCGATGAGGATCCGCGAGCGGCATATTTCCGGCAGGCCCGCAACGGCCTGCACGTCCGCATGGCCCTCCTCGACAAGGTTCTGTCGTGAGCGTCACCGAAGGACGCCTCAAAGCCACGGTCATGGACGCGGACCAGATCCGCCGCTCGCTTTCGCGCATCGCCCATGAGATCGTGGAGCGCAATCGCGGCGTCGAGGGCGTGGTGCTCGTCGGCGTCGTCAGCAAGGGCGACGTTCTAGCGCAGCGCCTCGCCCAGATCCTGACCACGCTCGAGAAGAGTCCGGTCCTCTTCGGCCGGCTCGACGTGACGCTGCACCGCGACGATCTGCACCTCCGGCCGCACGACGGCCACCGGTCGGGAAGCGACCTGCCCGACATCGGCGGCAAGATCGTGGTGCTGGTCGACGATGTGATCCATCACGGCCGCACAGCGCGAGCGGCGATGGATGCGCTGATGGACTTCGGGCGTCCCCGCGCGATCCAGCTGGCGGTCCTGGTCGACAGGGGCCACCGCGAGCTGCCGATCCGGCCCGACTATGTCGGCAAGAACGTCCCGACCGCCGATTCAGAGCGGATCGAAGTCCTCATGGCCGAGGAAGACGGAATCGACCAGGCGGTGATCGTTGCCGGCTGAGAAGGCGTTTGCGGTACTCGTGCTCGAGGACGGTCGCTCCTTCGTCGGTGTGCCGCTCGGGGCCGATGCCCTGGGTCAAGGAGAGGTCGTATTCAACACCGCCATGACGGGTTACCAGGAGGTGCTGACCGACCCTTCGTATGCCGGTCAGATGGTCTGTATGACATACCCGCTGCAGGGCAACTACGGCGTGCGCGACGCCGACGCCGAATCGGCGCGTCCGTGGGCGCGCGCGCTGATCGTGCGCTGGGCTTGCCCCGCGCCCAGCCATCACTCGAGCGAAGCGTCGCTCGACGAGTACCTGCGACGGTGGAACGTGCCGGCGATCACGGAGATCGACACCCGTGCTCTCACGCGGCATATCCGAATCAATGGAGCGCAGCGGGCGGTCCTGGTCCATGAGCCCGCCGCCCCGACACAGGCACGGCTCGACGAGCTCGTGGCCGCCGCGAAACGCGTGACGCCGCTTGCGGAGCAGGACCTGGTCGCCGAGACCTCGCGGACGAAACAGGAAGAGTGGCTCGAGCCGCTGCCGCCCGAGCTGCGGACCCGCCGGCGGAGCGACGGCGCCGGCCTGCTCGTGGCCGTCGTCGACTACGGCGTCAAGACCAACATCCTGCGCTCGCTTCGCGAGCGAGGCTGCCGGGTGGTCGTGATGCCCCACACCGCCACGTGGGCGGACGTGCAGGCGAGCGGCGCCGACGGCCTGGTGCTGTCGAACGGACCTGGCGACCCGGCGGTGCTGGACGGGCCCGTGGAGCTGGCCCGCGCGGCGCTCGGCCGGATCCCGATGTTCGGGATCTGCCTCGGCCACCAGATCATGGGTCGGGCCGCCGGCGCGACCACGTCGCGCCTGCCGTACGGCCACCACGGGGCCAACCACCCTGTCAAAGACGCCGATACCGGCCGCGTGCACATCACCAGCCAGAACCACGAGTTCCAGGTGGACGCGGCGTCAATCCCGGCCGGCGACTTCTACGTGTCCCAGCGCAACCTCAACGACAGCTCGGTCGAGGGCCTCGGCCACCGCCGGCTGCCGGCTTTCAGCGTGCAGTATCACCCCGAAGGCTGTCCTGGTCCCCAGGACAACCAGCATCTCTACGACCGGTTCATCGACATGGTGC
>Ga0209267_1003080_pt1 | contig 10471 bp, 10 predicted proteins | sample GraSoiAngelo_137_FD_185894 | JGI IMG/M metagenome (GOLD analysis project Ga0209267, IMG submission 185894) | Grasslands soil microbial communities from the Angelo Coastal Reserve, California, USA - 14_0929_09_30cm (SPAdes) (version 2) | ecosystem: Environmental > Terrestrial > Soil > Grasslands ... | reverse complement strand
GTCGCGATAGAGCAACTGTTCGAACTTCGTCAACTTGGGTGCGGGCACGATGATGTCCGGCGTGATGCCGCCGCCGCCCGTCACCTGGCGCCCGCTGTCCGTCAGTTTCACTTCCGTCGGATGATCGGGCACTTTGCGTTCATAGTGATATTCATAGAGCGAAACGGATTTGTAGTCCCGCTGAATCAGCCGCCCACTTGGGGTGTAATAGCGCGCGGTCGTTAGCGCCAGTCCGGTATTCTCGCTGAGCGGCGTGACCGTCTGCACGAGACCCTTGCCAAAGGTCGTCTCTCCCACGATCAACCCGCGGTCATGGTCCTGCACCGCGCCGGAAACAATTTCCGTCGCTGAAGCCGAATTGTTATTTACGAGAATCACCAGAGGAACGGTAACGCCCTGATTTCCGCGCACCGCGTAATACCGCCGCTCCGGTGATGAGCGCCCGTGATGCGAAACGATCAGTTGGTTCTTATCCAGGAACATATCTCCGACCGCGACCGCTTCGTTCAGCAGACCGCCGGGGTTCCCGCGCATATCCAGAATCAGGCCGTCCAGCGCGGGGGCATTGAGCTGTCGCAACGCGTCGGCAATCTCGCGGTCTGTCGTCTCGTTAAATCCCGATAGCCGGATGTAACCGACGCCCGGCTTCAGCATGAACGCAATATCCACGGAATGCCGCGGTATCTCGTCGCGGGTCACGGTGAAAACGAGCTGCTCGGCATAGCCCTCACGCGAAATGGTGATCTTTACGACGGTTCCCTTCGGGCCCTTCAACATGTCCGCCACTTCGGTGGTGGTCAGTCCATCGGTGGACTTGTCGTCGACTTTGACAATCACGTCACCTGGGCGGATTCCCGCGTTGTACGCCGGCGCACCAGCATACGGCGCCATAACCACGGTGTGGTTGTCGCGCGGCGCGACGATCATGCCTACGCCGTAGTACTTGCCACGCTGGTCTTCACGAAGGAGGGAGAACTGCTTGGCATCGAAGAAACTCGAATGGGGATCGAGCATGCGCAGCATGCCCGGAATGGCGCCTTGGTAGACAGCCTTATCTATGTCGACCGTATCGGCATAATTGTTCTGGACCACGTTCAGGACCTTCGTGAAGTCCCGAACCGCCGTCTGGTAATCGTCCGCCGAGGCGGTCGTGGCTCGCACGTTAGGGCCGTAAATGCCACCCAAGACGGCGGATACCAGCAGTACGGCCACTACAATTACAAGTCCGCGACGCTCTGAATTCATCTCTACCTCGCGTGACAGCTCAGGCTAAAATTATAGCACACCGCATCCGTCGTAAAGTCCGGTTTGACAGCGGCTGACACCCTTTCTATGATGCCCATGGACCCTTTAGACGGCCCTCAAACGCAATGTTAAGCATTCCTCACATGATTGTGGTGTTTATCGTGGTGCTGGTGGTGTTCGGGCCACAGAAGCTGCCGGAGCTTGCCCGCAGCCTTGGCAAGCTCATGGCGGAGTTCCGCAAGGCTTCGACGGACTTTAAGAGCGCGTTTGAAGAGGAAATGCGCGAGATGGAGCGGCAAGCCCTTCAGGCCGAGCGCAAGAAGGCTGCCGAAGCGGCTGCTGCTTCGGCCGTGGCCAGCGAGACTAGTTTGCCCCTCGCTACTGCAGGTTCTACTGACGCGGATGCGCCGCCAAGGGAGCCTCCGGTCGAATCCTACGTCACGGAAGACCCCGTGATCTCGCCCGTTCCCGAATCAGTTCCGCGTTCCTCGGGAGAAGCAGCCGAAAGCAACACGGAAAGTGCCGCCATTACGAATTCCCAAGAAGCTCTCAATGACCACCAGTCCCCGGCCTGAATCCGTGCCCGAATCCGAATCCAACACGCAGACTACCGCACCGGCAGAAGAGCCTGCCGGCGCAATGACCTTTTTCGAACACCTCAGCGAGCTTCGCAAACGAATTATCTACTCGCTCTACGCAATAGGAATTGGCGCTTTCATCGGCGTCTATATTTCGAAGTACGTCATCAATTTCATCATTCGTCCCATCATCAAGGCGCTCACGGAAGCGCATCTGAACGCGGAGCTGGTTTACACCCATCCTGCCGGGTACTTGAACACCTACATCACGCTTGGCGTGTATATCGGAATCGTTCTTGCTTCGCCTGTCGTTCTTTATCAAGTTTGGCTTTTCGTCGCGCCGGCGCTTTACAAACACGAGCGCAGCGCCGTTACCGGATTTATTTTTTCCACTGTGTTTCTGTTTGTCGCGGGGATCGCCTTCGGCTACTTCATCACCTTGCCGTACATCCTGCGATTCCTGGTCAGTTTCCAGGGCCCCATAAGTTCGATCAAGCCCATGATCACCGTCAACGAGTACTTCGACCTGGTCCTATTGATCTTGCTCGGGCTTGGATTGGTGTTTGAATTGCCAATTTTGATTTTCTTTTTGTCACTCTTCGGCATCGTCACGCCAAAATTCCTGTGGAAGAATTTCCGTTACGCCATTCTCGTCATTGCCATCGTTGCCGCCATCGTTACGCCCACTCCCGATGCCATGACCATGCTTATCTTCATGGCGCCGATGGTCGGGCTTTATTTTGTCGGGATTGCCGTCTCCGCGGTTGTGACGCGGCGGCGTGAGCGGCGGCTGGCTACTCCTGCGGAGGCGCGCTAAATGACTTCGTTTTCGAAACTAATCCTGCGAGTGGCCCTGGTCATTTGGATTCTTCCCCTCGGCCTTACCGGTTGCAAAGCCAGCAGCAACGAATCATCGCGGGCCGCGAACCAGCCAGCTGTCGTGAGCGCCGATACTTCCAATCCATCGCAAACCGCCGATGACGCTCCAGCTCCGGAAAAGACTGGCGGCTTTGACGGCAAACGCGCTTTCGCGCACGTCGCCAAGCAAGTCGGCTTCGGCCCGCGTCCTTCGGGCTCACCGGCTATCGCACAAGTGCAGGAATATCTGTTATCGGAATTGAAAAGCTACGGCTGCACGGTTGAAACGGACGCGTTCACTTCAGACACGCCCATCGGCCGCCTGGCCATGAAAAACATCGTGGTCAAAATTCCCGGCGAGAAGCCCGGCGTGATTCTTCTAGGCACGCACTACGATACGGCCCGGTCGGCGCGCGATCCGCGTACAGGAGAAGTGCACCCAATGCCGACTTTTGTAGGCGCTGATGACGCCGGCTCTTCCACTGCCCTGATGTTGGAAGTCGTGCGCCTCCTCTGTGCCCAGCACGGCAAGTATGCTGTGTGGATCGCCTTCTTCGACGGCGAGGAGGCCATGCACGACTGGAGTGACACCGACAGCCGCTACGGCAGCCGCCAGATGGCCGCGCGCCTGTCCACCAATGGCGACCTCAAGAAGATCAGGGCATTCCTGCTGGCAGACATTGTTGGCGGACGCAAGGCCCGGTTCCTGCGCGAATCCAGTTCCACACCAGCTTTGGTCGACCTCGTTTGGAACACCGCTGCGAAGCTGGGCTACTCGGGCATTTTTCTAAACGACGCTACATCCGCCCAAGACGACCACGATTCTTTCCTGAAGCGCGGCGTTCCCTCGGTGGACGTGATCGGGGATTTCTCGAATAACGGTTACTGGCACACGCCTCAGGATTCTCTGGACAAAATCAGCCCCAAAACCCTGGCTACGGTCGGACACGTTTTCTTGGAAAGCGTTAAAGAGCTCCAATCCAAGTGAGAAGAGCCGTCTTTTTGCTCCGACCGCAGCGGGAGGCCGAGGCGGCGCACTTTCCTTACGCCTCGAACTTTATATCCCTGCCTTTTTGCACCACCGAGTGCTTCCCGAAAACCTCGTCATTCCGGTATGGAAAATCCGAGCGGTAGTGGCTCCCCCTGCTTTCTTCACGCGCCAGCGCTGAACGTGCAATCAACAACGCCAGCGCATGCAAGTTTCGCACCTCATGCCCTTCGCGCCCGGGCTTCTCGGATTTCGGCAGTTCCAACGCCTGCAGCTGCTTGATCGCTTCCGCCAATTCCTTTCCGCTGCGAAGAATCCCCACTTCGCCCCACATCACCTCTCGAATCTTCGCCAGCGCGGCGCATGCATGCGACGGATTTGACGCTGATTTTGATGCCGCCTTCGCCGATTCCTTTTGCGCAGTGGCAGAGTTTCCCGGCAACGGCGCGGGACTTCCCGGGAGCGCGGCGCCGCTCCGCTTTCCGACCGGCGCGTCCTTCATCATGGCCTGCCCCGCGCGCGCTCCAAACACCAATCCTTCGAGCAGGGAATTGCTCGCCAATCGGTTGGCGCCGTGCACGCCGGTCGCGGCCGTTTCGCCTGCGGCATACAGGCCGGGCAGCGAAGTCCGGCCCCACAGATCGGTCTTCACTCCGCCCATCATGTAATGCGCCGCAGGACAAACTGGGGCCATATCGCTGGCCAGATCAAGCCCGAAGCTCGAACACGTCTCATAGATTCGCGGGAAACGTTTTTTCAGAAACTCTTCGCTTTTCTTGGTCATGTCCAGAAATACATGCGTGCTTTGCGTGCGGTGCATTTCGCTGACAATGGCGCGCGCCACAATGTCCCGCGAAGCCAGTTCCTGCGCTTCGTTGTAGCGTTTCATGAATCGCTCGAGGCCGATATTGCGCAGCACCCCGCCTTCTCCGCGCAGCGCTTCCGACAATAAAAAACGCGGCGCACCCTGGACGGCCAGCGCCGTCGGGTGAAATTGTACGAACTCCATGTCAGAAAGCACCGCGCCCGCGTCGTACGCGATGGCCATGCCGTCGCCTGTGGCCACTTCGGGATTGGTCGTCTCGCGATAAATTTGCCCGAGCCCGCCCGTTGCCAACAGTACGGCTCCGGCTCGCACCTCATGCTCCGACCCGTCAGTTTCATCGATAAAGCAAAGCCCCACGACGCGCCCGCGCTCCACGATCAATTCCGTGGTGGAAGCGTGCGCCCGCAGGTGCAAGTGTGGAATCTTATGTGCCCGCGCGAGAAGCGCCCGGCTGATCTCTCGGCCCGTCGAGTCGCCGTGCGCGTGCAATATCCGGGAACGGCTGTGCGCGGCTTCGCGTGTAAAGGCCAGCTTCGTTCCCGCGCGGTCGAATTCCGTGCCCCATTCGATGAGCTGTGTGATGTACTTCGGGCCTTCTTCCACTACAAGAGCTACCGCATCAGCGCGGCATAAGCCGTCGCCGGCGTTGATGGTGTCCTGTTCATGAAGCCCGATCTCGTCTTCGTCGGAGAGGGCCACGGCGATCCCTCCCTGCGCCCAGGCCGTCGCGGAATCGCTCAGATTGGATTTCGCCAGAACCAGCACGCTTCCCGCTTTGCTTAGCTCGATCGCCGCGCGCAATCCGGCGATCCCGCTGCCAACGACCGCGTAATCGGCACGATAGTTTTTGTGGGAGTCGCTCATGGGAGTTGGAATTTTGCCGCCTTCGTATGGTAGCACGAAGAAATTGCGCCGCTGACCGGCTGGCCCGCATACGACGCAAGGGAGGCGTGTGTTACATTGAAAATGTCTCATCCATGAAAATGAAACGGATTCTCGTCAAATCGTCCGTTGGTCCCTACTCAATTCTCTCCGGTGCCGGCGTGATTCGCCGCGCCGCGCAAGAAATTAAGGGTCTGGGGCAGTTCTCAAGCCTCCACGTTGTTTCCTCTCCCAAAGTCTGGCGCGCCGTGGGAGAGTCTGTTCGGCGAGGACTGCGGCTTTCCAAAGGCAGCACCATCCATCTCTTCGACGATGCGGAGTCCGCAAAGAATCTTCGTAGCGTGGAAGAGATTACTCGTTCGCTCTGCCGTGCCGGAGCCGATCGCAAGTCTCTGCTCGTCGCGGTTGGTGGCGGGGTGGTTGGTGATGTGGCTGGCTTCGCCGCGGCTTCCTTCCTGCGCGGGGTGAAACTTGTGCACATCCCAACGACGCTCGTCTCTCAGGTGGACAGTTCAATCGGCGGCAAGACCGGCGTTAATCTTCCCGAAGGGAAGAATCTTGTCGGAGCCTTTTATCCGCCAGCGTTGGTACTCACGGATCCGGAGCTGTTGCGCACGCTCTCCGATCGTGAATTTCGCGGTGGCCTTGCGGAGGTCATCAAACACTCCATCATCGCGGACGCCAAGATGTTCGCGATTCTCGAAAAAGATTTTGAGAAGGTCCTGCGGCGGGATCGCTCGGCGCTCGGGTTTCTAATTCCCCGTAACGTCCAAATCAAAGCTCGCGTGGTGAGCCGTGACGAACGAGAATCCGGCTTGCGCGAAATTCTAAACTACGGCCACACTTTTGCGCATGCCCTCGAAAGCGTAACGAAATACCGGCGATACCAGCACGGCGAAGCGGTGGCCTGGGGGATGATCGCGGCTGCTTTTCTTGGCCACGAGCTCGGTTTGACGCGCGCTGACGATGTTTCCCGCATCGTGGCGTTGGTTCGCCTGCTGGGACCTTTGCCATCTTGGCCTCGCGTTTCGCCAGCGGCATTGCTTGGGGCCATGCGCTCCGACAAAAAAACGCGTGCCGGAATCCTTCGCTTTGTCCTCTCGCCCCGCATCGGCGAAGCTCGCTCGTACGACGCCGTGCCTCTTCATGCCGTCGAGCGCGTCCTTCATTTCACCCCGCGCCTCATTACTGCGAGCAGCAAGCTGTCGCGAGGGCGCCATGGCTGAAGCCGCCGCGCCGATCAAGGGAACGCGTCCTGAGGGCGCGGTTTCCGAAGCTGACGCTTCAAGCAAGGTCCGCGAAATGTTCACGCAGATCGCCCCGCGCTACGATCTGCTCAATCATCTTCTTTCGCTGCAGCTCGATCGGCTTTGGCGCGCCCGTACCGCCAGGCGATTGAAACCTATTCTTGATCGCCCCGATGCCATCGTGCTCGATCTTTGCTGTGGAACCGGCGATCTAGCGTTCGCTCTCGCACGAGCCGGAAGAGCCCGCGTCGTGGGCGCGGATTTTGCTCATACCATGCTCGTCCGCGCGAGGGATAAAGGCGCCCAGGGGCATACCGCGAACCAAGCCATTGCCACACCGATGCCTTTTTTCGAAGCCGACGCGCTCCGCCTGCCTTTCGCCAGCGCTTCCTTCGACTTGGTGACCAGCGCGTTCGGCTTTCGCAACCTGGCCAATTACGAAGCCGGCCTGCGCGAGATGCAGCGCGTGCTCGAGCCCGGCGGCACCATCGCCATCCTGGAATTCACCGAGCCGCCCGATGGATTCTTGGGCGATTTCTATCGCTGGTATTTTTGCAAGGTACTGCCGAGGATCGGCGGGCTCATCTCCGGTGAACAAGCTGCTTACAAATATCTGCCGAACTCCGTTGCTCGCTTCTTCCGCCCGCCCGAACTCGCCGAGCTGATGCGCGCTGTGGGCTACCAGTCAGTGGATTATCGCGTCTGGACCCTCGGCACCGTCGCCCTTCACACCGCCATCCGCCCGCCCAATTGACGGGTCTATGCTGCCTAATTTTGAGTGTTTTCTCAGTTAGTCGTAGGAGATTCCGGCAAAGAGAATTTCAGATGGGCTATCATCCTTGTACACAACAATGTAGATTCCTTGGCCGCGCTCTATCTCTTCAAAGAATTCCATATTTTCCATTATCATTTGGTGGGTGGGTCTATCCGTCTTGTACAAATTGTTCAGGCTGTCCGAAGAGAGCTGCACGACTACCCCGTAATCGGCGTGCTTGCCCACACGTTCCATATCCAATATCGAACGCGTGCCGAACGCGTGCCGTCTGCCTCTGAATCCTCAATAGCGGCTTGAATGGAATCATGCTTCTTCCTGCTGGCAATACCGAATGTCTGGGAGGGCCAGTCGTCGAAGGGGAATGGAAGTGCGGGGTTATTGCGTCCGAAGCGCCTGCAGGGCGGACTCGATGTCTTCTTGATACGGAAGGAAATAATAGTAGAAATGTCCGCCCACGTCAGACCTCCGGATTGATTCCTACTCTTCCAGCCCCGCGCTTCGCAACTTCGCCAGCAGCGTTTTCGGTGAGACGCCCAGCTTTTCCGCGGCGCGCGTTTTGTTCCACTTGCACTCGCGCATCGTGTTTTCCAGCAGCACTTTTTCCACGTGACTTGCGGCACGTCCGGTCACTTCTTCCAGCGATCCTTCCCAATTGAAATTCTCTGTAAGCATTCCCGCCGGCAGGCTCTCCACATCCGGCTTAGACGCCGCCAATTGCAACTCCTCAGGACGAATGCACAGGCCATCCGCCAGAATCACGGCACGCTCCAGAGTATTCTGCAGTTCGCGCACGTTCCCCCGCCACCCATAATGCAGCAGCCGGTCTCGCGCTTCGGCCGATAATTCCAGCCCCGGCTTTCCAAATTCGCGGCTGAATTTTTCCAGGAAGTGGTTCGCCAGCAGCAGCACGTCGTTTCCGCGATCGCGCAAGGGAGGAATCGTCATGGGAACCGCCGAAATCCGGAAGTACAAATCTTCACGAAACAATTTTTCTTCCGCCAGCTTCCGCAAGTCGCGATTCGTGGCCACCACGATTCGGACATCCACATCAATCGATTGCGTGCCGCACACGCTCAAACCGTTTCTCTTCCAGCACGCGCAGGAGCTTTGCCTGAATCCCCAGCGGCAATTCTCCGATTTCATCTAGAAAAAGCGTTCCGCGATGCGCCAGGTCCATCTTCCCGACCTTGCGCGCACCCGCTCCCGTGAATGCGCCGCGCTCGTGCCCGAAGAGTTCGTTCTCCACCAGGCCTTCGGGAATTGCAGCGCAATTCAGCGCCACAAACGGGTGATTCCGCCGCGGCGACAAGTGATGAATCGCGAGCGCGAACAATTCCTTGCCCGTCCCGCTCTCCCCGAGCAGCAAGCAGGTAGAATCCGTCGCAGCGACTTTCTGGATTTGCTGGCTCACTTCTCGAATGGAAGGATGTTCGCCCACGATGCGCGGGAATCCGTAGCGCGTCGAATATTCTTCGCGGAGCAGCAAGTTTTCGCGTAGTAATTCCTGCTGCCGTGCGGCCCGCTGCACCAACAGCTTCAAATGTTCCAGGTCCACCGGCTTCTGCAGAAAATCAAACGCGCCTTCCTTCATAGCGGCTACGGCTTCCTCCACGGAACCATAGGCGGTAAGCAGGAGCACCGGTATCGCCGCATCCGCCTGCTTGGTTTCGCGCAAAACTTCCAGCCCCGAAGCCCCCGGCATCTTCAGGTCGGTGATCACCAGCAAATATCTTCGCGCGCGTATCTTTTGAATCGCCGCTGCGCCGTCCGGCGCTTCGTCCACAGCATAGCCCGCGCGCTCCAACGCCTTGCGCAGCATGGTGCGCAGTTCGGGCTTGTCTTCCACGAGGAGGAGAGGTTCCATCTCTTTCGTTTCTACCATGAATCCAGTCGTCGTCAGCGCACAACCAGAGACACATGTGCAGAGAAGGGAAGCAGGGCCGCCACACACTTAAAGCGGTGAAACACTGAAGCACAATTCTTAGACCCAAAATTAAGGGGATCTTCTAACAACTGAAAACTTACAAACCAACAACCCTCGTTCGAGCAACTTTTACCGCGCCCAACCTGGATCCCCGCCCGACTTTCTTAGCTGGTCTTCGAGGTCATCCAATCCCTGCCTCAGCTGATCCAGGTCCCTTTTCTTAGCATCGATTTTTGCCTGCTTCTCATTGATATCTGCGCGCGTGTTCTGTTGGGTCATAGCTTTTTGCGGATCAGGGTAGTATTCCACTTGAGCCTTTTCCAGTTCGCGTGTCAAAATATCAAGTTCCTTTTCGGCTTTCGCAATCTTGTCGCGTTGCGCTTGAAACCGCTTTCTCCACGCCGCCTCGCTATTCGGATCTTCTTTGGGCTCCTCTCCAGCTTTCCCGGAGGCTCCCGTCGCTTGTGCGGTCGTAGCGGCCTTTCCGTTGGCATCGCCGGTAGCTGAGCTGGGCGCCGCCTTCTCTGGCGCGCTCGTCTTAATATCATCGTCGGTGTAAACCTTCTTCGGCTTCGTCGTATCCTTCTTCGCTTCGCGGGCCTTTCTTGCGGCGTCCGCCACGGGATCACCCGTCTGTTGCTGCGAAGAATCCTGAGGTTGCGCTGCTGCGGAAAGCCCACCCAGGCACAGCACAGGAACAATTAAGACCGCCTTCATCCAAAGTCTCACTCGCATAGTGTCCTACCTCCCGGAACAATCGGAATACCTCGATACACTCTTAGATGCTGGTGTGCTTTGATTCTACTGCTTCTGGTACGCTGCGCGGTAGGGGTAGCGTAACGATAAACTCAGCGCCTCCTTCAGGCCGGTTACGCACTTCGACGTGTCCGCCGTGTTGCACGATGATCTTCTGCACCACGGCCAGTCCCAGCCCCGTTCCCTTCGCCTTCGTCGTAAAAAACGGACGAAAAAGCTTCGGCGCTACATTTGCAGGAATCCCCGGGCCGTTATCCGTAACGCTGATCCGCTGGAACCCTGTCTCTTCGCCGTGAACGATTTCGCCGCAGATGCCGACCCTTCCGCCGTCAGCCGCCAGCGCGCAGGCCTCTGCCGCGTTTCGCGTCAAGTTCAACAGCGCTTGCCGCAAC
>Ga0209267_1003073_pt1 | contig 10487 bp, 12 predicted proteins | sample GraSoiAngelo_137_FD_185894 | JGI IMG/M metagenome (GOLD analysis project Ga0209267, IMG submission 185894) | Grasslands soil microbial communities from the Angelo Coastal Reserve, California, USA - 14_0929_09_30cm (SPAdes) (version 2) | ecosystem: Environmental > Terrestrial > Soil > Grasslands ... | reverse complement strand
TGAATCACCGCAGCAGCTCGAAGCGTCCGAAGCGATGCTGCCGCGATGAAACACACTCAGAAGTCGGGACCCCCCATCACGCGATCGCGCACCTGTGGCGATCACATGCGGGGCACACCATACACACCGCGAACGCGGAGATCCCCATGTCTGGAGCCACCGACAGGCTTGTCTCGACATGCCGACAAGCTGTCTCCAACTGCCGTCATGTTTCGGGTCGTTTTGTTAACCCGTTCACTCGCCGAGCGCCGCCCGGAGCATTGACATAACCAACGCGGGTACGAGTGAGTAGGCACGCAAGCCCCTGTTGGAAGTGATTCGACCGTGAGTTGCGAGTGATCCGACGCACGGGACAGCCGCGACAGGCGCGTGCGTCAGGCGCACGGTGCTCTGGCCCGCGCAATAGCGCGGGTTCCGCGGATTGCCGTCCATGGCGGAGACTCTCGTGCGGGGCAGCCCGGAGGACGAAGGCGCTCCCGACGGGTGACTCGGATGTAGAGGCATGGGGTGTGGCGCTAAGCGGATGAATTTGCGAGACTCGCGCGCCGTGCTTGGGCGAAGGCCCGGGCGTGACTTTAGCCGCACCGCACTTCATGCACGATGAGCGCCTCGACGTTGAGAACCTGCACCTCTGGCGGGGCGACCGCCACGTGCTCAGGGGCGTGAGCTTCTCGCTTAGCCGCGGCGAGTGTCTGCAGGTGACCGGTCCCAACGGCTCGGGCAAGACGAGTCTGCTGCGGACCCTCTCGGCGCTGATGTATCCGGAGGAGGGGAGGGTGTTGTGGAGAGGGCAGGACGTGCGCGCCGATCTTGCGGCCTTTCACGGCGCGCTCGCCTACCTCGGGCACGAGCCGCCCCTCAAGGGCGAGTTGAGTGCGCGCGAGAACCTGCGCTACTGGATCGGTGTCCGACGCCGCATCGGCTCGCGGGCGCTCGAGGCGGCTCTCGAGCTCGTGGGCGCGGGCGCCTGGTGCGACCGCCTCGTGCGCACGCTCTCCGCCGGACAGCGCCGGCGCGTGGCGCTCGCCGGGCTGGCGCTTCTCATGGTGCCTCTGTGGCTCCTGGACGAGCCGACGACCAATCTCGACAGGGAAGGGCAGCAGCTGGTCGCCGACCTCATCGCCGAGCAACGGGCCCGCGGCGGCATGGTCGTCGCCGCCCTGCACCACGAGCTGCCGGCGAGCCTTCGCGACCTGCGGCGCCTGGAGCTGCGCGCGTGAACCGTGTGGTCACACCGATCGCAGGCTCGCTCGTGCAGACCGACACCGCTCCTTCGACTCAGACGCCGGCGTGGCCGGACACCGCCCAGGCCTCGGTGCTCGAGGCCGCGCGCCTCGCGCTCGCGCGCGATCTGCGACTCGCCTTCCGCAAGCGCGACCAGCTGGTGCAGCCGCTCGCGTTCTATGCGATGGTCACGATGCTGTTCCCGTTGTCGATTTCGCCGGAGTTGTCGCGCTTGCGCGAGGTAGCCCCGGGGGTGCTTTGGGCGGGGGCGCTGCTGGCATCGCTCCTCGCGCTCGAGTTCCTCTTTCGCGACGACGCTTACGACGGCACGCTCGAGCAGTACGCGCTGTCGGGGCAGTCGCTGACATGGCTGATGTTCGCGAAGACCGCGGCACACTGGCTCCTGACCGGGTTGCCGCTCGCGCTCATGGCGCCGCTCGCGGGCCTGTCGCTCGGGGTGCCGGCGGCGGCGCTTCCGGGGATCGTCGTCGCGGTGGCGGTGGGGAGCATTGCCTTGAGCCTCATCGGCTCGATCGGCGCGGCGCTCACGCTCGGGGTGAAGCGCAGCAGCGCACTGCTCGCGCTGCTCACCTTGCCGCTGTCGCTTCCGGTCCTGATCTTCGGAGCGCGGGCGACGCAGCTGGCGATCAGCGGCGGGCCGCTGCTCGCGCCGCTTGAGCTGCTCGCGGCGCTGGCGGTGCTCGGGGTGACGCTGGCGCCGCTCGCGGCCGCGGCCGCCGTGCGCATCAGCCTGGAGTAGGGGTACGGTGGGCATCATGACCTGGACCTGGTTTCACCGCCTCGCCTCGCCCCCTTACATCTACACACTGGCGGCGCGGCTTACGCCCTGGTTTGCCTGGCCGGCGGGGCTGCTGATTGTCGCGGGTCTCTGGGGCGGACTGGTGCTCGCGCCCCCGGACTATCAGCAGGGCGACGGCTTTCGCATCATTTATGTGCACGCGCCCAGTGCATGGATGTCGCTCATGGTGTATACGACCATGGCAATCGCCGCCGCGGTCGGACTGATCTGGCGCATCAAGGTGGCGCACGCGGTAGCGGCCAGCTGTGCCCCGATCGGCGCCTCGTTCACCTTCGCGGCGCTCGTGACCGGGGCCCTGTGGGGCCAGCCGATGTGGGGAACATACTGGGAATGGGATCCGCGCCTGACCTCGGAACTCATTCTCCTCTTCCTCTATCTGGGGTACATGGGATTGCGTGCCGCGCTCGAGGACACCCAGCGCGCGGATCGCGCCAGCGGGGTGCTGGCGGTGGTGGGCGTCGTGAACGTGCCCATCATTCATTATTCGGTGACGTGGTGGAACTCGCTCCACCAGGCGCCGACCGTGATGGCCCTCGCCAAGCCCAAGATGGCCGCGTCGATGCTGGTGCCGCTGCTGATGATGCTGCTCGGCTTTACGCTGTTTTTCGTGGCGATACTGCTGGTGCGGCTGCGCGGCGAGGTGCTGAGCCGCGAGCGCTCGGCCAGCTGGATTCGTGAAGTCGTGAGCGCCTGAGATGAATAGCATGAGTCGGTTCTTCGAGATGGGCGGCTATGCCGCCTTCGTGTGGCCCGCCTACGCGATCACCTTCGCCGCGATCGTGCTGAACATCCTGTGGGCGCGGCGCTCGCTCGCGCGCTCGCGCGAGGAGGCGCGGCGGCGCCTGGCGGCGAGGGGGGAGGGAGCATGACGCCGCGACGCCGCCGCATGGCGCTCGTGCTCGGGATCGTCGCGGGCGTCGCTATCGCCGGCGCGCTCGCGCTCAGCGCGTTCCGCCAGAATGTCACCTTCTTCTTCGATCCCACCCAGGTCGCCGCGGGCAAGGTGCCGGCGGGCGAGCGCTTCCGGCTCGGCGGCATGGTGACGCAGGGGAGCCTGCAGCGCGCGCCCGGAAGCCTCGAGGTGCGCTTCGTGGTGACCGACTTCAGCCACGACGTGCCGGTCAGCTATACCGGCGTGCTTCCGGACCTCTTCCGCGAGGGAGCCGGAGTCGTCGCCCACGGGCGCATGCGCGTCGACGGCACGTTCGTGGCCGACGAGGTTCTCGCCAAGCACGACGAGAAGTACATGCCCCCCGAGGTCGCCCGCTCTTTGAAGAGGCGCCACGGGGAGTCGCGTGCGAACGCGAGCGCGGCGCCCTCGGTGCCCTCGGCCCCCTCCGCCCCCGCGGAAGCGGGCGCGCCCCCACCCCATTCGACACCCTCCTCAGCAGGAACCTGACATGCTTCCCGAGCTCGGTCATTTCGCTCTGATTCTCGCGCTGCTGCTCGCGGGGCTGCAGGCCTTCTTCGGCATCGCCGGTCCCATGCTGGGTCGGGAGCGGTGGATGGCGGCCGTGACGCCCGCGGTCGCCGGGCAGTTCGTGATGGTCTCGACCGCGGTCGGGTGTCTGATCGCTTCCTTCGTGGGGAATGAGTTCTCGGTCGTATACGTCGCCGAGAATTCCAACTCGGCGCTGCCGCTCTTCTATCGCGTGACGGCGCTGTGGGGCGCGCACGAAGGCTCGCTCCTGCTGTGGATCCTGCTGCTCGCGGCTTGGACCGTGGCGGTGAGCATCGGCGCGGCGCGCCTGCCCCGGCGCTTCGGGGCGCGCGTGCTCGGCGTGCTGGGCGTCGTCAGCTTCGGCTTTCTGCTCTTCACGCTCGCGACCTCCAACCCCTTCCTGCGGCTCGATCCGGCGGCTCCTGACGGCCGTGATCTGAATCCGATCCTCCAGGACCCGGCGCTGGCGGTGCATCCTCCCATCCTTTATACGGGCTATGTGGGCTTCGCGGTCGCGTTCGCGTTCGCGTGCGCGGCGATGCTCGAAGGAAAGCTCGACCAGGCCTGGGCCCGCTGGACGCGGCCCTGGACCACCACCGCCTGGGGATTCCTCACCTGCGGCATCGCGCTCGGGAGCTTCTGGGCCTACTACGAGCTCGGCTGGGGCGGCTTCTGGTTCTGGGATCCGGTCGAGAACGCCTCCTTCATGCCGTGGCTGGTCGGCACCGCGCTCATTCATTCGCTGGCGGTGACGGACAAGCGCGGCCTCTTCAAGAGCTGGACGCTGTTGCTCGCGATCCTGGCCTTTTCGCTCAGCATGCTCGGCACCTTCCTGGTGCGCTCGGGAGTGCTGGTGTCGGTGCACTCGTTCGCGGCCGATCCGACCCGCGGCATCTTCATTCTGGCGTTTCTCGTTCTCATGATCGGCGGGGCGCTCGCCCTTTACACCTGGCGGGCGCCGCTCCTCAAGTCGCCCGCCGGCTTCGAGCTCGGCGCGCGCGAATCGTTCCTGCTGTTCAACAACGTGCTGCTGGTCATCGCCGCGGCCACCGTGTTCGCCGGCACGCTGGCGCCCCTCATCTCGGACGCGTTGAAGCTCGGTACGGTGTCGGTGGGTCCGCCGTACTTCAACCCCACCTTCATGCTGTCGATGCTGCCGCTGCTGGCGCTGCTGTCGGTCGGCGTGCATGCGAACTGGAAGCGCGGGCGGCTCCAGGACAAGCAGCGCACGCTTCTCTATACGCTCATCGCCGGGGCGGTGCTCGCGTGCGGGGTGGTGTTCGGGATCTACTCACACGGGCGCGTGCTGACTCCGGTCGGCGCGACGCTCGCCTTCTGGATCGTGCTCGCCTCGCTCGTGGACCCGATCGATCGCTGGCGCCGGGGCCTCACACTGCCGCGCGCGGTGATTGGCATGACCGTTGCGCATCTCGGGCTCGCGCTCGCGGTGCTGGCGCTGACGACCGTGCAGTCCTTCACCATCGAGAAGGACGTGGCGCTCGCCCCGGGCGGGAGCGTGAGCGCCGGCGGCTACGAATTCCGCTTCGATGGGGTACGTCCGGTACCGGGACCCAACTACGATGCGGTCGGCGGCACGATCACCGTCACGCGCAACGGTGCGCCTCTCATGGTGCTCAAGCCCGAGAAGCGCCACTACTGGGTGAAGGGTACGGAAAAAACCGAGACCTCGATCAAGATGCACCACGGAGCCAACATCCTGGTGGCCCTCGGCGAGGATCTCGGGGCCGGACGCTGGAGCGTGCGCATCCAGATCCGCCCGCTCGTGAGCTTCATCTGGCTCGCCGCGCTCATCATGGCGATCGGCGGTGCCGTGGCCGCCTCCGACCGCCGCTATCGCACGGCGCGCGCGGCGGGGACCGTGCCGGCGGGCGTCGCGACCGGGGATGCGACGACATGAACCGTTTCGCGTTGCCCATCGCGGACCGTGCCGGCGGGCGTCGCGACCGGGGATGCGACGACATGAACCGTTTCGCGTTGCCCATCGCGCTCTTCGCGCTGCTGGTGGTGGTGCTCGCCATCGGCATCAAGCACTCGCCGGAGAAGGGCATCATCGCATCGCCCCTGATCGGCAAGCCCGCGCCGCAGTTTTCGCTCCCGAGCCTCACGGACGGGGCTCGCACCGTCAGCTCGACTTCGCTGCGCGGACGGTGGTACCTGCTGAACGTCTGGGGGAGCTGGTGCGGCACCTGTCGGGAGGAGCACGGCATGCTTCTCGAGGTGCGCCAGTCGGGGCTCGTCCCGCTCATCGGCCTCGACTGGAAGGATGACGACGCCCAGGCGCTCTCCTGGCTGCAGCAGCTGGGGAACCCGTACGAGGTCGTCGCGGTCGATCGCGAGGGCCGCACCGCGATCGACTGGGGCGTGTACGCAGCTCCGGAGAGCTTCCTGGTGAATCCTCAGGGGATCGTCGTCTACAAGTGCATGGGCGAGCTGACGCACGAGATCTGGGAGAGGGAAATTCTGCCGCGATTGCCAAAGCAGCAGACGGCGAAGTCATGACGCGCACGGTCGTTCCAACGGCGGCCGTGCGACGACACGCGCACCGCAAGAGCGTCGTCGCGTGCCTCATCCCGCTGGCGGCAGTCCTGCTCGGCGCGGCCGCCTACGCGATCGACCCCACGGAGCTCCCCGACCCGGTGCTGCAGCAGCGCTATCTCGCGCTCACGCACGAGCTGCGCTGTGTGCAATGTCAGAATGAAGCCATCGCCGACTCGCCCGCCGGCATCGCATCGGACCTGCGGCGCGAAGTCCGGGACATGCTGCTCGCCGGGAAGTCCGACGACGACGTGCGCAACTTCATGCTGGCGCGTTACGGGGACTTCGTCCTCTTCCGTCCGCGCTTTGCGCCGAAGACCGCGTGGGTGTGGCTGACGCCGGGGATTCTGCTGCTGATCGGCGCGTTCGTGGCGTGGCGCATCGTGCGCGCGCGGACCGCGCTCGTGCCGCTGGACAACGAGCCGCTGGAAGAGGACTTTCGCCGCTGATGCTCACCTTCGTCCTGCTGGCGGCGGCTTTGACCGTGGCCGGTGCCATCGCGGTCGCCCTCCCGCTCCTCAAGAGCGGCGCGGCCGCCCGCTGATGCTCACCTTCGTCCTGCTGGCGGCGGCTTTGACCGTGGCCGGTGCCATCGCGGTCGCCCTCCCGCTCCTCAAGAGCGGCGCGGCCGCTGAAGCGGCGGCCCCGGCACCCTGGGCTGCGCTCGCCACCACCGCGCTGCTCGTGATCGGCTCCGCGGTGCTCTATGTCACCTGGAGCAACTGGCCGTGGCGCAGCGACAGCGCACCCGCGGACTCCCCGCAGAGCATGGTGGCGCGCCTCGCGCGCGAGCTCGAGCACGATCCACAGAACCTCGAGGGCTGGCTGATGCTCGGGCACTCCTACATTGCGCTGCAGGAATACCCGCTGGCGCTGCGCGCCTACGAGCGCGCCGATCGCCTGAGCGACGGCAAGAATGCGGAGGCGCTCACCGGGGAGGCTGAGGTGCTCGCGCTCACCGACGAGAGCGAGCTGAACGGACGCGCCGGGCGGCTGATCGAGCGGGCGCTCGCCCTCGCGCCGGACTCCGGCAAGGCGCTCTTCTTCGGGGGAGCGGTGGCGGCGCGCCGCGGGGACCTGCCGCTTGCGCGCGCGCGCTTCGTGAAACTCCTCGGGATGGATCCGCCCCGGACTCCGGCAAGGCGCTCTTCTTCGGGGGAGCGGTGGCGGCGCGCCGCGGGGACCTGCCGCTTGCGCGCGCGCGCTTCGCGAGACTCCTCGGGATGGATCCGCCGCCGAACGTCCGGCCACTGATCGAGCAGCAGATCAACGCGATCGACGCGCAACTCGCCGCCGGCGTTGCGGCGGGCGCCGCCGGCACCTCAATGGCATCCGCGAAGACGCCGGCCGCACCCGCGAAGGCGCCGGGTGCACCCGCGGAAGCTCCGGCCGCTGCGCCGAGTGGGGGAGAGGCGCTGGTGCGGGTCAACGTCACCCTGGCGCCGTCGCTGGCGGCCGCAGCAGGCTCGTCGCCGCTCTTCGTGTTCGTGCGCGATCCCGGGCACCCGGGGCCGCCGCTCGCCGTGAAGCGCCTCGAGAGTCGCTTCCCGCAGACGGTCTCACTCGCTGCGAGCGATGCGATGATTCCCGGCCGGGCCTTCACGAGCGGTCAGAGCGTCGAGGTCGTGGCGCGAATTGCCCGATCGGGCAACCCCGTCGGCGCGAGCGGCGATCCACTCGGGGAAGTGAGCTACCGGGTAGGGCGCGACGAGCTTGTCAGTCTGGTCATCGATCACGTGATGCCGTAGGAAATCGACCTAAGCTAATGTTTTAGCTACCGCTGTCCCTCAACAAGGGATCCGGGTTCCCCCGATTCTCCCCGCCGGCCGTGAGAGGTATGCTGCGCGAGAAATTGTCGCAGGTCAGAACCCAAGTCGCGGGCCTCACGAGACGTCGGGCTTTGCGCATATCAAGGAGAGTAGTGATGGCTCAAGGAACAGTGCACGAAGGACGCATTTCTCACCGCGGGTTCGCCTCCATGAAAGCGGAGCGGCAGCGTCAGATCGCGAGCATGGGCGGCAAGGCGGTGCCGGACGAGAAGCGCAGTTTTTCGCAGAACCGACGCCTTGCGGCGGAGGCCGGGCGCAAGGGCGGGCAGAGCGTGCCGGGTTCCAAGCGCAGTTTTTCACAGAACCGCGAACTGGCGGCCGTGGCGGGCCGCAAGGGTGGGCAAAGCGTGCCCGACGAGAAGCGCAGCTTCTCTCAGCATCCGGAGCTTGCCGCCGAAGCCGGACGCAAGGGCGGACAGGCGAGCCACGGCAGTGGACGCTTGACCTGACAAACCGATCCCTCACCGGAGTACGACCCTGAACGGACATCCGGCGACCGCGCCCGCGGCGCCGGATGTCCGCTGATTTGCTCGGCCGCGGGTTTCGTACATCCCATCCGGCGAGTGCCGCCGCCATTGACCGCGGCCGGCCCAAAGGACTACTTTCCTCGCGAGCTAGGGGAGCCCCGGCAGGGGGCTGAGAGGCCACACGGCGCTTCAAAGAGGAAAGCGCGGCGTGGCGACCCTGTGAACCTGATCCAGTTAATGCTGGCGTAGGAAAGTTTCCCTCGAGCTTGAGGCGCGCCGCTCTTGCCACCGGGCGCAGCCTCCCTTCCTACGCCCAGGCATTCACTGGATCTTCCGTGCTGCGAGGAGCCTCCGATGAATGCGCAATTGATGCAGGTCGTTTCCGAGCCCTTGCCGGCCTCGCGCAAGGTCTACGAGTCCGGCAGCCTCCACGCGGGGTTGCGCGTTCCGATGCGGGAGATCGACCTGCATCCGTCCTCTGGCGAGCCGCCGCTGACGGTCTACGACGCTTCCGGCCCCTACACCGATCCCGCTGTCGCCATCGACATCACGCGCGGGCTGCCGCGCACCCGTGCGGCCTGGATCAGCGCCCGCGGCGACATCGAGCCGTACCCCGGCCGGCGCGTGCAGCCGCTCGACAACGGCCTCGCCGGCGGGGCGAGGGGCACGCCGGAGTTTCCCGGGCGGCGCATACCGCTGCGCGGGCGCGGGGGCGCGGCGGTGACGCAGCTCGCCTATGCGCGCGCGGGTCTCATCACTCCGGAGATGGAGTTCGTTGCGGTGCGCGAGAACCTGGGGCGCGAGCGGCGCGCCGCGGGCGCGGCCCTCGACGGCAACGCCTGGGGCGCCTCCATTCCCGATTACGTGACCCCCGAGTTCGTGCGCTCCGAGGTCGCCCGAGGACGCGCCATCATCCCGGCGAACGTGAATCACCCGGAGTCCGAGCCGATGATCATCGGGCGCAACTTCCTCGTGAAGATCAACGCCAACATCGGCAACTCGGCGGTGACCTCGGGCACCGCCGAAGAGGTCGACAAGCTCGTGTGGGCGATCCGTTGGGGAGCGGACACGGTCATGGACCTGTCCACCGGGCGCAACATCCACACCATCCGCGAGTGGATCGTGCGTAATTCGCCGGTCCCGATCGGCACCGTGCCGATCTACCAGGCGCTGGAGAAGGTCGGCGGAGTTGCGGAAGAGCTCACCTGGGAGATCTTCCGCGACACGCTCATCGAGCAGGCCGAGCAGGGCGTCGATTACTTCACCATCCACGCGGGGGTGCGGCTCCCCTACATCCCGCTCACGGTCGGCCGCGTCACCGGCATCGTGTCGCGCGGCGGCTCGATCATGGCGAAGTGGTGCCTGGCACATCACCGCGAGAGCTTCCTCTACGAGCACTTCGAGGAGATCTGCTCGATCTGCCGCGCCTACGACGTGAGCTTCTCGCTCGGCGACGGCCTGAGGCCGGGCTCGATCGCCGACGCCAACGATGCCGCGCAGTTCGCCGAGCTCGAGACGCTCGGGGAGCTCACCCGCATCGCCTGGCGCAACGACTGTCAGGTGATGATCGAGGGGCCGGGCCACGTGCCGATGCACAAGATCAAGGAGAACATGGACAAGCAGCTCGCGACCTGCGGCGAGGCCCCGTTCTACACCCTTGGCCCCCTCGCGACCGACATCGCGCCCGGCTACGACCACATCACTTCCGCGATCGGCGCCGCCATGATCGGCTGGTACGGCACCGCCATGCTCTGCTACGTCACGCCCAAGGAGCACCTCGGGCTTCCGGACCGCAACGACGTCAAGACGGGAGTCATCACCTACAAGATCGCGGCGCACGCCGCGGATCTCGCCAAGGGACACCCCGGGGCGCGCTCGCGCGACGACGCGCTCTCCCGCGCGCGCTTCGATTTCCGCTGGCAGGACCAGTTCAATCTGGCGCTCGATCCCGAGACCGCCTGCGCCTTCCACGATGCGACGCTGCCGAAGGAGGGCCACAAGCTCGCGCACTTCTGCTCGATGTGCGGGCCGAAGTTCTGCTCCATGCGCATCTCGCACGAGGTGCGCGAGGAGGCCCGCGCCCAGGGAATGCGCGAGATGGCGGAGAAGTTCCGTGCCGGGGGCGGCGAGCTCTACGTGCCTGAGGAAGG
>Ga0209267_1003053_pt1 | contig 10524 bp, 9 predicted proteins | sample GraSoiAngelo_137_FD_185894 | JGI IMG/M metagenome (GOLD analysis project Ga0209267, IMG submission 185894) | Grasslands soil microbial communities from the Angelo Coastal Reserve, California, USA - 14_0929_09_30cm (SPAdes) (version 2) | ecosystem: Environmental > Terrestrial > Soil > Grasslands ... | reverse complement strand
GAACACGGTGAACCGTTTATGGCAGCTGCACAATATCAAGCCGCATCTGAGCCGCACTTTTAAGCTGTCGCGGGATGCGAAATTCCTAGAGAAGCTGACCGATGTGGTGGGGTTGTATATGAACCCACCCGACAAGGCCTTGGTGCTGTGTGTGGATGAAAAGAGCCAAATACAGGCGTTAGATCGGACACAGCCGGGGCTGCCGCTGAAGAAAGGCCGGTGCGGTACGATGACGTACGACTACAAGCGCAACGGCACCACCACTCTGTTTGCGGCATTGAATGTGTTGGATGGCAAGGTGATTGGTGAATGTCACGGTCGGCATCGACATCAAGAGTGGCAGAAGTTTCTGCGCCGCTTAGACGCGGAGTTTCCCCCGGAGCTGAAGTTGCATCTGGTGATGGACAACTACGGCACGCACAAAGAGCCGCACGTGCAAGCGTGGCTGAAGAAGCACCCTCGCTTTGTGTGCCACTTCGTGCCGACCAGTTCAAGCTGGCTGAATTTGGTGGAGCGCTGGTTTCGAGAATTGACCGAGAAGGCGATTCGGCGCGGCAGTTTCGTGAGTGTGCCGGAGCTAAAGCAGGCGATCGAAGCATTTATGCAAGCCTGGAACGAAAACCCCAAGCCGTTCATCTGGAGCGCCACGGTTGAGGACATCATCAAAAAGATCGATCGCGCGCGGGTCAAGATGGAGCAGATCAAACCGGGATCCACCCAGCCTAGGGGGAAAAAGAAGGCGGCTGTTCTGTAAAGTTATATACGGGACATACCACTAGTGGTATCAGGGCGAGGCACTCATCCAGACAGATCGAAGGTTGAATCGGGGGTTTCGGGCTGATCGGCCACTCGGAAACTGACCCACTGGCCTTTTTGTTCAGATCCGGCGGGCGCGGCAGGCTTCCGGACGGCGTTCGTGGGAAGCAGTCGTTTTCAACACGCGATTCGCGAGATCGATCGAGGACCTTTACGCGTCACGCGGGACGCCGAGCAAATCGAGTCATTGGCTTTACCGCCGTCGGATGATGGATATTCCACCATTCTTCCCTCTCGATGTTCAAAAATCGACGGATTCAGATGATCGCTGACACTTGGCGCTCCGCGTCAGTGCCGAGCGGTGCTTATCCAGAAGCGCCGCGCGGTGTCTATCCAAAAAAGCGTCCATGTCTTGCTTCAGGATTGTATAGTGGCGACACAATTTCAACGCAGGCAGCTCCCCTGAGCGAATCTTCACCTCGACAAACCAGGGAGTCACGCCCATGTACTCAGCCGCCTCCACGATGCGATAGCCGCGCTGATCTGTCGAAGCGACGGTGTTTGGCCTGCGAGTCATGTCGCCACCATGCCGAGTCTGGCCTCGCTCCTCTTTTACACGCTCCATGACTCATCCCTTGGCTGAGAGGCAAAACGGTCGATTCCATGCCCGAACCGCTTGCCCAAGGGAAAGGGCAACGGTGAAGGGCAAAGGGCGAAATGGAAGAGGGCAAGGGGCAAGTGAATGGATTCCGCCTTGTGGTAAGGCAAAGGAAAAGCAACTACCGCCGCGTCCCGGCGCTGATGGCTCTCGTGTTTGCAGTTGCTCTGATTCATTTTGTTTGTCGCAGGAACTCGCGGAACAGTGGGTGGTATAGCTTGTAGCGGCCTCGTCCTGAACGAATGAGCAATCCGCGATCCGTTAGCCGACCGAAATATTCGTGTTGGAACTGTTTCGCGAATGGCGTGGGATTGAACTCGTCCTGCTCGGCAGCGGCCAGCGTCCGCAAGAGAAAGATATCCTTATCGGAGAGTTGCGCGAGATCGGACTGAAACTTCTCTCGCTCTAACTGAGCCGATATTTCGGGCCAAAGCTTCGCGGGAGAGTTGTTCCCACGGGCGAGCAATTCTCGGCAGATGAAGGCGAGGAAGTACGGATGGCCGAGCGTCTTCTCGTAGAGCCAGGGCGCGAGAAATTGAACATTGTCTTCCCGTTCAAAGACCGCTTTGGCGTATTCCGAGCTTTCGTCAAATGTGAACGGTGCCAGAATGAGTTTGTTGTAGAAGCGGACGGCAGGTTCCGCGAAACTTCGCACTGCGGAGAAATAATCGGGCTTCGCTGAGAAGCAAACGCTGAAATTCATCCCCTCGATCGCAAACGCCTGAAACTGGTCGCGAATTATCAAACCCGTATCGCCGGATGCGAGGGAGAGGTTTTGAAGATCGTCCAAGAAGAATACTGCGCCAGCTAATTGCGCGGGGCGAATGAAGTGATGCCAGGCTTCCGACAAGCTGTGGCGCAGCAGTGCGCTGCCTGATGTGAGGAAGCGCCGAGGAAGTTCGCGCTCAGCCGTGATCGGGCCTGCCTTGAACTGCTTGAATTTCCAATTTCGCGCTTCGACGCGGAGCCGTGCTGTAAGCGAATCGGATGACGCGAGGGCATCTGCTAACTTGTCGCAGAGGGATTCGGCGAACCGGAGATAGTCTTCGATGTCCTGGGAAATCGAGAGATGGACCGGCAGCATTGCAGGATCAATCTGTCGGCAGCAGTGGGCCAGTTTGAAAAGCAGACTGCTCTTGCCGATACCCCAGTTTCCGAGGACAGCGAACGATGGCATCCTCTTCGTAAAGACACTCTGACGAAGGGCCGCTTTGAACGATTCGATTTCCTGTGCCCGACCAATGAAGTCCGCAGGATTGGCCGGAAAACTCGGCTCAGGCAGCATGGGGATCAAACCTCAAGAAAATCAAAAATCTCAATTAGGACTTTGAGTATGTTGAGTTTTTGGTGGGCTGCACCGAGGGGCGGCAAGCTTTGCCGCCCCTCGGTGCAGAGGTGGAAGGATGTTTGGTGGGTTTTGCTGCTTGTGGGTGGGAATTCGAAGGGTCAGTTCGCGGTTTTGGGAATGAGGGCGTGGTTCTCAACGAAGGCACGATCGATTACGGCTTCCGGCCTGTCGATTCCGAGCTTGATGAATGCAAGCGAGATCCACTCGTTGCATTTCTCGATAATGCAGGCCTCGCCGAGAACGACTTCCTTCGATACGAGGTAATGCGTGAAGCCGTTTCCCTCACTTGCCATGAGGCACCTCCAGTTTTGTGGATTTTGCGGTTTTGGGTTATTCGAGCGGCAGGGCTTGGTTCAGTTTGTGGATCGTTCAGTCGCGGATTGGTCAGCAGGCTCGTTCGCTAGGTTCGTCTGATCCGGCAGGTCGTCGAATAGAAGGAATCCCTGCGGATCAGATGTCGCTGCGGCCTCGATGAGCACGTCTGGTATTCCCAGTTCGCGCAACTTCTCTGGCCGGAAGACCAGTCGCGGCTCGGGACTGCGGTCGTCTGGATCGAGTATCCGCAGATCAACCAAGGTCGCGCCTGGCTTCCGATGCGCCGGCCAATGCGTGTTGTTGATCGTTACAACGCGGTCGTACATGGTTTCACCTCCCGATGCCGTAGCCGCAATCCCGTCCGCCGAAGGTGTTGTAGGAGCCATCGGGCAGATCGAGGTATACGGCGTAGCCTCGCGGATCGCTGTTGAAGTGGTTGAGGACCAAGCCCGCGCGTTCCAGCACGGTCTTGATCCGGGTTTGTAGGTTTTGCTTGCGCCGCTCTTGCCGCTCCGTGAGGCCGCAGTTGCAGGCGATCTCGTTCAGGTGACTGAGCGAGTTCGCAAGTCTGCAAAGTTCTGCGGCGTTCTGAGCAGCGTCGCGCGGCGTGCGCTTTCCGATGGACGCGATGTAGGCAGACAAAAGTGCCTCCTGCGCATTCGTTCGCATGGGTGTTGCTCCTGGGTTGTGGATTAAGGCTGAGATCGTGAGAGGGGGGAGTGTGGGAGTGTGTCTGCTACTAGAACCGGTCAGTGACAGTTCCAGTCGTCAGCGCTTGTGTATCGAAAGGGATTGTGGGATTAGAACGTTGGGCGAGCTATTCGTAGCGCAAGGCGACCACCATCGGATCGACGCGCATGGCCCGCTGCGCGGGGACGCAGGGGGCTCCGAGCGCGACTGCCGTCAACAGAATCGGGATCGCGGTGAAGTGAGGGATCATTCAGCTTTACGCCATATAGAAAGCTGTATATCACTCCTCTCTCAGAGCTCCAACGACATCGAGACGATGTAAGCGCGCTGCAGGGATCACCGCTGCCAGGAGTCCTGTCAACACGAGGACAGCAGTCGCCATTGACAAAACCGTGGTGTCCGTGGGACTTACACCATACACCAGACCCCGCGCGACGCTTCCAATGAGTACTGCCAATCCGAGCCCGACGAGTGCGCCCCATAAGACGGGGAGCATGGCCTGCCTGAGCACAGAACGCATGAGGCTTCCCGACGACGCACCCAGCGCCATTCTGATTCCGAGTTCCTTTTGGCGGCGACTAACCGAATATGCCACGACGCTGAACAAGCCTGTTGCAGACAGCAAGAGCGCGACGGCTCCGAAGGCGGCGCTTAGCTTTGCCATCAAGCGTTCCAGCATAAGCGTCTCGTCAATCTGTTGAACCTGAGTTTCCATGTTAGTGACCGGCAGGTTCGGATCAACTGCGGCGACTGCGCGTCGGACATCTGGAATGAGACTAATCGGGTTGCCAGCGGCTCTCACCTCCGCGTTCATGGTTCCGATTTCTTCCTGATGCTGATTGTAGAGGAGATAGATCGTTGGCGGTGTGGGGCCGGTCAGGCGGTTGTACTTGGCGTTCCCTGCCACCCCGACAATCGTCATCGCATCTCCTTCCGGCCCACTGCCAAAGTATACCTGTTGACCCACTGGCTCGATTTTGGGAAAGAACCTTCGCCTCGCTTCCTCATTGATAATTGCAACCTTACTTTTGCTTGCCGAATCGGCCCTCTCGAACCCACGCCCCTCGACAATCGGAATTCCCACCGTCGGCAAGAACTGCTCGGATACCAGATTGTAGAAGGTGGTGTTTTCTGACTGGCCCTCCACGCTACCAGGCGCGAAGAGGCGCTGGCCAACGGCACTCATGCTCAGCGGGCGAATCTCGGAGAGCGAGACCGCTCGGACGCCAGGTAGCCATTTAACCGCCTCGAGGATCCGCTCGTAAACACCAACCAGTCGCGCTTGTCGGTGATCAAATTGACCGGGCTCGACAGTGAATAGAAGAAGCTTATTCTTTTGAAATCCGACATCCACGTCGTGCAGCTTTCTCAGGCTTTGTACGAAGAGTCCCATGGCGGCGAGCAGCACCATCGAAACGCACATCTGGGCTGCAATCAAGAGCCGAGCGGACCGCATCTTTGGTGCAGTCCCGGTTCGTAGGGGCATCTCGCCAGTCCCCAGTTTTAGTGCCGGCGTTAGGTCCAGGCAGCTTGAGCGAAGGGCCGGCAGGACTCCGATTAGGAGACCCGATCCGAGAGCCAATGCAAAATTAAAGCCGAGGACGCGCCCGTCGACGTGGACATCCAGCGTGATCGGCCAGTCGAGGCGAGGCAACATCGCCACCAGAAATCCGATGCTCCAGTACGCAACTGCCGTGCCTAACACACCGGCCAGACACGCCAGCACAATGGATTCTGTCAAGAGTTGGCGGATCAGGCGGCCTCGGCTTGCGCCGATAGCCAGCCGGGTAGCCATCTCCTTCTGCCGGGCTACCCAGCGCGCCAGCAGCAGGTTCACGATGTTCGCGCAAGCGACCACCATGAGGACCAGCACCAAGCACATCAGCAGACTGAGCGGCAGACCAATAATCGGCTGCAACAGTTTGAGTCCCTGCGGAGCTGGAGCAACGCGGAGCTGCGGCAAACCCGTTCCGGCTTCCGCCGGGAAACTGCTCCTCCACGCGGATGTTAGTTTGGCTTGGGGCAATTCCGCTGAAGCCCTCGGACCTTGTCTTGCCATGATGTACAGCCACCAGAACGTCTGATTAAGAAAAAGCGAACGCCCTGGCGGAGCCCAAGCGGGCGCGACTAGAGGCTGAGAGCTGAGCGGCAGGAATAGATCCGTAGATTGTCCTACTGTCAAACCAGAAAAGTCACGAGGCGCGACCCCTACGATCTGGAACGGAACTCCATTCACATCTATACTCTGACCGACCGCCTTGATTGCACCGCCGAAACGATTGACCCCGTAACGGTGGCCAATAACAACAACCGGAGCCGCGCCTGCCTGGTCGTCAGAAGGAACAATCGTTCGGCCGGCTTCTGCGTGCAATCCGAGCGCCTGAAAGTAATTCCCCGAGATGAGCTGCCCCTGCACCACATGCGAATCCCCAACGCCGGTAACGATGGCTTTCTCCAGCGTCTGGAATGCAAAGAAGTCAGTCAAGCCCGACTGTGCGAATTGCAGTCGCTCGAAGGCCGGATACGAGAAAGTGTAACCTCTAATTCCCCCATCTCCTTGGTCCACGTGACCCATAGAACCGCGAAGCACACGCTTTGGCCAATCCTGAGCAGACCAGCTCAGAAGAACCAGTTGTTCGGGTTCCTGAACCGGTAGAGAGCGGGACAGCACGGCGTCCATGACACCGAAGAATGCTGTATTAGCTCCAATCGCAACTCCCAGCGAAAAAATGGCAGCGGCCGACAGGATAGGACTTCGACGTAAAGCCCGCACTGCGAACCGAAAATCTTGCATGAAGTTCTCGATGTAATTTACCTGGCGCGCGTCCCGGCATTTCTCCTTGGTCTGCTCGATACCGTGCAGATCGATTCGCACACGGCGGTGTGCCTCTTCTTGCGTCATCCCTTGCGCGACGTATTCCTCGGTTTTTCGTTCGAGGTGGTCGCGCAGCTCGTCGTCCAATTCCTGGTCCGCCTGCGCCCAGCGAAACAACGACCGCAGCCGCAGCGGAATCGTGAACAGCCAATGCTCCGGTCGCATACTCCGATCCTCCTTACTCGTACCTCAAAGCGACCATCGGATCGACGCGCATCGCGCGCCGCGCCGGTAGATAGCCGGCCGCCACGTTGAGCACCACCAACAGAGTCGCCGCAACAATCATTGTCGCGGGGTCGGACGGCTTGACGCCGAACAGCATGCTGGATACGAGTCGACCAGCAGCCAACGCGATCAGGACGCCCAGAGCAAGCCCGATGCTGCCGAAGAGCAGACCGTCGCGCAGGATCATCCAAAAAACGCGAGAACGCGGAGCTCCGAGCGCAACGCGGATACCAATCTCGTTAGTCCTACGAGCAACTCCATAGGACATCAATCCATAAATTCCAATTGACGCCAGAAAAACCGCTAGAAAGCCGAAGAAGGCCGAAAGCCGGGCGATCAATGATTGGCTCGCGACCGAGCGATGCACCTGTTCGGCTAGCGTGCCTTGATAAACGAGCGGGAGGCTAGCATCCACCGAAGCGCCTCCGCTGCGGACCTCGGCGATAATGGCATGAGCGTCGCCGGAATAGCGCACCTCGAAATCATAGTAAAAGTGCTTAAGGACCTGGGAATAGAGATAGTAAGCGCCCGGTTGCGGACTCTCGTCGAGGCTCTCGTATTTTGCGTCCTTGACCACACCAATGACTTCGAAATCGGCGGCATGCGCAGGATCGCTTTCGATGCCGAAGCGGCGGCCAATCGGAGAACCATCTGGAAAATAGAGTCGCGCCATCGTTTGGTTAATTACGGCAACCTTCGCTGACGTGGCGGTATCCTGCGGCCCAAACACGCGGCCGGTAAGCAACGGAATTCCCATAGTCGCGAAGTAGCCCCGTCCAACGGCGTTGTGCATGACGTTCGGGTTGTCGCTCAGGCTTGGACCCCCTCCCAGCACGGAAACCGACGTACTCCACCCGCCCTGGTTGAAAGTCAGCAGCGACACGCTGTCAGCCAGAACGCCGGGTTCGGCAGCTACTCTCTGTTCGAGCTGTTGGTAGAGATTCACGAGGCGGGAATCCACCTTGTAGCCGACGGCGGGTGGATCGATGGCAAACAGCAGAACACTTTTCTCATCGAATCCCGTGTTTACGTGCGTGAGATTGACCAGGGTACGCAGAAACAGGCCGGCGCCGATCAGAAGTACAAAGGAAAGCGCGACCTGAGAGACGATCAACGCACTGGAAAAACGGCTGCGCACGCCCAACGCAGCGGCACCTCGTCCAGACTTAAACGCGTCGGTGAGGTTAACGTGGGTGGAGCGCAGCGCGGGCAGCGTGCCAAAAAGAAGCGCAGTGACAAGCGAGATCAGAAAAGTGAAAGCAAGGAGACGCACATCAGGCGCGATGTTGAGCGGGAGCGGTTCCGGTCCGGCAGAGATCCATGCCAGGATAGCCCGGCTGGCCCATGAGGCGAACAAAAGCCCTACCACCCCCCCAAGACAAGCCAGCAGCAGGCTTTCAGTTAGCAATTGACGGAACACGCGCACGCGACCAGCGCCAACAGCGGTGCGCACAGCGATTTCTCGCTGACGGTTGGCCGAACGAGCTAACAATAGGTTGGCGATATTCGCGCAGGCAATCAGCAGTACGAGCGCAACAATGCCCATGAGGATTTTTAGCGGTTGCGAGAATTCAAAACGCAGGCGGGAAATTCCGCGCGCGGCTGAGGTCAATTCGATGTAAGAATGCTTGAGATGTTCCTCATCATCGGCTGAGAGTTTTCCTCCGATGGCCTCGCGCCACAATTGCTGTGCCAGCAGATTTACTTCTGCTTGAGCCTGCGCGACGCTTACGCCAGCTTTCAAACGACCGAAAACGTGTAGCGACGCAAATCCTTTGTCGTCCAGCCCGTTCCAGCCGGGCGAAACCTGTTTTTCCATCGAGAGTGGAATCCATAAATCTGGCGACTGACCAACCGTGGTGCCAAAAAATTCCGGCGGCGCGACTCCGATGATCTTGCAAACCGTCGAGCCAAACGTGATTGTTTGTCCCAGCACGTCCGGACCACGCGCGAACCGCCGCTTCCACCACGAATAGCTGATCACTGCAATAGGGTGTGCGCCCTCCGGCTCGTCGTCAGCTGCGGTGAACTCTCTCCCGAGCGCGGGACTAACTCCGAGCATCGTGAAATACGTGCCGGAAACTAATTGCACGTTCATCGGCTCGAGGGTGGCGCTGCTCGCGACCGCGCCGTGCATTCCGTTGAAGGTCAGGCTCAAAACGCCGCTCAGTTCGGAGAAGCTGTTATTCCTTGCACGCGCTTCGTGGTAGAACCAGTAGGAATAAAGCTGGGTTTGGCCAAAACTGTCAGTGCTCCCCCTCGCGCGGCCGTCACCAAACAAAACGACGCGGTCAGGCTGCTGGATGGGCAATTCGCGGAGCATCACAGCATTCATTAGGCTGAAAATTGCCGTGTTCGCACCGATGCCAAGCGCGAGCGTCAGGATAGCGACTGCCGTGAAGCCAGGAGCTTTGCGCAACATGCGCACACCAAAGCGCAAATCCTGAACGAAGTCTTGAATCCAGTCTACTTTGCGCGCGTCGCGACACTCCTCCCTTACCTTCCCCACGCCACCCAGGTCTAGCCGCGCCCGGCGCCGCGCTTCTTCCGGTACCATCCCTTTTGCGACGTATTCCTCGGTCGCTCGTTTGAGGTGGTCGCGCAGTTCGTCGTCCAATTCCTGGTCCGCCTGCGCCCGGCGAAACAACGACCGCAGCCGCAGGGGAATCGTGAACAGCCAATGCTCCGGTCGCATTCTCCGGCCCTCCTTCACTCGTATCTCAGGGCAACCATCGGATCGACGCGCATCGCCCGCCGTGCCGGGATGTAGCAAGCGAATGTGGCGACTCCGATCAAAACGAGCGATGCGAAAAGCATCGTTTGAACATCTGTGGGCTTCACACCAAAAAGCAGTGTGGCCATGAAGCGTGTTACGCCCACAGCGCCAGCCATACCCGCAACGACTCCAATCAGAGCTATCGCCATGCCCCGCCCGAGGACGAGCCTTAGCACGCGGAACCGTTCGGCACCGAGAGCCATCCGGATGCCGATTTCGTGTGTTCGTTGAACGACCAAACTCGACATCACTCCGTAAAGACCAACGCACGCGAGAAAGAGGGCAACCATCCCAAACAGGCTCGAAAGCAACGCAACGATGCGCTCCTGGACAAGGGTTTCGTCTATCTGCTCGCTAAGAGTCTTGACTCCGAAGAGCGGCAGCCGACTGTCGGCCTGCTGAATCATTTCACGAATGGAAGCAGCGAGAGCAGTTGGATTTGTGCTGGAACGCACTTCAAAATTCGCCGCAAGAAATGAATCCGGCGACTGGAGAAACGGGATGTACGCAGCCGGTGGAACCTGATCGCGCAGATTGATAAATTTAGCGTTTTCAACGACGCCAACGATCTCCATCGGGCTGGTATCGGCCTTCCATCCCGGTATGCTGAACCGTCTGCCGATCGGATTGCGATCACCAAAGAAATGTTGTGCCATCGCTTCATTGATTACGGCAACCTTTGGAGTACCAGCCCTGTCCTCTTCTGCAATATCACGTCCCAACAGAACTGCCGTACCCATGGTCCTGAAATAGCGCGGCCCCACAAAATTCACGCTGATTGCCGGGTATTCCCCCTGTCGGGGCGTGTACCCTTCGACCCGAGCATCGGTGAAACCGGACCACCCTGCGAGTGGGCTGAAAGTCGAGAAGGTCCCTGCGCT
>Ga0209267_1003052_pt1 | contig 10524 bp, 5 predicted proteins | sample GraSoiAngelo_137_FD_185894 | JGI IMG/M metagenome (GOLD analysis project Ga0209267, IMG submission 185894) | Grasslands soil microbial communities from the Angelo Coastal Reserve, California, USA - 14_0929_09_30cm (SPAdes) (version 2) | ecosystem: Environmental > Terrestrial > Soil > Grasslands ... | reverse complement strand
GACGATCCAACATCCGCCTCCGCTGTTTGTAATCATACCTGTTCAACGCGCCCCTAGCGAGGTCTTCCTCCATCTTGTCAGATTCGAGCCGCATAGACGATTTCTCGTCATACAGGTCCACGAACTTTGTGATCAGTTGTGATGGCGCGCCCGTTATCGCGCCCTCAGCACCGGGTCTACTCAAAACAGCCAAGGCACCTGCAGCCAAGGCACCTTCCACGAGGCCGACCCAGGTGAGTGGGCTTAGACTCGACCAGAAGGGATCAAGTTGGTACGTCATAGAGAAGCCTAGACTACTGACCGGAGTGACGGGTGAAGCTAGGAGAGAGATCTGGTTGCCAGAAATCTGAGGCACCTGCCCCGTAAGCGAGTTCAGTCTGAAACCTGACGGGGTGACAATCTTTGTCTGAAGCGAGGGGGCGTAGAACTGTACATTGTTAAACAGAGCAAAGTTCACTGTGAAGGTTCCCAGAGAACTAGTCGAAATGTAGGCGCTGGGGGACAGCGTATAGAATATCTTAGCCCTGAACGACTGGTTAAAGGGCACAGAGCCGAAGCTAGGCGTAAACGTAACCGTGCTTGTGCCGTCCGAATTCACCGTAGGCGTGGGAGTCGTTTCAGGTTGGTCAATTTCGAGTCCGAGAACATAGTTCTCAGTGATGCTCGATACGCCCTTCGGCACTTTGAACGCAAGCGAGGAGAGAGTTGGACCCAAATTCGTAACATTATAACTGTCAGTGACTTGCAAGGCACCTGTCGGAAAGATCTGGATTAGTCTTCCCGCTGACACCGTGAGAACATTCTGAGTCGCTGACGAGGCGAAGGTAACTTTCCATACGGTCGAGTTGCCAAAGTTGAGCGGACTCGATCCAGGACAATTATCAGAGCCAGTACTAGGCAGCGTGCAGGTGAAGGTTCCACCAGTAATTGTCTGGTTTAGAGGGAGTGGAATCTTGGGAGACTGCCAGTCGCCAGTCTGGAGGGTTACTTTTGCTCTAGTAACGTTGTAACTGCCGTCGACGAGCGGGAACGGGTTAGCTTCGAATGTGAAGCTGTTCGCTCCAGGGCTGTACGATAGAAGTCCGGCAAAAACCGTGGTCACGTTGAAAACGAACTTCATCTCGCTTGCTGGAAATTGAACGTTCAGTGTAGTGTAGTTTTGGCTCGGCGTTGGGTCCTGTTTGGAGACTTGGAGGTTGACTCCCTGAGCTCTTGCTACGGTGAATCGAAGGTCGTCGCTCACACTTGCGGGGATGCCGATCGTCAGATGGGTAACTGGAGCGGCGCTTGTCAGATTCACGTAGTCGCTAACGGTAGTGACGCCCCAGGCGTTAGTTGAGATAGTTCGTTCGAATGATGCGGAGCAGGTTGCCCTTTGGCAGTCCGTTGCCGCAGTACCAGGGTGAGGGAGAAAAACGACGGTCAACACGAGTAGCAAAAGTACAGCGAAGAGTGCTCTCATCAGTTGAGACCATTAGCCGAACTCGAATTTGGAGTGCGACGCTTGACTTCCCTACTTATTAGTTGCTCCGATAGTTGAACGACTTCTCAAGGTTGGCGGATGAAGAGTATTTTTGTCACTGGAGCGGGAGGAAGTGCGGGCCACAATGTGTGTTGGAGTCTCAGAGTTAGCAAGGACGGACGTTCTCTAGTACTGACGGGCGGCGATGTAGATAGGACGAGTCTCGAACTAAACATGTGGTTGGATTATTCGTTCCATCTTCCCGGTGCTCATGACCGTGGATATGTTGCCGCGTTGAACAAAATCATTGAAAATGCGAAGGTTGAGCTGGTCATGCCACAACCAGACACGGAGGTCGAGCGAGTCTCGAATGATCGTTCACGAATCCGGGCGCGGATATTTCTTCCCGACTCTGAAACGGTTTCTACGTGTCTCGACAAATTCGCAGCATTATCTCGATGGCACGAGTCAGGGCTGCGACAGAAACCAATCCCCATCTCTCACGATGATTCTTCCAATATGCGGAAGCTCCGCCTGCTCGATTATCCGTGTTGGATTCGCGCTCGAGAAGGAGCGGGCGGCCTCATGAGTTGTAAAGCAACTAGCCCGAGCATCGCGGAATATTGGGTCAAGTTCCATTGGGATCAAGGAATCAAAGCGAACTTCGTCGCGGAGGAATATCTTCCAGGAAGAGACTTTTGTTTCATGTCTCTCTGGAATAAAGGTGGCCTGGTCACTTCTATGATTCGCGAGAGGCTGAGCTGGGTGGGCCACCGGATCGTAGGCTCTGGAGGCACGTCGAAGCTCAACCGGGTTGTTCATTTGGACACGGTCAACAAGAAAGCAGTGGAAGCGATAAGCGCCGTTTCAAAGAAACCTCACGGGATTTTCTGTGTTGACCTAAAAGAGGACGCGAAGGGTGCTCCCTGCCCAACTGAAATCAACTGTCGGTTCACGACCAATGTCCACTACCTCTCGCTTGCTTCAATAAAACTTGGACATCCCGAATGGAATTTCCCGTGGCTCGCGGCCAGATTAGCGCTAGAAGAGGAGATACCCACCTGCGCCAAGACCAATGCTCTGCCAGATGATTTGTGGTTTACGAAGAACACCGACATGGGCCTTACAATGGTTCGAGGAAACCATTGGAAGGCAGCGGAAGTTTTCTGAGCGCAGAATCTATTTTCCTCGTCTACGGAAATAGAGCCTTACCTGACGATCCCAAATGAAAAGCCATGTCACCGAAAGAACGAGGGCTATGAGCCCCTTTACTGCTGCGTCGAGATACAGGCCGAGAGACATGCTCGTGCTCACAAGGTTCAATGGTGCAATGATTTTGGTCAGGACGCCAAATCCAAAGAGCATGAGACCCCACTGCGTTACGAAAACGACTAGTTCGTAGCCGACAGCACGTTTGTTCATCGTGGAACTCCTGTCAGGAGAAGAGTAATCATTGCCAAGCTCGTTGAGGTTAGGAAGAGCATCCATATCGTGGATACGATTTCATTCTCGGTGGCGGGACGACCTATGAGTAGCGTTCTGACCAAAGTCAACGGGGCGCGCGGATCTTCTGAATCAGCGAGCCTCCCGTCTGGCAGGAGCTTTGTCGGTTTTGAGGTCAATTCCCTGTGTTCCGTGAAGCGTCGAATCTTTGAGAGGAAGAAGAAGGAATTCTGGATGTTGGGGAAGATCGCAACAATGCTTGCGATCTCAGTTCTCCCGAGAATCGCCAAAGCACCCACTGAGGCGCCGATTGACAGTTGACTGACATTCCCCGCGAACGCCCGTGCCGGAAAACGGTTGTAGTACAGGAATCCTAACAGTGAGAACATTAAGCTAGCATAGAGAAAGATAGACGTAGAACCGGCTCCGACGAGCAGCGAGCCAATAAGTAGCCCTCCCGCAACTATCGATATCCCCCCAGCCATCGAACCGTTGAGAGGGTCCAGCATGTTGACCGTGTTCGATGTAACAGAGACGGCGACTAGTATTGTGAGAGGATAGATTACTGGAAGATGGTAACCCCCGAACAACGGGACGTGCAGAGTTGAGGTATAGACTTGACCTGGAAATGCCAGACCCAGAATTAAGACGGGCAAGCCGCAAAGGAGCGTGAGGAGAGGCTTGAAGATTCCTCTCAGCTTGAGGCGATCATCGACCGCGCCTACAAGTGCAGCAAGTCCAACGACGAGACAATAAGCTAAGAGAGGTATCGAGCTTGATCCTCCAACCATAGCGTAAATTGCAGCGAAGAGCACGAGGGTGATCGGAACCGCGACCCCGACCATCTCCGGGATCTTGGGTCGGTTGAGTTTGTGGACGTCGATTCCGATTATTCCATGCTTTAAGTTCCAATACATGAAGAATCTAGTGAGAGCCAGAGAAACGGGAAATGAGCCTAGGGCGATTAGGATTGCAATCGTGTTCGCCCCAAGCGATGCCATGTCGGGACTCACCGGTCGTGTGGAGTATAAAGCAACAGTGTGCTGAAGGAAGGGTTATCAGTGGTTTTGAACCGGCGGACCGGAGGTAGTCTTGGCTCAAACCGGCCATCCGTTCATTCCCAACTCGAGCGATCAGCTTCGAACGAGTATGTTGAAGACTATTGGAATCAGCTCGCTCGACGAGCTTTATTCCGACATTCCACTAGAAGTCCGATTGAACCGACCGTTGAAAGTGGACGGTTTCGCTTCTGAACAGGAAGTCCGCTCAAGCATCGAGCAACTTTTCAAAGAGAACAAGTCAGGGTCAGACTACAATTCGTTTCTTGGCGCGGGAATATACAACCATTACATTCCAGCAGCAGTAAAAGCGATAGTATCGAGAACAGAATTTCAGACCTCATACACACCCTACCAGGCGGAAATCTCTCAAGGTCTTCTGCAATCGCTCTTTGAATTCGAATCCATGATCCGCGACTTGACCGCTGTAGACGCAGTAAATTCGTCCCTCTACGATGGATCGACGGCTCTCGGAGAGGCGGCCCGAATGGCAGTTCGGGCGACAGGAAAATACAAGGTGATCGTTCCAAGAAATCTTCACCCCGACAAGCTGTCCGTACTTCGAAACTATACTGAGCCCGTTGGGATAAGACTCGAAGCCTTCGGGTACGACGAGGAGACAGGAGGTCCGGACCTCAACGATCTTCAGTCAAGACTCGATCGTGAGACGGCGGCAGTCTATTGTGAAGTGCCTTCGTTTTTCGGAACGTTGGACGCCGATGTTGTTAGAATCCCTTCGCTATGCCATGAGAAAGGAGCTCTCTCGATCGTTGGGTTCGACCCGATTTCGCTCGGCGGCCTCAAGCCACCAGGCGAATACGGCGCAGACATTGTTGTTGCGGAAGGTCAGTCTATTTCATCTGAGATGAATTTTGGAGGTCCGGGACTTGGAATCATCGGTTGCAGGGGAGAGAATCTTCTACGCCAGATTCCGGGTCGACTCATTGGTATGACGACCACAATCAATGGTACGGACAAGGCGTTCAGCATGGTTCTTCAAACGAGAGAACAACACATCCGCCGAGAAAGAGCCACGTCCAACATCTGCACGAACGAGGCTCTCCTTGGCATTGGGGCAGCTGCCTATCTTTCACTTCTAGGACCCAAGGGATTACACGACTTGTTCGAATCCATCCTCGTAAAGACGAGGTACGCCATCAAGAGGCTCCAAGAATTACCGAAGGCCTCTGTCCCAAGGTTTGAAACCCAACATTACCAAGAGTTCGTTGTCACCTTCAAACGGGCTCGAGGCATCACATCAAAGATTAACCGCAGACTTCTCCTCGCGGGCACGCATGGTGGCAAGAGCCTGGTCGAGGACTTTCCGGAGCTTGGTGAAAGCTCGCTTCTCTGCGTGACAGAAATCAACAGGGGCGAAGCCATCGATCGATTCTCGGGTCTGATGACGAAGCTTCTGAGAGGTTCGAGATAATGTATCATCAAGCCACTTGGGACGAACCGCTCATTATCGAAAAGTCCCAAGCCGGTAAGAGAGGCCATATCCCGACGGGGCCTAGCGACGTTGAAAGAAAGATTGCTGGTGATCTCGGGAGTGCTGTGCCGATGGCTCTGAGAAGAAACGGTCTTCCCCCTCTCCCTGAGGTCTCGGAGCCCGAAGTTATTCGTCACTTCGTCCGACTCTCCCAGGAGAACTACTCGCCCGATCTGGGAATCTATCCCTTGGGTAGTTGTACTATGAAGTACAATCCGAAATCGGCCGAGTTAGCGGTCTCGACTCACAAGCTGGAGAAGCTTCATCCTGAACAGGACGAATCGACGGTCCAAGGGATGCTTGCGATGCTGTTCCGTTTGGACAAGATCTTGGCAGAGATTACGGGGATGAGCCGCATGTCCCTCCAGCCCGCAGCTGGTGCTCACGGAGAATACTTGGGTTGCCTAATCATTCGGTCTTATCACCGATCAAGGGGGGACCTAGACAAAAGAACCGAAATGATTGTGCCAGACTCGTCTCACGGCACTAACCCCGCGAGTGCCGCGATGGCCGGCTTCAAAGTGATGGTTGTTCCGTCGAACTCGGAAGGGATGGTTGACCTCGAAGAACTGAAGAAACTAGCGGGTCCGAACACGGCGGGACTGATGATTACGAATCCCAACACGTTAGGAATTTTCGAGAAGAATATTCTCGAAATCGCAAAGATCGTCCACCAGGCAGGGGGCTTGCTCTACTATGATGGAGCGAATTTCAATCCATTGCTTGGAAAGGTCCGACCCGGCGACATGGGGTTTGATATTGTCCACCTGAATCTTCACAAGACTTTCGCGACTCCACACGGGGGTGGTGGCCCTGGCGCGGGTCCCGTGGGCGTGACGAAGGAGCTAGAACGCTACCTTCCTGTTCCACTGATTGGATTTGATGGGAAGAAGTATTTCTACGATTACAATGTTCCAGATACGGTTGGAAAGATCAGAGCGTTCCACGGCAACATTGGAATTCTCGTCCGCGCCTATGCATACATCACGAGCCTGGGTGCCGAGGGACTCAGAACAGTCGCAGAGACGGCCGTCCTCAACACGAACTATATCCTGTCTCGTATTCTAGCAAGTGGCACGTACGACCTTCCCTTCGCCCGAGCTAGGAAACACGAGTTTGTTCTCAGTGCAAAGAAACTCTACGATTCAACAGGGGTCAGGGCGATGGATCTTGCGAAACGAATGCTGGACAAAGGAGTCCACGCTCCGACGACATATTTTCCACAGATTGTGGACGAAGCCTTGATGGTAGAAGTTCCCGAGACCGAAAGTCTTGCGGATTTGGATCAACTAGTCGAAGCTCTTCTCGGAGTCTATCGTGAAGCTCAGACTAATCCAGAACTAGTGAAGGATGCGCCGCACTATGCATCTGTCAGGCGGATCGATGATGTGAAAGCATCGCATCCGAAGACTCTGACACTGCATTGGAACAATCCGACGTTATTGGAGAATCGCGAAGTCTCGAACGAGGGGATATCTCCCCAAGAGTCGAAGTCGCGATTGACATCTCCGCCTAGCAGATAGTTAACGCGCGAGTCTGCCGTTTGGACAAATGCGTGCTTCGCACGACCCTACTATTTTATAAATGGATACGCGCTTTGAGCTATTTCGTATTCGAATGGTAATACCTCTGCTTAGGATTCGTATATATCAAAGTCAGTAGTTTCACTGGCCTATCTTGTCTATTGAAGAAATAATCTCTCATCAGCCACCATCATCTCACGGTTCACAAGTAGCGATTGTTGGAATAGGTGGGGCGGGCAATAATCTTCTGAGTCAGGCAATCGACGGAGGAATCAGTCCAAGAAACTGCGTAGCAGTGAATACTGACCGGGGCCAGTTATCAGAATCGAGAGCACAGAACAAAGTCCTTCTGGCCGACTCAACAGAGACTAACTCTCCATTGACGATGCAGCGAGGTGGACAGGGTCAACTGTTAGCATACAGAATATCTCCGTTTACCCGAGAGTCTGATTTCACAATTCTGCTGACGGGTCTTGGAGGAGCGACCGGGACGAAAGCGGCTCCTCTGATCGCGCAGTGGCACCGTGACCGAGTCAGACCTATAGTTTCAGTAGTAGCCTTGCCTTTCATCCATGAGCGAGAGAGACGCTTCGTGGCTCTTCGCGGTCTGAAGAAGATGGTCGAAGCATGCGATTGCACGGTCATTGTCGACAATTCTATCGAAAAGCCCGCTCTCCTAGATTCGAAAAGGGTTGCAGATGAAACAGCAGCACTCGCGGTGCGCGGTCTTTCAGAAGTGGTCGCTTCAAGCGACCAGATGATTAGTCATCAAATCCTCAACATCCTCTCATTGGGATCAGTTGCGACTGTATGCATTGGTCCAGTAGAATCGAAAGAAAGGGTCCAGTCAGCGGTATCAGACACCCTAACGACCCCATCTGCGAGTCTCCCGTTGACTAAGGCCAAAGGAGCTGTTCTCCTCTTCAGAGGGATCGAGCCGCTCAATAATGGTCAAGCGGCCCAAGCCTACGAAGCTATCTCGTCCCTGGTGGGTCATGACGTGGATTTCGTCCATGTGAGTACGAGATGTCAAGCACGATCGAGCTTATCGATATTCCTGTCAGGATACACCTACGACATGGCACTCGGAACCGTTGACGATCTTATCGAAGACTTGTACGATATGGAATATGGACTCGAATCAAAGGCGACTAGAGTCGGCGTGCGAATGCCACTCTACGAGATGGAGCTGGCTTAGCCAACTCTTCATCTGATAATTTTTCGCACCCTATCACTGAAATGATAAGGTCGTCCTTCAGGAGCAACTCGTCCGTTTCTTATCGCATTTAGAACTGAAGCAACGTTTCTCGATTCGACGTCAACAATCGTATAGGCCTTTCCTATTGTCTGCGGAATATGCGAATCGCTGCCGGCGGTTTGCGGCAGTCTCTTTTTCTCAGCGAAGGTTCTCGCTCGTTTCCAAGTGATGGAGTGGAGCATGCTAGCGGAGTTAATCGCTTCGATCGCATCCGGCACGGTTGTCAGAATTTCTGGGTTTAGAGCTGAGCGAAGGAAGTCGTATGGATGTGCTACTATCGAGACGCCCCCCAGCCGCTTGATTTGTAAGATTGTTTCATCGGCAGACAGTCCTCTTGGGACGATGTCTGATACGCCGAGGCCGATAATGTGTCCATCACGGCTGGACACTTCTATTCCAGGAATGATGAGTAGTTCTGAAGGAACATCTCTTGCTAAAACGTTATGATCAGTTATCGCAAGACCATCGAGGCCTCTTTCCTTACATCTCGGGACGAGTTCGTCTGGACGAGTACGAGCATCCGAAGATGAGGTTGTGTGGACGTGAAGGTCAAGCTTCAGCTTCAGTAGTTGTCCCGCTCCGTATTTCTTCGAGTCTGGTTCGGAGATTCTGAGCTGACACTTTGTGGAAGAGTGGTTGCATAGGCCTGATCTTAGCATTGGGCTTCACGGTGATCGTGCCTGCCAGTTTCCAGTTCGGCTTCTTTCCTTGGAAGATGCTTCGATGGATTCTTGTCGCGGTTATCGGGAGGAATGGTTGGAGCTGTATTCCAATCGTACCGACAATCTGGGCGGCTACGCCCAGGGTCTGACCCGCCTCTGAGGGGTCGGTCTTGAATGAGTGCCATGGTGCGCTCTCGTTGAGATAGCGGTTGCCTTCTCTCGCTAATTGGACGACTTGTTCGAGGCCTTCTTTCAACCGGAAGCGTTCAAGCTTCTCGTCGAGACGTTTCGGCGATTCGTGAAGAATCTTGAAGATGGCTTGATCTCGATCTTTGTCGGCGATGAATTTCGGGATCCTATTCTTGAATCTTGTACTGATGAAAGTGATGGTGCGATGAATGAAGTTGCCTAGCACATCGTTGAGTTCTGTGTTGATCTTCCGTTCGAATTCTTCCCAGGTGAAGTTCGTGTCTCTCTGTTCGGGGCGGAGGCTGATGAGCGCGTAGCGCCAATATTCAGAGCCTTCGAGTTCTAGCGCTTCGTCTATCCAGACGCCGATCTTGCGGCTTTTAGAGAATCTTTGGGCTTCGAATTGTATGTATTCTGTGCTGGCTACTTCCCATGGTAGGTTGTATCCTTCGTGGCTGGCTAGGAGGAGGCCAGGAAATACGATGACGTGGAACGGGATGTTGTCTTTGCCGATGAAATGGATGTTGCGGCTTGCGGGGTCTAGCCAGTATTTCTTCCACTGGCTGGGCCTCTTGTTTTTTTCTGCCCATTCTTTGACGGCGCTGATGTAGCCGAGAACTGCTTCCATCCAGACATAGATGGTCTTGTCCTCGGCACCTTTGAAAGGTGCAGGAATGCCCCAGGCAAGGTCGCGTGTCAGCGAGCGGGGTTTCAATCCGTCTCTTATCCAGCTTAGACTGAAGTTTCTAGCATTCTCCGGGAGGTTTGGGTTCTCCTCGACGTACTTTTTCAATTGGTCTGTTAGTTTTGGGAGGTCGAAGAACCAGCTGGCTGATTCTTTCATTACGGGTGTGCTGTGGTCGAGCACACAGTATGGATTGATGAGATCTTTCGGGTCTAGTACTCGGCCGCAATTGTCGCACTGGTCTCCTCGGGCGGGGATATAGTGGCAGTATGGACATTCTCCTTCTACGAACCTGTCTGGCAGGAAGCGCTTGTCGTTTTCGCAGTATGGCAGGATAATGTTCTGTTTGAAGACGTATCCGTTCTTGTCGAGGGTGCGATAGAATTCTTGGACGAACTTTTTGTGAACAGGGTTTTCTGTTCGTGTGTAGTTGTCGAATTGGATGTTGAAGCGTCTGATGCTGCGAGTGAAGACGCGATGGTACTGGTTGGTTAGCTGGCGGGGTGTGATCTTGCGTTTTATTGCCTCAACTTCTATTGGTGCGCCGTGTTCGTCGCTGCCAGACACCATAACCACGTCTTCGCCTTTCAATCTCAAGTAGCGCGCATAGACATCTGCTGAGAGAAGGTGTGTGAAGGTTCCTAGATGGGGTCTGTCGTTGACGTATGGCCAGGCGCTGCAGACTACCCATCTTCCCAGTCGACTGTCATCCTCCACTATTCTTTGAGCGATCGCGCTTGTCGTTTTGTTCT
>Ga0209267_1003051_pt1 | contig 10527 bp, 12 predicted proteins | sample GraSoiAngelo_137_FD_185894 | JGI IMG/M metagenome (GOLD analysis project Ga0209267, IMG submission 185894) | Grasslands soil microbial communities from the Angelo Coastal Reserve, California, USA - 14_0929_09_30cm (SPAdes) (version 2) | ecosystem: Environmental > Terrestrial > Soil > Grasslands ... | reverse complement strand
CGCGTTGGGCAATGAAGCCGCGGTCTCCTCGGCCGCCGACTTGTCGGAACGGTAATTCACGACCACACGCGCGCCCATGCCGGCGAGCGCTTCACTGATCGCGCGACCGATGCCTTTCCCGCCCCCGGTGACGAGGGCGGTTTTGCCGTCAAGGTCCGCCACTTAAGCGGTGGTCGGTCCCGCGAAATCTACGAACAGCTCGTCCGCGTTCCAGGTGTCGACGCCGGGGATGTGCTTGGCGGCCAGGCTGGCGAGCACGCGTCCGGGGCCGAGCTCGACCACGGTGCGCACCCTCATCGCGCGCATCGAAACCATCGTGCGCGCCCAGTCGACCTGGCGCAGCATCTGCTGGCGCAGCTCTTCCTGCAGCGCGGCCACAGTACGCAGGGCCTCGCCTGACGCGTTGGCGAGAATGGGGATCGACGGCGCTTTGAGTGGAAGCCTGTCCACTGCCTTGCGGAAGGCCGCGGCCGCCGCCTCCATCAGGGGCGTGTGCGCAGCGAGCGGAATCGTCAGGATGAGCGCGCGGCGCGCGCCTGCCGCCACGGCGAGGCGCTCGGCCTCCTGCACCGCCGCCATCTCGCCCGAGAGCACGAACTGCACGTCGGCGTTGCGGTTGGCGATCCACAGCCTGCCGAGCTGCGAAGCCTCGAGGCGGATCCTCTCGACTTGCGATTCGTCGAGCCCGACGATCGCGATCATCCCGACGTGGGTCCCCGCGGCTTCAGCCATGACGCGGCCGCGCTCCTTGACGAGCAGCAGGGCCGTCTCCCAGGGGATCGAACCGGCGGCGGCGAGCGAGGCGATCTCGCCCAGGCTGTGTCCCGCGGTCACGCTCACGTTCTCCAGCCCGTAGCTTTCGCGCCATACCTCATAAGCCGCCCAGCAGACCGTCATCACGCAAGGCTGGATGACGTCGGTGCGGTTCAGCTCCTCGACCGGCCCCTCGAAGCACAGCTTGCGGACCGGCATCTGCAGCACCTCTTCGGCGCGCTCGAATACCCGGCGGGCGGCCGGGTAGCGGTCGTACAGGTTCTTGCCCATGCCTGGCTTCTGCACCCCCTGGCCGGGGAAGAGGAGGGCGATGGGTCCTGCTAGATCGATGCCCACGTCATGCCTCAGGCCCACTTCATGAGGGTTGCGCCCCAGGTGAGGCCCGATCCGAATCCAGCCAGGAGCACGTGGTCGCCGGACTTGACGCGACCCTTGCGGATGGCCTCCTCCAGCGCCAGCGGGATCGACGCGCTCGACGTGTTGCCGAACTCGTCAATGTTGACCGCGACCCGCTCGATCGGCAGCCCGATGCGCCGCGCCGCCGCGTCGATGATGCGGAAATTGGCCTGGTGCGGGACCCACAGGTCGATCTCGTCGAGTCCGACACCTGCCGCCTGGCAGACCTCGGTCGCCTGGCGGATGAAGATGTCGACCGCGAACTTGAACACATCGGGACCGACCATGTCGATGAACGGCGCCGGGTCCTTGGCCGCGTAGGCGCCCTTTTCGATGTTGCCGGCGGTCACCTGCGCGTAGCCGCGGCCGTCCGAGCCGAGACACCAGCTGAGGAAGCCGGCACCCTTCGGCGCCGACCGCACGACCGCCGCGCCTGCGCCGTCGCCGAAGATCACGGCGGTGCCGCGGTCGGAGTAATCGAGCATCCGCGACAGGACTTCCGCGCCCACCACCAGCACGGTGTCGGCGCGCTCGGTCGCGATGAACGAGTCAGCGATCGAGAGCGCGTAGACGAAGCTGGTGCAGGCCGCGAGCGTGTCCCATGCCACTGCTCCGGGAGCGTCGAGCTCGTTCTGGATCCGGCAGGCGACGGACGGAAACGGACCGTCGGGCGAAGACGTGCCGACCAGGATCATGTCGAGGTCCTTCGGGCTCACGCCCGCCGCATCGAGCGCGGAGCGCGCGGCTTTGGTCGCGAGTTCGAAGGTGGTCGTGCCAGGCTCGGCGATATGGCGCCGGCGGATCCCCGTGCGCTCGGTGATCCACTTGTCGGACGTGTCCATCATCTTCTCGAGGTCGAAGTTCGTGATGATCTTGTCGGGCGCGTAGACGCCGACGCCGGCGATCGCGCTCGGGCGGCCCTTGGCCTTGAACGAGCGGAGCGGCACGGCGTCCGACCGCGTGCGGTAGTTGGTCGTGATCGCCATCGCTGCTATGCCTCCAGCCGCTCGGCGGTCTTTTGCTCCAAGAACTTCCACAGGTCGGCGATGATCTTCATGTTCTCGAGCTCGGAATCCGGCAGCTCGACGTCGTACTTGTCCTCGATCGCGGCGATCAGCTCGACCAGGTCGAGTGAGTCCGCGGCCAGGTCACGCTGAAAGCTCTTGTCCATCTGGACCTGATCCGGGTCGACGCCCAGGATCTCGCCCGCGAGGTCCTGCAGCTCCTTGAAGTTGAGTTGGCTTGCCATCGGCAATCCTTCCTCCTCCTAATTCTTTATTGGTGCCCGTTCGGGCTTTTCTTGATCACGAGAGTCGCGTTGTGACCTCCGAAACCGAACGAGTTCGAGATCGCGACATTGACGTCCGCCTTGCGCGCCCTGTTGGGCACATAGTCGAGGTCGCACTCCGGGTCCTGGTTGTCCAGGTTGATGGTCGGCGGCAGAAGACCGCGGTCAAGAGCCAGGACGCAGGCGGCGGCCTCGATGGCGCCGGCTCCACCAAGCAGGTGACCATGCACCGACTTGGTCGAGCTCACAGCCAGCTTGTACGCGTGGTCGCCGAACACGGACTTGATGGCCCTGGTCTCCGCGATGTCGCCGAGCTTGGTCGAGGTGCCGTGCGCGTTCACGTAGCCGACCTCGCTCGGGTCGACGCCGCTCTTCTGGAGGGCCTGGCGCATGGCGCGGGCCGCGCCCTTGCCCTCCGGCTGAGGAGCCGTGAAGTGGTACATGTCGGCGCTCGCGCCGTAGCCCGCGATCTCGGCCAGGATCCTGGCGCCACGCTGCTTGGCGTGGTCCATGTCCTCGAGCACGAACATCACCGAGCCTTCGCCCATGACGAATCCATCGCGGGCGATGTCAAACGGACGGCATGCTTTCTCAGGCTCGTCGTTGCGCTCGCTGGTCGCCTTGATCTGGCAGAACGCGCCCATCGTCAAGGGCGTGATGGTGGCTTCCGATCCGCCGGCGAGCATCGCGATCGCGTCGCCGCGCTTGATGATCTCCGAGGCCTCGCCGATGCCGTGCGCGCTCGAGGCGCACGCGCTCACGATGGCGTAGTTCGGACCGCCGGCCTGAGTGTGGATGGCGACGATCCCGGCGGCCATGTCCGCGATCATCATCGGCACCGTGAACGGGCTGATGCGCTTCGGCCCACGCTCTATCAGCTGGGTGTGGCTCTTCTCGATCTCTTCCATGCCGCCGATGCCCGAGCTGACGATGACGCCAACGTCCTCCGGGTTCATCTGCGCAGGGTCGAGGTTGGCCATGGACAGGGCCTGCTTCGAGGCGGCGAGCGCGAACTGGCAGTAGCGCCCGATGTGGCGGGCGGTCTTGCGGTCCATGTAGGCCTCGGGGTTGAAGTCTTTGACCTCAGCCGCGATCTTGGTGTCGAAGCCGTCCGTGTTGAAGCGGGTGATGTGGCCCACTCCAGAGACGCCCTCGATCATGTTCGACCAGACCGTTTCGATGTCGTTGCCGATCGGGGTGATGAAGCCGATCCCGGTGACAGCCACGCGGCGACCGTTTGAGTTAGTCGTCATGTATCCAGCATAGGGACGCGAGGTAGAATCGGCAGCCGCGCCAAGTAGAAAAGCAGGGCGATTCTTTGGACTCGAGGTCCAATCCGAGTTCAGAGCAGCTTTTGGAGATCCAACGCCAGCTGCAAACGGAGGCGCGTGGCGGGTACCTCCAGGTCCTCCCCGAGCAGCTCTCGCAGCTTCTCGAGCCTGTACAGGACGGTATGGCGGTGAAGCCCCAGCGCAGCCGCGGCCTCCTTGACCGACCCCCGGGCCAGGTAAGCCTCCAGCGTCTCCAGCAGCTGCTCGCGGTTGCGCACCTTCGGGTCCATCAGACGGCCGAGGCTGTGGGTCACGAACCTCTCGGCCAGGAGCGGGTTCTGGGCGAGGACAAGGTGCGGGATGACTTCGTCGTGGCCGTGCATGACCGAATCGGGCCTGAGCTTGCGCCCGGCCTCAAACGCCTGCTGCGCCTCCAGGTAGGAGCGCGCGACGCCGTGGAAGCCAGGGTGATAGCCGCCGATACCCGCGCGCACGCGAGCGCCCAGCTGTCCGGCGCGCTGCGCCACCTGCTCTTGAAGCTCGGTCACGAACTGGCGCGCCGACTCCAGGTCGGCGGGCGTTTCCACCGGCCACAAGACGACGAGCGTGCTGGGGTCGGTCGCGAGGACGAGCGTGCCCCGCCGCAGCTGGAGCGAGTCGGCGACCTCGGCCAGCGCTTGCCCCCCGCGCTCGCCGTCGCGATTGCCCATCACGAGCTTGCAGACGACGGCCACGTAGCCGGTGGCGATCAGCGGGGTGTTGATCGCCAGCGCCTGGCGCTGCAGCTCGAGCTCGGAATCGAAGTTGTCGCTGATCAGGGAGTGGAAGAGCCGGGCGTGGGCCCTGGTGCCCCTCTGCAAGTGCTGCTCACGGGCGTGGAGGTAGGTCTTGGTCACCTCGGCCGCGACCTGGTCGAGAGCCGCGAAGACGTAGTTGGCGATCAGCATGATGGCCTCGGGCGTCGCCTCAGGGTGGCCCCGCCACGCGCGCAAAATTTCGTCCCACGCGACGCGCGCCGCCAGGCGATACGCGGCGAGGATCGGCTCCACCGACTGGCTGCTCCGCGCCTGCAGGATGCCCAGCTGGGCGACGCGCCGCAGCTCTTCCGGGGTGGCGGGCCGGGCCTCGCGGGCGGTGGCTAGGAACAGGTCGAGGCCGGCCGCGCAGGCTTTGACGATGGCGTCGCGCTGCGGAGGTACCCCGGTCGAGGTGTCCCAGCGCACGAGCGTCACCACTGCGCGGGCCATGTGGCGGGCCATGCCGGCGTGCCGCCGCTCGAGCTCGTCGATCAGGCCCTGCGGGAGCCGAGGCGCGACCTTGGCATTTTTGGACCTGGGGGCCAACCCGGCCATAAGGTCGACTATACGTTCAAGGAGAGCCGGCTAGCTGTGGTTCTTCACGAAGTCCAGGATCCGCCGCCAGGCGTCGTCGCAGGCGTCCTTCCACTGCTCGTAGCCCCGGTCGAAAAAGCTGTGCGGCGCGCCGGCGTAGACGTGTCTCTCGTGGGGAACCCCAGCCTCGGTCAACTTCTGGTCGAAATCGTCAGCCACCTCAGGCGGGGTCGCCCCGTCGGCTCCCGCCACCAGCAGCAGCAGCGGCGCTTTCATCTTTGCGATGTACGGCTCGGTGCGGGGCGGCCGGCCGTAAAAGCCGATGGCGCCGTCCAGCCGAGGCTGCAGCCCCGACTGGTTCCACGAGCTCGATCCGCCGAAGCAAAAACCCACGGTGAACACGGCCTTCACCGCGCCTCCGTCCTTGGACTCGAGGTGCGCGATCGCGGCGGAGACATCGGCCGCGATGGTTTCCTGCGTGGTCTTCTCAACGTGGGGCATGTACTCGAAGGCCTCGCTTCGATCGCCCATGCCCGCCGTCCGCCCGAAGTAGTCGATCGCGACCGCGTCGATGCCCGTCTCGGCGAACCGCACCGCGAGCTCTTTGTAGAAGGTATGCAACCCACGCACGTCCGGCATCACGACCATCCCCGCGCCGGTCGGCTTCGATGCGCGTGCAAAGTAAGCGGCGAACTCCGTGCCGTCCGCCGAGGTCAGGACGAAATCGCCCTGGTCGGCGGCCGCACCGCTGATCGGAGGCAACGGGGGCCGGGAGCTGTCACCGTGACACATAGCCCGATTCTCCCTTAGTCTGGATTCCGGTGAAGATCGAGAGCCCGGCTTTCACGATGGACGACGTCAAGGCGTTCATGTCCACCTATCGTGACCGTGAGCGACAGTTGCTGGCGGATCGGCTGCAGCGCATTTCCGACCGGCTCGCTGAAATTGGTCCGCACGTCAGCTCGCGGCAAAGCGATGAGGCCGAGTGGAACGCCCACGAGGTGCTGGCCCATCTCGCGGTCGTCTCCAAGTTCTACGGAGTGCTCGTGCACAGGATCGCGAGCGGAAAGCTGACTGACATGAACCTGCTCGAGGCGGTCAACCTGCGCGACGCGGCGGGTAAGCAGATGTCCGAGCTGGATCCCGCGGAGCTCCTGCGCATGACGCTCGCGGACCATCAGCGGACCATCAACACCTTGCGTACGGTCGACCCGGCATCGCTCCAGAACTCCGCGAGGGTCGATGACGGAACGACGATGACGGCCGAGGAGGTCGCGCGTCTGCCCTTGATCACCCACATGGAGTTGCACGTCGAGCAGCTGGAGAAGCTGCTCGCTAGTCGCTGACCTGGGTGTAGCGCAGCTTTCGCAGCTCGCGCCGGATCGTCGCCGCGGCCTCGTCCATCATCTTCGCGTCGGGGTCCGGGTCCTGGTTGCCGAAGTCGAGGTCGTGCAGGCCGCGAATCGGCACCACATGGAAGTGGCAGTGCGGCACCTCCAGCCCGGCCAGCATGACGCCGATTCGCTCGGGCCTGAACCCCGCCATCTGCGCCCGACCGATCGCCTGCGCCGTCTCGGCGAGATGACACAGCAGCGACGGTTCGAGGTCGATCCAGTGGTCGACCTCGCTCCGCGGCACGACCAGGCAGTGGCCCGGGCGAAGCGGACGGTTGGATAGGAAAACGACGCACTCGTCATCTTTCCAGACGAATCGCGCGGGCAGCCTGCCCTCGATGATCTGGGTGAAGATCGTCCCCAACGGGACAAGCCTAAATGGGTAGGCTGAGGCGCGTGAGCGCGCCCGCCGCCGAGCTGGTCAACACTTCGAAGCGCTACGGCGAAGTGCAGGCGGTGCGGGACGTCAGCTTCGTCATCGAGCCGGGTGAGGTCGTCGCGATGCTGGGACCCAACGGCGCAGGGAAGACGACCTCGATCAGCCTCATGCTCGGCACCCGCAAGCCCACGTCCGGCACCGTTCGCCTCTTCGGCATGGACCCCAAGGACCTGAAGGCGCGCAGCCGGATCGGTGTGATGCTGCAGGAGTCCGGTGTACCCGGCATGCTGCGCGTCGCAGAGATCGTCGAGCTCTTTCGCTCCTACTATCCGGCGCCCCTTGCGACGGCCGAGGCGATCCGGATGGCGGGGCTCGAGGAGAAAGCCAAAAGCCTGGTCAAGGACCTGTCGGGCGGACAGCGCCAGCGCCTCTACTTCGCCCTCGCGGTGTGCGGCGACCCGGACGCGCTATTCCTCGACGAGCCGACCGTCGGGATGGATGTCGAGGGACGCCGCCGTTTTCTCGAGGAGATCGGCGCCCTCGCCACGAAAGGACGCACGGTCGTCCTCACCACCCACTACCTCGAAGAAGCCGACCAGCTCGCGCGCCGCGTGATCGTGATCGACCACGGCCGTGTGATCGCCGACTCGACGCCCGCCGCGATCAAAGCTCGGGTGGCCGGCAAGCGTGTCACCTTCTCAACCGGCACCCGGCCGGATGAAAGCCAGTTCGCGGGTCTGCCCCTGAACTCGAAACAGATCGAGGACCATCGCGTACGGCTTCTCACCAACGAGCCTGAGCAGGTCCTGCGCGAACTCTTCCGGCGTGGCGTCGAGATCCAGAACCTCGAGGTGGCGGGTGCCGACCTGGAGGAGGCCTTTGTCGCGATGACTCACCAACAGACGCAGACCTGTGCTGCCGATGCTGGCGAGGCAGTCCTACGCCGAGTTCGTCAAGCTCTTTCGAGTCCCGGCGTTCAGCGTCACCAGCATCGTGCTCCCGACGATGTTCTACGCCTTCATCGGGCTCGGCCAGGCCAAAGAGCCCCTCTTCCCGGGCTCGGCCGTGACCTTTGGCGAATATTTCCTTGCCTCGATGGCGCTCTACGGCGTCGCGAACGTGATGGTGCTCGGTTTCGGCATCTCGCTCGCGAACGAGCGCGGGCAGAAGCAGGACCTGCTGATGAAATCGACGCCGCTCCGGGCCCCGGTGTTCTTCACCGCCAAAGCACTGTCCGCTCTCGCCATCGCACTGATTTCGATCGTCGTGCTCGGCCTCTTCGCGGCGGTCGCGGCGGGAGTGCAGCTCGATGCATCGCAATGGCTGACGCTCGGTGCGCGCGCGATGCTCTGCTCGATACCGTTCATCGGCCTGGGTTTTGCCCTCGGATACCTCGCGGGACCTAACTCCGCACCAGCCGTGACCAACCTCATCTATCTGCCAACCGCCTTCGCATCAGGGCTCTTCTTTCCGCTGCGGTTGCTGCCGCAATTTCTCCAGAACCTGGCCCCGTATCTACCCCTTTACCGAGGCGCGCAGCTGGTGTGGGATTCCGTCGGAGCGCGGACCGAAGGGGGCTCCATCGCCACCGACTGGCTCTACATGGGCGCCTACACGGTCGTCTTTTTCTTGCTCGCCCTATGGGCTTACAGACGTGACCAGGGCAAGAAGTTCAACTAGTCCCGGACCCAGAAGCGGTCCGGCAGGGCCGCTCCGAACGATTCGCGGTAGCGCTCGCTGAAATCTGCGCGCGTGTAGTGGTGCTCGATGGTCCCGACGTGCTCCACCGCATACGTGGCGGCGAGCGACGCCACGCGACCCGCCACTTCCAGGTCCAGCCCACGCAGCAGGCCGGCGACGAGACCCGATCTGTAGGCATCCCCTGCCCCCGTCGGGTCCTCCTCGCGGACGGCCGGCGCGGCGGGGATGTCCACCGAACCCTCGCGGGTCGTGATCCGCGATCCGTGCCGCCCCAACGTCGTGACGACGATCTGCGCCAGCTCCAGCAAGCCGTCGATGTCGCGCTGGCAGCGCTGCTGGATCAGCTCCAGCTCGTAGTCGTTGCCGATCACCATCCACGCGCCGTTCGCGCTGTCCACCACGTCTTCGGCCTTCATCATCGGCATCTGATGCGCCGGGTCGAATACGAACCGGACGCCACGGTCGCGACACTCGCCGACCAGCCTCTTCATCGCGCCCGGGTCGTTCGGTCCAATGATCACCGCCTCGACATCAGGCGGACCGTCATCGAGGCCGAGCATCGCCGCTTTCCACATCGCTCCGCCGTAGTACCCGGTGAGCTGGTTGTCGTCCATGTCGGTGGTGGTGAAACCCGTCGCGCTCATCTCACCGTCGAGCAAGCGCAGTCCCCGGCAGTCGACACCTCGCGCCGCGAGCCAGTCCCGATACTCGGTCGCGTCGTGGCCGGCGGTGGCCAGCACGCCGGACGGATAACCCAGGAGCGCGAGGTTGTAGGCGTAGTTGCCGGCGACTCCTCCCTTGCGCTTCTGCAGGTCGTCGACCAGGAAGCTCAGGTTGAGGATGTGCGTCTTGTCGAGAAGGATGTGGTCTTTGAATCGACCCTTGAAGGTGAGGATGTAGTCGTACGCGATCGAGCCGGTGCACAGGACCATTGACTGCGGCGAAGGCTACCCCAAAAGAAAAAGGCGCCCCGCGGGGCGCCCTCGGTTGCTCTCTCGCTTACGCGGCTTTGCGGCGCGTTGACCGGCGTCGGGCGCTGCGCGGGGTCGGCTTGCTGACCCGCTGCGTGGTCAGCTGCGTCGCCTGCTCGAGCCGGGTCGCGGTTCGGGCGATCGTCTTGAACGAGCCGTTGAAGATCCTCAGCGTGCGCTTGGCGATGTCGCCCACCACGTCAGGGCGTCGGGCCTGGACCTTGACCAGCTGCAGGCCCTTGATGGCCACCTTCTCGGGCAGCTTGCCGTTGACGTCGAGGCCGAACACTTTCAGCCTGTCGGGCAGCAGGGCGTTCAGGCGCCTGTTGATCCGGCGCACGACCGGAGTCCCCTTGCGCTCGAATGCCCGTACCTGCCTCCGCGCCGAGCGGACCGGATCCGAGACGACTTCGGCCGCGCTCCTGGCGACCCCGGCGGCGACTTCCTCCACCGCGGTTGCGGTGCTTGCGAATTCTGCGTTCATGTCCTGACCTCCTCGAACTTCATGACGCAGCATAACGCGTTGCGTCAATCGCTGTCAACGGGGGTCGGTCGGCAGTGGACACGACCAATTGGGCCCGAATGGCGCATTTCACCAACCAGTACACAACCATTTGCGCCCGAATGGCGGAGTCCTCGCGGGGGCCTATAGGTCAGGTGCTGACACTTCTGGAGCGTCGGCTTCGACGGCCGCCGGCTGCAGGCGCTCGATCAAAGCCTCAGCCGCCGGACCGAAGACGTCGTAGTGCGCGACCTTCCGCCTCTTCTCCGGCTGGATCCATTCCGGGCGCAGGCCGTGCATCTTGCCCCAGTTCTCGAGCACCGACCGGAGTCCGATGACGTGTAGAAACGGACGCTCCCGCACCATGCCTCGGATGGTCGAGCCGTGGTAGGAGTCGAAGTTGCGGTGGACCGCGATCCCGCCCGCCTCGGCGAACGCGATCGCCTCTTTGATCTGTCGGCGCCCGAAGTAGCGCTCCTGAAGCACCTGCGTCACATCTCTAAGGCTAGGCCTGGTCAAG
>Ga0209267_1003046_pt1 | contig 10538 bp, 5 predicted proteins | sample GraSoiAngelo_137_FD_185894 | JGI IMG/M metagenome (GOLD analysis project Ga0209267, IMG submission 185894) | Grasslands soil microbial communities from the Angelo Coastal Reserve, California, USA - 14_0929_09_30cm (SPAdes) (version 2) | ecosystem: Environmental > Terrestrial > Soil > Grasslands ... | reverse complement strand
CGGCGTGGCCTGGCGATGGGGCTGAACGAGTTCGCGGGCTACGTCGCAGTGTCGCTGTCGGCGCTGATCACCGGCTACCTCGCCTCCGCGCACGGCCTGCGGCCGGCGCCATTCTATCCCGGGATAGCTTTCGCCGTGCTTGGACTGGCCCTCTCGGTCTTGTTCGTCCAGGAAACTCACGGCCACGCCCGCGCGGAGGCACGCCAGCTCAGCTCTCACGCACGCCGCCCGCGCTTTGCCCACATCCTGCTGCTCACCAGCTGGAAGGACCGTGCGCTGTTCGCCGCCAGCCAGGCGGGCATGGTCAACAACCTAAACGACGGGATGGTGTGGGGACTCATCCCCGTGTTTCTCGCCGCGCGCGGTGTCACGCTCGACCGCATCGGCGTGGTAACCGCGACCTACCCCCTCGTGTGGGGAATCGGCCAGCTCGCCACGGGCGCGCTGAGCGACCGCTGGGGACGGAAGTGGATGATCGCTTCTGGCATGTGGGTTCAGGCGGTGGGCATCACGGCATTTGTCGTGGGCCGCGCCTTCTCGTCATGGATGGCCGGCGCGACGCTCTTGGGAATCGGAACCGCGTTGGTGTACCCTACCCTACTCGCAGCCGTGTCAGACGTGGCGCACCCCGACTGGCGAGCGAGCGCCGTGGGAGTCTACCGACTGTGGCGCGACTCTGGCTACGCCATAGGCGCGATCGCCGCTGGGCTCCTGGCGGACGCGTTCACTATGCCCTTCGCCATCGCCGCGATCGCCGTGCTGACCTTCGTCTCGGGGGTGGTCGTAGCCGGCGTCATGTATGAGACGCTGCCGCATGGTTTGAGCGCTCGCGTCTCATGACATTCCATGTCTTGGGGGTCGAAGCAGCAGCGCGTTCACCGTCACGGTCACCGTGCTGGCGCTCATCGCCAGCGCCGCCCACGCGGGCTTGAGCAGGATCCCCAGCGACGGATACAACACGCCGGCCGCGAGCGGGATGGCGATCAGGTTGTAAATCGCAGCCCAGAAGAGATTCTGTTTGATCTTGCGCTGCACCCGGCGGGCCAGCACGAGCGCCGCCGGGACGTCGGCCGGGTCGTCCTTCATCAGAATGATTCCAGCTGTTTCGATCGCAACGTCGGTGCCCGCGGCGATCGCGATACCGACCGTCGCCGCCGCTAGGGCCGGTGCGTCGTTTACCCCATCCCCCACCATGGCCACCCGGCGGCCTTGTGCCTCGAGTCGCCGGACCTCGGCAGCCTTATCCGCCGGCAATACCTCGGCGCGGACTTCATCGATGCCGAGCGTGCGGGCGACTGTTTGGGCGGTGGCCCTGCTGTCCCCCGTGAGAAGCAGGACGCGGATACCGAGGTCGTGGAGCGCCGCAACGGCACTTTTCGCCGTCGGGCGAATCCGGTCGGCGACGGCGATGAGACCGAACGTCCGGCCATCCACCGCCACGTAGAGTGCGGTCTTGGCTTCCGCTCGCAGTCCCTCGGCCTCGCGCTCGAGCCCCGGCGTGACGCCGTTGCGCTCTAGCAGCTTGCCATTGCCTACCAGCACGGCGCGACCACCCACGGTCGCCTGTACGCCGTGGCCGGGGACGGCCTCGAAATGAGAGACCGGATCCACGACAAGCGCACGCTGCTTGGCGGCTGCGACAACGGCGGTAGCGAGTGGGTGCTCGGACTCCCCATCCGCTGCAGCGGCGAGCCTGAGAATCTCTGCCTCTTCGACGCCTGCCGCAGCAATGACATCCGTCACCGACGGCCGACCTTCGGTGAGTGTGCCGGTCTTGTCGCAGACGACTGTATCCACCCGGGCAGCCGCCTCGAGAACTGTAGCGCTCCGGAAGAGCACCCCGGCACGTGCTGCCCGCCCCACGCCCACCGTGATCGCCGTCGGAGTCGCGAGCGCGAGCGCGTCTGGACAGGCGATCACGATCGCCGCCACGGCAGCCGACAGCGCGAAGGCGACGGCTTGATGTCCCAACACCAGCCAGACCAAGAACGTGACGACCCCAGCCGCAAGCGCCACGATGACCAGATACTTGCCGGCGAGGTCCGCCAGGCGCTGCGCCGGCGCCTTCGAGGACTGCGCGTCTCGGACCATGGCGACGATGCGAGCCAGCGCCGTATCAGCGCCGATCTTGGTTGCGCGGAACCGGAACGCTCCCTGCTGGTTGCGCGTCCCGCCCACGACCGCGTCGCCGGGCTGCTTCGCGACCGGCACCGGCTCTCCAGTGAGCATTGATTCGTCCACGTAGCTCGTGCCCTCGATTACGAAGCCGTCCACCGGAATGGTATCGCCCGGCCGAACGGCAAGGACGTCGCCCAGCGCGATGGCCTCGAGCGGCACTTCCTCCTCTTGCCCATCCCGCACCCGCCGCGCGGTGGGCGGCGCCAGCTCGAGCAGCGCCTCGACCGCCCGGCCGGTGGCGAAGCGGCTCCGCATCTCCAGCCAGTGGCCGAGCAGGCTGAAGGCGGTCAGCATCGCTGCGGCATCGTAGAACGGCTCGCCGCGCAGGCCGAATGTGACCGCGGCGGAATACAGGTAACTCACGAGGATGCCGGTCGCGATCAGAGTCATCATCGTGAGCTCGCGCTGTCGCAGCGAGCGCGCCGCGGCCGAGACGAAGGGCCACCCGCCCCACCAGACGACGATCGAGGTCAGGACGAAACTCAAGAGCCCTGACGACAGCCCGAATGGCGGCGCGAGCGCGCGGCCGAACAGCGAGGTGCCAAGCGGCGAGTAGATGACGATCGGAACGGTGAGGATGGCGGAGCCGATGAACCGGCGCAGCATGTCCTGCACCATGTGCGCCCCGTGCCCAGCGTGCCCTTCTGGCGCGTGCCGGTGCTCGGCCGGCGTGCCGCTCACGTAGGCGACCTCACTCTTCGCCAGCCTCACCCGTCCAAGCCTCGATCCCTTCGCGCACGATCAACGGCAGCATCGCCAACGCAGCCACGGGATCGGCCCACCACCAGCCGAGCACCGCGTTCAAGCCCAGACCGAGAAGAGTCGTCGCGGAGAGCCAGGCGCAGACGATGGTCTCGTGCGCGTCCGCCCGCAGCGCCCGGCTCCCGAGACTGGCCGCCAGGCGGAGCTTCGCCCGGGCCAGAAGGGGCATCACGATCAATGAGAGCGCCATGAGCACGATCCCCACGACGCTCTCTCCGGGCCGATCGCCGGTGAAGAGACGACGCCCCGACTCAGCCACGATGTAGACTGCCAGGGCGAGGAGCAGGACGCCTGCCCAGCGCGCCGCCCGCGCTTCGACAATGGGCCCGACGCGCGCCGCGCCCAGCTCCGCCCTGAGCCGCCACCAGAGCACAACGCCGCTCGCCACCTCGATCACGGAGTCGATACCGAACCCGGTCAGCGCCACGGAGCCTGCAACGAGGCCCGCGCCGATCGCCACGAGGCCCTCGACAGCGTTATAGCCGACCGTCAGCACTTCGAGCGCAGCCCCGCGTCCGAGCAGAACGGCGCGCGTATCCAAAGCGCTGTCGATCACGGTGCCACCTCCGCGTGCCCGCGCCGCCACAAGTAGTAGATCACCGGGATGACAATCAACGTGAGTATGGTGGACGTCACCATCCCGCCCACCATCGGCGCCGCGATGCGCTTCATCACGCTCGCCCCCGCGCCGTGACTCCACAGCGCTGGCACGAGCCCAAGCATAATCGCGAGCACCGTCATGAGCTTGGGCCGTACGCGGTTCACGGCCCCGTGCTCGATCGCCGCCACGAGCTCGCCGAGGGTCGGTCGCGATCGCGCCTTCGCGGCATCCTGCCAGGCGTGATCGAGGTAGATCAGCATCACCACGCCGGTCTCCGCCGCGACCCCTGCCAAGGCGATGAACCCCACCGCGACCGCGATCGACAGGTTGTAGTCGAGCAGCCACATGATCCACACCCCACCGACCAGGGCGAATGGCAACGACAGCATCACGATCGCCGTCTCAGCTACGGTCCCGAAGGTGAGATAGAGCAGCAGCGCGATGATCCCGAGCGTGAGCGGGACGACGACTTGGAGCCGCGCCTTCACCCGCTGAATCGCCTCGTACTGACCGCTCCAGCGCAGCCAGTAGCCGGTCGGGAGCTTGACCTCTCGGGCCACGACGGCGTGGGCATCGCGCACATAGCTCCCCACGTCCCTTCCCCGCACGTCGATCGACACCTGATCGTAGAGGTAGCCGCCCTCGCTCCGGATCATCGGTGGGCCGGGGCTGAACCGAATGTCCGCCACCTGCCCGAGCGGCACCTGCGGGCCGTTACCGCTGCCCACCAGGAGCCGGCTGATCGTCGTGGGGTCATCCCGGAAGTCACGGGCATAACGCACCTGCACGGGGTAGCGCTCCCGGCCCTCCACCGTGGTCGTGATCTCTTCCCCACCGAGCGCCAGGCTGATCACCTCCTGCGCGTCGCCGGTGGTCAGTCCGTAGCGGGCAAGAGCATCCGCATCCGGCCGGATATCCAGGTAGCGTCCCCCAAACGACCGCTCGGCGTAGACGCTCGCCGTGCCCGGGAGCGGCGCGAGCGCGCGCTCGATATCCTGACCGATCCGCTGGATGATTTCGAGGTCAGGGCCGAAGATCTTGACCGCGAGGGTCGTCCGTACGCCGGTCGAGAGCATGTCGGTGCGGTTCTTGATCGGCATCGTCCACGTGTTGACGGCGCCCATGAGACGCAGCCGTTGGTCCATTTCGGCGATCAGGCGATCCTGAGTCATCCCCCGCCACTCCGACTCCGGCTTTAGGTTCACGACGGTCTCGACCATCGACATCGGCGCCCAGTCGGTGGCTGTGTTCGCCCGGCCCGCCTTGCCCCACACGCTCTCGACCTCAGGGAAGGTCATCAGGATGGAGTCCTCGACCTGGAGCAGCCGTCGCTGTGTGGTGAGCGAGAGGGCGGGCAGCGTGTTTGGCATGTACATGAGCGACCCCTCGTTCAACGGCGGCATGAACTCGCTGCCGAGACCCGCCAAGGGAAGGAGCGTCAGCACCAGGACGCCCGCCGCGCCGCCCAGCACCAGCCAGCGGGCGCGCAGCGCCCATTGCAGCACGGGCCGATAGAGCTGGAGGGCCCAGCGGTTGAGCGGGTTCTCCGCCTCCGCGCGGATCTTTCCCTTCACGAACCAGCCCATGAGCGCGGGCACGAGCGTCACCGAGAGCAGCGCCGCGGCCGCCATCGCGAAGGTCTTGGTCAGCGCGAGCGGCCGGAATAGCCGGCCTTCCTGGTCCTCCAACGTGAACACCGGCAGGAACGACAGCGTGATGATCAGGAGGGACATGAAGAGCGCCGGGCCGACCTCCCGAGCGGCGTCGAAGACGCGCTCCCAGTGCGGTCGCTCGGGCTCGTGCTCGATGTGCTTGTGGAGATTCTCGAGCATCACGATCGCGGCATCGATCATGGCGCCGATCGCGATGGCGATCCCGCCGAGGCTCATGATATTGCCATTGATGCCGAGCGAGCGGGTGACCGCGAGCGACACCAGAATGCCGAGCGGCAGCGTGGCGATCGCCACGAGGGCGCTGCGCGCGTGCAGCAGGAACACCGCGCAGACGAGCGCGACGATGACCGACTCCTCGAGCAGCGTGCGCCACAGTGTCTTGATGGACCCGTGGATCAAGTCCGAGCGGTCGTACGTCGGCACGATCCGGACGCCGGCCGGCAGCGCGGGCGCGATCTCGGCAATGCGTTGCTTCACCCCGTCGATCACGCGCAACGCGTTCTCGCCATAGCGCATCACCGCAACGCCGCCCACGGCTTCGCCTTTGCCGTTCCGCTCAGCGATCCCGAGCCGCAAATCGGGCCCGATCGTCACCCGCGCCACATCGCCGACCCTGACCGGACGCCCATCCTTCCCGACGCCGACCGCGACCTTCTCGATGTCTCCGACTCCACGGAAGTAGCCCAGCCCGCGGATCGCGTAGTCCGAGCCCGCGACCTCTACGGTTCGCGCCCCGACGTCCTGGTTCGCCCCGCGCACGGCATTGATCACCTGCCGCGCGGTGGCTCCGTACGCCAGCAGTCGCGCAGGGTCGAGCAGGACTTGGTACTGGCGCACGAAGCCACCCAGGCTCGCGACCTCGGCCACGCCTGGCACGGACTGGAGCGCGTAGCGCACCTGGAAGTCCTGGATCGAGCGGAGCCGGTCGGGCGAGTACCCTGGACCCTCGAGCGCGTACTGATAGACCCAGCCCACGCCGGTGGCGTCGGGCCCCAGCCGGGTCTTGGCACCGGCAGGGAGCCGGCTCTGAATCGCGTTCAGGTACTCGAGCACCCGGGAGCGCGCCCAGTAGAGATCGGTCCGGTCCTGGAAGATCACGTAGACGAAGGACGAGCTGAACATCGACTGGCCGCGCACGACTTTCACCTTGGGGACCGCCAGGAACGTGGTGAGTAACGGATAGGTCACCTGGTCCTCGACGACTTGGGGCGCCTGCCCCGGGTAGTCGGTATAGACGATCACTTGCGTATCCGAGAGATCCGGGATCGCATCCACCGGCATCGTGCGGAGCAAGAACACGCCGGCCACCAGCACGAAGATCGCGCCGAGCGCCACGAGCTCGCGGCGCTTGATAGACCACGCGATGAGCTTTTCGATCATGGCCTCTTCCCCCTTCCCCCTTCCCCCTTCCCCATCTCCATCCCGCCCATGTTCAGACCCATCCCCATCTGGAGCATAAGCCCCTGAATCGCCGCGGCGAGGTTCGATTCCGAGTCGAGCAGGAAGGTCGCCGAGGCCACGACTTCATCGCCCGGCTTCAAGCCCTCCACGATCTCGACGAGCGAGTCGCCCCGGAGCCCCACCCGAACCTCCCGGGGCACGAACCGGCCATCGCCGCGGTTCACGAAGACGAGGTCCTTCGTCCCGGTAGGCAGCACCGCCTCGAGCGGCACACTCACACCCCGCCGGCCTGCCGTCGCGAGCGCCGCCGTCGCGTACATGCCCGGGCGCAAGGCGCCGTCCCCGTTATCCACGGCCACGCGGGTCGTCAGCGTGCGGGTCTTCTCGTCGAGCTGCGGGTAGATGAACGTCACGCTGCCGCGAAACGTCCGTCCGGAGAGCGCAGCCACGGTGATCGTGGCCGTGGTGCCGACGCGGACCGCTGCCGCGTCCTGCTCGAAGATCGCGACGTCCACCCACAGCACGCGGGCGTCGGCGATCTGAAACAGGTTGTCCCCCGCCCTCACCGCTTGGCCTTCGATGACCATCTTCTCCGTGACGGCTCCGCTCCGCGGGGCGCGCAGCAACAGCGTGCGCGTCACGCTTCCCCTCGTCTCCAAGCTGTCGATCTGATCGGACGGGATGTCCCACAGGGCGAGACGTCGCCGCGCGCTGGCTGCGAGCGTGTCGTCGTTCAGCCGCCGCGCCAGGAGGTATTCCTCCTGAGCACTCACCAGATCGGGAGAGTAGAGCGCCAGCAGCGGGTCGCCCTGCTCGACACGCTTACCGACATAATCCGCATACAGGCGCTCCACCCAGCCGCCGATCCGCGCATTGACGTACACGAGGTTGGGCTCGGCGTACTTCAGTATCCCGACAGCGCGCACCGAGAACCGTACCGGCCGCTCGGCGGCCCGAGCAAACGTGATGCCGAGCCTCCCGGCTTCGGTGCGGTTCACCGGCACGCCCGACGTGTCAGCGCCGGCCGCCGGCATTCCGGGCATCCCCTGCATGTCCTTCATGCCTGTCGTTTCGTCGCTTTGGGCGGGCTTCCTCTGGCATCCGGTCAGCGTCAGGCCGGCGACGAGCAGGGTAATGACGATTCGTTTCACGGCTGCGTCTCCCCTGCGGTCAACTGCCGCAGCATGACAACTTGAGCCTGGTAGTCCGCCGCCACCGCAACCGCTTCCAGCTCGGCTCGGTATCGGGCGTCTTCAACCGACAGCAGGGTCAGGAATTCGGCGCGACCGACTTGATAGCTCCGCAGTACCGATTCGACCGTTCCCCGCGCGTTGGGCAGCACGCCGTCCACGAGGAGCGCGAGGCGCTGCTGTAACGCCTGCACTCGGGCGGCGGCTTCAGCGACCTCGCGAGTGAGCTGGAGCTCCGCGTCGCGCAGCCCAGCCGCGGCACCCGTCGAATCCGCGCGCGCGGCATCCGCGAGCCGGTTCTGTTTGCGCCACGCCCACACCGGAAGGCGCAGGCCGACGAAGGCGGAGAAGAAGTCCGGAAAGTTGAAGTTGAACGCTCGCGGTCGGTAACCGTAGCGGAGCGACAGCGTGAAGTCGGGGCGGGCGCCGAGACGTTCGACTTGAATCGTGCGCGTAGCCGCGTCAACGGCCGCCCGGCGAGCGGCGAGACGGGGATGGGTTGCAAGGGCCAGGGCCACGAGCGAGTCGGCCGGAGGCTGGGGCGGTGCCCCGGCACGGAGCGCAACCGGGTCGATCCAAGTGACGGGGACCGAGTCTCCGGGTGCCCGGTTCCGCAGCGCATTCACCGCGGCGAGCGCGGCGATTCGCTCGCTCTCTAATGCGAACTCCTCGGACCGCAGGCGATCACGTGCCAGCTTTGCCTGGAGGGGATCGCTTTGCGGCGCGACGCCCGTCGCATAGCGCGTCGTGCTGAGCTGCACGGCGGCGTCGAGCAGCTCCCGCTGGTGCCGCAGCGTCTCCAGCGCCGTCACCGTATAGCCCAGGCGGTAGTATGCGACCGCCATCGTGGTCGTGAGGTCCCGGCGGACGGTGCCTTCTTCCGCTCTCGCGCCCGTCGCAGCGGCCCGCATGACTCCTGAGCGAGCGCCGAGTGAGCCCGGCCATGGGATCTCCTGGCTCAACTCCACGTCCGCCTCGGTGAAGTCGCTCTGGTTGAACTCGAAGTGCGGCAGCACCAGGTCCGTCACCCCGATCGTCAGCATGGGGTCGGGCAGCGAACCAGCTGGCCGGGTGCGGAGCGTCGCGGCTCGGACGGCCGCTTGCCGCTGCGCGACCGTCGGGTTGCGCGCGAGCGCCTCGGCGACCAGCGACTGTAGACCGGAGTCACCGGCGACGGGCGCGGAGCCTTGTCCGCGCGCAGGACCGGCGCCCGCTATCACGCACGCGCTCGCGGTGAGAATCAGTTGTCGGAGTTGCATACCTCTCCTCGCCAATCGGTTTCCGCCGGAACGCCGGAGCCCGCGCCGCTCGAGGCGGCGCGTTTAGGGCACACTACGCTTGGGAGAGGCTAGGCTTGGGGCGGCGGGGAGAGCGGCGGTCGCGGGTCGGCCGGGGCGAAGCTCGAAAGGCCGAAGCCGACAAGGTGGGACTCTCCTGCGAGAACAGAAACCGGTCCGCCCGGCGCAACGACGGCGGTTGCCGCGGTCGCACAGAACGCTGAATTGGCGCACGGGGCAGCGTGGGTCGTCGCAGCGACGACCGGCCCAGACCGGTGGGGCGCCATCTGTTGCTCGCAGCTCGCCGGCGTGGCTCGCTGGACTTGGTCACACAGGAGCGGTAGGCCAACCGGCAACATCTGGCCGCTCAACAGCACCGTGGCGACGAGTCTGACGAGTGAGAGCTTCATGCGTGCCCCGAATATACTACGTGGTGAGCCTCGACAGGCCAGGTAGGCAAGCCATTGTCGCAGCGGAGGTCTTGCGTCGTCTCGCGCGCCTGGCCGGCCGCTCGCACCGGCCGTATGTTCGCTCGATGACCGATCCACTCGCGGCGCTCCTAGCGACCCTCGCCCAGCACTACACCATCGAGCGTCAAGCCGGCGTGGGCGGCATGGCCACCGTGTACGTCGCGCGCGATCTGAAGCACGACCGCCACGTCGCGCTCAAGGTGCTGAAACCCGAGCTCGCGGCGCTGCTCGGCGTCGAGCGGTTCCTGAGCGAAATCCGCGTCACCGCACACCTGCAGCACCCGCACATCTTGCCGCTCTTCGACTCTGGCCAAGCCGGCGGCCTCATCTATTACGTGATGCCACACGTGGAAGGCGAATCGCTGCGCCAGCGGCTGGAACGCGAGAAGCAGCTGCCGTTGGAAACGGCGATCGAGATCACGCGCGCCGTTGCGAGCGCCCTCGACTACGCCCACCGCCACGGCGTGATCCACCGCGACATCAAGCCCGAGAACATCCTGTTCCAGGACGGACAGGCGGTCGTCGCCGATTTCGGGATCGCGCTCGCGCTGAGCGCGGCGGGGGGCTCGCGCCTGACGGAGACGGGGTTGTCCCTCGGCACGCCGCAGTACATGAGCCCCGAACAGGCCACCGGCGACCGCGCGCTCGACGCGCGCAGCGACATCTATTCGCTCGCCTCCGTGCTCTACGAGATGCTGGCAGGCGAGCCGCCCCACACCGGCCCCACCGTCCAGTCGGTGATTGCAAAGGTCCTGACGGACCGTCCTCGTCCCCTCCGGGCGCTCCGTGACGCCGTGCCGCCGTCCCTCGAATCGGCCGTCCAGAAGGCGCTGGCCAAGGTGCCGGCGGACCGGTTCGCCTCGGCTGCGCAGTTCGCCGAGGCGCTGACGCATTCCTCGGCTACCGGGACGCTCGAGGTCGCGACAGCGGGCGAGCACCGGCTGCGCGCACGGGGTGTGGCTATCGTACCCTGGGCACTTGCCGTG
>Ga0209267_1003044_pt1 | contig 10541 bp, 10 predicted proteins | sample GraSoiAngelo_137_FD_185894 | JGI IMG/M metagenome (GOLD analysis project Ga0209267, IMG submission 185894) | Grasslands soil microbial communities from the Angelo Coastal Reserve, California, USA - 14_0929_09_30cm (SPAdes) (version 2) | ecosystem: Environmental > Terrestrial > Soil > Grasslands ... | reverse complement strand
GGATTGACGCTGGCGATGCTCCTCCTGATCGGCATCGGCGGAATGATCGGGGTGGGCGTTCTTGGGGTGCCGATCGGCTATGGACTTTCGGGATGGTTTCCGGAGGTGAGCCTGGATCAGCTTCCCCTCGCACTGCCGGCCACTGGTGTGACGATCAACCTGGGCATGGTGATCGGGCTGGTCAGCGGCATGATGGTGGGCGGAGCCGTCGGGGTGGCGGTCTCCGGGAGCATGCTGGGCGCCGCCTATGCCGACATTTTCGGGTTGGCCGCGTCCTCACAGGCACACTCTTAGCTTACGGGTTATTCCTGTGTTCTTCCCCGGTTGGGGCGGGGCCGGTATTGGCGGCTGAATTTATTGACAAAGGTGGACACCTGTGTTAGATAGGCCGGACTTTAGCAGAGTTGGACAGACTATTTCCAAGGTGCTGAGTACGGGACCGTCGTGGAGTGGCGCGGCGGCTTTTTTCGCTCTGGTTGGACTCATCGTTCCATACCCAGCTTGGGCCACCCACGAGATCGATCACCGGTTTATCATCTCAGGCTACGTGCGGGACAAGGAGGGGAAGCCGGTCAGGGACGTTCGGGTGCAGGTGCGGGACCTGCGCGACCAGAGCGTTGATCCCGTCAACACCTACGCAGATGGAAGCGGATTTTACAAGGTGGTCCTCCACCTGCATAACACCAATGCAGGGGATCCCGTCCAAGTCTCGATCAAGGACGAGCGCTCTGGAGTCGATGAGGTCAAAAAGATTCGGGCCGAGTTTAATCCGAACGACCGGCGGACCGAGCGAGGGACGACGGTGAGCTTCGGACCGGAGCCGGAGCGATCGTCGGGGGGCGGGCTTGGAGGATTGGTTGGTACGGATGAAGCGTCCTCATACTGGCTGTACGGAGTGGGAGGAGTCCTGGCCTTGGCAGCGCTCGGTGCAGGGGTTGCCTGGTTCCGGCATCAGCAGGCCCGGGCCGTTCCGAATCGACCGCGGAAAGAAACGTTGAGCACAAGAGAACGTGGACTCGGGCGCTTGGCTTCAGGGGTGTGAAGCCCTGAAGCCAAGCGTCTTTTTTATGCGAGGGGTGTGCAGATAAGAGCAGATAAGAAAGGAGCTTGAGGGCGGTTATGAAGATCAACGGTCTGATGGCGCTGGCAATGATCGGGTGTGTTGGAGTGCTCCTGACGGGGTGCGAGGCAGAGGAGGGCCCCATCCAGCCCCCTCCGCCTGCTCCTCCAGAGTATGCCGACAAGCACATGCCGGCCGGGTGGTGGGCTGATGAAAAGATCATCGCCGAGGGCAAAGAGATTTTCGAAGGGGTCAAAAACATCGACGTCAATTGCTCGTCCTGTCACGGCAAGGACGGAAAGCCGGTCAAGGCGGGCGCCAGGGACTTCCGCAAGACCGAGCGGATGAAGCTCTACCCAGACAGTGTGTGGTTCTGGCGGATTTCGGAAGGCGTCCCCAACACCAAGATGAAGGCCTGGAAGAGCAAGCTCCCCGAGGAGGACCGGTGGAAGGCCATGGCCTACGAACGGACGTTCGGACTCAAGGGGATGGGCTACGATGTGGCCAGGCAGGAGTGGGTCCCTCTGGCTGAACTCGGGAAACCCGCGCCCGCGGCAGGGGCGACCCCGGTGGCCGGCGATGGCAAGGCTCCGGCAGCGGCACCTGCCAAAGATGGCGCCAAGAAGGGTAAGGGTGGGAAATAACAGGTCCATGCGCGGCGTTCTCAAGATTGTCCTGGTCGTAGCGGGGCTCCTGTTCATCGGAACGGCCGTCGCCTACGCCCAACTTCCTGAGCCCAGGGCACACGAGTTTCCCTATCTGGGAAACCGTGGGGCTGTTTGGGTCGTGGCCCAGCTCCATATCTTGTTTGCGGCGTTCATCCTGGGAGCGCCGATCTTCGTGGTGGTGAGTGAGATCCTTGGCTGGAAGAACCAGGATGTCCGGTACGAGCGACTGGCCAAGGAGGTCACCAAGGTCACGGTGATCCTCTACAGCATGACGGCTCTGACCGGTGGCCTCTTCATTTTCGTGCTGCTGGCCACCTACCCGCAACTGACGGCGTGGCTGATCAATCACTTCTTCGCCGTCTTCGCCGTGATGTATCCCCTGCTCTTCATCTTCGAGACGATCGTCCTCTATCTCTACTGGTACACCTGGGACGCCTTGCAGGGTCCCAAGAAGCTCCGGCACATCATGCTCGGCGTGCTCTTGAACATCATCGGGTTGGCGACGCTCATCGTGATCGACGGCCCGACGGCGTTCATGAACACCCCGGCAAAGTTTGCAGAGGGGGGGATGGACCTCAAGACGTTCATCGAGACCACGGCGACGTTGTGGGACAAGATGAACAACTACAGTTGGTGGCCGCTGAACATCCACCGCACGGTCGGCAACGTGGTCTTCGGCGGGTTCATCACCGGCCTGATCGGGGCCTACCTATATTTGGCTGCCAAGAATGACGAGGACCGGGCCTTCTACGATTGGTTCGGGTTTGTGGGCAATCTGATCGGGGTGGGGGCGCTGTTGGCCCTGCCGTTCGCCGGCTACCTGCTGGCTTATGAGCTGTGCGACTACGATGCTTCCATCTGTCCCTACATGATGGCCGACCAGTTGTCCATGTTCTTTGAGATGCAGGGGGCGATGGTCGGGCTGATCTTCCTCGGGAGCAACTACTACATCTGGCTGAGCATGAAGCGGATCGAAGGGCTGGAACAGATTCGGATGAAGACCACTACCCTGGTCCTCATGGCGAGCATCCCCCTCGTGTTCATGCTGATCTGGACGAAGTTTCCGATCCCGGACAAGTTCGCCTTCATTTTACCGGCTTGCTGGGTCGCGCTGTTCGTGATTGCCGGCCGATTCCTCAAGTGGACCGTCGGGGCGCAGACCCTGGTCAAGGTGGCGTTCCTGATGGTGATCATCGGCAATGCCATCTGGATGACGCCCCATGCCTTCGTGGCCACCCAGGCGCTGGCACCCGATGACGGCTCGCTCAGCTTGCCGCATGGGGAGCTCAGCCTGGGCTTTGTGACGATATCGTGGGGCGATTTGGCGCTGATGCCGGCCAAGAATGCCGCGGCGTTCACGTTGGTCTTCGTCACCGTCGTGAACTACATCCTCTACAATCGGGCCCTGCGTCAGGGACGGATCACCTGGGGCACGATCGACTTCGCGGCCCAGTTCGTCCTGGTCTTCCTGGCCTTCAGCGCGATCTGGACGATGACGCTGATGGGCGCCGTGCGCGAGCTGACCCGCAAGTACTTTCACGTCTTCAACCTGCTCTATGATTTCACGCCTGAGTCCTACACGCCCACGCTGGCCTATTCCAGTTGGGTGTTCACCGGCGTCACGGTGACCTTCTACATCATCGTCAGCTTCGCGATCGTCCTCACGCTTCGCACGGGAAAGGAAAAAGCCCCCGCCGAGGCGGCCAAAGGGGTGCCGGCCGTCGCCGGTGCGGAGTAAGGGAATCCACCGTGGAGGCGCAACGAAGTTTCATCGGAGTGGTTGTCAAAAGAGGGTTCCAGGGCATCGTGGCGGCCGTGGTGATGTGGCTGGCGTCCCGGTATCTCTTCCACTTTCCCCCAGTGTTTCAGGTCATGTTTGTTCTCTATGCTCTCCTCGGGACCGGCGTCTTTATCTTGCTGGACGCGCCGTCCCTCTCTCCCGTCAGCGGTATCAAGGCGATAGCCTTGCTGGTGGGATTTTACGTGGTGGTCTCGCTGGTCTTCATTGCCGGCGCCAGCGCGCTCCCGCAGTACGATCCCATGGTCGAAAAAGGAAAGATCGAGAAGATTGTCAAGCCCAAGTTGGCGGCGACCGAAAAAGGCAAAATTGAGGAGTTGCTGAAACGCACGAAAGAACTCGATGCCGAGAGCCAAGCCATCCTCAAACGGCTGGAAACGTTGGGGGGCGAGAAGGCGAAGAGGATCGAAGCCTCAATCGGCGGTGGGGCGTCCGCTGGCGCCGCACCGAGGGCAGGTGGCGGGAACCTGGTCGCGCTCGGAAAGGAGCAGTACGAGCTTCAGGAGTGTTACAACTGCCACAAGATCGGCGGGAAAGGGTCGGTCAAGAAGCGGGGGCCGGTGCTGGACAACATCGGCAACCTCATGAAGACCGAAGAGATGAAGGAAAAACTCCTGAACCCCCGGGCGTGGATGGCCGAAGGCTTCGAGAAGGAGTACAACAAGAAATTGATGCCCGACAAGTACAAGGAGCTCATGTCGGACCAGGAGATCGACGCGCTCGTGGCGTATCTGTCGACGTTGAAGGACGCGTCGGTCCAGACACCCAAACCCGTCAAGAAGTTGTAGGCGCTGGGGTCGCCCTCCATGGGCAGCGTGCAACCCAAGATCAAATCCAAGGTCCGGTGCGTAGACGGGGAGGTCGGCGAGGTCGCCCACGTCATCGCCGATCCGCTCTCACTAGACGTGAGCCACATCGTCGTGCGCGCGAACGGGACCGAGCGACAAGTCCCGGTTAGCGCGATAGGCGCAGTCCGCGACGACGCGGTCCAACTCACCTGCAATGTCGCCCAATTCAGCGGCTTTCCCGAGCTCGAGCGCGAGGATTATGTCTCCTCGAAAGAGGTCGAGATCCCGCACTTGGAAGACCGGATCCGGGTGGAGCCCGGGGAAGTCCTCGTGCCGCTCCCCGTTCTTGAGAAAAACTGCGCGCGGCGGTCGTTCTTCGCCGGCTTCATCAAGGTCATCGGGGCGCTGATCGGCCTGCCCCTCGTCTGGCCCGTCCTCCGGTTCATCATGAAGCCCATGTACGTCCCGTACGACAACCACTGGATCAAAATCGGCAACATCAGCAAGATCAAAACGGACGATGTGGGCGTGCAGTACATCTTCAAGAAGTCCTTCAAGGACTCGGTGCTCGAGCGGGAAGAGGACAAGAATCATTGGCTGGTCAAAGCGTCTCCAGAGACGCTCAAGAAGATCTACCGGCACGGCGACATCACGTTTTACGACGAAAAGGGCGCGGTCGTCTGGGTCAACAACCAGACGGTCCCCTACGTCGCCTTCTCCGGCAAGTGCCCCCACCTCGGGTGCGGCTACAAGTGGCGGTCCCATAAAACGCGGGGCCAGGTCTTTCTGTGCCCTTGCCACCTCAGCATTTACGATGCCACAGGGATGGTCCTGGACGGGCCGGCCCCCCGCTCTCTCGACGTGCTTCCGATCAAGGTCGCCGCCTCCGGGGACATCGAAATCATCGACGTCGAATACAAGGCGGGCAAGAAGGAGCAGGTTCGGATCGCATAGATGAACGCGATCTTTCAGAAGGTGTACGACTTCGTCGACGAGCGGATCGGTCTGAAGACGCTCGAGGCCAAGCTGATGAACGAGCCGATCAAGGGGGGCTCGCGCTGGGCGTATGTTTTCGGCTCATGCCTGCTCTTCATCTTCATCATGCAGGCGATCACGGGCATGCTCCTGATGTTCTACTACATCCCCAGCGCCGACCATGCTTACGCCAGCACCCAGTTCATCATCCACGAGGTGGACTACGGGTGGTTCATCTTGAGCTATCACTTCTGGGGCTCGTCGGCGATGGTCGTCATGGTCTTCGCGCACATGTCCCAGGTGTTTTTGTGGGGGGCCTACAAGAAACCCCGGGAAATGATCTGGCTGGTCGGGCTGGTCCTGTTTGTGATCGTGATGGCCTTCGGCTTTACCGGCTACCTCCTGCCGTGGGATCAACGGGCCTACTGGGCCACGACGGTCGGCGTCGAGATTATGGACAAGACGCCCATCGTGCCGGGGCAGATGACCCTGAGCCGGTTCTTCGTCATCCACGTCATGATCCTGCCGGCGGCCCTGATGGGCCTGGCGGGCCTCCACCTCTTCTTCTTCCGCTCGGCCGGACCGGCCGGACCGTTCCGCGGGACAACGGAGGAGTTGAAGGCCAAGACCGATTTCTTCTTCCCGCGCCAGGTGTGGAAAGACATCGTCGCGATGGCGGCGGTCTTCATGATCATCTGTACCTTGGCCTTCATCGAACCGGTGCAGTTGCTCGAACAGGCGACGCCGGATCCCGGGGAGTACCATCCCGAACCGGAATGGTATTTCCTGTTCCTGTTCCAGATGCTGCGCTGGAAGATCTTCTCCGGCGAATTCGGCCAGTTCCTGGGGGCGATCGCGATTCCAGGCCTGTTCCTGCTGCTGTTGGCCGCGCTCCCGTTCATTGACCGGAGCCCGGAGCGCAACATCTTCAAGCGGCCCATCGCGCTCCTGTCCTGGACCGTCGTCATGATCGGGATCGTGGTCCTGACCGTCTCCGCGATCCTGAACCGTGAATTCTTGGACTGAAGAGAGCCAGGGGCATGGCCCATCCCGTTGAAAACCTCTCCTCCATCAAGCTGGCTTGGGCCGTGGCCTGGTCGGCTTTCTGGACTGGGTTTCCGTTCAAACTGATTGTCGCCCTTCTCCTGCTCGCGGGGCAGGTGCATCCGTGGGAAGGCGCGGGGCTCGTCACGCTGCTCGTGGTGTCGATCCCGATCGACATCTGGGCGGTGGGGCTGACGGCCAGGACCGTCTTCCTGGAGCGGCTGAGCATGGAAATCCGAGGACCGGTAGGGGTGAGCTTGTGGTGGCAGGGGGCGGTGCTGGGCGCTCTCGTGTTGGGCGGGGCCTATTACGCGGTCGGCACCACCGTGGCCGTCGGCCAGAAGGTCGCGGCGGCTATCATCGCCCTGATCAAGAAATTCTACCCGGCGCTTCCGATTGCCGAGCAGATCACGCTCGAGTTGCTCCTCTGGACCATTCCCACGGCGATCGTCCTGCTGGTGTTTGTTTTGCTTTGGCTGCACCTCTTCGGATGGCGCGTGAAACGGGTCGTCGTCGCCTCGGGCCAGACCAGTTCTGCCAGTTTCGTGGAGCGCGTCCGTCAGTGGGATTACGCGCGCGTGCCGGCTGATCCGACACTGGTGCTGGTCTCGTTCGCTGGGGTCATCGTGACGCTCACGGTCGTGTTCTGGGTCCTGCTGCCGGTCACGACGCCGACGCCCCACCCGGATTATCCGCTCCAGCAGGTCCAGAAGGCCTCAAAGCCGGTCAAGCCGGAAGAGCTCATCAACAAGACCGAAGCGACCCTGAAGAAGGCGGAGGCCGTGCTGGCGGCCCTTGAGAAGGAAAAGAGCAGGGAAACGACAAAGGGCAAAAGCAAATAAAAGGAGAGATCGCCATGGGACCGCATACGAGCCATCGGCGCTCGGACAACAGACAGGCACGACAGGCCGGCGCAGTCGTCCCGGCGACGCGCGTGTGGGCATACGCGGCGCTGGTCTTCATGCTCTTCACGGTGGCCGCCCCTCTGGGCCTGGCCTGGGGGCAGGAAGCCCCTGCGGGGCCGGCGACGGAGTATCGCGACATCCTTCCCGGTGTGGTCGGCAGCCGGAACTTGATCTGGATCATCGCGCAACAGCACCTCCTCCTGGCGGGCTTCGTGCTCGGGGTGCCGATCTTCGCCTGGGTCTGTGAGATCGTCGGGGTGCGGACCGGGGATCCGCGTTACGATACGCTGGCCAAGGAGTTTACCAAGTTGTTGACTTCCGCCTATGCCACCACCGCCCTCTTCGGCGGCATCCTCTTGTTCCTGCTGATTGGGCTGTATCCCAAGCTCATGTCCTACCTGACAGATGTCTTCTTCCCGTCGTTCCTCGTGTACTGCGTGCTGTTTCTGCTGGAGACGGTGACGCTGTACCTCTACTGGTATGGATGGGATTCGATGCAGGGAGCCACGAAGGGGTTCCACCTCTTCCTGGGTTTCCTGCTGAACGTCTTCGCGTTCTTCATCATGATCGTGCCCAATTCCTGGGCGACCTTCCAGGCGAGTCCGGTTGTCATCACGGAAGGGAGCATGTGGGCTAGGGCCTGGGCGGCGACCTGGAATCCCACGTGGTGGCCGGTGAATGTGCACCGGTTGATCGCCAACGTCGTGCTGGGGGGCTTCATCTGCGGCGCCTATGCCGGGTTGAAGTATCTCATGGCCCAGAGCAAGGAGGAACGCGTCCACTACGACTGGATGGGGTACGTCGGGAACTTCATCGGCGTATTCGGGATGTTGCCGCTGCCGTTCGCCGGGTATTGGCTGATGCGGGAGGTCTACCAGTACAACCAGCAGATGGGGATCACGCTGATGGGCGGCTTCCTCTCCTGGCTGTTCATCCTCCAGGCGATGCTGATCGGCATTCTGTTCCTGGGAGCCAACTATTACTTCTGGCTTGGCATCATGTATCGCATCCCCGGCTCCGAAGCCAAGTATCGGAAGCCGATCCTAGCGATGCTCGTGATCTTGCTCATCTGTCTCGGTGTCTGGATGACTCCCCATTCCCTGGTCGCGAGCCTAGAAGAGGCGCGGAAAATGGGTGGCACGCACCATCCGATGCTGGGGGTTCTCGGGGTGATGTCCGCCAAGATGACCGTGGTGAATGTCATGATTCTCGTCACGTTCATGAGCTTCGTGATGTACTGGCGGGCCGGCAAGCAGGAGACCGCCACGTGGGCCAAGGCGGCCAAGGTGGGCCAAGGCCTGATTCTGGGGATTGCGACGGTGGTCATCCTCGTGCTGGGGGTCTGGGGCTATTTCGTGCCGGCCATCACCCGCATCAACTACTTCTCGACGACGCAGGTGCTGGTCATGCTGTTCGTGTTGTTGACCATTACGCCTTTGACCGCGCTCGTGCTGAAGAGCGCCAAGACGACCACGGAGATGGTTTGGGGCATCATGCCGCCCCGGGCCGCCTACGCCCTCGTGTTGAACGCGGTCATGGTCATCCTGCTCATGACCCTCATGGGCTACGCGCGGTCATCTTCAAGGGTCCACTGGCACGTGTACGGGGTGATGCAAGACACCTCACCCTACGCCTATTCACCCGCGCTCGGATATGCAGCGGCCTTCATGTCGTTGAATACCTTTCTGTTCTGTCTGATGGTCGCGTTCATTTTCTGGGTCGCCTCTCTCGGTGGAGAGAAGAAGGGTGGCGCTCCGGGGAAGGCCCGTGTGAAGGAAGCCGTGAGGCCGGCTGTCGCAGGGGCCCGGTGACCGCGACTGATCAACAAGAGGGGGGGCAGGCGATCTCATGACCGAAGTCCAACTGCTGCAAACGATCGGGTTGAGCGTCGTGGGCCTGGGAGGAGCAATTCTCCTCTTTGTGAAGGCCCGCTTTGTCCGCGTCGTTGCCTTTGTGTCCATCGTGTTGGGGGGCTTTACCTTGGTCGCCTTAAGTATTCCTCAAATGGCCTCGTTGCCACCCGGTGTGGAGAAGTTCGATGTGGCGTCCATCAAAGACAAGAAGGAGTTGGCCTCCATCGGCCAGAAGATCTTCTTCGGCAAGGGCCAGTGCGCGTTGTGTCATACGATTGGAACCGGCGAAGGCCGGTGTCCCGATCTCAAAGGAATCGGCTCCAAGCTCACCCGCGACTTCATGTACGAGAGCCTGACCCAGCCCCAGGCTTACGTCTATAAGGACTACGAGCACGTCGGCCCGGCGAAGTTCTTCCCGGCCAAGATGCCGTACATCAACAAGAAGCCGATCGGGCTGAGCAAGAACGAGATCCTGGCGGTGATCGCGTTTTTGCAGAACATGTCCGGCGAGGAGGTGACCGTCGAGTTGTCTGAGATCGAAGTGCCGGGCTCAGCAGGCTCGGCGAGCAGGAGAGGAGTGCTATGACATTAGCGATGAAGGGGGCCGTTCTGTTGGTCGCGGTGTTTCTGATCGTGAAATTCGGCCTCCCGCTGATTACCGCGCCCTTGCCCATGAGTCTCATCTGGCTCTATCTGTTCCTGACCACTGTCGGCATTGTCGTGTACGGCACGCTCAGCGCCGAATCCACGGAGGCGCTCCTGGGGCCCATCTTCCGGTTCCTTGGCGGGGAAGGGTTGAATGGGTCGGCTAAACTTGCCCGTCTCGCGGTGCTGGTGCTCGTTCCCTTGTTGGTGGGGTGGCAGACTTACAGCGAATTGGTGCCCAGTTCGCAGCCGCCTGCCGAGAACCGGACCATCCATCCAGCCCCGCCGGGCGAGTTCGTCGGGCTGGCGAATCCGGTGCCGAACACGCCGGAAAACGTCATGATGGGGAAGGGCCTCTTTTCCGCGTTCTGCTCGCCGTGCCACGGGGCCAAGTTCAACGGCAACGGGCCTGCCTCCGACGGGTTCAACCCTCCGCCGGCGAATTTTGTCGATCCGGGCACGATTGCTCAACTGCAGGAGTCCTACCTGTTCTGGCGCATCAAGAAGGGCGGGGTGGGGCTGAATGTCGAAGGTCACCCCTGGAAGTCAGCCATGCCCCGATGGGAAGTGGAGCTGCCGGACGAATGGATCTGGAAGATCATCATGGCGGAATACGCGGGTTCCGGGCAGAAGCCCCGGACGTGGGAGTAGAGGCGATGAGGGGAGCGCCATCGGGACGTGCGTTGGCAGCCCTCTTGGCCGCGACGGTCGGGCTGCTGTGGGGGGCGCCGGTTCTCTCGCAGGAGACCGTCGTCGTCCGGGTGAAGCTGATCCAGGGCGAGGTCCCGACGGATCCGACGGCGCC
>Ga0209267_1003042_pt1 | contig 10542 bp, 11 predicted proteins | sample GraSoiAngelo_137_FD_185894 | JGI IMG/M metagenome (GOLD analysis project Ga0209267, IMG submission 185894) | Grasslands soil microbial communities from the Angelo Coastal Reserve, California, USA - 14_0929_09_30cm (SPAdes) (version 2) | ecosystem: Environmental > Terrestrial > Soil > Grasslands ... | reverse complement strand
GCACCTCCTTTTCCAGCTCGGGGAAGTTGGCGCGCGCGGAGACCTCCTGGAACATGGTCCGAAATTCTAGGCTCAGCCGAGGAACTGGCCGAGGACGTAGAGCACGAGGACGGCGATCATCGGGGAAATGTCAACGCCCAACCCAGCAGGAACGACCCGTCGAAGTGGTGATAGGACCGGCTCGGTCACGTCGAAGAGAAAGCCCATCAGCAGGCCGCGATAGTCGCGGAAGAACCAGGACGCGAGGGCGCGCAGGATGATGGCCGCGATGAACAGGTAGATCAGGACCTGGGCGAAGGTGTGCAGGTAATTCAGGGCGGTCTGCACGAAAACTCAGCGCGATCCGAAAAGCGCGCGGCCCAATCGTAGCATGGTGGCGCCTTCTTCCACGGCGATCGGATAGTCGTCAGTCATTCCCATCGACAGCTCCGGCAGCGGCATGCCCAGCTGCTGACTCGTCTCGTCCCGCAGCGAGCGCAACCGTCGGAAAATTGGCCGGACCTGCTCGGGATCGGACACCATTGGGGCTATCGTCATCAAGCCGCGCAGCCGCAGGCGAGCAGCGGCAACCACCGCCCGCGCGATCGCCGGCAAATCGGCCGGTAAGGCACCGGTCTTCTGAGGCTCCTCCGCAACATTGACCTCGACCAGAACGTCGACGGGTGAGCTCAGCCGCGGGTCGAGCGCATCGACCAGGCCGGACCTGTCCACCGACTGGACCATTCGAAAGCGACCCTCGATGAACTTCACCTTGTTCGTCTGGAGGTGGCCGATCAAATGCCAGTCGACATCGGCCGGACCGATCTCGTCGATCTTTGGCAGCGCTTCCTGCACCCGGTTTTCGCCAAACAGGCGCAGCCCCTCGGCGATCGCCTCGCGGATGCGTTCGACCGAGACGGTCTTCGTGACCGCCACCAGCGTCACCGCGCCGGGATCACGGTTCGCGCGCTCGGCGCTGGTCGTAATCGTCTGGCGCACCACCTCGAGATTTGCCCGGAGCGATTCGGGCATCGATCAGGGTGCGATCACGACCGAGAGAAAGCGGCCTGCGCGACCGCCGCGATGGGAAAACCACCGATCTTCCTCCCTGGTACACCAGTCCGTTGCCCGGATCCGATCCGGCTCGACGCCCTCGTCCTCCAGCTGAAGCCGGACCACGCCCGGCAGGTCGAGTCTGACCTCGCCGCCGGCGACTTCCAGGTACCGGCCTTCCCGTCCGTAGCGGCTCACGAACTGGTCGGCGATATCGCGCCCGACCGGATAGCAGCGCCGACAGATACCCGGCCCGATCAGCACGGCGAGCTGGTCCGGTGACGTCCCGTAGGCCAGGTGCATCGCCTGAACGGTCTGGGTTGCCACCCCGGCGAGTGCGCCGCGCCATCCGGCATGGGCGCCGGCAACCACGCCGCGCGTGGTATCCGTGAAGAGCAGCGGCAAACAGTCGGCGTGGTAGGTCACGATCGCCTGACCGGGTACGTCGGTGGCCAGCGCGTCCGTCGAGAACACGCACTGGCCACCTTCGGGCCGCCGGCGATGGAAGGTGACCACATTCGCGCCATGCTCCTGGACCGTCATCAACGCCCGCTCGAGGTCGAAGCCGAGCCGCTCCGCGAGCTGCCGCCGGCGGTGCATCACCTCCTCCGGGTCATCCGAGGTGCTCAGTCCCATGGTGCCGAGGGCGGTGGTGCTGAAGCCGTGGCGCGCCGGAAAGCCCGCGACGCTGACGACGGAGTCGAGCTCTACCGCGGCGACCGGTCAGCCTCGCTTTTCGCGGCTCAGCAACTGGTCGATCTCGTGTTTGACCTCCTGCAGGTCCATGAACGAGCGATAGACCGAGGCAAACCGGATGTAGGCGACTTCGTCGAGGCCGCGCAGCTTATCCATCACCAACTCGCCCACCTCGCGAGATGGAATCTCCACCTTTCCGCGAGTTCGGAGTTCCGCCTCGATCTCATCTACGACGCGCTCCACGGTGCTGGGTGAGATTTCGCGTTTGGTGGTGGCTTTCATCAGGCCGCTGAACAGCTTCTGGCGGTCGAAGTCCTCGCGCCGGCCATCCTTCTTCATGACATAGAGCGGTACCGCCTCTATTCGTTCGTAGGTTGTGAACCGCTTCGTGCACTGGAGGCACTCCCGGCGGCGGCGGATCGACTCACCGGTGTCCGAGTCGCGCGAGTCGACCACTTTGAGGTCGATATGACCACAATATGGGCACTTCATGCCAGGTCAGTATCCCATATATTGTGTCCAGGGACGGAAGGACTGGTCCGTTGTATTGCGGGAAAGCGTGAAAAGAACGCGAGGAGCGGGAAGGGGCGCTCCTCGCGCAGGGTTAGCGGCGGCCCCGCAGGAATGCAGGGATATCGAGGTTCGAGGGATCGAAGCCACGGTAGGCCGGCACTTCCTCGACCGGCGCCGGGCGACTGTACTGCTCGTCGATTTCGCGGCTGGTCTCGGCCCCGGTCACGAAACCGGTGGCGACCACGGTGATCTTGACCTCGCCCGACATCTTCTCGTCGATGACCGTGCCGAAGATGATGTTGGCGTCCTTGTCGGCGGAGCTGCGCACGATCTCGGCGGCCTCGTTGACTTCGTGGAGCGTCAGGTCGGTGCCGCCGGTGATATTGAAGAGGATGCCGCGGGCACCGTCGATCGAGGTTTCGAGCAGGGGGCTGGCGACCGCGTCCCGGGCGGCATCGGAGGCACGCTGGTCGCCGCTCCCGAAGCCGATCCCCATGAGGGCGGCGCCCTGGCCCGACATGACCGCCTTGACGTCGGCGAAGTCGAGGTTGATGAGCCCCGGCTGCACGATAAGGTCGGAGATGCCCTGCACGCCCTGGCGCAGGACGTCATCCGCAATCTTCAGCGCTTCCGTGAACGGCACTTTCTTGTCGGTGACGTCCAGCAACCGCTGATTGGGGATGATGATCAGGGTATCGACCTTCTCTTTGAGCGTGGTCGCGGCTTCCTCCGCAATGGCGCGCCGGCGGGTGCCCTCGAAGGTGAACGGCTTGGTCACCACACCGATGGTGAGGGCGCCGTTGTTGCGCGCGATCTCCGCCACGACCGGGGCGGCTCCCGAACCGGTGCCGCCGCCCATGCCGGCGGTCAGAAAGACCATATCGGCCCCACTCAGTAGTTCGGAGAGCTCCTGCTGGCTTTCTTCGGCCGCTTCGCGACCGATGGTCGGATTGCCACCGGCGCCGAGGCCGCGCGTGAGCTTCTTGCCGATGTTCATCTTGGTCTGGGCCTCGGAGTGGGCCAGCGCCTGCAGATCGGTGTTGATGGCAATGAACTCGACGCCGCGCAATTTCGACCGGATCATGCGGTTGACGGCGTTGCTCCCGCCGCCGCCGATGCCGACGACTTTGATCCGGGCGTTTCCTTCCAGGGTTCGATCGACGTCGCGCATTGCTTCCTCCTTATCGCGCTCAAGGCGCGCCCTCACGAACCGTTCGGCAGACACTCGTGGCCCCTGTCCCCCGCCGTAATCCCCGGGGATCACCGGTCGTGAGGCGAGGCCCTTCATTCGGAGCTGGTCGTCCATGTTCATATCGGCCTCCATCCTCTAGAAGAAATCCTTGATCCAGCGAACGGTCCGTGCGTACAGCGCCGAGGCGCCCACGCCGACAGGACTGTGCCCGTTGGCGTGGTGCCGAAGTTTTGTCCCCCAGCGCAGCAAGCCCACCGCCGTCGCGTAAGCCGGCCCACTGACCTGGTCACTCATCCCGATGGTCTGCCCGGGAGCGCCGATCCTGACTGGAAGGTCGAGCAGCGACTGGGCGGCCTCGGTGAAACCGAGCAGGCGACAACCCCCGCCGGTGAAGACGATCCCTCCGGGAAGAAAGCCGTCATGGCCGCCCCGACGCATCTCGAGGCGCACCATCTCGAGGATCTCGCGGGCCCGCGGAGCGATGATTTCGGCGAGGTGCCGCCGGGGCACGACCTGTACGCGGTCCTGCCCGATCTGGTGCAGCTCGACCATCTCCTCGCGGGGGATGTTCGCCGGGATGGCATGGCCATAGTTGACCTTCAACATCTCGGCCTCACCGAGCGTGGTCCGCAGCCCAATGGCGACGTCATTGGTGACATGCGTGGCGCCCACCGGCAGCACCGCGGTGTGGACCACGCTGCCGTCGGCGAACAACGCGACGTCGGTCGTCCCACCGCCGACGTCGACGAGCGCCACCCCGAGGTCCAGCTCATTGTCGTTGAGCACCGCTTCCGCCGATGCCAGCACCTGGACGACCAGGTCCTCGACGCTCATGCCTGCCTGGTGAACGCACTTGACGAGGTTCTGGACGGCGGTCAGTGAGCCGGTGATGATGTGCGTCTCGACCTCGAGCCGAGCCCCCGACATGCCGACCGCATCCCTGACGCCCTCCTGGCCATCGACCACGTAGCCGCGAGGCACGACGTGGATGATCTCGCGGTCGTTCGGCACCGACACCGCGCGAGCGGCGTCGATCACCCGGGTCACGTCTTCATGACCGATCTCTCGGTCAGAGCGAGCCACCGCGATCACCCCATGGCTGTTCTGGCTGAGAACGTGGGTGCCGGCCATTCCGACGTAGGCCGATTCCAGCTTATGGCCGCACATTCGCTGCGCCGCATCGACGGCGTGCGTGATGCCGCGTACGGTCTTCTCCATGTTGACGACCACGCCGCGACGCAGACCTTCGGAGGGAGCCTCGCCGACCCCGATGATGTTCAGTCCGCGCTCGGTCGGCTCGCCGACCACGCAGCAGATCTTGGTTGTGCCGATGTCGAGTGCTGTGACGTATTTAGAACGAGGCAAACACCTTTCCTGGAACGTTGAGAAAACGACTGGCGACCACATTATAGGGCGCTTCGCCCGACACGACAACACAAGCTGGCAAGTTATCCACAGGCGCGACCCCGCCCTGACCCCTCCCCAGCAAGCGGGGGAGGGAATTTCCGCCTGCGTTTTACAGGAGATGCCGGCGAATGACGGCGATGTTGTCGAAGATGCGCACGCCGAAGGCCACGATGGCCGCCAGATAGAGGTCCACACCAAGCCGGTCCCCCAGGTAGGTCAAGGCACCCGCGGCCAGGGAGTTCAGCAGAAGCCCGGACAGGAAGACCTTGTTTTCGAAGTTGCCGTTGAGCCAAGCCTTGACCGCACCCAGGATCGAGTCGAGAGCAGCGAGGATCGCGACCGCGGTGTAGCGGGCATATCCCGCCGGAATCTGGACCGGGGCATTGAGCCCGAGGACGATCCCGACGATCCCGAAGACGACGGCGGCCGCCACCAGCCACAGGGCTTCCCGCGATCCGCTCGCCGGCAGCCTCATTTGTGGCCTCGCAGCTGCACCGCTGGCGCCCCCGGGTTCTCGAGATTGACGTACTGGATTGGCGACGACGTGAGGTCGAATCTGGCGCTCAACGCGCGCAGCGCGGCCAGCTTTGGTTCAAGACTGGCCCGATCCGCACTGGTGACCATCTGGCCGAAGATGATGCTCCATCCCCGATCGGTTTGGGCGCTCAGCACCTCACGGCGGTCGAGCTGGAAGGACATCAGCGAGACGCGATACGCGCCGGAAAATCCTGAGCGCAATTGCAGCAGCATGGGGAGCAGCTCGGCACCCACCGCGTGCTGGCCCGCCCGAGCCTGGCCGAAGTCGGGCCGGTTGATGACGGGAAGGCCTTCCGCCTCGGCGGCTGGATCGAGGACGACGCCGAGGTCGTTGACGTAATAGGTGGCTTCACCCACCTGGAGCACCGCCGACGGCTTCCACTCGGTGACCGCGACCGAGACGCGGTCCGGCAGCGCCAGGCTGACGGCGGCCGAGCGAACCCAGGGAAGGGCCTGCACGCGTTGCCCCAGGTCTGCCTGGCTCAAGAAGAAGATGTTGCGGTCGCCCGGGAGGCCGAGCGCGCTCCGGACCTGCGCCGCGGTCAGGTGGCGCAGGCCGCTGACCTGGACCTGCTGCGGTCGAAAGGCCGGCTGGGCCAGCAAGAACAGGACGATGAAGATCTCGCCTGCCAGGGCCGCGATCTGGACCACGGCCCAGATCCAGCCGCGCGACGACGCGGCGCGCTTGGCCGGCACCGCGGTCGTCCGGCGGCGACGCTTCTCGACGGTACTGACCGTCATTGGTCGGTTTCCGCTTCGAGGAGGCGGGAATCGATCGCCGTCTGCGAACGCTGCTTGTCGTTGAACCGTTCGATCGCCAGCTCAACCAGGCGCTCGATCAGCCGTGGGTAGGAGAGCCCTGACGCTTCCCACAGCTTCGGATACATGCTGATCCGGGTGAACCCGGGAATGGTATTCAACTCATTGAGGATGATGCGGCCGCTGCTGCGCTCCATGAAGAAGTCGACGCGCGCCATCCCGGCGGCGTCGACCGCGAGAAACGCCTGAATCGCCATCGACCGAACGTCCTCGCTGGCATTGGCAGCGATCGGCGCGGGAATCAGGAGCCGGGAACCCTCGTCCAGGTATTTGGCTTCGTAGTCGTAGAACTCGTGCGCCGGGACCACCTCGCCGACCACGGAAGCTTGCGGCTCATCGTTGCCCAGGACGCTCACCTCGAGCTCGCGGGCATCGATCGCGCGTTCGACCAACAGTTTGCGATCGAAGGTGCTGGCGAGTCGCAGCCCCTCGACCAGCTCGGCTCGGTGATGGGCCTTGGTCGTGCCGACACTGGAGCCGGAGTTCGCGAACTTCGCGAAACAGGGATAACCGATCCTGTCCTCGACCAGGGTGATGAACGCGTCCGGATCGTGCTCGTACTGACGGCGGGTGATCGGGAGGTATTCCACGATCGGCAACCCGGCCGCCGCGAAGGCGCGCTTCATATAGATCTTGTCCAGTCCCAGCGCCGAGCCGAGCACGCCAGCACCCACGTAGGGGATGTTGGCCAGCTCGAGCACCCCCTGGATGGTCCCATCCTCGCCGTTCAGCCCGTGAAAGACGGGAAAGACGGCGTCGAGTGGCGGCAGGCCCCCACCCGCACCCTCCCCCGCAAGGTGGGTGGGAGATTGGGTGCCATCGCCGGCCAGGACGAGCGAGCGCTGGGTTGGATCAGGCGGGAGATACACGTACTTCCGAGCGGTGTCGTCGCTGAGCCGCTTCAGCGAGCCACCGACCAGCCAGCGACCGTTCTTGTCGATGTAGAGGGGGATGGGCTCGAAGCGATCCGGGTCCATGGCCGCGATGATCGACTGCGCCGACAGGATGGAAACCTCGTGTTCGGTTGATCGTCCGCCGAACAGGACTCCGATCCGCAGCCGCCTCATCCGCCCGGCGCCCGGCCGATGACGCGGACCTCCGGTTCGAGCTCGATGCCGAACCGCTCGAAGACGCGATGCCGCATCTCGGCCATTAAGGCTAGCACGTCATCGGCCGTAGCCCCGCCCAGGTTGACGATGAAGTTGGCGTGCTTCACCGAGATCTGCGCACCGCCGATGCGGGTGCCCTTCAGGCCGCAGGCGTCGATCAGCCGGCCGGCTGCCTCCCCCGGCGGATTCTTGAAGGTGCTGCCCAGGCTGCGCTGCTCGATCGGCTGGGTCGCCCGCCGGTGCGTCTGCACCTCCAGCAGGCGAGCTCGCACCACCCGAGGCGCCTCGCCGGTCGTGCGGAATCGGGCCGAAACGATGGCCCACCCCTCGCGCGCGGTCTTGAACACCGAATCCCGGTAGCCAAAGGCGCACTCGTCAGCGGTCATCGTGTGCCGCCGCCCCTGTCGGTCGATCACGTCGGCGCTGATCAGGCTGCTTTTCACCTCCCCGCCGAAGGCGCCGGCATTTCCGAAGATGGAGCCACCGACCGTCCCCGGCACGCCGGCGCCAAACTCGAGTCCGGCCCGACCCGCCTTCGCCGTCTCGGCCGCGAGCTTCGGCATCAGGTACCCGGCGGAGACCGACACGACATTCCCGGCTATCGAGAGGCGGCGGGTGACGAGCTTGATGGTCAGCCCGGGCAGCTCCGCTGACGCGAACAAACTGTTCGTCGCGGCGCCGATGACGAGGTAGGGCTGCTGGTCTCGGTCGAGGCGCGCCAGCAGCTTGGGGAGAGCCGCGTCGTCGGCCAGCTCGAGAAAATAGCGGGCGCGTCCGCCGATCCGATACCAGCTGTGCCGCGCCAGCGGCTCGTGCTCCCGGACGCCGGGATACGAGGCCAGCCAGGCGTCAGGCAACCGGCGAGCGCTCCAGGACCTCGGCGGTCTTGCCGATCACGTCGTCGAAGTCGCGCACCGACATAAAGATGATGACGTCGCCCGGGCGCGCGGCCGACGCGAGTCGATAGGCCGCAGACCTGGCGGAGTCGGCGGTAAACACCTCGCCGACGCCGCGCAGCCGGCTGGCCAGGTCCTGTGAGGTCACTGTGTGGGCGAGGTGTCGCTCCCGGGCCGGCTCGATCGGACCGATGACGACCAGCGCGCAACCCTGGAAGGCGTCGGCATAGCCGTCCATCAGGCTGAGCGTGCGCGAGTAGGTGTGCGGCACGAAACAGGCGAGCAGGCGCCCCGGATGAGAACGGTCGCGCGCGGCTTCGAGCGTGGCGCGCACCTTCGCCGGATGATGCGCATAGTCATCGACGAGCGTGACGCCGCGCACCTGGCCGCGGATTTCAAAGCGTCGTGATACGCCATGAAACCGGCCGATGGCATCGACAGCGGTCGGGACCGGGACGCCCAGCCGCACCGCGGTGGCCAGCGCGGCCAGCGCGTTCGCGGCGTTGTGCTCTCCTGGCAGCCGGGTCGTCACGACGGCCAGCACCTTCCCCGCGTGCCAGGCGGTGAAGCGCATTCCCTCGCCCTCGATCTGCACGTCCCGACCGTGCCAGTCGGCGCCGCCCCGAAGGCCATAGGTCTCCACGCCGGCGCGGGTCCGGCTGAGGAGCCGGCGGACTGTCGGGTCATCGGAGCAGGCGATCAGGCGGTCCTCGGGTCCGAGATCCTCGAGCAGCTCGCGAAAGACCGCTTCGTAGGCCGCCGGATCGGGAAACACGTCCGGGTGGTCCCAGTCGATGTTGGTCAGGACGGCAAGCTGCGGCGCGAAGTGCAGGAACTTTGGCCGCGGGTCGAAGACCGCCGAGGTGTATTCGTCGCCTTCGAAGACGAAGTCGCGACCACCACCCCAGGCCGCCGCGGAGCCGAGGTCTTTGACGGCCATGCCCAGCCGGAACCCCGGGTTGCGGCCGGCGGCGCGCAGGATCCAGGCAATCAGGCTCGCCGTCGTCGTCTTCCCCGCGGAGCCCGCCACGACGATGCGAAAGCGATCGGCCGTCAGCTCCCCCCAGTACTCCGCCTCGCTGATCAGGCGGATGTGCAAGCGCCGCGCTGCCTCCGTCTCTGGATTGCCCTCGCGCACCTGGTTTCCCTGAACGACCAGGTCAGGCTTCCCCCAACGGGTCACGTTCCCGGCGGCGTGGCCGTCGACCCACTTGATGCCGGCCCTGCTGAGGATCTCGGTCGTTGGCGGATAGGCGTCTTCATCCGATCCGGTGACCTCGTTGCCCAGCTGTTTGGTGACCAGCGCCAGCCCGGACACGGCGTAGCCACAGATGCCGATGAAGTGGATGCGCATCAATGACCAGCCACGTCCGAAACCAGGCGCGCCACCTCCTGCGCGGCATGGGGATGGCCCAGGGAGCCCATTGCGGTCACCATCTTGCTATACCGGACGGGGTCGTGAACGATGTCAGAAAGTTCGCGGGTCAGCCTCGGGCCGTCGCATTCGGCGTCCGGAATGGTCACCGCAGCGCCGGCCGTCTCATAGGGCCCGACATTGAGCCGCTGGTGTCCCCCGGCAAAAGGGCCCGGAACCAGCACCATGGGAATTCCCAGCGCGCTGACCTCGCTGATGGTGCCGGCGCCGGCACGGCTGAGGACCAGGTCGGCCTGGCGCATGATCGTGGCGAGGTCCTCGTCAAAAGGGAACGGGTGGTAGCGGGAGCCGGGCGGCCCGAGACTCATCCTGAGCGGCTCCATCCGGTGAAAGTCGCGCTCGCCGGTTTGATGCCACACCTCGAGACCGAGCCGCCCGACGAGATCGGGCAGCGCCTGGGCGACGGCCTCGTTGATGTGGCGGGCGCCCTGGCTTCCACCCAGGATGAGTAAGCGGCCGGGGCGGCTGGGGAAATCCGTTCGCCGCGCCCAGAACTCTTTGCGCACCGGTGTGCCGGTGACCACCGCCTTCGCGTGGAGGTGGCGTGCCGACTCGGGATAGGCGGTGGCAACGACTCGGGCCACTCGAGAGAGAAGCCTCGTGGTGCGGCCGGGCAGCGCATTCTGTTCCTGCAGCACCACCGGCACGCGCAAGCCGGCGGCAGCGAGGACTAGCGGCGCGCTGACATAACCGCCCGTGCCCAGCACCACGTCCGGCCGGAATTCGCGGACGATACCTGTCGACTGGAGCAGCGCCCAGGGGACGATGAACGGCACCGACCAGTTGCGCCAGGGCTGTTCCATGTCCAGCTTGGCCGCCACGATGGTCTTGAACTGAAGGCCGTAGCGCGGCACGACCTGTTCCTCGATGCCCCCACGCCGTCCCACGTAAAGAAGCGTGCTGTCA
>Ga0209267_1003029_pt1 | contig 10563 bp, 7 predicted proteins | sample GraSoiAngelo_137_FD_185894 | JGI IMG/M metagenome (GOLD analysis project Ga0209267, IMG submission 185894) | Grasslands soil microbial communities from the Angelo Coastal Reserve, California, USA - 14_0929_09_30cm (SPAdes) (version 2) | ecosystem: Environmental > Terrestrial > Soil > Grasslands ... | reverse complement strand
GTTTCGCCTGGCGCGCCATCTTCGCCTCCGGCCAAGTTTCGCCTAGATTTGCCGTATCTCTAGGACGATGATCGACCGCGGGGACTGGCTCACGCTCGGCGAGGCGAGCCGCATCCTCGGCGTCGATCCGGACACGCTGCGCCGTTGGGCGGACGGCGGCAAGATCGAGGTGTTCACCACACCCGGAGGCCATCGACGCTTTCTGCGCGCATCGATCGACGCGATGCTCCCCCGCCCGCGGCAGACGCGTCGCCAGTCACTGTCGTCGCTCGGCGAGCCGCCCGATCGCATCGCGGCGGAGTTCCGGCGGCGCGTCCGCACCGACCTCGCGTCGCAGGAGTGGCACAAGTCATTCGATGAGGAATCGCTTCGCTGGTTCCGCGAGCGCGGGATGCGCATGAGCGAATTCCTCCTCGGACATCTCGACACCACGCGCGCGGTCGGCCGCGAGCAGCTCCTCGCGCAGGCCGAGATCCTTGGGCGCGAGTACGGCGTCGAGGCAAAGCGGCATGGGCTTTCGCTCGGTGAGGCCACGCAGGCGTTCCTCTTCTTCCGTGCGCGATTCATGGCGGAGATCGCGAACGTCGCGCGCCGCCGGGGCGTCGGTTCGGAACAGGCCTCGGCGCTCTTCGAGAACGCCGACGGCGCGCTCGACCGAGTGATCCTCGCCTTGATCTCCGGTCACCAGGCCGGGGGTTTGGGGGGCGAAGCCCCCCAAGCTCGCGAAGCCCCCCAAGCTCGATGAGCGAGCCAAAGGCGCTCCAGCAGCGCGCGCTACGGGCGATCGACGAGCGGCGCGACGCCCTTTTCGCATTGTCGCGTGCGATCCACGCAAAGCCCGAGCTCGCCTTCGAGGAACGCGAGGCTGCGATCCGCCTGACGGAGTTCCTCGAGGGCGCGGGCTTCAGCGTCGAGCGCGGCTACCGCGGTATCGAGACGAGCTACCGCGGCGACGCGAAAGGGCGCGGTCCCGGTCCGACCGTGGCGATCCTGCAGGAGTACGACGCCCTCGCCGAGATCGGCCACGCCTGCGGGCACAACCTCATCGCGATGATCGGCATCGCCGCGTCGGTCGGCGTCCGCGCGGTCATGGATCAGCTGCCGGGCCGCGTCGCCGCGATCGGTACGCCCGCGGAAGAGGGCGGGGGCGGGAAGGTCGCGCTGCTGCGCGCCGGCGGCTTCGATGACGTCGACGTCGCGATGATGATCCACCCGACCTCAGGCAGATCGCTCGCGGGCCGTCACTCGCTCGCTTCGAATCGCGTCATGGTCGAGTACCGCGGAAGGGCTGCGCACGCCGCGTCGCAGCCGGATCTCGGCATCAACGCGCTCGACGGGATCCTTCAGCTCTTCAACAACGTCAACGCGATGCGTCAGCAGCTGCGTCCCGATGCGCGCGTGCACGGGATCATCACGTCCGGCGGGAGCGCGGCGAACGTGATCCCCGACTACGCGGCGGCCCGCTTTTCCATCCGCGCGCTCGATCGTCGTTACCAACAGGAGGTGCTGCGCCGTTTCATCGCGTGCGCGGAAGGCGCCGCGCTTGCGACCGGCACGCAGCTCAACGTCACCGTGAACGAGAATGCGGGCTACGAGAACATGGTCTTCTCGACCCCGATCGCGGAACGCTGGGCGCACCACATGCGCGCGCAAGGCGTGCAGGTTTTCGAGGCCCGCGACGAGGAGCGGGTCGGATCTACGGACATGGGGAACGTGATGCAGGTCCTGCCGGCGATCCATCCCTACATCGCGGTTTCGCAGGACTCGATCCCCGGCCACTCCGTCGCCTTCCGCGAGGCCGTGCTGTCGCAGGAGGCACACGACAACGCGCTCGCCGCGGCGAAGGCGCTCGCACTCACCGCCATCGACGTGCTCGTGGATCCGGAGGTGCTGCGCAAGGCGCGCGCGGAGTTCGAAGACCGTCGCGCGAAGGGGATCGTGAAGGGGCGGACCTGAGCCTTCCGCGAGACATCTGGCTCCTCACAGGGGCGCAAGTCCTCTTCGGCGTCGGCTTCGGGCTCCTCTCGGCGGTCTGGCCGCTCTACCTTCGGGAGCTCGGTGCGGCACCGCAGGAGATGGGCATCGTGTTCGGCGTGGGGAACCTGGTTGCGGTGCTCTGCTTCGTTCCTGCCGGCTACCTTGCCGATCGGCTTGGCCGACGGCGCCTCATCAGCGCCGCGTGGATCTGTTCGGCCATCGGTGTCGCGTCGTTCGTACCGCTGTCCGACTGGCACGGCGCGTTCGTCGGCTCGGCCCTCTACTGGTCGAGCACCGCGGCGCTCCCACTGATCATCGCCTACGTGACCTCGATCGCGTCGCGGGCGCAGCTCGGTCGCGCGCTCGGTCTCGTTCTCGGCGCGTATTTCGCGGGGAACATCGTCGGTGCTCCGGTCGCCGGTCTCATCGCCGCATCCGCGGGCTATCGCGCGGCGGTGGCCGTCGCGGCGATCGTCTTCGCCGTTTCGGCCGGACTCACGTTCGCGCTCCGCACGGTCCCACCACATCCCGAGCGCGGTCCCTTCCGTCCGCCCCGAGCGTTCTGGGTGCTGCTGGCGCTCACCCCGTTCGCCGCGATGCTCTCGATTGTCTCGCTCGCGTTCATTCCGGTGTACCTGCACGACATCGCGGCCATCCCGCTGGAGCGGCTCGGGCTCTATCTCGCGCTCATCTCACTCGGCGCCGCCGCTCTCGCGATCGCCGCGGGCAACTTCGCGGATCACATCGGCGCGGTGCCGGCGCTCATCACCTCAGCGGCCGTGCTCACTTTCGCCAGCGTGCTCATCGCGCTTTCAGGCCGCAGCGAGCCGCTCGTCGCGCTTGCGGCGCTGTTGCTCGGCGCGACGCAGGCCGCCAACCCGGTCGTCGCGTCGGCGGTGGAGCGCATCATCCCGCCGGCGCGCGCCGCGCTCGGCTACGCGACGTACCAGACCGCGTTCGCGCTCGGATTCGGCGGCGGCGGCACGATCGCCGGCTTCCTGTACGACGCCGACCCGTTGCTGCCATTCATCGCGACGGCAGCCTTGGCGCTTCCGATCGCGACTGTGGTTGGAGTTGTGATCGCCCGAGAAGCGCGTTACGCCGGTTTCGCCTGAATAGCTCGATCGAAGCGAGCGGATCTTGAGCTCTCGCAGCCCCGGCCAAAGAGCGAGGGCGGAGCGCTACTTGCTCCGCCCTCTCGCGGCTCATGACTTCGCGCAGACCTACGTCGTCACACGTTTTCTCGCGCCGAACGTGCTATGGGACGCTGCAAATCGCATATGCGGCAACGCTGACGTTGCCTGAGTCCTTCAAGATCACAATCGCCTGCGCTTGCCAGCCGGTGGGCGTACCGCTTTGCGGAGTCGGCTGTGAGATGGAGACAGCCCCTCTGGCTTTCGAACTCGGAGTGACCACGGCTCCGCCGCCCAGCAGCTTGCTACCCGACGCGCAGGACGCGGTCGATGTCGAAGTCACAGTGCCGACATCCGGGGTGCCTCCCGTGCTCATCGTTGGACCGAGCACCACAGTCGTGTTGCCGACAACGCCTGTCGCCCCGGTGGGACCTGTGGCACCGGCCGGACCCGTAGGACCGATCGGCCCGGTTGGCCCGGCGGGACCATTAGCTCCCGTCGCACCCGTCGCACCATTGGCTCCCGTCGCGCCTGTCGCGCCTGTGTCCCCTGTCGCCCCGGTCGCACCCGTCGGACCAATTGGTCCTTGTGCGCCGGTCGCACCCGTTGCACCTGTTTCGCCCGTCGCGCCTGTCGCGCCGGTGTCGCCCTTGGCTCCCTGCGGACCGGTTGGTCCTTGCGCTCCGGTGTCGCCGGTCGCGCCGGTTGCGCCAGTCGGACCGATGGCACCGGTGGCGCCCGTGTCGCCCTTCGCTCCCTGGGGACCAGTTGGTCCCTGCGCGCCGGTGTCCCCGGTGGCGCCGGTCGCGCCCGTGTCGCCCTTGGGACCCTGCGCGCCGGTGTCGCCCTTGGGACCCTGCGCGCCGGTGTCGCCCTTGGGACCCTGCGCTCCAGTCTCACCGGTCGCCCCGGTCGCGCCCGTGTCGCCCTTGAGACCCTGAGCGCCGGTGTCGCCCTTCGGTCCTTGAGGACCAGTTGGTCCCTGCGCTCCCGTGTCACCGGTGGCGCCAGTCGCACCCGTCGCGCCAGTCGCACCGGTGTCGCCCTTCGCTCCTTGCGGGCCGGTTGGCCCCTGCGCGCCGGTGTCCCCCTTGAGACCCTTCGCACCGGTGTCGCCCTTCGGTCCTTGCGCGCCGGTGTCGCCCTTCGGTCCTTGCGCGCCGGTGTCGCCCTTCGGTCCTTGCGCGCCGGTGTCGCCCTTCGGTCCTTGCGCGCCGGTGTCGCCCTTCGATCCTTGCGCGCCGGTGTCGCCCTTCGGTCCTTGCGCGCCGGTCGGACCGATCGGCCCTTGAACGCCAGTCGCTCCAGTAGCACCGGTGTCGCCCTTCGCTCCCTGCGGACCCGTTGCGCCGGTATCGCCCTTCGGTCCTTGAACTCCGGTCGCGCCTGTCGCACCAGTCGCGCCTGTCGGACCGGTAGGACCGGTCTGATTCCAGTTCAGAGCTTTCTCGGTGGCGCTGCAGGCTTGACCGGTGTCGATGACCCGCAACGAACCGCTCGTCGAGTAGCACCCGTGAATGACACCCGCGGCGTCGGGAATGGTCGCGTACGCAATACCTCCGAGCGCTAGTAGCCCTCCGACGATGAGCAGCAACGAACGACGACCGAGGCGGCGAAGCGCCTTCATCGCGAACTCCCCTGGGTCAACGGAGAACCTGCGCGGAGGGGTCTCCCCTATCCGGCCCCGGAGCAGGCCACTAGCCAAGTCATCCCTTCCCGGCCAGTCGTGCGAGGGTACAGCCGTTCAAACGGACGCGCCGCAAATCGCATGTTCCTCAATGTTTTTGTCACGTCCTGTAACGCCTAGTCGGCATCGCGGCTGCAGAAAGGAAACGACAGACGACCGCGCGGGTGGGTGGATGAAATGCAGGGGACCAACGGTCGCTCGCTGCGATCACGCGCGTTCAGCTGGAAGCTGTGGGCCTTCGTTCTCGCTTATGTGTTGCTCTTCACTGCCTCAGTGAGAGCGGACACCGCCGTCGCGACGGCGGTGCCGATCACCTTCAACGGGATAAACACGTGTTTCATCCCGGCGGAAGACTTCATGGGCACGGGTAAGCTGCATTTCCTCATCAGTGGGAACCTCTCCACAGGCGGCATGGTCCAATCTCACCTCGAAGCGAACCTCCAGGGGCTCAAGGCGGTGACGGTGTCGCTCAAGACGTACGTCGTTGTCGACACCTCCACCCAGACCTTGGTGTTCGACACGCTGGTTCCGGTGCCGTTCCACGAGACGTTGGAGTGGACCGTGCAGTTCATCCGCCAAGGCGAGGACGGCACCTTGATCGGCGGCGACGATCTCTACGAGCACTTCCTGGCACACGCGACCGTGAACGCCAATGGGGTCGTGACCGTCGACGACTTTAGCGACGACATGCGCTGCCGGTAGCGTTCGTCCTGATCAGCAAGTGTCTCTCGACCTAAACTAAGTCGCGGGCGGAAAATCCTTGAGGCCGAGCTCGCGTGCAAGCTCGAGCGAGTGGCGCTCGGCCAGGTCCGCGTCGTCGGCGCGTCCGAGCAAACGAAGCGTCTGCGCGCGATCGCGGAGCACGCGCGCGAGCGCTGGGCGGGCGCCCATCGCCTCCATCAGCGTCGCGGTGGCGTCGAGGTCGGTGATGGCCGCGCTGAAATCAGGCGGCGTCTGCCGCGCGTGCGTTCGCCCGCGGTTCCACAGTGTCATCGCTTCGCCGTAGCGGTCGCCCATCGCTCGCGCCGCGGCGAGCGCGCCGTCCCAGTCGGCCGCCGCCTGAGGAAGGTTGCCGAGACGGCCCTGCACCGCGCCGACCATCCCCTGCGCAAGCGTCCGGAAGGGCGCCATGTTCGTCACGAGGGCGAGCTCGAAGCCTCGCTCCGCGGGTACCTTGGCGCCGAGCACGTCCTCGGCCTGGAGCCGGCCGGCTCCGAGCATCACGTTCGAGCCGACCCCACACGCGACCGCGCCGAGCTCTTCCGACTTGATCGCGCAGGATTCCGCGAGCGCCATGCTCTTGTCGAGCTCCCCGCGCTCGAGCTCGATGCCGGTGCGCGCGATCGTCGCATCGAGCCGCGCGATCTCGTCACCTTGCGCGGCAAGCTGCTCGCCGTAGGCAAGGGTCTCCTCGGCCGCGGCGAAGTCGCCGAGCCTGGCCAAGGTCATGGTGAGGAAACCCGAGAGGATCGCGGTCGAGAGGGGATCAGCCTTTCCCTCCATCGCCGCGAGCGCCTCGCGCGTCTGCTTCGCGCCTTCGCGCAGCTGCCCGCTGAACATCATCCCAACGCCCATAAATGCCTTTGGGATCGCGTGGGCGATCGGATCGCCAAGCTTCTCCCCGATCCGCTCGGCGTTGTCGAGCGCGCTTCGCAGGCCCGCGCTCGTCTCCGGGTTCTCTCCGCGCCAGCGACGAATGAAGGCGATCCAGAAGTACGCATCCGCGATGAGCCGCGGGTCGTTGCGATCGGCGGTCTCCGCGACGATGCGCTCGAGCAGATCGACGTACTTGTCCGACGCGGTGAAGGACCAGCCGACCTTCGCCATGCCGAGCATCGCGCGCAGACGAAGCTCTATCCGAGGATCGCTGGCGAGCAGCGCGACCGCGCGCTCGAAGAATGAGAGGGCCTCGCGGTTCGCGAACCGCTCCTGCGCGTGCTCTCCGGCCTCGACGAGATACGGCGCAGCGGCCTGCGCGTCACCCGCCTGCTCGTAATGCATCGCGATGACGGCGGCGAGCTCGCGCTTCCGATCGGGATACGTCGCGAGGAGCGTCTCCGCGGCGAGGCGGTGCAGCGTGCGCCGGTCCTGTTTGAGGAGCGAGGCGTACGCGGCGTCCTGCACGAGCGCATGTCTGAAGAGGTACTCCAGCTCCGGCTCGAGCACCGCGAGCTGAATGAGGCCGCTCGCTTCGAGGGTCCCGAGCTCCGCGGCGGTCTTCATGCGGTCTTCGTCTCCAAGAGGCGCTCGAGGATGCGGACGCCGAACTGTCGCCCGATCACCGAAGCGACGCGGAGCGTCCGTTTCGTCTCCGGCGCGAGCCGATCGATCCGCGCCAGCAGCAGACCCTGAAGGGTGTCGGGGATCTCGACCTCGACGACGCGGTCCGTCGCGACCCAGCGCTCGTCTTCGCGAACGATCGCACCGCGATCCATGAGCATGCGGATGACCTCCTCGACGAAGAAAGGGTTCCCCTCGGCCTTGGTGAGGATGAGGTCGCGCGTCGCGGGCGGCAGCGATTCGATCCGCAGCAAGCTGGCGACGAGCGCGCGGCTGTCGTCGCTGGAGAGCGGCTCGAGATGGATCTCGGTAAGCGCGTCGCCGAACATGTCGCGCGCGCCCGTGATGAGTCGCCATCCGCCGGCGGCGCGCTCGATCCGTGAAGTGATGATGCAGAGGATGCGCATGTCCGCGAGAAGCGGGACGAGCTGCAGCAGGACGTCGACCGAGGCGGCGTCAGCCCAGTGCAGGTCCTCGCAGACCAGGATCACCGGACCGCGCGCAGTCACGGCGCGAAGCAGGTGAACAAAGGAGGCGATGTAGCGCTTCACCGTCTCGATCTCGAGAGCCGCGACGCGCGCCCGCTCGGCGTCGGTCAGGCGGACCGATAGGAGATGGCCCAGGTATGCGTAGGTCTCGTCATCTTCCGAGCGTTCGCCGATCCGTTTCGCGAGGGCCTCGCGCACCTGGGGCTCGTCGGCCGACGGGCTCACGCCGATGATCGACCGCACCACGTCGATCACGAGGTGGTACGGGATCCTCTCCCCGTATGAGAGGCAACGACCTTCGATCCACGTCGTCGTCGCGTCGGCGCGCTCGGCTTCGATCCGAAGCTCGGAAAGCAGGCGGGTCTTGCCGAGACCCGGCTCGCCGAGGACCGTCGCGATGCGACCGCGTCCCGCGCGAACGACTCCGAACGCTTGACGCAGCCGCGCGAGCTCGGTGTCGCGACCGATGAGCGGCGCGCGCACCCCCGCCAGGCCGCGCGGCGTGGCCGCGCCGGGCTTGAGGCCACGGATCGCGTAGGCGTGCACCGCGTCGGCCTTCCCCTTGAGCTCGACCGCGCCGATGTCGCGCGCCTCTACGAGCGGGGCTATGAAGCGGTGCGTCGCCGCGGTGATGAGCACGGTCCCCGGCTCGGCGTGCGACTGCATGCGCGCGGCGATGTTCACCGCGTCGCCCATGGCGGTGTACTCATGTGCCGTATCGGTCCCGACGATGCCGACGACGACGGGCCCGGTATTCACGCCCACACGGATCCGCAGGTCAGCTGCGGTCGCAGCGCGATGCTCAGCGCTGAGGCCATCTATCGCCTTGACCATGTCGAGCCCGCAGCGGACCGCGCGCTCGGGATCGTCCTCGTGCGCGACCGGTGCGCCGAAGAAGGCGAGCACGCCGTCGCCCATGAGTCGCGCGATCGTCCCGCCGTACTGCTCGATGGTCCGGTTCATGAGGGCGAATGCCTGGCCGACGATGACCGTCCAGTCCTCAGGGTCCATCCGCTCCGCGATCGCGGTCGAGCCCGCGATATCGGCGAACAGCACCGTGATCTGACGGCGCTCACTCGTGGCCGCCCGGCGCGCGGTATCGGTGCCCACCCCGCTCATGCGCCGGCCGCCATGTACGCGAACGCGGATTCATCATCCATCGCGAGGCCGCGATCCAGCGCCGGCCGCAGGTCAGCCGGCACGTCCTCCGGCAGCCAGCGCGCCTCCTGAACTCGAAAGTTGCTGACGAGACCGGTTCCCGCGCGCCGTGCGAATCGATCCGTTATGCCGACGAGTGTCGCGTGTCGTTCGTCGTGGTGCTCGGCGCGCGCGAGCTCGGCAAAGTCGCTCGCGATCAGCGCGATGCCGGTGAGGTCGTTCGCCTCGCGGAAGAGGTGGAGGGCTTCGGCGAAATCGCGAAGGGCAGACTCGAACTGCTCCAGCTTGCGACGGATATCGCCGGTCAGGTGGAGCGCCCAGGCGATGTCGAACTGGTTGGCCAGGCCCCGCTGGCGGTCGAGCGATTCGGTCGCGAAGGCAAGCGCTTCCTCCAGCTGGGCCCGCGGCAACGCGCCGTGCGGGCCGATCGACAGATTCCCAGCAAGCCCCCACGACGCCTTCGCCACGCCGCCCGTGTCGCCGATCTTGAGCCACCGCTCACGTGCGTCACGCATGAGCTCGGTCGCCCGCGCGAAGTCGGACCTGCCGATGCTGTAGGCAAAGGCGAGGTTATATGTCGCGTTCGCGATCTCGCGTTCATCCCCAATCTCGAGCGCGTGACCGCGCGCCTTGGTATAGGAATCGACGGTGAGCGGGAAATCGGCGCGCCAGTAAGCGATCCCACCGGTCGCCTCGTAAGCGCGCATCAGCACGAGCGGCGGCAACCCCTGCGTCGGGACCGCAAGAACGCGCTCACACCAGCGCCCGCCTTCGACGAGGTAGCCGCGGAACTGCCAGAAACGCCAGAGCGCGAAGACCAAACGGCAAGCGTTTTCGGCGTGCCCTGAGGTGATCGACCACTCCAGCGCCGCGCGCAGGTTGTCGTGCTCGAGCTCGAGAAGATCGAGCCAGCGCTTCTGATCGCGCTCCTGGAGGTGCGGACGGGCTCCCTCTGCGAATGCGAGGTACGCCTCCGCGTGGCGCCCCGCGATCTCGTCACGCTCGCCGCTCTCGGCGAGACGCTCGAGCGCGTAGTCGCGGATCGTGAGGTGCATGCGAAAGCGCGGCTCGCCCTCGACCTCCGACTGCCGCACCAGGCTGTGATCGACAAGAGCGGTGAGGATGTCGAGCACGTCGGCCCCCAGCTCCGCGCCGCGGCAGCACACCGTTTCGACCTGCGCGAGCATCGCGCCGCCGACGAAGATCCCAAGGCGTGCGAAGAGTCGCCGCTCGGCCGGCGCGAGAAGATCCCAGCTCCACTGGATCGCGCCCCGGAGCGTCCGCTGCCGCTCGGGAAGATCGCGCGCGCTCGAGGCGAGCACGTCCAGCCCTTGCCGGAGCTTCGGAAGCATGGCCTGTGGGGTCAGCACCTTGACGCGCGCCGCGGCGAGCTCGATCGCGAGCGGCAGGCCGTCGAGCCGGTACACGATCTCCGCGATCGCCGCCGCGTTCTCAGCGGTGACGCGGAAATCCGGTCGGACTGCCATCGCGCGCTCGACGAACAGTCGCACGGCGTCGGACTGCGCGAGCACGTCGAGCGCCGGCAGGTGCTCCGGATCGGGGAGCTCGAGCGGTGGGACCGGGAACTCTTGCTCGCCACTGATGCGCAGCGGCGCTCGGCTCGACGCGATCACCTTCAGCGCTGCGCTCGCGCCGAGGAGATCGCGGACCACAGTCGCCGCCGGGAGGATCTGCTCGAAGTTGTCGAGGACGAGGAGCATCTTTTTGTCGCGGACGTGCTCGAGCACGCGTGCGAGCGGCGTCTCGGCGCCGCTGATCTGCACGCCCAGGGTATGCGCGATCGTCGAAGGAACGAGCTCGGGATCGGAGATGGGCGCGA
>Ga0209267_1003020_pt1 | contig 10579 bp, 10 predicted proteins | sample GraSoiAngelo_137_FD_185894 | JGI IMG/M metagenome (GOLD analysis project Ga0209267, IMG submission 185894) | Grasslands soil microbial communities from the Angelo Coastal Reserve, California, USA - 14_0929_09_30cm (SPAdes) (version 2) | ecosystem: Environmental > Terrestrial > Soil > Grasslands ... | reverse complement strand
CCTGAAAGCCGCCGGCTGGCTCAACGCCATCGTCGAGGCGCGATTGGAGCTGATCCGGGTCCGCCGCACCCGGCTGGCGGTGCAGTTCGGTGGCGCGGCGGGCACCTTGGCCGCGCTGTCGGATCGGGGCCTCGAGGTCGCGCGCGCGCTCGCGATCGAGCTCGAGCTGCCTGAGCCGGTCATGCCATGGCACAGCGCACGAGCCCGGGTGGTCGAGCTCGCGACCACGTTGGGAATCGCAGCCGGCGTCGCGGGAAAGGTCGCGCTGGATGTCGTTCTCCTCGCGCAGACCGAGGTCTCGGAAGTGAACGAGCGCGCCGGCCCGGGACGCGGGGCCTCGTCGACGATGCCGCAGAAGCACAACCCGGTGGAGTCGATCGAGATCCTGGCGGCGGTGCGCGGCGTCAACGCCTCGGTCGCCACCCTCCAGGCGGCGATGGTCGGAGAACACGAGCGGGCTGCCGGCGCATGGCAGGCGGAATGGCCAGCCTTCGCGGAGACCCTGCGGCTGGCCGCCGGCGCCGTCTCCAGGCTGGCATCGCTGCTGACCGGGCTGGAGATCGACCGCGAACGGATGCGACGCAACCTCGACCTGACGGGAGGCGCCATCATGGCAGAGCACGTGGTCATGATGCTCGGGGAGCGGATCGACCGGGTCATGGCCCGGGCGCTCGTGGATGCCGCCGTGGCCTCGGCGGCGTCTAGCGGCCGGCCGTTCAAGGATGTGCTCGGGGCGGACCCGGCGATTACCGCCCAGCTCAACGCGGCCGAGCTCGCCGCCGGGCTCGACCCCGCCGGTTACCTCGGCGCCTCGAGTCAGCTGATCGACCGAGCACTCGAGGCCTATGCCCGGGCTGGCGGAGATCGATGACTGACGATGAGCGCCGCGAGCGCGGCATGAAAATCCGGCGCGACGTCCTTGGCGATGAGCACGTCGATCGCGCGCACGCCAGCTCTACGGCGTTCACTCGCGAGTTTCAGGACCTGATCACTCGCTACGCCTGGGGTGAGATCTGGTCTCGGCCGGGTCTGGACCGCCGCACCCGGAGCTGCATCACGGTGGCGATGACAGTGGCGCTGAATCGGCCGGAAGAGCTGGCGCTGCACCTTCGCGGGGCGCTTCGTAATGGGGTAACTGTCGACGAGTTGCGCGAGGTCCTTCTGCAAACGGCCGTGTATTGCGGCATTCCGGCCGCGAACGCGGCGTTTCGGGTCGCCCAAGATGTCCTGACCGCCCATGACGCTGGCGACGATTCCTGAGCTGCTCGCGGCGGCGACGGAACGGTTCAGGGACAGGCCCGCCATCGTCACCGCCGATTGGTCGGAGTCCTTTGCTGACCTGGCGAATGCGGTGGGTCGCTCCGCGGACTCCCTTCGGCGGCGCGGTCTTCATATCACCGACCGCGTCCTGATAGCGGCCCCGAACTCGCCTTCACTGGTCCATGCCTGGCTGGGCGTGATCTGGGCGGGCGGAATCCCGGCGGCGGTCAACCCGGACCTCACTCAGCCAGAGATCGAGTACCTGGTCGACGATCTCCAGCCGCGCATCGTGTTGCGCCATGAGGACCTCGACGTCATCGATGTCGCCACGGCTGATCCGGCGGTGCGCTCGCTGGCAGCCCAACCGTTGAATCCCGCCGCGATCGTTTACACGTCGGGGACGACCAGCCGGCCCAAAGGCGTCCTCGTCCGGCATGCGGCGTACACCGAGACAGGGCGCTCCTTCCCGGGCTGGATCGGCCTTCGTGGAGAGCAACGGCTGTGGGCCTGCCTGCCACTCTTCCACATCAATGCCCAGGCCTACGCGCTGATGACGGCGCTCGCCCACGGCTTTACGCTTGCCCTGACACCGAAGTTTCATGCCTCGACGTTCTGGCAAGAGGCGCGCCAGCTCGAGGTGACATCCGTCAATGTGGTGGGGGCCATGCTCGAGATGGTGGCCGCGCAGCCGCCCGGCAGCTGGGTGGAATCGCGACTGCGAACGATCTATGCCGCGCCCGGACCGGCCCCCCAGCAACGGGAACAGCTCGAGCAGCGCTTTCGCGTCCGGATCGTGACCGGGTATGGCATGAGCGAGAACCCATTCGGCTGTGTCGAGAGTCGGACCTCGCGAACCAAGGCCCACAGCATCGGATCTCCCCGCCAGCCAGCCTCCGGTGCCTTCGAGAACGAGCTCCGCATCCTTAGAGAGGATGGCGCGGATGTGCCAGGAGGCGAAGTCGGTGAGCTGTGCTTTCGGAATCCGGTGCTGACGCCGGGGTACTGGAACGCACCCGAGATCACTGATGCCGCGCTTCGCGGCGGATGGCTTCACACCGGCGACGCCGGCTATCGTGACGAGGACGGCGACGTGTTTCTCACTGGCCGCTACAAAGAGATGATCCGCCGGCGCGGTGAGAATATCGCGCCGGGAGAGGTCGAGGAGGCGCTCTGCGCGAATCCGGCCGTCAAGGCTGCCGCGGTCTTTGGCGTGCCGGCGGGGTTGATGGAGGAGGAGGTGGTGGCGGTTGTCGTGCTGCGGAATGGGGGGAGCCTTGACGAGCCGACCCTGAAAACCTGGGCTGCCACCAGGCTGGCTGCCTACAAAGTGCCTGGCACGATCATCTTCCGGGACTCACTCCCGATGACGCCAACGCATCGAGTTGCCAGAGATCAGCTGCGCCGCGAGTATGGCCACCCCGACGACTGACCTGCGCTATCGGATCGAGGGCGGGCCGGACAACCCGGTGCTCGTGCTCTCGCACGCCATGGGAGCGTCGATGGCGATGTGGGAGCCGCAGGTGGAACGGCTGTCGCGGGCGTTTCGCGTGCTTCGCTATGATCACCGCGGGCATGGCGGCTCACCGGTCCCGGCAGGGCCGTACACGATCGGGGACATCGGCGGGGATCTCCTTCGGCTGCTCGACCGGCTCGGTCTCGAGCGCATCTCATTCTGCGGCCTCTCGCTTGGCGGCATGGTCGGCATGTGGCTGGCAGCCAACGCGCCGGAGCGCATCGACCGGCTGGTGCTCTGCTGCAGCGCGCCGCGGATGCTCCGCCCCGAGGACTTTGCGGCCAGGGCGCGGCAGGTGCGCAGCCAGGGAATGGCGTCGATCGCGGATGCCGTCATCGGACGCTGGTTCACCCCTGCGTTCGCCAGCCGGCGGCCGGATCTGGTTGCGGCGACTCGTGCCGTCTTCGAGTCGAGCCCTGCCGAGGGCTACGCGGCGACGTGCGAGGCGCTGGCGGGGATGGATCAACGCGCGGACCTTCCTCGCATCGTCGCGCCCACGCTCGTGATCGCGGCGGAGCACGACCAATCGACGCCGCCCGAGCAGTCCCGGGAGATGGTGACGCGAATGCGAGATGCTCGGCTTCTCCTCGTTGCCGCCGCGGCCCACCTGGCGAACGTCGAGCAGCCCGAGGCGGTCACCGAAGGGATCCTTGACCACCTCACCGCGCGACGGTGAGCGCTCTCCACGGCCACGACCATGGTATGAAGGAGGGGTCAATGGCCAACGACGACCTGGTGGTGAACCGCGTTCGCTCGGCGAGCACCGCGACGCCGGGGCGCTCGATCAGCCAGGTGCGCGATCGCCAGCTCGTGATCGACGAGCCGACCCACCTGGGGGGCCCGGGCGAAGAGGTCACGCCCGCCGACGCGTTCCTCGCCGGCGTGTCGGCCTGCGGTGTGCTGCTGGTCCAGGGCCGCGCCCGCGAGACGGCCGTTCGGCTCGAGAAGATCGAGGTCAACCTGGAGGCGGTGCGCCGTCGCTCCGATACCTCGGTGTTCCAGCGAATCGACATGAGCTTTCAACTCATCGGCCCCTCGCCGCAGCAGGCAGACCAGCTGGTCGAGCACTACAAGAGCCATTGACCGCTCTATAAGGCGGTCGCGGTCGCGACCAAAGTCTCGGTCAGGGTCGAAGTCAGCCCGGACTAGCCAGTCGGGAATGGCCAACGCGTACCAGCAGGGTCGAGGCCGCGATGGTCAGGACCACGGCGGCGAGGATCGCCGCGTAGAGCTCTCGGGGAATGACGTTGCGGCTCAGGCCGATGGTCGCCAGCACGAAGCTGAATTCACCGATCTGACCCAGGCCAATCGCGACCTGGAGCGGCCGTCCAGAGAGCCGCCCAAACCGGGCAAAAACATAGGTGGGCAGGACCTTGGTGACGAGCAGAAGGCCGAGCAGGAGAAGCAGCCAGGCCCATCCCTTCAGCAGGCTGGTGGGATCGATCAAGGCGCCGATGGCGACGAAGAAGAGGACGGCGAAGACGTCGCGGAACGGTAGCAGCCGCTCTCGGGCTTCGGTCGCCTCCCGGCTCTCGGTAATGGCCAGGCCGGAGACGAAGGCCGCCAGGGCAAGGGGGATGCCGAAGAGCAGCGCACCGATCCCCGCCAGGGCAAGGCCGCTGGCCACCGACACGATGAGAAACAGGTCGTGCTCCTCGCGCAGCTGACGCAGAAACCGTGGGATCAAGCCGGTGGCGACGACGACGATGACGGCGTAGATCAACGCCAGTTCAATGGCCACCAGGCCCGATCGGGCCTCGAGCCCAAGCGCGATCAAGGCGACGATCGCGACAGTCACCCCGACCAGGTCCTGGAGAATGCTCCACCCCAGCAGCACGTGATCGGTCGCGGGGTCGGTGGTGCGCCGTCGGCTACGCGTGATGTTCACCACAACCACGCTCGACGAGAGCGCGATCGACAGACCCAGCAGGACCGCACCGGCGGCGGGGAGTCCGGCAACAAAGCCCGCCACCGCCGCCAGGACGCCGGTCAGGACGGTCTGGAGCGGCGCCAGCCAGATGAGGCGCCCGCGCTCTCGTCCGAGTTCCAGCGGGTCCAGCTCGATGCCGACCTCGAAGAGAAGGAGCACGACGCCGACGTCGGCGAAGAGCAGGAGCTGCTGGCGTTCGGCCACGTACCCGGGTGTGAACGGCGACACGAGCAGGCCGATGGCGAGGTATCCAATGACGGCGGGCAGGCCAAGACGTCGGGCCACCCAGCCGGCGATGGCTGCCGCCAGGAGGATAAAGCCGATCTCAAAGACGGCCGGGGCTGTCGACTCCACTCAGCGAATCATCCGCAGGGTTCAGGTGCATCGTAACGTTTCATCCCCATGACCCTCCTTCGCGTTGCGCTCAGCATCTTCGCCATCCTCAACGTCGTCTTCTGGGCGGTACTCGCCTGGGCCTGGGCCGTCAAGCCGGCCTGGACCGCGCGACTTCCGTTTCGACTCGGCACCGACGAGCGCTTCCGGACTGCCGTTCCGGTGTGGGCTCGGCTCGCTGCGGCGATCGCCGCCTTCTGGGCGGTTGCTGCCGTGCTCTACCTGACGGTGTATGGGGGCAACCAGCTCGCGTTCATCGCCCTGTTCGTGCTCGCTGCTATTTTCCTGATCCTTGGACTCGGCGCAGCCGCTCGCGTCTACCGCGTTCTTCAGATGCCGAAGGGCTCACTGATGAGCTCGGTACGGCGGCAGCAGGCCCACTAGCCCGGCGCGTCGCCAGGAACGACCCGAGCAGGATCAAGGCGAAGCCGACCACGGTGCCCAGCGTGAAGGGCTCCTGCAATAAGGTCACGCCCAGCAGCAGCGCGACGGCAGGGTTGAAGTAAGTGATGACGGTCGCTCGGACCGGACCCACTTCGCCGATGAGTGCGAAGAAGAGCAGGAAGGCGAGCGCGGTGCACACGACGGCCAGCACCGACAGCGCCAGCAGTACGCGCGGTGAGGGCAGCGCCGGCGGGAGCTGTCGCAGCGCCAGCGGCGCATAGGCGAGGGCGGTCAACACCAGCGAGGCGGCGACCACCCCGACGGCGGGGGCGCCGGGCAGCCGCCGCGAGACGATGATCGGCCCGGCGGCATAACCGACCGCCACCAGGGCGATTTCCCCCACCGCGCCCAGGTCGCGGAACGAGACATCGAACCCGACGAGCGCGGCGACCCCCACCAGGCCCACCAGCAAGCCGATGACACGGCGGAAATCGAGCCGGTCGTCGCCTCGCGTGAGCCGGGTCAACAGCGCGCCGATCAGCGGCACGGCAGCGATCAGTAGTCCGGTCAGCGAGCTCGAGAGGCGCCGCTCCGCGTCTGAGAGCAGCAACCAGGGCAGGGAAACCTCGACCACTGTGTACGCGAGGATCCATCGCCAATGGGGAAGGAGCGGTCTCAGGCCGCCACGGGCAGCGGCGATCGGGAGCAGCAACGCCGCGCCGACGGCCGTCCGCAGGAAGACCAGGGTCACCGGGGTCAGCTCGCCGACAGCGATCTTGATCAGCAGGTACGGAATGCCCCAGATCACCGCCATCGCCGCAAAAAGCAGCCAGCCGCGTCGCGTCACGTCAGGCGCTCGGGGCGATGTCCAGGTCGACCTCCTCCGGGACGACATCCTCACCGGTGTAAGCGGCCGCCTGCAATCGAAAGAGCCGCGCGTAGCGGCCGCCCAATCGCATCAATTGCTCGTGGGTGCCCTGCTCGACCAGCCGGCCTTGCTCGAGGAACAGGATTCGGTCCGCGCGCCGAACTGTTGAAAAACGGTGCGAGATATAGACCGCCGTCCGGCCCCGGGTCAGCGAGCGAAGCCGTTCGAAGAGGTCATACTCGGCCTGCGCATCGAGCGCCGAGGTGGGCTCGTCGAGCAGCAGGATGCGAGCGTCGCGCATGAAGGCTCGCGCCAGCGCGACTTTCTGCCACTCCCCGCCGGACAGGTTCACGCCGGCGTCAAACCACTTCCCCAGTGCGGTGTCGTAACCGTGCGGCAGCCCGCCGATCAACCCGTCAGAGCCGGCCTGGCGGCTCGCCTTGATGATCGCCTCGCGGTCGGCAAGCGAGGAGAGGCTGCCCAGGCCGATGTTTTCCGCCGCGGTCGCCTGGTAGGTGACGTAGTCCTGGAACATCCCCCCGATTTGATTGCGCAGGGCCACCGGATCGTAGTCGCGGAGGTCGACACCGTCGATCAAGAGCCGACCATCGATGGGGTCGTACAACCGGCAGATCAGCTTGAAGAGCGTCGTCTTTCCGGCGCCGTTCCGGCCCACGATGGCGATGGTCTCCCCCGGTGAAACGGTAAAGCTCAGGTCGGTCAGCGCGTTCTCCTTGGCGTCGGGATAAGCGAAGCTCACGTGGTCGAAGCGAATCTCTCCGCGCAGGGCGCTGCTGATGGGAACCGGTTTGGCCGGCGAGGGCAAGCCGGTTTTGGTTTCCATCAGCTCGAAGAGGTTGCTCAGGTAGAGGTTGTGCTCGTACATCCCGGAGAAGCCGCCGAGAATCCCCTGGATCGAGTTCTGAACCGACTGAGCGGCCGTCGTGTACAGCGTGAGGTCGCCGAGCGTCAGCCTCCCGGCGATCGCCTGGACCGCCACATATAGATAGGTCACGGAGGTCGCGATCGTGCTGAGGTTGCCCCAGAGGAAACCGATCAGGTATCGGCGGACCACCTGCCGACGCTGGCTGCCGTAGTAGGCGTTGCCGATCAGCCGGTAGCGGTCGATGAAGTACTGACCCAGCCCGAAGAGCTTGACCTCTTTCGCGTAGCTATCGGTCGTCAGCAAGGTGACCAGGTAATTCATTCGGCGCAGCAGCCGCGAGCCCCAGCGGGCGATGTTGTAGCCGCGCCAGCCATAGCGGGTGTCCGCGATGAACGCGGGGACGGGCGAGAGGAGGGCCAGCACGGCGAGCAGGGGGCTGACCGCGACCAGCAGCGCGATCATCGTGATGAACGTCAGCGTGGTCTGAACCAGGCCGAAGGCTGTCGAGATCATCTGGACCGGGCGGTTGATCGAGTCGGTTTGTGCCCGCCGCAACAGGTCGTAGGAAGCGGGGTCTTCGTAGAATGCCAGGTCGAGCGAAGCGGCTTTCTCCATCACCATCAGCTGGATCCGCATCGAGACCGCGTTTTGCAAGACCTGCTGGGTGATGTTCCTGACGGTGCTGAGAAAGGCGATCAGGGCAAAGATCATCAGCTGCACGATCGCCAGGAAGACGATGGCGTTGAACGAGTTGAATACCAGGTGCCATGGACCAAGGTCGATCGGGTTGCGATCGGCAATGTGCTTCTGGTTGATGATGATTCCCTGGACGACGGCGTTGACCAGTAGCTTGGAGGTATAGGCGGACATGGCGGGCACCACCCCCGCAACGACCGTGGCGGCGAACAGCCCGGCGGTGATCCGAGGGCTGGCATCCCACACCAGCCGGATGACTTCGGGGAGTGCGGCCGTCGTCCCGCGTACCGACTCCTTGAGGTTGCGCCACCGGCTGCGAAGATCCTTCGGCCCCTGCGGCTGGACCGGTTCCTCGATGACCGGATCGCCCGTCAGGCCGCTGTTGGCCGGTCCCGTTTCGGGATTCCGCGAGCGCTGCCGTCCCCACATCCAGAAGGGAGGGCCGCCGCCATGGCCCGGCCCCATCATTCCCACGGCGCTACCCTACCGCAGAACTCGCGCTGGATCGGCTACGAAAGTCGGGTTTGCCTCTCTGGAATGCCGGCCGCAGCCAGCCTGGCGTCCGCTTCCCGTGCGAGGTCCCTGACAATGTCGCCGGCGGGCTTGATGTCATTGACCACGGTGCAGGATTCGCCTGCCCAGAGTGGCGCGTACTCGATGTCGCCGTCGAAATCCGGGGGCGCCACGCCGATCGCGTAGCGGGGCCATTCGACGACCTCGCCCGAACCCATACGCTTCTTGCCGATCGATGTGCCTTCACCCGGACGCTGGCCGGCCGGAGGGCGCCCGGCCGCCTCCCACTCGGCGAACGTTTTGTTGCGCAACGTTCGATGCGGCGCGTTGGGCCACCAGACGTCGTAGAGCTCGTTGAGGACGGTATCGCTCGCGGTGCCCTCGACGATGCGCTGCTTGTACGCGGGATGCGCGGAGAACTCGTCGCTGGCGACGAAACGCGTGCCCAGGGAGACGCCCTGCGCTCCCAGGCCGATCGCTCGCGCGACCCCCGCACCGTCCCCGATGCCGCCCGAGGCGAGCACCGGCACCGGCTTGATCGACTCGACCACCGCCGGCAGCAGCGTCCAGATCGATGTCGTGCCCTTGACGTGTCCGCCAGCCTCGACCCCCTGCGCGATCACGGCGTCGACCCCGGCCGCGGCCGCGGCCTTCGCCTCGTCGAGCGAACCGACCTGGATGATGATGCGAACACCATGTCGGTGTGCTTCCTCCACGTACGGCGCCGGATCGCCCCAGAAGAGTACGACGGCTGCCACCCGCTCGGTAATCGCGGCATTCACCTGCTGGCGGGTGACCGCCCTGTCCTCGTCAGAAGCATCGCGCTCGTCGATGATGAAGTTGACCCCGAAAGGCCGGGTGGTGCGCTCCCGGATTCGGCCGATCAGCGCCGGCATGGCGTCGGCAAGGAACGACGATGCGCCGACGACGCCGAAGCCGCCGGCATTGGAGACCGCCGCAGCGAGATCGGGGCCCGCTCCTGTCCCCATGCCAGCCGAAAAGATCGGGTAGTCGATTCCCAGGTCGTGGCAGAGGGGAGTGCGAAGCCCTGTGGCCATGTCAGGCATTGTCGCTTACGGCAATGGCCTCAACTTCCAGCAGGTAGCCTGGCTCGGCCAGCGCCTGGACCCCTACCAGGGTCGACGCCGGCAACTCGGCGGCGCCGAAGATCGTGGCGCGCGCCGCGGCGAGCACGGAACGCAGCTCCGGCCTGTAGCCGACGACATAGGTGGTCAATTTCGCGACGTCGGCCGGGTTTGCGGCGGCGCCCTCGAGCGCGGCCCGCAGGTTGGCGTATACCTGTCGCGCCTGGCCGCCGAAATCGCCCGGCGCCACCAGTTTGCCCGCGGCATCCATGGAAACCTGGCCGGACACAAAGACGATTCGCCGGCCGGATGCGACCACCACCTGGGTGTAGGCAGCCGGTTTAAAAAGACTGTCGGGTGTCAACCTCTGCAGTGCCACAGCCATTGCCTCCTTGATCGAGCCTTGCCTCTGTCAATCTTAGATTTTGCTTACCAATCACTCAGATCCGGCTCATCTCGATAGCCTTCAATCGAGGGACGTCATTGTCACCGCCCAGGGAGGACGCCATGATCAACCGACCGCAGCTGGCTCAACCGGAAAGCGCGAGCCCCACCGAGACGGCGCGCGAGCTGGCCGCCCGCGTTCCGGCCCCGATCGAACAGATCCTCTTCGAGGTCAAACGCCTGATCGTTGGTCAGGACCGTCTGCTGGAGCGGTTGCTGATCGCCCTGCTGGCCGAGGGCCACGTCCTGCTGGAAGGTGTGCCCGGCCTGGCGAAAACCGTCACGGTCAAAGCCTTCGCCCAGGTCATCGGCGGCGCCGCCGGCCGAATCCAGTTCACCCCGGACCTGGTGCCGGCCGACCTGATCGGCACCCGGATCTACAACCCGGGTCGCGGCGATTTCACCACCGAACTGGGCCCGGTCTTCTGCAACCTGCTCCTCGCCGACGAGATCAACCGGGCGCCGGCAAAGGTTCAGTCGGCCCTGCTCGAGGCGATGCAGGAACGCCAGGTCACGATCGGCAAGGAGACCCATCGTGTCCCCGACCCATTCGTCGTGCTGGCCACCGAGAACCCGATCGAGACCGATGGCACCTATCCATTGCCTG
>Ga0209267_1003018_pt1 | contig 10581 bp, 7 predicted proteins | sample GraSoiAngelo_137_FD_185894 | JGI IMG/M metagenome (GOLD analysis project Ga0209267, IMG submission 185894) | Grasslands soil microbial communities from the Angelo Coastal Reserve, California, USA - 14_0929_09_30cm (SPAdes) (version 2) | ecosystem: Environmental > Terrestrial > Soil > Grasslands ... | reverse complement strand
GGCGTGGCGCGTTTCGCGGCGGCGGGAAGCCCGCACCTCTTCGGCCAGGAGTTTGCCGTCCTGCTGGCGATCGCCGCCGTCGCCCTGCTGGCGCTTGGCCTCGGCATCGCCGGCCGGGAGGGCGCTCGCTGAGCTTCTTCGCGCTCGCAGGCGACCTTGTCGCGGCGGCGTCGGGAGCGGCTTCGGGGGCTGCCTCCGGAGCGAGGCCGTCCGGCTTCAACTTCGACCCGGCGAACGCCCTTGGGTGGGCCGTGCCGGTCCTGCTCATCGCACCGTTTGCCTCGTTCTTGCTTGCGCTGTCGAGCGTCCGCACGAGACGGTCCGCGTCGGCGACGGCGATGTTCGGCACGGTGGTGTCGCTTCTGCTCACCCTGCTCGTGGCGTGGGGCCTGGCCCGTAGGTCGACGCCGTACGTCGCCAGCTACCAGTACATCAACATGTCGGTCGCGTTCTCCGGACCGACCAACTTTCAGACGTTTGCGATCAACCTCGTGTTCCACGTCGACCACCTGACCGTCATCGCGCTGCTGGTGATCGAGGTCTGCGTGATCGCCGCGATCGGCTGGCACCAGCTGATGGGCCGCTCCGAGCCCGGCGCGGCTCGCTTTCATGCGTTGATCACCCTGCTTCTCTTCGCATGCACCGGCGTGCTCGTGAGCTGGGACCTGGCCGAGCTGTTCGGATTCTGGGCGCTGGCGGGTGCGTTGACGTATCTCCTGCTCACGCATCGCTGGGGGTTCGACGAGGCGGCATCACGGGCCCGCATCGCGCTCGCGCTGCCCTTTTTGACCGACCTTTCGCTGCTTTGCGGGATCGCGTGGCTCTACGCGCGCTACGGCACCCAGAACCTGGCAACGCTTTTGCCGATCCTGCACACGAACCCCGGATGGACGGTCCGCTCGATCGTGGTCGGATCAGTGCTCCTGTTCGTGGGTGTGGCGGGCCGGCTCGCCTTGTGGCCGTTGAGCGGCTGGCTCAGCATGACCTCGGCAACTGCCCCAACCGCGGCGTCCGCCATCGCGCAGTCAGCATGGCCCGTCGTCGGCATGGTCGTCCTCTACCGGTTGACGCCGATCTTCGCTGCCTCCAACAGGCAGACCCTGCAGGCGTTCCTGGTGGCGTGCGCCGTGTCGGCGGTGATCGCCGGCGCCACCAGCCTGGTCGGCAATGGACCGCGGCGCGTCATCACGCTTGCCGGCTCTGGCGCGGTCGCGGTCGCCGCGGCGGTCGTGATCAACGGCGCCTATCACCAGCCCGCGACGTTTGCCATCGCCGGGGTCGCTGCGGTCCTCGCGGTTGCGCCGGCGCGGGCCGCCGCGCTACTCGCTGCTTCGACCATCGCGAACGCGATGCGCACCGACGATATGGCTGAGATGGGGGAGGCGTGGCGCCGGATGCGCGCGAGCTCGGGTGCGCTGCTCGCGTCCGCCATTGTCATCGGACTCGCTGCGAGCGGAGCGCTTGCCTTCGGGGTCAGCTCGCGCTCGCGGCTGGGCATCGCCCTCGGCGAGGCGGTGCTGCTCCTCGCGGTGGGCGCGATTCGTGTCTTCGTCGGCGCGTCATTCGGCATCCTGCGCAGGCGTCGCGCCTTTGATCCCGATCGCGTTCGCGAGCCTGAGGGCGCGCGCGGGTTTCCGTACTGGCTGGCTGTCGCCGGCGCCGCTTTGCTCGTCGCATCGTTCCTGACCGGTTGGTTGAACTTCCTTGACGGCCAGAAGCACCCTGCCGCGGGGCCGCTGGCGATCGCGTTGTGGGCCGCCGTCGCGATCGTCGGCTTTGCCGCGTGCGCGCTGGTCTTCACGCGCGACAAGGACGGCGCGCTGGCTCTCTCGGCTTTCGGCGGAGGTTTTCTGGGGCGCTACGCGGCGGGCGGACTCGGCGTCGTGGACCGCTTCCTGGTCGAGCCCACCACGGACGCGGGGCACCGCGTCTCCGACTGGATCGCCGCGGGCGACGGAGCGCTCGGCCGTTTCGCCACTGCGTCGGGCCAGCTGGCGCTGGCGGCGGGACGCGGACCCGCTCTGCCGATCGTGGTCGGCCTGGCCATAGTCCTCGCCGTCGTGTTTGCGCTGGTGGCGCCAGGGATCGCGCGATGACGCTGTCCGCGATCACCCAGCAATCCGTCGGCGCCGGCATCTTCTCCTCGGCGTTCTTGCTCAGCATCCTGATCTGGCTGCCCGTGATCGTCGCCGTCGGGATCGCGATCATGCCCAACCCGCGCGGCCGCTACGACACGTTGATCAAGCAGATCGCGTTCTTCGCGAACCTCGTGACGATGTTCATCCTCTTCATCGCCTACAACCAGTTCGAGAACTTCCTGCCGACGATGCAGTACGAGGAGAAGATCGCGTGGCTGCCCGCGATCGGGGTCACGTATCACCTCGGCGTCGATGGTCCCGGCATCGCCATGCTGATGCTCTCGGGCCTGGTTGGCATCGCATCGGTGCTGGCCTCGATCGGCATACGCGAACGCGTGCGCACATACTTCGCCCTTCTCCTTCTCGCGCAGGCGTCTGTGAATGGCGCGATCGTCGCCCGCGACATGTTCGTGCTCATCCTCTTCTGGGGTGCGTCGATCGTTCCGATCGCGCTGCTCATCCTCGGCTGGGGCGGCCCGCGGAGGGTGGGGGCGGCTTGGCGGCTCGTCGGTTACTGGGGGCTCGGCACGGCGGCGCTCGCGGTCGGCGTGCTCGCTCTGTACGCGGTGACAGGCGGCCGCACCTTCGATATGGACACGCTCCTCGGGACCGCCCAGCCGCCGCGCATCCAGATTGGCGTCAGCATCGCGATGATCGTCGCCGGCGCGACGCGGCTGCCATTGTTCCCGCTCCATGGATGGCTGCGCGACGCGCTTGCCGAGGCGCCGGTCGGCGTCGCGGTTGTCGTGTCGGGCGCGGCGTCGAGGCTCGGCGCCTTTCTCCTCTTGCGTGTGGTGATCGGTGCCGAACCCGCGGCCGCCCACCTGCTTTCGCCGGTGCTCGCCGCCCTGGCGGCGTTGACGGTGGGTTACGCCGCCCTCGCCGCGATTCGATCCGTCGACATCCGCCACGCGGGCGCCTACCTCGCGATGGTGCCGGGCGGCATCACTTTGCTGGGCCTCGCCGCGATCTCGCCGTTGGGCATCGCGGGGAGCGTGCTGAGCCTCTTTACAGGCGGACTTGCGGCAGCGCTCATCGCAGGTGTATGCGCCACCGTGTCTGAGCGCGCTCAGACGCGCAGCCTGCTCCTGCTGAGCGGGCTCGCGCCCCGCATGCCCAACATCGCATGGATCTTCTTGCTCGCCGCATTCGCGCTGCTCGGCGTGCCCGTCTTCGCGTCGTTCGCGAGCGAGGTGATGACCTTCTTCGGCGCGTTCAAGACCCAGCCCATCGGAGCGTTCGCCGTGGCCATAGGCCTTGCCATCACCGCCGTGGCCCTGGCCGCACTGCTTGGACGCGTCCTGTTCGGCTCGCCCAACTCAGACGCGCCTGGCGTGTCCGACGCGGCTCTTGGCGAGACCTGGTACCTCGGCATCCTCGCTGGAGCGCTGCTCTGGATCGGGCTGTTCCCCGGCGGACCCAAGATTCCCGGGACCGACACGCCGCTTTTCGACCCCGGCTTCGTGAGTCAAATCGCAGCGGGTGTCTCCGACATCACGTCCAACTACACGCTGCCGGCGTCGGCCGCACCCGCCGCTCAATGAGGTACGCGGTTCTGGTTCCGGAGGCGCTCGTGGTCGCCCTCGCGGTCGCCGTCTTGCTCGCCGGGCGCTTCGGCTGGATACCCCGGACGTCTCGCGCGTACCTGCCTCAGGTGACCGCGCTTGTCGTCCTGGTCGCGTTCGGGATCGAGCTCTGGGCGGGCGCGTCGGTGACGACCTATTTCGGCGGCGCGCTCATCCAGGATCGGTTTGCGTTGTTCGCCAAGGCGGCCGCGTTGCTGACGGCGGCCATCGCCCTCGCGGCAACCGACTGGGCGGCCGAGGACTCCCTGCACATCGGAATCGCGATGCCGCTGCTGTCGGCCTTCGGTGTGATGGTCGCCGCTTCCGCCGGCGACATGCTCGGACTGTGGGCAGGACTCGAGCTCGCCGCAGCGGCCGCGGTGGTGATGGTTTCCCTGCGCCGTCCCGACCTCGCGCTGCGCCTGCTGCTCGTGGGCGGCGTCGCGACCGGCCTGATCTTGTTCGGCCTTGCATTCCTCTACGCGACGACGGGCAACTCCGACCTGAGTGCGATTCGCGACGTGCTCGCGAACAGGGCTCCGACCCTGGCGCTGGCGCTGCCCATGCTTCTGCTTGCGGCGGGCCTTGCGGTCCGTGCCGGCATCGCTCCTTTCCACGTCGCGGGGCTGCCCGCCGGTGTCGGCGCGTCGCCGCTGGGCGCCGGGCTCGTCGTCGGACTCACGGCGGTTGCCGCCGGTACGGTCGCGATCAAGCTGGTGACGGCGCTCATTCCGATCCCCGCCGTTTACATGCTGTACGCCGACGTCCTCGCAGCGGTGGCGATGGTCGGCGGCGGAGCGGCCGCCCTGGCCGTGCGTTCACCTCGGCCTCGCCTCGCCTACCTGGCGGTCGGCCAGCTCGGGTGGGTGACGGCGGGACTGGCGACGCATTACCGATCCGGGATCGCGGCCTCGCTGTTCCTCCTGGGCGCGTTTGCGATCGCGGCCACGTGCGGTCCGGCCCTTCTCGGGCGGGCCGAAGGTGGGGAGCCGGCGATCGCGGGACTTGGAGCGGTTCGCCCGGTGCGGGCGGCCGGTATCGGGCTGGCCATGCTGTCGCTGGCCGGGGCGCCGCCGCTGGCGGGTTTCTTCGGCGAGCTGACGGTCGCCGCGGCCCTCGCGCAGAGCGGGAACTTCGTCCTCCTTGGGCTCGGGCTCCTAGGCTTGGTGATGAGCATCGCCGCGGTCATCGGCACCTTGCGCGTCCTCTATATACAGAGCCCTCTAGAGGAGGCCCGACGAGGCGCGGCCGCCCCGCTGCCCGCCGTCACAGGGCTCTCGACCGCCGGGGCGGTCGCCTTCTGCGTCGTGATCGCCGCCTACGGGGTGTTCGGCAACCCGATCTTGGGACTGGCCGATCAGGGGGCCGAAGCGCTGGGACTTAGGTAAACTCAGCGCCAGCGAACTGAGCACGCGTCGCAGAAAACGTCCTGGAGGTCCCCGCCCTGACCGCGCAGAAGAAGCGGGCTCGGGCCCGAGCGCGCACCCGACGAGTCCCCAAGCAGCAGCCCACGAACCGCCCGCTGATGCGGTTCACTTTGCTCGCGCTGATCGTCATATCGTGCGCGGCGCTGCTCGGCACGGGCACCACGATCGGCGTCGTCGACTACTTCGCCGGCGACCTGCCCTCGATCGATGCGATCCAGACCGCCAACCTCAGCCAGACGACGCGCATCCTCGACCGCAACGGCAAGCTGATCGAGGCGCTCTATCACGAAAACCGCACCGTCGTCCCGCTTGGCAAGATCAGCCCCAAGCTGCAAGCCGCGACGATCGCCACCGAGGACCGCACGTTCTACGACAACTCGGGCGTCGACTACCGGCGCCTGTTGATCGCGGTCTTCTATGACCTGACGCACCGCACCGCGACGCTCGGCGGTTCGACGATCACGCAGCAGGTCGTCAAGAACGACGTCCTGGACACCGAGGAGGCGCAGAGTCGGACCGTCAGCCGCAAGTTTCGCGAGCTGCTCCTCGCCGAGGAGATGGAGCGTCGCTACACGAAGCCGCAGATCCTCGAGCTCTACCTCAACACGATCAACTACGGCAACGGCGCGTACGGCGCGGAGGCGGCGGCGCAGACCTACTTCCAGGTCCACGCCAGCGATCTGACCTGGGGTCAGGCAAGCTTCCTGGCCGGGCTGCCGCAAGCGCCGAGCGATTACAACCCGTTCGGCACGCCCGACCAGGTGGACGCGGCAAAGGGGCGATGGCGCCAGGTCCTGGACAGCCTGGTCGCGGTCGGCCAGCTCGCGGGGCCGACGGCCGACAGCATCTTTGCGGAGAACGTGATCCAGAAGATGATCGCCGCGCGCAAGGCGCTGCCCGCGGCGCACCCTGCGCTCACCGCGCACTTCGTCGATTACATCGTCAAGTACATCAAGCAGCGCTACGGCGAGCTGGCGCTATACGAAGGCGGTCTGACGATCACGACGACGCTCGACCTCAGCACGCAGGCGATGGCCGACAAGTGGGTCAAGTCCGGCGTCCACGCTTACGCGAAGCGGGGCGTGAACACCGGGGCGATGCTGGTGATGAACCCGAACGACGGCGAGATCCTCGCCATGGTCGGCAGCGCGGACTACAACAACGCGGCGATTCGCGGGCAGATCAACTTGACCGGCACCGATCCGCTTGGGTGGCGCGGCGTCGGGTCGTCATTCAAGGTCTACACGTACGCGGCCGCGCTGCAGGCGGGATTGCTCACGCCGTCGTCTCTGCTCAACGACCAGACGGGTACCATCGGCGGGCACACCTTCAGCGACTGGGACGGCAAGCACCAGGGCTACATCACGCTGCGCACGGCGCTGGCGCAATCGCGCAACTTGCCCGCGCTGTGGACGTACTCGCAGGAAGGCGGTGACCGCGTCGTGTCTCTGCTGCACAACCTGGGCGTGACGGCCAAGATCGAGAACCCGGCGGGCGTGTCGACCACGCTCGGCCATGACGCGATCTCGATGGCTGAGCACCTCGCCGCGTATTCCGCGTTCGACAACGGCGGGTTCCGGGTCAGCCCGCACGGCATCCTGCGGGTGACCGACGCGAGCGGGAACGTGGTCGAGGCTTTCGACCCGAACTTCGGCCACGTCCAGGTCATCACACCCGAGCTCGGTTACGTGATGACCGACCTGCTGCGGGGGCCCGTGAAGCTGTACCTCGGTTCGCTGGGTGCCCGTCCCGTGGCCGGCAAGTCGGGAACGACCGAGGCCTACACCGGGTCCATATTCATCGGCTACACGCCGAACCTCGCGGTGGCCGCGTCGTTGATGCACATCAACGATGGACCGAAGTGCAACTCGGGCTTCGCGTACCTGGCGACCAACTTTCGTCCGTCCGGATGGCAGTGCCCGACGTCGGTCCTGTTCGGCGAGAACGTCGGCATCTCGGTGTGGAAGCCGTTCGTGGCGGAGTACTACACGAAGCATCCGTGGCCCGCGATGTGGAAGCCACCGGCCGGTGTCGTCACCCGTCAGGTGTGCGCGTATGACGGCGGGTACATATCGAACGGCGGCTACAACGAGATCTTCCTCAAGGGTTTTGGCGAGCCGCGCATGCCCTGCGGCGCGAATCCGTATCCCGGCGAGGCGCCCTACACGCCGCCGTTAACGTCGCCGTTGCCCTTGCCCGCGCCCACGCCGAAAGTGACGCCACCGGCACACTAGTCGCCGTGCGTCTGAACCGGACCGGCGTGGTCGCGGGTGCGATCTATCTCGCCGTCGGATTGGTGTGGCTGCTGGTCGCGCGCCCGGCGGGTGCTGTTTGGCTGGTGGCCTTGTGGCTCGTGGTGGTCGCCGTGGTTGGCGCCTTCGTCCCGGGCGAGGCGAACCAGGTCACGCTCGCGCGTGCCTATCTCGCGGCGCCCGCGCTCGTATATGCGGTTGCGGGCCAGTTCGGGTTTCTCGCGCTGGCGGTCGCCCTGGCCGGCCTGACGGACCTGGTCGACGGCACGGTCGCCAGGCGCTTCGGGCATCCGTCGAACTTCGGCGGCGCGCTCGATCCGGTCGTGGATGGCGCCTTCATGGGCGGGCTGGTACTCGGGCTGGCGTTGGGCGGAACCTTTCCGCTGTGGCTTGCGCTGGTCGTGGTCGCTCGATACCTGCTTCCGGCGTTGGCAGGAGGAGCGCTGATCGCAGCCGGCCGCCGGCCCGAGCTGCGCCACACCCTGACCGGGCAGGTGTCGACGACGCTGATCCTCGTCCTGGTGGGCGGTGTGTGCCTGTTTCGGGGACTTGATCAGGATTCGAGCGGACTGCTGCGCGCGGCGGAGGTGGTGATACCCCTGGCCACGGTGGCCACCTATGTGCACCTGGCGTTTGCTTTGCGGCGGCCGGCCAGGGCGGCGGAGGCCGGGTAAACTTCGTCGTGGTCGCGCTAAGTGGGGTGCTGGCGGTACCCTGAACCGGCAATCCGCCTTAGCCGGGCCGAATTCCATCGCTGAGGTCTGGGTTCTCAGAACCGGCCGCGGCAAACGGCGTTGAAGGTCGGGACCTGCGCAGCTCGGGTCTCTGAACCCCGTCAGGTCCGGAAGGAAGCAGCGGTAAGGAGAAACCTGGGGGTGCCGCAGCCATCTGGGCCTGAGCCGCGAACCGAGGCGCGTGCTGGGGGTCTTCGATCGAGGCGGGGGTGCGCGACCACATGAATAAAGTCCGAACCTCTAACCTCTCTCCCCCTGGGGGGAGAGAGCCTGAGAGAGGCGCGTGACGAAGTTCGGTCCGTGAATATGCCTGAGTATCAAAGCCTCTACCGCAAGTACCGCTCGCAGACATTTGCCGACCTTGTGGGCCAGGACGCTGCCTCGCGGGCGCTGCAGGGCGCGATCATCTCGGGCCGCGTCGCCCACGCCTATTTGTTCAGCGGTTCGCGCGGAACGGGTAAGACTTCGGCCGCGCGGTTGCTCGCCAAGGCTCTGAACTGCACGGGCCGCGCTCGCGATTCGGCGGAGCCGTGCAACAAGTGCCAGTCGTGCATCGAGGTGACCGCTGGGTCCGCGCTCGACCTGATCGAGATCGACGCCGCCTCGAACCGAGGCATCGACGAGATTCGCGATCTGCGAGAGAAAGTGAATCTTTCGCCTGCGCTCGGACCTTACAAGGTCTACATCATCGACGAGGCGCACATGCTCACCGAGCCCGCGTTCAACGCGCTGCTGAAGACCCTCGAGGAGCCGCCCGCGCATGTCGTGTTCGTGCTTTGCACCACCGACGCGCAGAAGATCCCGTTGACCGTGATCGGGCGATGCCAGCAGTTCGTGTTTCGGCGGCACAGTGAAGAGCAGATCATTTCGCGGTTGACCCACATCGCGAAGACGGAGAAGGTGCAGGTCGACCCCGAGGCGATGCAGCTCATCGCGCGCACAGCGCAGGGGTCGATGCGCGACGCGGTCGGTTTGCTCGATCAGCTGGTCCCACTTGCGTCCGCTTGGGGGGGGGAGCATGCCCCCCTTGCGGAGGGCCTGGCGAAGCCAGATCCCGCCGCGCCCCCCCTAGGTCCGATCTCGCTCGAGTCGGCGCGTTCACTGCTTGGCATCGCGGACCCCCGGCTGCTCGATGCGCTGCTCGACGATGTGCTCGCCGGCCGCGCGGCCGAGGCGTTGACGGAGCTGAACCGGATCTACGCCGCGGGGGCCGAGCTGCGCCAGGTCGTGCGGGGATTGATGGAAGGTTGCCGCGACCGGTTGGTGGCGGCGCTGACGAAGCATGACCAGGTGACGGCGCGCCGCCTGTCGAGCGTGCTCGATGCGCTGCTGCACCTCGACGGGGAGGTGCGGCGCCACGCCGAGCCGCGGTTCCTGGTCGAAGCGACACTTGCGCGATTGGCAGTCGAGGGCTCCGACGCGGTGGTTATGGCTGAATCAGCACCCCCACCCGAGGCGCCTCGCGTCTCGACCTCCCCACGCGGAGGAGAGGTGAATGTTGCCTTCCCGGAGAGTGTGGAGGTGAAGAGTGCCGCCTCGATCGCACCCGTTATGGGGTGGAGCGAGGTGCTCGAGAAATTGAATCGCACGGTTCGCGCCGCGTATCTCGACGCGCAACCTGAGGTCGACGGCTCGCTGCTCGTGTTGTGGTTTCGTTACGGCTTCCATCACAAGAAAGCACAGGAACAATCCGCGCAGTTGATGCCGCATGTGCGCGCTTGGCTCGGCGACGACGTGAAGATCGATTTCCGCTTGCGTGAGAACGATGCCCAGAAATCTGCGCCGCGCGCGGCCAGTCCGGAGGATGATCCGTTCGTGCGCGAGATCGTGAAGCGATTCGACGGCCGGGTGACGAGGGTGAGGGAGGTTTCCGAGTGAAGGATCCGCTCAAGATGCTGCGCCAGGTGCAGCAGATGCAGGACCGCATGCAGAGAATGCAGAAGGAGCTCGAGACGGAAACCGTCGAAGCCACGGCCGGCGGCGGCGCCGTGACGGTTGTCGCCACAGGAACGCAGAAATTGGTTTCGGTGCGCATCGATCGTGAAGCCGCGGGCGATCCGGAGATGCTGCAAGACCTGGTCGTCGCGGCGGTCAACGACGCGATGGAAAGGTCGAAAGAGATGGCGTCCGCGAAGATGCAATCCGTCGCCTCTGGCCTGGGACTTCCGCCCGGCCTCGTCTGAGACTGCATGCCTCAGCTACCTGAACCGCTGGAGCGGCTGATCCAGGAGCTCTCCCGGCTGCCGGGCATCGGTCCGAAAACCGCGCAGCGCCTGGCATTCCATCTGTTGCGTGTGGATCGCCAGCGGGCCGATTCGCTGGCCCAGGCGATCGAAGACGTCAAGGCGCGAATCGGTTATTGCGAGCGTTGCTACAACATCGCGGAGGGAAGCCTCTGCTGGATCTGCGCCTCGCCGCGGCGTGACGCGTCGGTGTTGTGCGTGGTCGAGTCGGCGTTCGACGTG
>Ga0209267_1003015_pt1 | contig 10593 bp, 9 predicted proteins | sample GraSoiAngelo_137_FD_185894 | JGI IMG/M metagenome (GOLD analysis project Ga0209267, IMG submission 185894) | Grasslands soil microbial communities from the Angelo Coastal Reserve, California, USA - 14_0929_09_30cm (SPAdes) (version 2) | ecosystem: Environmental > Terrestrial > Soil > Grasslands ... | reverse complement strand
TCTGACGCGTCACCCTGGTGTCAGAATCACCTTCCCGGTTCCGGCGCGCGAGGCGAGGTTCACGGCCTCGGCCACTTGCGCAAACGGGAAGCGCCTCGCGATGGGCAGCCGCAGCTCACCTCGAGCCATGGCGTGTGCCAACTCGCCCAGCCGCTTCGGATCGTCGTGCGTCTGGATGGAGCGCAACACCCCGTTGGGACCAATCGCCGCGTCCGGCTCGCCTGGCACGCTGCCGAATACGCCGTCGAGCCGCAGCCCAGCGGGGCGAGGACGAGACACACAGCCAGCGCGGCTTGGGTGTACGTAAGACCTCCGTCAGATCTGGCCACATAGCGAGCGCATCACGACGGTGCAACCGCGTGAGCTGTTGGCGTGCCCTCGGGAGAATGTTGCCGCTTACCGACGCGGCAGGCCGCGAACGAGGCCATCGCCCTCCTCGCGCACGCCGGCGCCCTGCGCGACGACGATCGCGCGCCGCAACCGGGCATGGGAGGCGCGCGAGCTGTTCGACCTTATCGATGCGATGGAGCGCGAGCTGGCGACGCCTGTCGACTGACATCGCGTTCGAAGCTCAGCGGCGGCCGGAAGCGTGGAAGCCGCCGCCGTGGAAGGCTCCGCCACCGTGGAAGCTACCACCGCCCCGGAAGGTGCTGCCGCCGAATCCGCTGCCGCCCCGGAAGCCGCCAGCGCTTCGGAAGGTGCTGCCGCCGAAGCCGCCGCTGCCTCGGAAGCCGCTACCGCTTCGGAAGGTGCCGCCGCCGAAGCCGCCAGCGCGAAGGCCGCCACCATGAAAGCCGCTGCCGGCGCGGAAGCCGCTGTTGGGATGCGTCCAGGGATGGAACGCGCTCGGGCGCCCGCCGCTTGAGCGGAAGCCGCCTCGGTAACTGCCGCCCGACCGCGGCGCGGCACCTCCGCGCGCGGACCCCACCCCCCAGCCGGCCCGCGTCGAGGCAAACCCGCGCACCGGGCTGGCCGCGTGCGCGATGGAGCCCGCTTGGCCTCGGGGCAACGCGAACCGCGAGATAGGCCGGGTGAAGTGCTGCCGGTCCACCACCACCCACCCCGGCCAGCGCCCGTGGAAGACGAACCCGCGCGGCGCGAGTGGCGACCAGCACGCGAACCCGGGGTGCGACCGCCAGCCGACCCAGGCGGGTGCCCAGGTGAAGCCAGGCACCCAGAACCAGCCCAACTCGGGCCCGAAGCCCCAGCGGCCGTAGTGGAAGGCCGCCCATCCCCACGGCACTGTGGACGCGAAGGTCCAGCCGTAGTCGGTGTCGATCCACCGCCCGTCGGTGTAGGGCTGCCAGTCTGCGCCCTCGTCGGGAATCCAGACGCGGCCATATTGGGGCGTGTCGACCCAGTGCCCGTAAGGCGAGAGACTCCGCTCGAAGGTCTGTTGGTCGGGCGGCTGCGCGGGGGGCTCTGTCTGGGGAGGCGGGACGTCCTCGGGAGCGGCCGCGTCGTCGCCGGGGGGCGGCGGAGGTGGCGGGATGTTGTCATCCTGCGCCCGGGCCGGCACTGCGCCCAGCGTGGCGATGCCGGCGGCCACCATCGCCGCAGCGAGAAAGGGCGCCCAGCCGGATGGAAAACGGCGCGACATGTATCACCTGTCTCTTTCGATGCGCCAGTGCGCGAGATCATTCAACCGCCCAAGGTCGGAGAGGAGGGTCGGACCTCACGAATGCTACGATTCACTGTCGCATTCGACGACGACGAAGACTGTCAGTCGTCGTTGTCTTCATCCTCGCCTACCGGGCTCCAGTACACGCCGATGCAACCGCGTCCTGCGAACGAGGCGCCTCCGAAGCTCACGCAGGGGTCCGGATCGGTCTTTCCCGCCCTTGGAGGAGTGAGGGGCACGAAGACATGGTTGTTCCGCTGGTCGGCGGCGAGGGAATGCGCGTTGAACGCAGTTGGTACCTTGGCGATGAAGGCGTTCTTGCCGGCATCGATGATGCCGAGGCTCGGTCCGCTGGGATCGTTGCGAGCGGCGAGGTAGTAGTGCTCGTCGCCCGGGTTGAACCAGACCTCATCCGAGCCCCCCACGTCGAGAATCGTCTTCAGGACAGCGCCGGTCTTCGCGTCGAGAATGATCGACCGCGACGGGTCCGCGCAACCGACCAGAATCCGCAGGCCGGGACCGAGCGTCAGACCAGCCGGCGAGCAATCGCTGACCGGGAAAAGGGCCGTCACCGTGGGCCCGCTACCGTTTGAACCAACCGGATCGATCTGCGCGACGGCTCCTTTGGTCGAATCGCCGTCGAGCTCCGGCACAGAGACGTAGAGCCGTCCAGTCCGTTCGACCCAGAGCGGCTGCTCCAGTCCGCCGGTCACAGTGTTCTTGAACGGGAAGCCCGGGTTGCCGGGAGCGAACGTGATCTTCGCCTTCACCTTTCTCGGCGGCGTCGTCGAGATGAGGCTCAAGAACGGGGGGTCGTCGGCGTTGTTGACCACTGCTATCAGGTGATCCCGGGAATCGAAGGCGATCTCATCCGAGCGTCTCTCTCCCCCGGTAGGGACGGTGGCGACGAGCACCGGAGGGTTGGAGCTGAGATCGAAGACCTTCACCGAGCTCTGGGCCGCCTCACCCGGGTTCAACACCTGCGGTCCGTCACCAGCCCAGAGCTCATCCACGCGGGCGCGTGAGCCTCGCTCGTCGCCATCCGAGTCGCGGTCTTTCTCCAGGGAGTCGGTCGTGTGGATGACGACGACGCCATTCGGCCCGGAGAAATCGTTGCCGCGCGGGTCCGCTCCCGCGAAGCCGGCCTGGAGCCGGCGAACGAACTGGTTCGTCCGTGTGTCGACGACGTCGACGCCGGCGTTGGATCGGTCGGCCAGATAGTACCTGCGGCGCGATGCATCGACCCAGCTGATGTCGAACGCCGTCAACGGCTTGTCCGGCACGGCGACGACCGCGCGAAGCTGAAAATCATTTGTGGAGGCCGAGCTCGCGGTCGACGAGGAAGACGAGGTCGCGGCGCTCGCGGTCGTCGCGGTCGAGCGGGCGCCATTGGAACCGCACCCGGCCGACGCGAGGAGGATCACGGCGACGGCACTCAAGACAGGGGCCGGATCGTAGAGCGCAACGAGCTTTGACGTGGTTCCCATTGGCTTTACCCCCGGCGCGCGCGGCATGGCGCGCCATCGCGTGGCAGGCGCCCATCTGCTCCGGTCGCGCGGGGGATACAAGACGACGGAGGTCGGTGTTCCGACGAACGGCGCAGACCTCCAGAGTGGCTCAGGGCTTGCCCGACCCGGCGGTGGAGCCGACGGCGGGATCGCCGGCCGGAGTCCCCGCCCAAGCGAGGCGGGGGGCGCGCCCGGTGGCAGCCGCCCCGCCCTTCTTCATCCCCTGCGAGAAGACCCGCTGCAGGAGGATGAAGACGAGGAGCAGCCCGCCCACGAAGATCTTGGTCCAGGAGACGTCAAGCGTCCCCTGGAAGGAGATGAGGGTCTGGATGACGCCCTGGATGAGCGCGCCGATGAGCGAGCCGGCCACGAACCCAAAGCCGCCCGAGAGCAGCGTCCCGCCGATCACCACCGCCGCGATGGCGTCCAGCTCCAGCCCCATCGCGGCAGTGGCGCTCCCCGAGAGCGTGTAGATGGTGAAGACGACCCCGGCCGCCGCCGAGAAGAACCCGCTCAGCGCGTAGATGGCCAGCTTGGTCCGGACGAGCGGGATCCCCATGAGGAGCACCGAGAGCTCGCTTCCCCCAACCGCGTACACGTTCCGCCCGAACTTGCTGAAGCCCAGCACCACCGCCGTCGTCACCACCGCCAGGATCAGCACGCACGCGCTGAACGAGAGCGAGGCCTTCTCGCCGAGCGGGATGCCCAGGGTCGAGAGCTTCACCATGAGAGGATCCTCCACCGGGATGGCGTTCAGGTTGATGACGAACCCCAGGCCACGCAGGAGGAACATCCCGGCGAGAGTCACGATGAACGCCGGCGCCTTGTAGAAGTGGATCACGGCCCCCTGGGCCAGCCCGAACAGGAGCCCGATCACCAGCACCAGAGCGATGGCCGGGAGCGGGAGGAAGTGGGCGAGCTGCGTCAACGACGCGATCAGGGTCGAGGAGAACGCGACCATCGCGCCGACCGACAGGTCGATGCCACCCGAGAGGATGACGAAGGTCATCCCCACCGCGCACAGGCCGAGGAAGGCGTTGTCGGTGAAGAGGTTGGTGAACACACGCAGCGAGAAGAACGCCCTGTACTGGAGGCCCCCCAGGCAAAAGATCGCCACGAAGACGAACAACGTAGCGAGGAGCGGCACGTACCTGCGGCTCACGCGGAGCTTCATCGGGTCGCCCTCCCCGGCACGAGCGCGCCGAGCTGCCTGCGGAACTCGCCCGACTGCAGGAGGATGACGATCACCACCACGGCCGCCTTGACCACCAGCGTGAACTGGACCGGCACCCCCTTGGTGAAGATGGTGGTGGTCAAGCTCTGGATGATGAGCGCACCGACGAGCGAACCGAGCAGATTGAACTTCCCCCCGTTCATGCTGGTCCCGCCGATCACCACCGCCAGGATGGCGTCCAGCTCGATGTACATCCCGACCAGCGCGGCGTCCGAGCCGTGGATGTTGGCCGTGAGGACGAGGCCAGCCACGCCCGCGCAGAGCCCCGAGAAGGTGTAGACGACGAACTTCACCAGCCCGACGCTCAGGCCGGAGTACCGGCTCGCCTTGGCGCTGCCTCCGGTCGCCTGGATGAAGAGGCCGAGGGGCGTGGTCCGGAGGGCCAGCGTCAGGAGCGCCAGCAGCGCGGCCGCGACGAAGATGCGGACCGGCAGGCCGAGCAGGTACCCGGTGCCGAGATATTCGAAGGACACCATCCGGAACCAGAGAACCCTGCCGCCGATGATCAGCTGCCCCAGCCCCCGTCCCATCACCATCAGGATGAGGGTGGCGATGATGGGCTGGATCCCGAAGCCAGTGATGAGGAGAGCGTTGAAGGCGCCGCAGAGCGTGGCGACAATGAGCGGGAGGACCAGGACGGGGAGGAGCGGGGCGTGGTAGCGGGCCACCAGGACACCGGCGATGGCCCCGGCGATGGCGACCACCGCACCCACGGAGATGTCGATCCCGCCGGTTGCGATCACCAGCGTCATGCCGGTGGCGATGATCATGACCGGCGCGGCATTCTTCACGATGTCCACGAGGCTGCCGAAGAGGTGGCCGTCCTTCACCTCCAGGTGGAAGAACCCCGGGGTGAAGAGAAAGTCGAAGAGCAGGATGCAGGCCAGCGTGACCAGGGGCCAGGTGAGGGGCAACGAGGTGATCCGCCTGAGGCGCGGGTTCATCGGGGCTCCGCCCCGACCTGGTCGGTCTGCGCGATGGTGCGCATGATGATCTGCTCGTCCATCTGGTCCGCGCTGAGCTTCCCGACCATGGCCTTGTCGCGGAGGACGGCGATCCGGTCGGCGCAGCGGAGGACCTCGTCCAGCTCCGAGGAGATGAAGAGGACTGCCATCCCCCTGTCGCTCAGGGAGAGGATGAGCTTCTGGATCTCCGCCTTGGCGCCCACGTCGATCCCCCGGGTGGGCTCGTCGAGGATGAGCAGGGTCGGCTGCGTCGCCAGCCAGCGGGCCACGATGGCCTTCTGCTGGTTTCCGCCGGAGAGGTTCTTGATGGCCTGGGCGGCGGTGGGCGTCCGGATGTCGAGAAGCTTGATGTACCGCTCGGCGATCTCCTCCTGGCGGGCGCGCGGGATGTTCCTGAACCAGCCTTGCTTGACCTGCAGCGCCAGGACGATGTTCTCGCGGAGGGAGAGATCCTCGATGATCCCCTCGCTTTTCCGGTCCTCCGGGCAGAGCCCGATCCCGGACTGGAGGGCCCGGAGCGGGCTGTTGAGCCTCACCTTTTCGCCCTGGACCTCGACCTCCCCATGATCCGGCTTCTCGATTCCGAAGATGAGGTTGGCCAGCTCGGTGCGCCCCGAGCCCAGGAGGCCGGCCAGGCCCAGGACCTCGCCGGCGTGGATCTCGAGGTCGAAGCGCTCCAGGACGCCCGCCTTGCCGAGCCCCTGGACGCGCAGCACCGGCTCCCCGGCCCGCTCGGAGGCGGCCTCACCCTTCGCCGTGGCGACGCTCTCCAGGTCGTGAAGGGCCTTCCCGAGCAGCTTCGAGATCAGCTCCACCTTGGGCAGCCGGGAGGTCTCGAACTCCCCCACCAGTTCGCCGTTCCGGAGCACGGTGATCCGGTCCGACACCGCGTAGACCTGGTCGACGAAGTGGGTCACGAAGAGGATGGCGTGCCCCTCGGCCTTCAGCTTCCGCATCACCTTGAACAGCTGCTCGACCTCGCCGGCGTCGAGGCTGGAGGTGGGCTCGTCGAGGATCAGGATCTTGGACTCGAACTCCAGCGCGCGGCCGATGGCCACCATCTGCTGCACCGCAATGGAGTAGTCGCCGAGCAGTTGGTTGACGTCGACGTGCAGGTTGAGCCGCTTCAGGATGGCCTCGGCGCGGCGCTTCATCTCGCGGCCGTCGATGAGGCCAGCGCGCGTCGGCTGGCGCCCCAATAGCAGGTTTTCCGCTACCGACAGGTTCGGGACCAGGTTCACCTCCTGGTAGACCGTGCTGATGCCCTGCTCCTGGGCCTTGTGCGGCGAGCCGGCGGCGAAGGGGCGGCCCTCGAACAGGATCTCGCCGCCGTCGCGGGGGTAGACGCCGGTCAACACCTTGATGAGCGTCGACTTCCCGGCGCCGTTCTCGCCCATGAGGGCATGGATCTCTCCCCGGCGCAGGAAGAAATCGACGCCGGCAAGGGCCCGCACGCCCGGGAAGCCCTTGCTGAGGCGCCTGATCACCAAGATCGGGGCTTCCGGCATGAGGGCTCCCGGCCCTGGCGCGGACTAGGTGTCCGCGCCAGGACCTCCGAACCGTCAGTACTTGCGGGTCGCGATGACGTCCTTCGCGACGTCAGCCGGAAACGTCTGGTCCTCGGACTTGATCCACTTGGGCAGCTTCTCCCCCGCCAGGTGGCGACGAAGGGCCTTGTAGGCCGGCGCGCCGAGGAGCGGCGTGCACTCGACGGTGCAGTTCAGCTTGCCTTCCATCATGGCCTGGAACGCCTCCTTGATGCCGTCGATAGAGACGATGACGATGTCCTTGCCCGGCTTCAGGCCCGCTTCCTCGATGGCCTGGATGGCGCCCAAGGCCATGCCGTCATTGTGCGCGAACACCGCGTTGATGTTCTTCCCCTCGGCCTTGAGGAACGCCTCCATCAGCTCCTTGCCGCCCGCGGGTGTCCAGTTGCCGTCCTGGGACTTGACGATCTTCATCCCTGGATGGGCCGAGATCCCCTTCTCGAAACCCTTCTTCCGGTCGATGGCGGGCGCGGCGCCGGTGCTGCCCTGCAGTTCGACGATGTTGGCCTTGCCGTTGGTGGCCTTGGCCAGCCACTTGGCCGCCTGCTCACCCTCGAAGACGAAGTCGGAGGCGAGCAGGGTCACGTAGAGGGAGGGGTCGCTGGTCTTGATGCCGCGGTCCACCAGGATGACCGGGATCTTGGCGGCCTTGGCCTCCTTGAGGACCGGATCCCAGCCCGTCTCCACCCGGGGGGGAAGGATGATGGCGTCGACGCCTTGGGCGATGAATGAGCGGAGGGCCTTGATCTGGTTGGCCTGGCTGTCCTCCGCGTTCACGTACTTCAGGTCGATGTTGTAGTTGGCGGCCTCGCTCTTGAACGAGTCGGACTCGGCGGTGCGCCACGGCTGGTTTTCGTCGATCTGGGGGAAACCCACCGTCAGCCTCTTGCTCGTGTCCACCTTGTCCGCGGCAGACGCCGAGAACGCCGTGACCGCCATCGCGGCGGCCAGCAACGTCTGGATCAGCTTCCTCATGGGATGACTCCTCCTTTGGTTTGAACATCGTCGCCCTGGACGGCTGAGGGGTGCAGCTTCACGTTGAGCGGTCCGTCGGTGAACCGGCTCATCGGCAACCCGGCGACCTGGTTGAGCAGCGCTGTCAACCCCCTCCTGCGCGGCGGAGTGTAGTCCGCTGCCGCCGCGCTTTGCTAGAGTGATCTCCTTCAGTTGCGATGCGGGATCTCCTGGCCAGTGCGAGGCTTCGGTCGAAGCGCGCGACGCATGGCGAGTGACTGAAGAGCAACTCGCTGCGCCTACGCCGGCATCTCAGCACGACAGCAGTCGTTGAGAGCTACTTCGGCCGCGCATTTTCGTGCGCGCGGTCCGCATGCGGGGGTGCCGCGGACGTAACCACGAGACGTCGATTCTTCGGTTCGACCTTGAAGAAGAACCGCCAGCCGCTCACGTCCAACTGCATTGGGCTCTGCGAGACGGACTCCAGCAAGATCCCACCGACCGCGCTCTCAATGGTGCGTCCGATCTCCTCGAGATTCTGCCGCACGCGAGTGCGTACCTCCGCAGGCAGATCGGCCAGCGAATGACTGAATGCGACGGAATACGCCATGAGAAAGGTGACCCGGTGAGGGTTAGGTGGAACTCGGCCCGCCGCGATGCACAGTAATCCTGCGCGCCGCTGGATCGACTCGATAGAGGAATTTCCAACCTCGTACGTCGAGGCGCAGTTCGCTGTCGACAAGCGAGGACCAGACAGAGTGATGGTGTGCAGGGATCGAGGCAAGGGTCGAGGCAAGTTCGCCCATGCGAAGCAGTAACTCGGCCCGGATGTCATCGGGCGCGCCAAACTCAGCAGTCAAGGCCACCTTGAACACGAGAGGAGCGTACTGCAGCTTTCCATGAGTCGCATCGGTGGCAAGGTAGGATCAGGGGCATCATCCTGCGCGCAGATGCCACTTCCACACCCACATGTTCGCGCAGGCGATGAGATCTCGGGGGAGCGGCGCGACGAAGAGTGGTCGCCGCAGGCGAGGAATTATCGGTTGAACCTGTCCCGAGGCACACTGCTCGCCATGCTCGACCCGAGAAATGCGAAGTCCACCCTGTTACCTGTCGCTCTCGTTCGCTATCGGTTCGGTTCCACTGCAAACATCCCTCTGCACTTTCGTGAGAACAATGGGCGAAGCCTGTTCTTCTACCCGTCCGAGCTTCCGCATCGCGACGGGCAGTGGATCTTTGTGGAGTTCGTTGTGGCTGGCTCGGACGTCCCCTGCCTGGCGCGTGGGCGGGTCCGGACGCAGCACAACGCGCGATTTACCGGAAGCTGGCTCGAATTTCCGACGCCGGACCTCCCCTTGATCATGAGTGACCTGGCGCAGACCCGTCGTGCCCACGAGCGGCTTCCCATCGACGTCACGGCGTCCGTGCGCTGCGCGGACGGGGCCAAGCTGGTGTGCCGGATCGCGGACGTGAGTGCCGATGGCCTGCGCCTGTCCGGACTTCCATTCCTCTTGAAGGCAGACGAGGACCTTTCGATTGAGATGGTGGGGATGCCGCGCGCCCAGTCAGATCTCGGGAAGGGCCGTGTGGTCTGGGTCCGGGCACAGGAAGCGGGCATCCACTTCCGGGGGAGAGGCCCGCTTAATCCGTCCTTGGTGAAGCTCGTCGAGCAGGCCGTGGCTGTTCGCAGCAGCGCCATCGAGTTCGTCCATCCGGACTCGTGCAGTTGCAGAAATGGCGAGCGGCCGTTGGAGCCTCAACTTCCGGGTACGGGGCGATGAACGGCGCTGGTGAGAGGACTACCCCAGCGGCCATGCTATGGGCGGAGGCGGAAGCGCGGGTCGCGCCAGGACGTAGCCCTGCCCCAGGTGACACCCTGCGTCCATGACCGCGGCCAACTCCTCCGCAGTCTCGATGCATTCGGCGACGACCATGGCCCCGAGCTCGTTGCAAAGACCAACCAACGCCCGAACGAGCGTGAAGCGCCGCGACCCCGGCCTCAGACCGGTGATCAGCTCCCGATCCAGCTTGACCACGCGCGGTTTGAGATCCGCGAGGTAACGGAGGTTCGAGTAGCCGGAGCCGAGATCGTCGACGACAACGTGGACACCCCGCGCCTGTATCTCCTGTAGCATCTGTGCGCAAAGATCGAGGCGCTGCAGCGGCACTGCCTCGGTGAGTTCCAGGAACACGGGTTGGCGATGATTGAAGATCGGATCGTCGGGCTGGACGAGGAAGTGCTCGAGCAATTCGTCGGGCTGGACGTTGATGAACAAGGAGTGGTCGGGGCACCCGATGATCGATGCCTCGCGCAACGTCCGCCCAAGCAATCCGAGGCGACCGTGGCGCGCGCTGTCGGCGATCAACGCTGGCGGCGAGGAGTGCAGGTGTGGCCGGACGAGCGCTTCGTAGGCGAACACGCGCCGCCGCGCCAGGTCGACGATCGGCTGGAAGACCATCCCGAAGCGCTTGTCGCGAAGGGTTTCCTCGAGCGCGGCAGGCGAAGATGAATTCGCGTCGGCAAGCGTCACGAGAACGAGCCTAGCAGAAGGCCTGGAAGTCGCCTGGTATTTGCTTCTCGTGGTGCTAGCGCACTCGCTCGTACCAGCGTGCCCTACGAGGCATCAGGCTTCGCCGCGCCGCAAATCCGCTAGCTGCGGGAACCGTTCGGCGATCAGACGGACGAGCTCGAAGGCTTCCGCCTCGTCAAGCCCCGCGCCGAAGTGGAGCGTCTTGCTGCCATAATCGAACGCGATCGGTCCCT
>Ga0209267_1003011_pt1 | contig 10595 bp, 9 predicted proteins | sample GraSoiAngelo_137_FD_185894 | JGI IMG/M metagenome (GOLD analysis project Ga0209267, IMG submission 185894) | Grasslands soil microbial communities from the Angelo Coastal Reserve, California, USA - 14_0929_09_30cm (SPAdes) (version 2) | ecosystem: Environmental > Terrestrial > Soil > Grasslands ... | reverse complement strand
TCCCGGCATAGTTGGGCAGTTTTTCGGATACTTGTGGAGCCCGAACACGGCCGGGGCATCGCTGGGCATCGCCGGCGTGATGGGAGGGTTGTTCGCCTTCGTCATTTTGCATCGTCGAGAGCTTTCAAGGTCGGCGCAACTATTTGCCATGTGTGGTATTGCAGGTGCGGTCGCTTTGTGTTTCTGGCGCGATATTCATGGTCCGCCAACCGTTCTCGGAATTCTGCTGGCGGGCGTAATGACAATTTTGGAGGCTAATCGCGAGCGTGCGTCGTTACGCAGCCAACTCACAAAAGAAACCTAACCAGGCGAAGCAGTGAACCGCGAGATAGCCTGCGACCCACCTTGTGAGTGTTTGCCATTCATGCTTTGACTGCGTTGGCCGCTTTACAGCACTCGCGGTCGCTGATCTTGTGTCTCGTTAGATGCGTACGCGCGGCAATCGAAGCGGTCGAAAAAGTTTGTTCCGAGCCCGGCTTCTTTGAATTTGCGCTCTTTGTCGCGGCAAGTTCGTCATTCATCCGAACACTTCAACACACGGGCCGCCCAGCGCGTAAAAGCTTCGCTCACTAAGTAAGCCGCGTAGGCGCAGCAGCGTTAAACGCTGCAAGCTTTTACGCGGAGTTGTCGCGTCGCTGCTCGCGATTATGCTGACGGGTGCGCAATTTTCTTCCCGCCGTCTTTTTCGGTCCAATCTTGCTCGCGGGTCTGAGCGACCGCGCATTTGGCGATGAGGGAATGTGGCTCTACACCGCGCCGCCCATTAAGCAGTTGAAGGACAAATACAGCTTCGAGCCGAGCAAGCAATGGCTTGAGCATCTCCAGAAATCGAGCGTCCGGTTTAATTCCGGCGGCAGTGGATCGTTTGTCTCCGCGACCGGCCTGTGCATCACAAATCATCATGTCGGAGCAGACGCGCTGCAGAAGGCGTCAAGCGAACAGCACAATTATTTGAAGGACGGCTTCTACGCAAAATCGCAGGCTGAAGAAATTAAATGCGCCGATCTCGAATTGAACGTGCTTATCTCGATCGAAGATGTGACCGCCCGCGTGAATGGCGCGGTGAAACCGGCAATGTCTCCCGATGCGGCGAGTAAAGCGCGCGATGGGGCGATTGCCGCGATCGAAAAAGAAAGCAAAGACAAAACAGGACTGCGCTCCGATGTAGTCACGCTTTATCAGGGCGGGGTTTACCATTTGTATCGTTACAAACGCTACGACGATGTGCGGATTGTTTTTGCGCCGGAACAGCAGATGGCGTTTTACGGCGGCGATCCGGATAACTTCGAGTACCCGCGATTCGATTTGGATATTTGCATCTTTCGCGTTTACGAAAATGGGCAACCGGCCAAGATCGACAATTACCTGAGGTGGAATTCGCAAGGACCAAGCGATGGCGAATTAACATTCGTTAGCGGAAGCCCAGGACGGACGGATCGACAACTAACCGCTGATGAACTGGCTGATCGTCGCGACCACGAAGTGCCGAAGTGGTTGCAGATGTTTAACCGGCGGGAGATTCTCGTGAACTCCTGGAGCCAGCGGTCGTTTGAAAACGCGCGGCGCGGACGCGACGATCTTTTCGGCGATCAAAATAACCGGAAGCGTTACGACGGTTACGTCGCGGCGCTGTTCGATCCGGAGATTTGGAAGTTAATCGAGGGGCACGACAAAAAATTGCGCGACGCGATTACGCCCAAGTTTATCGCAGGACGGCCGGTGACCGCCGCCTACGATGCGATCAAGAAAGCGCAAGCGGAGGAAGAGAAGGTTGCCGCGCACTACGATTATCTCGAGCAGGAACGTCCGATTACCGTCGGCTACCGCGGTCCACGCGCTTTTTTTGGAACGTTGTTCAAGTACGCGCGCTTGCTGACGCGTGCGATCGACGAACGAGCGAAACCGAATGGCGAACGCATGGCAACGTTTCGCGACAGCGCGAAGGATTCGCTCGAGCTGACACTGTTTTCGACCGAACCCGTGTACGATGATTACGAAATTCTGCGGCTGACCGATTCGCTGACTGATTTCGCCGAAAAATTCGGCGCGAACGATCCGATGGTGAAGCAGGTGCTGAACGGGAAATCGCCGCGGGCCCGTGCGGTTGAGCTGGTCACCGGAACGAACTTGAAAGATGTCGATCTAAGGAAAAAACTCTACGCTGGTAACGCAGCCGGATTGCAAGCCGCGCACGATCCGATGCTCGATGTCGCCCGTTTGATCGACAAACCGGCACGAGAGGCGAGAAAGATTCACGAGACCCAGGAAGAAATTAAGAAACAAGCTTACGCCGAAATCGCGCAGGCGCGGTTTGCGGTTGAAGGTACCGGAAGTTATCCGGACGCGACGTTTACGTTGCGATTATCGTACGGAACAGTGCGCGGTTACGAAGAAGATGGGAAACAAATTGCGCCGTTCACGAATTTCGCGGGCCTGTATCAGCGCGCGGCCGAGCACGACAACAAAGCGCCGTTCGATTTGCCGCACCGTTGGATCGACAAGAAGTCGTCGCTCAATCCGGAAACGAGATTCAATTTCGTCTCCGATGCCGACATCATTGGCGGCAACAGCGGCAGCCCGGTGGTGAACAAGACCGGCGAATTCGTCGGGATCATTTTCGACGGCAACATTCAATCGCTCGTGCTCGATTGCATTTACACCGACAAACAAGCGCGCGCCGTCTCAGTCGATTCCGCCGCCATTATCGAGGCGCTACGAAATGTGTATGACGCGCAGCCGTTGGTGGATGAATTGCTGAGTGCAAAGTAGGTTTGACTTATCTGATTAGAATTTGACCGCTGTTCGGCAGAACTATCGGTTCGATGCTGATCTCGATCGAAGCCGTGTCGATTACCCATCTGTCTGCGCGCTTGTAAACGCTGAAATCATTGTAGGTGGCTGTATCGACCGCGGTTTTCCCTCCCGTTTGGATGTGAACTTTATCGAGACGAATCGCCTCAATCTTTTTCAACCTGTGATCGATGCCAGGTTCTTTCGATACGACAGCTTTGATTTGCTCAACATCGGCCTTCGATATGCGATTTGCGAACGGCCCGCCGACCTGAAGAGGACCGGCGTAAGCGACTAGCGGCACCGCAACGACCGCAACCGAAATGCTCACTAAACTTAGCATCTAGAGTTGTCTCAATAGCGTTTTCCAGCGGGCCCAGGCTTCGTCGCGCGCTTTTCTGTCGCCTTCGCGAACATTCGGATTGTTCGGCTCGCCTGAGCGCATGAAACCGTGGCCGGCGCCCTTGTAAATCACCGGCTCATATTTTTTGCCGGCCGCTTTCATGAGTTCTTCGGCTTTCGGAATTGTGGCGTTCACTCGCTCGTCGTTCTCGCCGTAGAATCCGTAAACCGGACAGGGAATTTTTGCGATCTTTGCCGGATCATCGAGCGCGTTTCCGTAAAATGAATAGACCGCTTTGAGTTTCGGGTTTGCGGTGGCGTAATCGAACGCCCATCCCCCGCCCCGGCAAAATCCGCAAACCGCGAGCGTGCCATTGCCCGCCGGGATTTTCGTGAGTGCGTAATCTGAAGTCGCGTCGAGAACGGTTTTGATTTGTTCGCTGGTCAACGCCGAGGTCGCTTTGCTCGCGCCGTCGGCGTCTTCGAATTTTTGGCCGTTGAGGAAGTCGGGCGCGATCGCAATAACTCCGTTCTCGGCCAATTCATCGCACAGACTGCGCAGCCAGTCGGTTAGGCCAAAGATCTCCTGGATGACCAGCACGACGGGCGCCTTATCTTTGCGCTCCGGATAAACGACGAATGCTTTGATCGTGCGATCGCCCGACTTGATATCGACCCATTCGCCGTGTCGCGGCGAATTGTTTAACCGGTCTTTGCCAAAGTCTTTGTATTCCTGAGCTGGCAGCGATTGCGCGACTAGAATAAAAGCGGCCGCGAGGATGGCCCGTTTCATTGAAGCGACGACATCGATCCGGTATTGACTACGGAGTGGAAGACACAGCCGCGGCCTTCCCTTTGCTAATCAGCGCATCAATGCTCCAACGGCCAGCGCCATAAAAGACGACGAACAAAAAGAACCAGCAATAGAAGATAGCCAGTTCGCCTTTGTTCGATACTTGTGGTCCGGCGCTCGAGATCGGGAAAAACTTGGCCATCGGTGTGGGCGCGTTGGCCACGTGGATCATGAAATAAGCCACGGCCATCTCGCCGCTCGAAATGAATGCGGCGATACGCGTGAACAGCCCAAACGCGATCATAAAGCCGCCGACAAGTTGAACCCAACCGCCGACCTGCATCATCATGTTGTCTGAACCGGGCATCCCGCCAAACATGCCCAGCACTAATTGCCCTCCATGGGATGCAAACATCAAACCGACAATCAGCCGCGTAAGGCAGTAAAACGGATCCGCAAATCGATTGAGAGAGTTCATGGTCGTTTAGGCTGAAGGATGTCGATCTTGTGTGTCAAGATAACTGTAGCCGCTTCGCTCCGCGAAGCGCGGCACCGCCCAGAGAACGGCGGCTACAACTACGCCGCTTTCTTGTGGCGTTGCGGATGTTTGCCCGCGTGAGCTGTTTTCTTTTTCGCCTTACCGGTTTGCTCCAGGCTCTGTTGCAAAACTTTCACAAGGTCGATCACTTTGGTCGGTTTCGGCGCCTTCTTCGGCTTCTCTTCAATTTCTTTTCCGCCGGCCTCGACCTTTTCTTCGATCACTTCCATCAGAGCTTCGCGATAATCGTCCTTATATTTTTCCGGGCTCCACTTCGAGCTCATGCTGTCGACCAGCGCCGTGGCCATATTCATTTCGCGTTTTCCGACTTCGACCTTCTTCGGAATGCGAAGCTTGCTCGCGTCGGCCAGTTCATCGGCGAAATGCATGAGCTCAAGCACGAGCGCCCCGTCTTCCGGTTTCACGCCCGCAAGATATTGGCGGGTCTTGATCACAACCTTGGCGATACCGACTTTTTTCTTGTCCTCGAGTGAATCGCGCAAAAGCGCATAGGCCTTGTCGCCACCTTTTTGCGGCTCTAAATAGTACGGCTTGTAGAAAAACATCGGATCGATCTCATCAAGATCGACAAAGTCCTGGATATCGACCGTCTGCGTCGCCTCGAGATCGACCCGTTCAAAATCTTCCTCCTTCAGGACGACGTATTTTCCTTTTTCGTACTCGTAGCCTTTGACGATCTGGTCCCACGGCACTTCTTTCCCGTCCTTTTCCGCGACGCGTTTATAATTCACCGGACTCAAATCGCTTTTTCTCAACAATCGAAACCTCAGCTCCTCTTTCCGAGTCGCCGGATAAAGTCCAATTGGGATGTTAACCAGACCAAAACTGATGCTGCCTTTCCAGATTGCGCGCATAACCACAAATGTTTCGCAGCGCGGCTCCGGGTTGCGCTTCAAGGTCTTGTCATGTCGAGCGAAGTCGAGACATCTCTAGATGTTTCCGAATTTCAGAAATAGTAAGAGATCCCTCGACTCCGCTGGGAATGACAACGACGCGCGCGCGCGGCGATTGTCGATCCGTTCGACCAGGCTCAGGACAAGCCTTAGGCGGCGAGTTCGAGCTGCTGACGAGGGATTCCCCGCAATTCGAAAAGCCGGATCAAAGTTTCTTCGATCAAGTTGTTCGGACAAGAGGCGCCGGCCGTGATGCCGACGACGACGGGGCCAGGCGGAAGCCAGAAGTGGGAAACCACTTCGCGTTTTTCGGGCAAATTGTAATGCTTGATTTCGTTGTGCGAGAGAAGCCGCGAAGCGTTCAGGACAAAATAGGTCGGCAATTTTTCCTCGCCCATTTCCGCGAGGTGCGAAGTGTTCGAGCTGTTGTAACCGCCAACAACAAGGAGCAAATCCATTTTGATGTCGAGTAATTCGCGCAACGCATCCTGACGTTCCTGGGTCGCGCCGCAGATCGTATCGAAGAAACGAAAGTTCTGGGCGGCAGCGTCCGCGCCATCGCGATCGACGATCGCCTGCCGGATCCGCCGCTGCACTTCTTCGGTTTCGCCACGCAACATCGTGGTTTGATTTGCGACGCCAACTGTTCTGAGATGTATGTCCGGATCGAAACCAGGCGAATACCCGCCGCGAAATTTTTCAAGAAACGCCTGCTTATCGCCGCCGTGCCGAATGTAATTACAAACGTAATCGGTGTCCGCGAGCGTGAGCACGACCAGATAGTGTCCCTTTCCGTCGCCGAGCGCGCGCGAGCTCGTCGCCTTGGTCTCCTCGTGCTCGGCTTTACCGTGAATGATCGACGTGACCGCTTCGCTCGCGTATTTGCGGACGCGTTTCCAAACGCTCATCACGTCGCCGCAAGTAGTGTCGACAATCTGGCAGCCGCGCTCTTTGATTTGCTGCAACATCGACAATTCGGTGCCGAACGCCGGCACGATCACGATATCGTCGGGTTGCAAATCGGAAATCTCGGCCTGCTTGTTACGACCAGTCAGATTCTTGATGCCTAACGACGCGATCTGATGGTTGACCTCCGGGTTGTGAATGATCTCGCCGACGATGAAGAGCCGGCGCTCTTTGAAAACTTTGCGCGCGGCGTAAGCGAGATCGATCGCGCGCTCAACCCCGTAACAAAAGCCGAACTGCTTGGCGAGGCGGACAATGGTGTCGCCAACTTCAATGATCCCGCCGGCGCGACGCACTTTGTCGACGATGTCGCTGCGATAATGCTGTTCGACCTGCTCTTGCACCGCCGCCATTACGTCCGGCGTACGCAAGTTGACCTTTTCGCGCGCCGTCGTTCCACTGGAGATGAGGTTCGTGCTCATAAGATCCGACCGTAATTTGCCGCAGGAACGCTACTCGAGCAACGTTCCGCTCGGCTGTTGAAAAGCGGCGTCGGAAATCATGATATGGGGATCGGGATCCGGTGTCCGCGAATCGTCCACCCGTTGCACTTTCGGACCGATCGTCTCGTCCTCGGGTTGCGTGCTGGCAATATTGACCGGCGTGCCGATGCGCATCAGTGCGTAAAACTTCGGTGCGGCCTCCCCTTTCAAACGAATGCAGCCGTGGGTCCGCGGAACCGGATGGACAAAGCCCTGATGAAATCCGTATCCCGGCGCGAACTCACACCAGTAACCCATCGGATAACCGACGTAATGTCCGCCGCAATTGCCGCTGCACGGCGTGACGCTGTTGCCTTGGACACTGAAGCCGTAGGAACCGGAGCGCTTGTGCTCCTGCTTCGAATAAATTGTGAAACCGCCGTGCGGTGTCGGTTTGTTAGGCAAACCCACTGAAACAGCTGCTGCCATCAGACAGCGATCGCCTTCCATCACGTAAACATTTTGCTTCGAGAGGGAAACTTTTACGCGCACGGCCGAGGGATCGTTCGGCTTGTAAGCGGTGACGTGATAGGGACCGCCGCCAGCTCGGGAGAGCAGACCTCCCGTTTGGCAACCAGTGAGCAACGAAAGAGCCGCCGGCACGGCGACGAAAGCTAAGCGGGAAACGATTCGCATGGCGGTACTGGAGAATCTGCCGGGACTTTTGTCAACCATTCGCACGCCGTTACATCTTCGCCGAGACAGGATTGTTTTCACCGCCGGCGCCGATTCTTTTGTCGAAACGGCGATGCGGCCGCGCATAAAACGGATAAGGCCGAACGGCCGCGGCCGGTTTGTATCGCCAATGTTTATACATCCAAAGCCATGGCGCAGGATTTTTGCGCACGTACGGTTCGAACGAATTCCAGCACGCTTGCGCGACCTGCTGATGACTTCGCCCGGCCGTTTCGATTTTCGGATGAAACACTAATCGGTGCCGGCCATTCGGCAGCGGCTCACAGTGGGCCGGAATAATCGGCACGCCGGTTTGCTCGTTCAGCCACGCGTGCGCCGAAGTCACGCTTGTTTTCAAACCGAAGCAATCGATCGCCACCGAGGGCATCTTTGGATGCAGCGTAAGATCGACAAGCAATGCGGTGCGCCCTTTTCGGCGCAGTACTTTATAAAGACGAACGATTCCGCCTTGCCGCGGAATAAATTCGTGGCCTGATTGCTCCCGCAATTTTTTGAAAATAGGATCGAGCAGTGAGTTTTTGAACTCCTGCGAAATGATCGTGCCTTTCAAGTCGAGAAAACCGCAGGCCAGGCTTAACCATTCGAAATTGCTGTAATGGTAGCAGGCAATCATGATGCTGCGCTCGGGACCGTAACGCGCGGTCTCCTCCAAATTCTCCAGCTCGATGTACCTGGAAAAGTTTTCGGCTGTCAGACGCGGGCTCCAGAGAAGATCGAGCATTGTCCGTGCAAAATGTTGAAATGATTGGCGCGTGATTTGTTCGCGTTCCCGCTGCGAAAATCGATCGCCAAACGCAACCTCGAGATTACTCAGCGCAACTTTACGACCGTGCCGGTCCAGGATCGACATCAACCCGCCGAGAGCGAGAGCAAAGCGGTAACAGCTCTTGCGCGACAACAACGGCACGAGTTTCGCGGCCATGAGCAAGCCAACCCACTCCAGCCGGTAGCGGATTCTTTTCCAAATCGAACGCACTCGCGGAGTGTAACGCCTTTCACGGCGGCTGCGAATTTCTCAACTCTGTCGGTCGCCAAACGCCTCATTCGATTGACCTTGTTCCCGTTCAAACCTACCTTGTCTGCGCGTTCGCAAGCGCGACGCGAAATCGTGAAAAGCGTCCTTTTTGTTTGCACGGGCAATATCTGTCGCAGTCCGATCGCGGAAGGATTGTTTCGCCGTTTGCTCGGCAATCGCAAGGACATTGAGGTCGCTTCAGCGGGTGTGCATGCAGTCCGGGGCCAGCCGCCGAGTCTGTACGCAGTGCAGGTTTGCGAAACAGACGGCGTAAACATCGGCGATTTGCGGAGCCAGCCGCTCACGGCCGACTTGGTGGACCGCGCCACGCACATTTTCGGCATGACCGGCGCACATCTCGAAACGATTCACATGCTCTTTCCAAATGGCGCGGAGAAAACTTTTTTGCTCCGCGAATTTGAAGAGCCCGGCGCGACCGTCTGGCGCGACGTGCCAGATCCGATCGGCCTCGGCCGTGAAGTTTACGAAGATTGCGCGCGCACGATCAAAAATGCGTTGCCGAGCGTGCTCAGTTTCGTTGAGCAAAGCGAACTGGTTCCTCCTGGTGCGGCACGAAATCGCGGAATATCTTCGTACTCAATGAGCGATGTTTCGCGGCCAATTCAAACCAGCGCTGGGCCGACATCCTACGGCGGAAGCTCTTTTGAAGCGTTGCGCAAGGTTGATCCGGAAATTTACGACGCAATTCGGGCCGAAGAAAAACGCCAGCGTGAAAACATCGAGCTCATCGCCTCTGAAAATTTCACCAGCCGCGCGGTGATGGAAGCGCAAGGCTCATGTTTGACCAACAAATACGCCGAAGGTTACCCGAAGAAACGTTGGTACGGCGGTTGTGAAAATGTCGACACTGCCGAGCAGCTCGCGATCGATCGGGCTCTGCGATTATTCGACGCGGAGCACGTCAACGTTCAACCGCACAGCGGCGCGCAGGCGAACATGGCTGTTTATTTCGCAGCGATTAAACCGGGTGACAAGATTCTGACGATGAATCTCGCGCACGGCGGTCATCTCACGCACGGGCATCCGGCGAATTTTTCCGGAAAGTTTTACCAAGTCACCCACTACGGAGTGGATGAAAAGACGGAAACGATCGATTACGACGCGCTCCAAAAACAAGCCGAGGAAGTCCGTCCAGTGATGATTACCGCCGGCGCGTCGGCCTATCCGCGCACAATTGATTTTCCGCGGCTCCGTCAAATCGCCGATTCCGTTGGCGCAATTCTTTTTATCGACATGGCACACATCGCCGGACTTGTTGCGGGTGGGCAACATCCGAGTCCGATTCCGCACGCGCAATTTGTTACCACCACGACCCATAAAAGTTTGCGCGGCCCACGCGGCGGCATCGTGTTGTGTCAGGAAAAATTCGCGAAGGCTATCGACTCAACACTTTTTCCTGGCGTGCAAGGCGGACCCCTCATGCACGTCATCGCTGCCAAGGCGGTTTGTTTTCATGAAGCGTCGCAGCCTTCGTTCCGCGACTATCAGCGCCAGGTTGTGATCAACGCCAAGGCGCTCGCGGCCGGTTTAGCCAAGCACGGATACCGGATCGTTTCCGGTGGCACCGACAATCACCTTATGCTGGTCGATCTTCGTCCAAAGGAGATCAATGGAAAAGAAGCGCAGGAAGTTCTCGATCGTGCCGGCATCACAGTGAACAAAAACGCGATTCCTTTCGACACTTATCCGATCTTCAAACCGGGCGGCATTCGCATCGGGACACCCGCCGTGACCACCCGCGGCATGAAAGAAGAAGAGATGCTCGAGATCGCCGACCTGGTCGCGGAAGCATTGGCGAACCGCAGCGACGAAGCCGCACTCGGGCGTGTCCGCGAAAAAGTGCGCGAGATGACCCGCCGTTTTCCATTGCCGCCGTAAATCGATTCCGCGCTTCCACCGACCTGATCATTCGGTGCAACGTCCGCGAAGTTCACGCGCAGGCGCTTATCTAGGAAGCACAGCCCATTCAGGTTTGGGGCTTGCCCAACCGAATCTTCACAAACATCGAAAGATCTCGCTCACTTCGCACTGGTTTAGT
>Ga0209267_1003009_pt1 | contig 10606 bp, 8 predicted proteins | sample GraSoiAngelo_137_FD_185894 | JGI IMG/M metagenome (GOLD analysis project Ga0209267, IMG submission 185894) | Grasslands soil microbial communities from the Angelo Coastal Reserve, California, USA - 14_0929_09_30cm (SPAdes) (version 2) | ecosystem: Environmental > Terrestrial > Soil > Grasslands ... | reverse complement strand
ATCCCGGGGAGCTCACCGGCGCGGCTACTCTCGGGATCGTCCACACGGCCGGCGGCGAACGGGCTGGTCGTACGCCACCCTGGATCCGGGCGGATCTGCGCCTCGCGCCCGGCTTTTCCGGGGGACCGCTGGCCGACGCGGGCGGCCGATTGATCGGCATCAACACGCTGATGCAGGGAGGCCTGGCGCTCGCCGTCCCGGCGGCGCTCGTTCAGTCGTGGTTGCAACGGGCGCAGGCGCCGGCGGCACCGTGATACGGGTGCTGGTGGTGTCGCCGCAGTCGGGGGCGCGCCGCGAGCTGCAGCGCGTCGTCGCTCGGGATGCGGGCTTAGTGCTTATCGACGATGAAAGCCGTCCGGATGTCATCCTGCTCGGTCCCGGAGCCGAGGCTCAGCTGCCCCTGCCGCTCCGCCTCGAGCGCGGTCCGGAGCACGATGCGACGCCGCTTGTCGTCCTGCTGGCCGAGCTGGACCGCACGGCGGCCGCGCGGGCGCTGCGGGCCGGGGCACGTGCTGTCTTGCCGCCCCACGCGTCTGCGGCGCAGATCCACGCCGCCATTCGCGGGGCCGCGGCTGGCCTGACCTCGGTGTCGGCCGGGCTCGCGCCGGCGCTGTTCGAGGGTGACGCTGGGGACGGTCACGGCGGCACGCTGACGCCGCGAGAGCGGGAGATCCTGACGCTGCTGGGCGAAGGGCTCGTCAACAAGGAGATCGCCGGGCGCCTCGGCGTGTCGGAGCACACCGTGAAGACCCACCTCGCGGCGATTTACGACAAGCTCGACGCCGCGAATCGGGCCGAGGCGGTGGCGACCGGATTGCGGCGCGGGCTGATCATGCTGTGACGTCCCGCAGCTGCTCGAGCAGCCGCGTGAGCACCGCTTCCTCTCGCTTCAAGTCGTCTCGGAAGTCCTGGGCATCGGTGTCCGCGATCTCCATGCGCAGGTCCGAAAGGTAGACCTCCAGCGCCTTCTTGAGCGTCGCCGCTTCCTGATCCGTCAGGGTGACCTGCGCCATACGCGTCAAGCATGACATCGCGGTCCGGTGTCCGCCAGTGGCACGCGGCCCGTTTGTCATCCATCTTCACTCGCACGTCGGGCGCCCCGGCTCCTACAAGCCCCCCCGGTAGAGCGCCCCCGCTTCTCATCTGTCGACACACTGCTGCGGGTTGCCCATGGTAAAGCGCACACTGCCTCTGCCGCTGGCACTACTGTTGCTCGCCACCTGCAGGGAAAACCCGACGGACACGATTGCGCCGAATCCCCAGTCCGTGAGTGTGCTGACGCAGCACAACGACAACACGCGGTCCGGCTGGAACGACAACGAAACCGCGTTGACCACCAGCAACGTCACCGTGCAGCGGTTTGGCGCGGTGTTCACGCTGCCCGTGGACGACCAGGTGTATGCCCAGCCGTTGGTCGTTGGCCATGTCGCCGTCGGCGACGGCTACCACAACGTCGCCTACATCGCCACGGTCAACAACACGGTTTATGCCTACGACGGAGACAACGGCAACCTGTACTGGCAGAGAAGCGGCCGCCGAGGAACACCGACATGACGGGGGCATGTGGCGGCGGGTACCAGGATTTCAGCGGCAATATCGGGATCGTGGGCACCCCGGTGATCGACGCGGCGAGGGGGACGATGTATTTCGTGGCGCGCAGCACCACGGGCAGCACGTTCGTTCAATACCTGCATGCGGTGAGCATCGTCGACGGAAGCGACCTCGCCGGCAGTCCCACGACCATCACCGCCAGCGACAGCGGGAACGGGGACGGCAGCGTCAACGGCGTGATCGCTTTCGATGCCCAGCGGCAGAACCAGCGTCAGGGACTGACGCTGCTCAATGGCATCGTGTACGTGACGTTTTCATCCCACTGCGATTGGGGGCCGTATCATGGATGGATACTGGGATACGACGCCGCGACGTTGCAGCAACGGGTTGTCTACGATGCCACGCCCAACGGATACGCCGGCGGTATGTGGGAGAGCGGCACCGGCATGGCCGCCGATGCGGCGGGCAACCTGTATGTGGTGACCGGCAACGGCACGGTGGGGGATAGCGCCGATCCGACGAGCCCGACCAATCGTGCCGAAAGCGCGCTGAAACTCACGCTCGCCGGGTCGACGCTGCGGGTGGCGAGCTACTTCACTCCCTACGATTACCAGTATCTCAACGACTATGACCTGGATTACGGCAGCATGGGCGGATTGCTGATTCCCAATTCGGGCTATTACCTGACCGGGGCCAAGGACGGGACGCTGTACCTGGTGAATAAGGATGCCATGGGCGGGTACTCACCGTCCGCCGACCAGGTGCAGCAAGTCGTCCCGTTGGGCGGCAGTGCCAACATGCATTGTCAGACGGCGTACTACAAAGGAAGCACGCAGGAATTCATCTATGTGTGGTCCGAAAACGATCAGTTGCGGGCCATCCCCTTCGACCGCGCCGGCAACCTGTTGGACCCACAGCGCCAGGTCGTTTTCAGCGGTGCCGGACCGACCGGGCAAAGCGGGGCGGTCTTGTCGGTTTCGTCCAACGGCTCGAAAGACGGCACGGGGATTGTGTGGGCGTCCTATGCATTCAGCGGGGACGCGGAGCATAGCGTGAGCCCTGGCATGCTTCGGGCCTTGGATGCGAATGACGTCACCAAAGAGCTGTGGAACAATCGTCAGAATGTGGCGCGCGACGGAGCGGGCAATTACGCGAAATTCTCATCTCCGACGATAGCCAACGGACACGTGTACCTGCCGACGTTCTCCAACCGTGTCGTCGTCTACGGATTGCGGTAAGCCGCGCGACCAAAACAGGCCCGGAAGGAACCCGCCTGGGCCCGGAGCTCAGCCTTACGAGCGCGTTGCCCTTGCCCGGGGCGTAATGCGCCGGATCTTCCGGATATGTCTCGCGGCCCGCGAATGCTGTACCCGGTAGAGATCCCACGCGAGTTGGAGGTTGAGCCAGAACTGCGCCTCCATGCCGAAGAGGCGCTCAAGGCGGAGCGCCGTGTCCGGTGTCACTCCGCGCTTCCCATGCACCAGCTCGTTGACCCGCGGATACGAGACCCCGAGTCGCTCGGCCAAACCGGTCTGGCTTAGGCCCAGTGGCTTAAGAAACTCCTCGAGCAGCATCTCACCAGGATGCGTCGGTGGTCCATGCGTCGGGATCCGCACCATCAGCGCCACCTCTTAGTGATAATCAGTGATCTCGACGTGGATCGGGCCGCCTTGGTGCGGCGCCGGTTGAAAACATCCTCCGTTCCATGGTCAGAGAACGACCGAATCACCGAGCGCCCGCCGCTGTACGCGGTCGCGTATTATAATGGATAACGTTATATATGTCAAAGTCAGAAATGGGCGCAGGGAATCCGAGGCACTGCAGATCGGAAACCTCCGCGTCCTCGCTCCGGGTGAGCAGCATCACGCTCCCGCGCGAAGCGCTCGTCGCGGAGATCGGCCGTGGGGCTCGAGTGCGAAGGCGCTAATGCGGCAGCTTGTCGCGGAGCAGTCTCTGCGCCGTGGTCAGGGCTTCGCTCGCGGGCACTGTGACGTCCGGCACTACTCCCACGCCCTCCCAGTCTGCACCGGTCACCGGGTTGAGCGTCTTTCCGGTGGGCAGCAGGATGCCAAAGATCGTCGCGCGCTTGAGCGCTTGCAGGTCGTACGCCAATTCCTCACCTGCCGAACGCGTATGCGCGGAAGTAAGCACATAGACAGGCTTCTCCCCGCCGAAGCGCGCACCGGCAACGGAGTCCAACGTCCAGCGCTCCCGTGTTGTGCCGGTATATCGGAACCGCACGTCACTGAGATGACTACGGCGGTCAAACAAGTACGACTCGAGGAGCGGAGTTGAGCCGGCTTTACCGCCGCCCGCGTTTTCCCGCAGGTCAATGATGAGCGCTTTCGTTTCTGCCAAGGCGGTCATCGCCGTGACGATGGTCGACCCGCACTCTGCCGGATCGACAAACCCGTCGAACCGCAGGTACCCGACGTTCCCCTCGAGCCGCTCGGTCGCCCAAACCGGGCATTCGGCTTCGCGCAGGCGCCGGTGTTGAGTGACCGTATCCGGTTGCGGTTCCGGACCTCGGGGGAACAGGCTGTAGAGAATTTGCAGGTGCTTGTCGTGAGCGATCTCATCGAGATCCGCCCTGAGGCGGATCGCCAAGCTCGGACCGTTCGTGTACCGGTCGTAGACACCTCGCTTGAGCCGCGCGTGCAGCGAGTCGCTCATGCGCTTCCCGACTGCGGGGGACACGTAGAACGAATCGAGCAGCGCGGCCAGACGACCGACTACGCGCTCGCGAGTGGGCGCGTCGATGCGAATGTCGTCCCTGGAGACCTTCATGCCGAGCGGGAACAAGTAGCCGGTCACCCGACTCGTGTCGCCCGCCGACACGTCGAGCGCCCCGTAGCCGACCATCGGCGCTAGGCGGAATCGGGTCATGAATTCAACGTGCCTCGGCTCACTTACCTCGACGCCGAGCACGTCAAGCCCCCCCGTCATCTTACGGAATGCGAATGCACCGCGAAGAGCGTCTTCCACGGAGTAGGTGCGGAAGAACATCGCCACGCGCTCGGAGTCGCCGCTGTTGTACGCATCGAGCCAGGCGCGGAGCGCGTGCCCGGCGGGGGTGTCTGGGATGGATGCTTGACCGTGCAGCGAACCTGACGACAGGAAGAGCGCGGCGCTGAACGAGAGGACAAGAGGCTTCAGGTATGTCATTGCGCAGCCCCTCGGCAATGGAGCCCTCGCGCGTAAGGCCCGGTAATGCAAACAGGCCCGGCAGGAATCGAACCTGCAACCCCCGGTTTTGGAGCGCAACCGTAGCAACGCCGGCGTTGAAGCGTTTGTTGATTTTCAACGACTTAGCTCCGAGCGAACAACGCCGGCGTTGCTGGACAACGCCGGCGTTGGCACTATTTCTGGCACTGAGAAAAGCTCGTCCGGTGCATCCGTTCGGCCACCCCTTGCGCCCCTGGAGGCGTCATGCCGGTTCCCGCGCTCCTCCCCACCGCAGCGCGCGACGAGACGTTCGCCGGAGTGACCTACCACATCGAGGGAGAGCTCGTCCCCGTGCTCCACGTTGAAGTGAAGTCCGCGAACGTCTACTTCGAGCATCACATTCTTCTGTGGAAGGATCCGAGCGTCGAGATCGGCATCAAGTCCATGCAGGGTGCGTTCAAGCGGATCCTCGCTGGCATGCCGATCTTCATGACGGAGACCCAGGGCCATGGCCGGATCGCGTTCAGCCGGGACGGTGTCGGGCACGTCTTCGCGATTCATCTGAAGGCCGGAGAGGAACTCGACGTGCGCGAGCATCAGTTCCTGGCGGCGACGGCGAGCGTCGACTACACGTTTAGTCGAGTGAAGGGGATCGGCAATATCCTGTTTGGCGGCACGGGGTTTTTCATCGACACGTTCAGCTCCAGGAGTCACGAAGGGATCCTGTGGCTCCACGGCTACGGCAACGTCTTCGAAGTGACGCTGAAGCCCGGCGAGCAGATCGATATCGAGCCTGGCGGCTGGATCTATAAGGACCGCACGGTTCAGATGGAAGCAAAATTTCAGAAGCTGACAGCAGGCCTATTCGCCGGCACGGGGCGGATGGTGTGGAATCGGTTCACCGGACCGGGGCGCATCGGCCTCCAATCGATGTACCTGCACATGCCTACCGAGGAGTAGCGGGCTCCACCTCCGCCTCTACGGATTGAACGGTGCGGAAGTGGCAGAGACGCACATGCGTGCTGCATCTCAGGAATCGAACCTGCAACCCCGGTTTTGGAGCGCACAACGCGGACGTTGCAGGGTTATTGATTTCCAACGACTTAGCCCCGAGCGATCAACGCCGGCGTTCCTGAACAACGCCGGCGTTGGCACTCTTTCTGGCACTGTCACGGACCGGCGCGACCCCAGCGACCGGCGCGGGCTGAGCGCGCCCTCTTGAGCGAATCGCCGCGGCCAAAGGCCACGCGGCGATCGCTAGTCGAGGTCGCTCAAGGTCCACACCATGTGTTTGCGCACAATTGCACGCCCGCGTAATACCAGAAGCGGCCGGGAATAGCCCCACTGGGCTGCACGACGCCGTTATTGCCCTTAAGGAGACTCTGCAGGGTGGTGGCCGCCTGGCCTGTCCCTGGGTGTTGGTTCACTTGGAAGTCGCCGAAGGTCGGCAAACCTGTTGGGCTCGCCCGGCTGTACCAAAGCGCGAGGGTCCAGTCGTTGAAGCCGTTGTAGTTTACGACTCGGAACCGTCACGGCGGCGCGACCCGCCCACGTCCCTGCGCCCCGACTCACGGGTCTAGCACTTGCAAGTGGGACTACAGGGACCACACCCTCCCCCGCCGTTCAGTTCATTCGTGACCACCACGCTCTGAAATACGCTGCGCCAAGCCGACGTGACCGTGACCCCGATATAGAAGTCCGGGGTCGAAGAGGTCACGTTCCTCGACTGCGACTGACCGGTCCCCAACAGCAACCAAGTGTTGGACCCCACATTCCGGAGCTGCCACTGATAAGTGTAGTTCCCCGTCCCGCCGGAGGGGTTCGCAGTCCACGTGTATGTGCCGGCCTGAGTGATGTCAGTCGGGCCGCTAATCGCCACCCCCAAAGGCGCGATGGTGAACAGGGCGTCAACCTTGCCTGCCCCATATTGAGTGCTAGGGCCCCACCCGTCGGCGCCTTGTCGGATTTGAGCGATCGCCTGGGCACTCGTGAGCGAGGCGTGGAGGGAGTACAGCAACGCGCCGACGCCCGAGACCTGCGGTGCCGCCGCGGACGTGCCAGAGAACGTCGAACTGTAGTTCACGTTCATTCCCGGGCCATCGCTGCACCCCGGCGCGCCCATCAGATCGGTGGTCACAACGTCACCAATGCATCTCCCGGTATTGTGACCGCTTGGGGCCACGACGCCAATCCCACTGCCTTCGGGCGTGTAGTCGGTGAGCGCACCGTTCCGGTCAATGGCCCCAACCGAAAGCACATTGCTCAACTGAGCTTGCCAGGTTGGCGCGCCGATCACGGGAGGAAAACAACTGCGACATGACGTATTCCCAGCGGCAAAAACGACAAGGCTGCCCAGCCCAGACCGTCCTGAAGTTGCCGCGGCGTTGATCGCATTGGTGATGCAATTGTCCGGCGAACCCCCACCCCAGCTGTTGCTTATCACGTCTGCGCCGAAGTGCCACGCGAAGTCAATGCCATCGCCGATTTGGCAAGCGCTGGCTGACTGATCGTTCCGGAAAATCCGCACAGCCATAAGGTTGACAGCTGGAGCAACCCCTGACACCCCTAGTCCGTTATTCTGCTCGGCACCGATGATGCCGGCGGCGCTCGTGCCGTGGGAGTCGTTCCCAAAGGGCGAGTAGGCGCAATCGGAACAGGGGGAGGTGTTGTTGCCGAATTCGTCGTAGCCAAGGGTCACACGGCCGCCCAGATCCTCGTGCCCGGCCGCGATGCCGTCATCTATGACGGCAACGGTGATGCCGCCGCTGCTGGGTACGCCACCTCCTAGAGTCAGATTCCAGGCCAGCTCAACGTTGTCGTCGACCGGCACGCCGTTCAGCGTCGTCGGATTCTTCAGAAAGTACTGGAAGGGGTAGTATGGATCGTTGGGACTGGATTCTTGCCGATAATCACTAACCCTGTCCGGGTCGGCCCAGAGCACCGACGGATGGCGGTCGTAGGTCGCCGCGATGGCGAGCGGATCAACCCCAGAACCCGAAGGGTAGGCGAGCCAGTACTCGGCGAATCCAGAGTCCGGGCGCGGTGGACGGACGACCCGCGTGCCCAGCGCCGCGTTCAGACTGTCGATTGATGACCGACTGACGCCTGGCCGAAACTGAACGGCCAGCCGATTAAGCAGCACCACGTCTGCGTTGCCGCCCACAGTTCTGAAAGCGGTGGTGGCGAATGCAAACCGCGGATCAGCTCTCAGGCGACCGACGGCCGCAGTTGCGGCGGCCGTCGAAGTGCCGGTTCCAACGTGCACCAGCCAGTGACCGTGCGCCTGCGGGAGAGGTTCCACGTCCTTTACCTGGACTCCCGACTGGGTCAGCGCATCCGCCACCGCCGAGGCCGCGGGCAAGACCTCGGACGCCACGGCGAGGCGTTCAGAGTCCACCGCCAAGTAGATGGGACTACCTTGATAGTAATAAAACGGTCGGCTCATCGCCGGGATTTCCACCTGCGCTCCAATAAGCGGTCCAGCTGCCCGCTCCGGTACGCGCTCACACGCCGTGCTGAACGCCAGCATGCCGGCGACACACAGAACTCCCTTCCTCCTGGGAGCCTGCACGTTCCATGTGTTGGTGATCACGGAGAACTCCTCGCGCTCAAGAAATCCCGAAGGTTGGGAGACGTGCGCCGGATGCGACGCCTTCTGGGCCCTTCGAGTGTCCTGGGACTCGAAGTGGACCTCGTAGCCTCTGGTGCGATCGCACGACGCCCAACAGAACGGTCCCACGAACGCGCGGAGGCACTGCAACGGCCGCGCCACATGCCAGTGAGTCGGAGAATTGTCTGTAATCCGAGAGACATCTTGATGTCGCGGCGATGGCTAGGAGAGGTGCGGTCGGAAACGCCCGGGAATCGCCTGAGGTCAGCGCGCAACACGGTGTAGGCACAGGGCGAACGCCGTGCGTGGTGTCGGCGCTACAGAGCCGCGCGGCGACGACGACGATCGGAATCCAGTCATGCGTCGAGCAGGGCGTCGTTGAGATTCACAGAAACGACGTCAGACAGGCCCGGCAGGAATCGAACCTGCAACCCCCGGTTTTGGAGACCGGTGCTCTACCAATTGAGCTACGGACCTAGGAATTGCTGCGGCTGGAAGTTATAGAATCGCTGGCGGCCGTGGAAGGCTCGTGGCGTTCATCGCGGCGCGCCGAAGCAATTCACCTGGTCTAGCAGAGGGCATCCAATGCTAGTCTTACTCGCGCTTCTCGCCGCCCCAGCGCCTGCGGCGCAGCGTCCCTATCACATCGAGTATGCGATCGCCATGCCGGACGTGGGCTCGCACCTATACGCGATCACGCTCTCGTTGAGCGGAGTCACGGCCAGGACCGTGAATCTGCAGATGCCCGTGTGGTCGCCGGGGCGCTACGGCCGCATGGATTTCGCGAAGAACGTGCAGGACTTTGCCGCGGCGACGAGCGATGGACAGCCGCTGCGCTGGGACAGGGTCAACGGCTCTCTGTGGCGCGTCTTCACCGGCTCGAGTCGCAGCATGCGCGTCTCGTACCGCGTCTTCGCGAACGCCCCGATGTCGGGCACGTTCTCCCATCTGGACAGCACGCACGCCAATTGGAACGGCGGGTCGCTGTTCCTGTACGTGGAGGGTCACAAGCAGGATCCGGTGACGCTGGACATCACGCCGCCCGACACCTGGACGATCATGAACGGCGCCGTCGCAACCGCCGGGCAGCGGCATTTCGAATTCCCCAACTACGACCTCCTCATCGACACGCCGACGGAGGTCGCGCCCGCGGGGTCGCTGCTGCTGGACTCGTTCGTCGTCGATCGTCGCACCTACCGCGTGATGGTCCATCACAACGGCGTCGTGCCCGAAGCGGCGCGCGCGCGCTTCCTGCGCGACGTCGAGCGCATCGTGCGCTACGAGAACACCGTGTTCGGCGCACCACCGCTCGCGCAGTACACGTTCCTCTTCAACATCGGGTTTCCCGGCGGCGATGGCATGGAGCATCTGTATTCGACGCAGATTCAGAGCGCCCGCATCTGGACCGATAGCGCGACGCTGCTCCCCGGCATCTCCTCGGCCGCTCACGAATACTTCCACGTCTGGAACGTGAAGCGTGTGCGCCCGACCGCGCTCGGCCCCTTCGACTACACGCGGGAGCAGTACCAGCCGTCGCTGTGGGTGGCCGAGGGGTGGACGCAGTACTACGGGCAGGTGGCGCTGCGGCGCGCCGGGATTCAGGACACCGCGACGTTCTACGCACGGATGGCGTCGCTGATCCGCGCGAATCTCACGGCTCCCGGTCGCAAGCAAGTGTCGGCACGCGTGGCGTCGTTCGAGGCGCCGTTCTGGGACGGCGCACCCCAGGCGCAGCCCGCGAACTTCGAGAACACCTTCTTCGACTACTACACCAAGGGCGCCGGAATCGCGACGTACCTCGATCTGTTCATTCGCAATCGCACAGGCAACACCAAGTCGCTCGACGACGCGTTCAACAATCTCAAAGCTCGCTCATGGAACGCACCCCGGGCGTCCTACTATCTCCAGGGTCGGGGCTACACGGAGGACGACGTCGAACGCGCGGTGAGCGACGCAGCGGGTGTAAACATGCACGACTGGTTTGACCGGCACGTCGGCGGCACCGAGGACATGGATTACGACGCGGCGTTGGCGTGGGCGGGACTGCGGCTGGTGCGCGACAGCACGCAGTGGCGCATCGAGGAGTTGCCCAGTCCAACGGCCGAACAGCTGCGGGTCAGGTCCGGGTGGTTGACCGGATCTCGATGACAGACGTTCTCGGCGCCTCGGCGCCTCGGCGTTAAAAATCCCTTCCCGCACTCGCGGCCCTGTTAGAAATACGCGAATTCAACGGCCGCGCGGCATCCAGCCTGCCAGCAGCTGCACGCCCCAGGCGACGCC
>Ga0209267_1003008_pt1 | contig 10609 bp, 8 predicted proteins | sample GraSoiAngelo_137_FD_185894 | JGI IMG/M metagenome (GOLD analysis project Ga0209267, IMG submission 185894) | Grasslands soil microbial communities from the Angelo Coastal Reserve, California, USA - 14_0929_09_30cm (SPAdes) (version 2) | ecosystem: Environmental > Terrestrial > Soil > Grasslands ... | reverse complement strand
GCTGGCCGCTCGTGCTGAAGCCCGTCTACTGGTACTTCGGGGCCTCGACCGGCGGCGACAACGCGTACATCTACGACACCGGTAACGTCGCGCTCTTCTGGGCCGGCATCGTCGCGTTCGGCTGGTGCGCGATCGCGGCGGTCCGCGCTCGGTCGCTGCCCCTCGCGATCGTCGTGTTCGCCGGGCTCGTGCAGTACGTCGCGTGGATCCCGATCGGTCGGGTGCTCTTCTTCTATCACTTCTTCACGGTGCTGCCGTTCTACCTGCTCGCGCTCGCGGCGGGCCTCGCGTACCTCTGGGAGACCGGTCGAGCGCGCCTCGTGGTCGGCTACCTCGCCGTGGCGACTGCCGTGTTCGCCTACTTCTACCCCTTCATCTCGGCCCAGCCATTTCCGGGCGCGCAGGCCGGGATGTTCTTCATCCTTCCCACGTGGACCTACGAGTGCACGTTCTATCCCACATTTGTCTGCAATCCGACGATCGGATCTTCGTTCTCGGTGTCCGCGCTCTTGGGCCGTCTGGCTCTCGCTCTTGCGGTCGCAGCGGGCGTCGTGGCACTGCTCTCGTGGAGCAGCTCACCTGGATTCGCGCGTCTGCTCGCTATCGCGCGATCGGGTATGCGCCGCTAGCGAAGACGAGCGCCGCTATCGCGCCGACGACAACGGCCGCGACCAACAGCGCGAGGATGAGATTGACGACGTTGTGCCGCAGGTTCGCGAGGCCGAACGTGCGGCGCGCGGCGTAGAGGACGACCGTGATGTTGTCCTCTCCGCCCCGCGACTTGGCGAGATCGATGAGTGCGGTCGCCGCGCGATCAAGGTCCGCGCGCCGGACCGTTGACGCGATCTCGTTGTCGGGGACGTGGCGCGTCAGCCCGTCGGAGCAAAGCAGGAGACGGTCGCCGGGGCGGAGGGTCTCGAGGAACACGTCGGGCTGCACGCCGCGCGGATCGCCGACGAATCTCGTGATCGAGCTCTGGAACTCGCCGGCGTGATCGGCCGTGACGAGGCGGATGTCTCCGTCTCGCAGCAAATAGGCGCGGCTATCGCCGAGGTTTCCGATCACCGCCGAGCTGCCCGCGATCGCGGCCGCGACCAGGGTCGAGGCCGCTCCCTGCTGACCGCTCTTGCCGGCGGCGCCGAGCACCGCGTCGTTCGCGCCCCGGATCGCGGCCGCGAGGGCCTCCGCCGGGGCCATCGAGCTCGCCCCCGCGCTGAAAAAGCTGTCCGCGAGCGCGTCGATCGCGGCGGCGCTCGCGAGCTCACCTCCGGCCTCGCCGCCGACGCCGTCGGCCACCGCGAGAAGCGTCGTATTACGTCCTTCGCGCACGAGGTAGCGGTCTTCGTTGTTCTCGCGAATACGTCCGGTGTCGGTGCGTGCCGCCGTTTGCGCTCCCAGCCCTAGTCTCCCTTCTTCGTGCAGTCCTTCCCCGCGACGTAGTAGAGGGTCGCCGTCGCTCCGCGTCCGATCGCGGTTCCCGCCGTCGGGTCCTGGCGGACCACCGCGCATGCGCCCCCTGGGCCCTGGCCAACGTCCCACGCGACCCGTGCGAACCCCGCCGCCTGCAGGAGGCCGATCGCGTCGCCAAGCTTCTTTCCTAGGACGTTCGGTGTCTCTGCGGTGGGGGCGCTCGGTGCCGGCGTCGCGGTGCCCGTCGGCTGGGCGCCTCGCGGGAACGATGAGAAGAAGAGGAACAGCGCGAAGAGGATCGCGAGGACCGCCAGGATCGCGACGCTGCTGTCGAAGCGCGGGAGCGTCCAACCGCGTGCGCGAGGCGCCCGGGTCGATCCGAGAGACGAGGTGGAATCGCTGTCGCGATCCGCGACGTCCGAGAACGCTCGCGCGAATGCGCCCGCGCTCGCGTATCGGCGGTCCGGCAGCGTCGCAAGAGCACGTCCGACGATCGCATCGAGTCGATCGTCGATGCCGACCCGCGCGAGCCGAAGCGACGGCGGCGGTCCGACGAGTCGCTCGCGCACGAGCTCTTCGCTCGTCGCGCCGTCGAACGCGGGCCGGCCGGTGAGGAGCTCGTACGCGACGAGACCGAGTCCGTAGACGTCGGTGCGCGCGGTGACCGGACCTCCTTCGACACGCTCGGGCGCGATGTACCGGGCCGTGCCGAGGAGCTCCTGCTCGTCACGATCGCGTGCCGCGCGCGCGATCCCGAAGTCGGTGAGCTTCGCGAGGCCCTCACGGTCGACGATGACGTTCGCCGGCTTCACGTCGCAGTGGATGACGCCGGCCGCATGAGCCGCGTCGAGTGCCGCGGCGACCTGCCTGATGAGACGGGCGACCTCGTGCGCGGGCAGCGGGCCGCGCTCGGCGACGATCTCGCGGAGCGTCTTCCCCGGCACGAGCTCCATAACCATGAACGCGTCGGCGCCGTCGCGCCCTTCGTCGAAGACGGTGACGACATTCGGGTGGACGACCGCCGCCGCGCGGCGCGCCTCGTCGGCGAAACGCGCGCGGAACGCGTCGTCCGCGTCGGGGCCGAGGAGCTTGATCGCGACATCGCGGTCGAGCTTTTCGTCACGTGCTCGCCACACCTCGCCGGCGCCGCCCTCGTCGATGCGCTCGACGAGCCGATAGCGCGAGGCGAGCAAGCGCGCTCCCGCGGTCGCGCGGTGGCTTCCGGTCTTCTCGCTCGCCATCCCATCGCCGGTCCGCAACTTATGTGCTAACCCACTAGGCAAGCTCGACGAGCGCGTCGAGTGCCTCTTCATACGTCCGGTCGCTTCCGAGGATCGAGAGCTCCTCACCGATGAGCTCGACGATGGCCGGCGACGGAAGCGGCATCGTGCGTTCCCACCGGCGCTCTCTGTTCAAGACCACGGTGGCGGTCTGATGCCGCGGACTGGGCTGGCGCTTCACGACGAATTCGGCCTGCTCGCGCGCGGCGGTCGCCTGCACACGGATCCCCGAGATGTCGCCTTCGTCGAGACCGCGTTCGAAACGTGGTCGCACCCGCACCATGATCCGCGCGCCGTCGCGGCGCGCGATCGCGAATAAGAGTCCGCCGGCCTCTGACGGGGCGAGCGTCTCGAGCGGGCGCCAGCCGAGACGCGATGCGAGCCATCCCACGAAGAGCAACGCCTGCGAAGGATGTATGTCACGACCGTCCGCGTCCACGGCGAAACCGACACGGAGTCCGGTGATGCCGTCCAAGAAGGCCCGCCAGGCGGGAACGTCGAAGAATGATGTCGCGATCTGGCGCCACGGTGTGAGCCGCGTCCAATTGAGGTCGGTGAGACCGAATCGTCCGCGTGCGTCCTCGGAGATGCGAGCGATGATCGGCAACGTGAGCTCGGGCCGCGCGAAGTCCGCGGAGTCAACGATGAGCCGGTCGGTCAGACGCAGCAGGTCCGCGAACGAACGCGATCCGAGCGGCGGGGTCCCCGTCCACCAGAGGAAGACGGGAAGGTCTGGGACGAGTAGCGGGATCACGGCGGATGCGAGTCGATCGTCCACATCGCCGCTCGCGCGGACGAGGATCTGCTCGTAACAGACCTGGCGTGCGCCATCGGGGATCGGGAGCTGGCAGTGCATCTCGATCCGCTTCTCCGCGGCCTCGCGCCCGCGGCGATCGGCGAGCACGACGATCGCGCGAGAGGGATGCCGAAGGGCGAGGTCGGCGATGCTTCGCGCCGCGCGCCGCGCATGCTCTTCCCGGTCCGCGTACACGATGAGGTTGAGCACCGATGCGCGTGCGATCGGCCGGACCAGCTCGCGCGCGTGCGCGCTCTGGACACGCCGCAGCCGCGCGAGTTCGCGCTCGAGCGCGGCGACGCCCTCCGCGCGCGCACCCCAGAACGACGTGTCGATGACTACGCCTTCCGCCATTTCCGTCCATCCCGCTCGATGAGCGCGTCCGCTTCGGTCGGCCCCCACGTTCCAGCCTCGTAGAGCGCGAGGCCCTGGGGTGATTGGGCCCAGCCACTGATGATCGGGTCGACGAAGGTCCACTGCTGATCGACCTCGTCATGGCGCGTGAAGAGCGTCGCGTCGCCGCGGAGCGCATCGAGGATGAGCGTCTCGTACGCGTCCGGTGCGTCGACCATGAAGGAGGCCCCGTAGTCGAAATCCATGTTCACCGCGCGGATGCGAATGCCCTGCACCGGTACCTTCGCGCCGAACCTGAGCGAGATGCCTTCGTCGGGCTGGATGCGGAGTACGAGAGCGTTCGGTTCGAGACCGGCCAGAGCCTCGCGCGAGAAGAGCTGGTGGGGCGCGACACGGAACTGGATCGCGATCTCGGTCGAGTGTTTTGGGAGCCGCTTGCCGGTGCGGACGTAGAACGGGATCCCTTCCCAGCGCCAGTTGTCGACCCACACCTTCAGCGCGACGTACGTCTCGGTGCGCGAGTCGGGCGCCACGCCCGGCTCCTCGCGATACCCCGGCACGGGCACGCCCTCGATGAAGCCCCGCGTGTACTGGCCTCGCACCGCGTTCATCGCGAGGTCTTCGCCCGTCATCCGGCGCAGCGCGCGCAGGACCTTCACCTTCTCGTCGCGGACGGCCTTGTCGTCGAACGCGGCCGGCGGCTCCATCGAGACAAGCGCGAGGAGCTGGAGCAGGTGGTTCTGGACGATGTCGCGCATCGCGCCGGCTTGCTCGTAGTAGCCCGCGCGCTCCTCGACGCCGATCGTCTCGGCGACCGTGATCTGGACGTGGTCGACGTACTGGCGGTTCCAGATCGGCTCGAAGATCCCGTTCGAGAAACGCATGACGAGGATGTTCTGGACGGTCTCCTTGCCGAGGTAGTGATCGATGCGGAACACCTCGTCCTCGCGGAAGACCGTGTGCACGACCTCGTTGAGCTCGAGCGCCGACGAGCGGTCGTGGCCGAACGGCTTCTCGACCACGATGCGCGCCCATCCGGTCTCACCACGAAGGCGGTGCTCGCCGATCGCCTTGACGATCGCCTCGTACGCGGCGGGCGGAGTCGCGAGATAGAAGAGCCGGTTGGCATGAGTGCCGAGCGCGAAGTCGAGCTGGTCGAGTGTCCGCCGCAGCTCCTCGTACCCGGCATCGTCCGCGGTCGCGACAAAATGCAGATGCTCCGCGAAGCTTCGCCACACCTCCTCGTTCAGAGGCTTCGTCCGGCTGTACTGCGCGACGGCGGTGTGCAGCTCCTCGCGGTATTCCTCGTGCGTCAGCGGTTTTCGCGAGGTGCCGACGACCGAGAACGTCGCCGGGAGAAGGCGCTGGAGCGCGAGGTTGTAGAGCGCGGGGATGAGCTTGCGCTGCGCGAGATCGCCCGCCCCGCCGAAGATGACGATCGTGGAGGGCTCGGGGATCCGCGAGAGCCGAAGCCCCTCGCGCAGCGGGTTGAGGGTCGAGGTCGCCAGCTTCCCTATTCCTTCTTAACGGCGTGACCGCCGAACTGATTGCGGAGCGCGGCCGCGACCTTCATCGCGTAGCTGTCCTCCTGGCGCGACACGAAGCGGGCGAAGAGCGAATGGGCGATGGCCGTCATCGGCACGCCGTGCGTAACGGCCTCGAGGATCGTCCAGCGGCCCTCGCCTGAATCCTCGACCCAGCCTTTGATGTTCTTTAGGTCGCTGCCCTCCTGCTCGAAGGCGCGCTCGGCAAGCTCGAGCAACCAGGACCGCACGACGCTGCCTTGAAGCCACACGGTGGAGACCATTCGCAGGTCGAGCTCGAACTCGCTGGCGTGGAGGAGCTCGAAGCCTTCGCCGTACGCCTGCATCATTCCGTACTCGATCCCGTTGTGGACCATCTTCACGAAGTGGCCGGCGCCGTTCTTTCCGAAGTGCGCCCACCCGTTCGGAGGCGCGAGCGTGTCGAGCGCGGGTTTCGCGATCGCGACCGCGTCGGCGGGACCTCCCACCATCATGCAATAGCCGTTCTCGAGCCCCCAGATCCCGCCCGAGACGCCGACGTCGAGGAACCGGAATCCCATGCCTGAGTATTTCGCCGCTCGTCGCATCGAGTCGCGGAAGTAGCTGTTGCCTCCGTCGACGAGCACGTCGCCCGGCGAGGCGAAGCGGGCGAACTCATCGAGGGTGTGGTCGGTGACCTCTCCGGCCGGGACCATGGCCCAGAGGATCCGAGGTGGCTTCATCTTCTTGATCATTTCTTCGACCGAGCTCGAGGGGACCGCTCCGTGCTTGGCCGCCTCCTGCACCGGCTCGGGGCTGCGGTTCCCCGCGATCACGCGATGCCCGCCCCGCGCGAGTCGGGTCACCATGTTTCCGCCCATGCGCCCGAGGCCATAGAGCCCTATTTCCACGCGCTTGCCTTCTTTTCGGCCTGACGGCCGAGGTTTTGGTCCGTGTTCGCGGTTCGCTTTGCCGTCTGCATTGTGCGATAGGGTTAGGAGGTGGCTACGGCAGCCCAAACCGACACAAAGATTGAGCTGTACCGCGACCTCGCTCGGCAGCTCCGGGTTGACAGCATTCGGTGCTCCACTGCCGCAGGTTCGGGACACCCAACGTCGTCTCTCTCCGCAGCGGACCTCATCGCTGTCTTGCTTGCCGGGCACTTGCGATACGACTTCGGGCAGCCCGATAACCCGGCGAACGACCACTTGATCTTCTCTAAGGGCCACGCCTCGCCGCTCATCTACGCGATGTTCAAGGCCGCCGGTGCGATCAGCGATGACGAGCTCATGACGTTCCGCAAATTCGGCAGCCGTCTGGAGGGCCATCCCACGCCGATCCTTCCCTGGGTCGACGTCGCGACCGGATCCCTCGGGCAGGGACTACCGATCGGCGTGGGAATCGCGCTCGCCGGCAAGCGCGTGCTCGAGGCGCCGTACCACGTGTGGATCCTCGTCGGTGATAGCGAGACCGCGGAGGGCTCGATCTGGGAGGCCTTCGACCACGCCGGCCACGAGGGGCTCGCCAATCTCACCGCGATCCTTGACGTTAACCGCCTGGGTCAGCGCGGGCCCACCGAGCTCGAGTGGGATATGGGTGCGTACGCCGCGCGCGTGCGCGCCTTCGGCGTCGATCCGATCGTCATCGACGGGCACGATCCGGCCGAGATCGACGACGCGTACGGCCGCGCGCGCGGAGCCGGCCGACCGACCGCGATCCTTGCCCGGACCGTGAAGGGCAAGGGTGTGTCGTTCATCGAGAACAAAGAAGGCTGGCACGGCAAGGCGCTCGACCCCGAGCAGGCGAAGCAGGCGATCGCGGAGCTGGGTGGCGAGACCCGCTCTCGCACGTTCGCCGTCGCGAAGCCCGAGCGCTGGGACCGACCGTCGATGCAGCGGTCGGGGTCGCTCGCACTCAAGACGTACACCGAACCCATCGCGACGCGGAAGGCCTACGGCGAAGCGCTCGCGGCGCTCGGAGCCGCGCGCAAAGACGTCGTCGTGCTCGACGCGGAAGTGTCCAACTCGACGCACGCCGAGGATTTCAAGAAAACCGCGCCCGACCGATTCTTCGAGATGTACATCGCCGAGCAGCAGATGGTCGCCGCGGCGGTCGGCATGCAGGTCGTCGATCTTGTGCCCTTCGCATCGACCTTCGCGGCCTTCTTCACCCGCGCATACGACTTCATCCGCATGGCGGCGATCTCGCGGGCGCAGCTCCGGCTCGTCGGTTCCCACGCCGGCGTGTCGATCGGCGAGGACGGCCCATCGCAGATGGGCCTCGAGGACCTCGCGATGATGCGCGCGGTCTTCGGCAGCACAGTGCTCTACCCCTCGGACGGGAATCAGACCGCGAAGCTCGTGGCGCAGATGGCCGATCGGGAGGGGATCACCTACCTACGGACCACGAGAGAGAAGACCGCGATCATCTACGACAAGGGGGAGAGCTTCCCCATCGGCGGCAGCAAAGTCGTTCGCGGCGGCTCGAACAAAGACCGCGCGACGATCGTCGCGGCCGGCATCACGCTGCACGAAGCGCTGAAGGCGGTCGACGTTCTGGCCCACGAGGACATCCCGGTGCGCGTCATCGACCTCTACACGGTGAAGCCGATCGACGCGGAGACGCTCGCCGATGCGGCACGGGCGACGGGTGGCCGCATCGTGGTGGTCGAGGATCACTGGGTCGAGGGTGGGATCGGCGACGCGGTCCTCGCGGCGCTCGCCGAGAAGGGATTCCGTGACCTCCACTACCGGCACCTCGCCGTCCACAAGATGCCCGGCTCGGGCAAACCGGCCGAGATGCTGGACGACGCTGGCATCAGTACGGTGCACATCGTCCGCGCGGTCAAAGCGCTCCTCGGGTAGTACGTGAAGCGCTTCTCAGCTGGGCTCGCGGGTCTTCTCATCGGCGTGGCTGGCTCGCTCCTTCAAATCGGATCGGCGATACCGGTTGCGCCGCCGAAGGCTCGACCGGTCGCGTCCGAATCTCCCGTGACCGTGGTGGCAAGGACTTGCGATCAGGCGATTCCCGTCGCGCTTCCAAACGTCGGGTTGGAGACCATTTCGTTCAATCGGTCGCCCGACGGAACGGCCTTCGTGCTCGGCGCACGCGTCTATCACCGCATGGCGCCGTACGTACCGGACGAGCAGCGAGTGCTCATGCTTTCGCTGTCGAGCCTCGGAGCCACCGACCTGGCGGCAGGGACGGATCCGCGGTTTTCCGGCAGCGGTTCGCGCATCGCCTTCCGCGCGCCGCGCCCGCAGAGCGACGCCCGGACAACGGAGCTCGTCGTGTTCGACGCTGCGACGAAGCGCGAGATCGCACGTATCGCCGATGTGGGCCCGACGCCGTTCGCGTGGCGCGGCGAGGAGCTGCTCTTCTGGCGCGGAAACGAGCTCCGCGTATGGGCCGCCGGGCGCGAATCGCACGTCATCGACGCCCCGCGCACGCTGGCCGGGGTCTACGTCGACGTTCGTTACAGCGGCGATGGCGAACGTGCGGTCGTCACGCTCTACGAGCAGCGGCCGGGTCGCGAATCTGCTCCGACGGAGACGTACCTCATCGACACGTTGGCCGCCACGTCTCGGGTCCTGATCGGCGCCTGGTGGACCGAGCCGTCGCCTAGCGGGCACGCGGTCTTCGCTTCGTACCTCGACCATCGAGAGCTCCAGCTGGAGGACGGTCGCGTCATGTCAGCGCCGATCCCGTTCACGGGGGGCGTCCTCGTCTGGACGTCGGATGGACGCCGACCACTTCTATCCCCGAACGAGCTGATCAACTTCGACTCGACCGCCGAGCTCGAGACTCTGGATGGTCAGCTCGCCGGGTTGGCGGTCCCGACGCTCCGCGTGAACCCGCAGTTCATTGCGGGTGGCGACCTCTTCGCCGGCGTCCGCTTGGGCGGCCGTGGCCCCTCGAAGCTCGAGCTCTTCCGTTGCCGCATCGACCCCCGTGCGGCGACGCCGACGGTGACCCTCTACTACGGCGAATCCAGCTTCGAGCCCTGGGCGACGAAGCGCGACGGTACGGCACCCGCGGACTGGGAGCAGCTCGCGGAGCGAGATCTCGAGGTCATCGGACTCCATCCGTTCGAGATCGGGCGGACGCCGAACCTCGATCCGCAGATCGCCTGCGATCGGCCGGCTTGTCCGACCGGCTTCGTACTCCGCGTCGTCATTCCGTATGCCGAGCGGGATCGGGCCTACGCCCGCTGCTTCCGAGAGCCCTACGCCGGGACGCTGACGCTCGGGGCGGCGATCGCCGGTTTTCACTGCGCCCCGCTGTACCCGGCGGGTTGATCTTCATGTAGAGCAGCGCACTCCAGCAAGCTCGCCGATGCGATCGTTCTGGTAGCCTCCCATCGTCAGGGGAGGGTTCGTGGAGATCATCGTCGTCCTCGTCATCATCGGGGCGCTCGCCCTTTTCTTTATCGCCACATACAACCGCCTCATCACGCTGCGCCAGCGCGTGAAGGAGGCCTGGGCGGACATCGACGTTCAGCTCAAGCGGCGGCACGACCTCATCCCCAACCTCGTCGAGACCGTCAAGGGTTACGCGACGCATGAGTCGACCGTCTTTCAAAAGGTGACCGAAGCCCGCGCCGCCGCGGTCGCGGCGGGCTCGTCGGCGTCTCCGGAGCAGCGGGCCCAGGCCGAGAACATGCTCACCAGTGCCCTGCGCTCGGTCTTCGCGGTCGCCGAGAACTATCCTCAGCTCCAAGCGGTGCAGGAGTTCAAGGACCTCTCGGAGAACTTGACCGCGACCGAGGACAAGATCTCGTTCGCCCGCCGCTTCTACAACGGCAACGTCCGCGACTACAACACGTCGCTCCAGACCTTTCCGACGAACGTCTTCGCCGGCATGTTCGGGTTCAAGGCCGAGCAGTATTTCGAGCTGGCCGACGCGACCGAGCGCGCGGTGCCGCAGGTGAAGTTCTAGCGAGGCCCTAGCCTTTCAGTAGCGTGACGACCGACTCCACACCCGCGCGACTCTCCATCTACGACGCGGCTGCCGCGAATCGCTGGCGCACGCTCCTTCTGATCGCGGTCTTCACCGCCCTTATCGCCGTGCTCGCCTATTTCGTCGGCGAGTATTTCGCGCCCGGCGGGGGCGTCGCCGCTTTGCCATTCGCCGTTGCGATATCGACCGGCAGCGCACTGGTCTCGTACTTCGCCGGCGACAAGCTCATCCTCGCGCAGAGCCAAGCGCGCGAGCTCGGGCCGAGCGAGGAGCCGCAGCTTCGCAACATCGTGGAGGCGCTCGCGCTC
>Ga0209267_1003005_pt1 | contig 10619 bp, 15 predicted proteins | sample GraSoiAngelo_137_FD_185894 | JGI IMG/M metagenome (GOLD analysis project Ga0209267, IMG submission 185894) | Grasslands soil microbial communities from the Angelo Coastal Reserve, California, USA - 14_0929_09_30cm (SPAdes) (version 2) | ecosystem: Environmental > Terrestrial > Soil > Grasslands ... | reverse complement strand
AACAAGATGGGCCGCACCGTTGAACTGGACGAGACCCCCGAGGTCCGCGGCCAGATCAAGAAGGTCCACCATCTGCTGAAGGTCGAAGAGACCGCCTGAATTTTTTCCAGCCGCCCCTCGCGGGGCATGCGCGACAAAAGCGAAAGCGAGTGCACGACATGAAACTGAACGAAATCAAAGACAACAAAGGCGCGCGTCAGTCGCGTGTCCGCGTCGGCCGAGGCATCGGCTCGGGGCTCGGCAAGACCGCCGGCCGCGGCCAGAAGGGTGCCAAGTCGCGCTCGGGCGTCAGCATCGCCGGCTTCGAAGGCGGCCAGATGCCGCTCCACATGCGGCTGCCGAAGCGCGGCTTCAACAACATCTTCGCGCGCGATTATGCCGAAGTGAACATCGGCGCCGTGCAGAAGGCGATCGACGCCGGCAAGCTCGACATCAAGGCCACGCTCGACCATGCGGCGTTGAAGGGCGCTGGCCTGGCCCGCGGCGGCAAGGACGGCGTTCGCCTGCTCGGCAAGGGCGAGCTCAAGGCTAAGCTCAGCTTCAAGGTCGCCGGCGTCTCGAAGGGCGCCCGCGAAGCGGTCGAGAAGGCCGGCGGTTCGATCGACATCGTCGAGCGCAAGAACCCGGCCGAACTCGCCGCCGCCAAGAAGGGCAAGGTGCGCGAAAAGCGCCTCGCCGCCCAGGCCGCCCGGAAGGCCGAAGCTTAAACCACGTCATTGGGAGCGGGGCTTCGTCGCTCCGCTCCTCGCAATGACGGCAATGCGGCCTATATGAGCCGTTGAGCCTAGGGGAATTCGAACAATATGGCATCCGCAGCCGAACAACTCGCCTCCAGCATCAGCCTTGCGAATTTCGCCAAGGCGACCGAGCTCAAGAAGCGGCTGTGGTTCACCCTCGGCGCGCTGATCCTGTTCCGCTTGCTGTCGTTCGTCCCCGTGCCGGGCATCGACCCGGTCGCCATGGCCGCGCTTTACCAGACGCAGAGCGGCGGCATCCTCGACGTGTTCAACACCTTCTCGGGTGGCGCGCTCGAGCGGATGAGCATCGTCGCTTTGGGCGTCATGCCCTACATCACCGCCTCGATCGTGGTTCAGCTCGGAGCGACGCTCTACGGCCCCTGGCAGGCGCTCCGCAAGGAAGGCGAAACCGGGCGCAAAAAGCTCAACCAATATACGCGCTACCTGACCGTCGCGATCACCCTGGTGCAGGGCTATATCGCTATGCGCGGCCTGGAATCGCAAGCCGTGACCAAGGGCATTTCCGCGGTCGTGATGCCGGGGACCTTGTTCGAAATTGCCGGCACCGTCAGCCTCGTCGGCGGCACTCTGTTCCTGATGTGGATCGGCGAACAGATCACCAGCCGCGGCATCGGCAACGGCGTCTCGCTGATCATCATGGCCGGCATTGTCGCCCGTCTGCCGCAGGGCATCGGCCAGCTGCTCGAGGGCAGCCGCACCGGCTCTCTGGGCGGAGCGGTCGTGGTTGGAATCCTGCTTCTTTCCGCCGCACTGATCCTTGGCATCTGCTTCATGGAACGCGCACAGCGACGTGTGCTGATCCAATATCCGAAGCGACAAACCGCGCGAGGGATGCAGCAAGAGCGCTCGCCGCCGGCGTCATCCCGCCGATCTTCGCTTCGTCGCTGCTGCTGATGCCGCTGACCGTGCTGCAGTGGGCGGGCAACCGCACCAGCGCGGGCGCGAGCGATTGGCTGATCACGATCACCACGTTCCTGCAGCCGCACTCGCCGGTCTACATTTCGCTTTATGCGCTCGGCATCGCCTTCTTCTGCTTTTTCTACACCGCGGTGCAGTTCAACAGCGAGGAGACCGCCGACAATCTGAAGCGTCACGGCGGCTTCATCCCCGGGGTTCGGCCAGGCAAGGCCACCGAGACCTATTTCGATTATCTGCTCAACCGGATCACCGTCGTCGGCGCCGCTTATCTGGTGGTGATTTGCGCCATCCCGGAGCTTCTCGCCGGGTCGGCCGGCCTGACGAATCTCCGGCTCGGCGGCACCAGCCTGCTGATCGTCGTCAACGTCACGATGGATACGGTCAGCCAGATTCAGAGCCATCTGATCGCCCACCAATATGGTGACCTGATCAAGAAGGCGAAGCTCAAGACGACACGCCGGACCTGACCGGCGTGCGGCAGGGGAGCGCCGGCATGATCAACATCATTCTCTTGGGGCCGCCCGGCGCGGGCAAGGGTACGCAGGCCGCCCGGCTGCAGGCCAATCGCGGCATGGTCCAGCTGTCGACTGGCGATATGCTGCGCGAAGCACGCAAGAGCGGCTCTCCCGTCGGCCTGAAGGTCAAGGCGGTGATGGATGCCGGCGAATTGGTCAGCGACGCGATCGTCACCGCATTGATCGGCGAGCGGCTCGATGCCGCCGGCAACCAGGGCGCGATCTTCGACGGCTTCCCGCGCACCCAGGCGCAAGCCGAGGCGCTCGATCTCTTGCTCTCCGAACGGACCCGCACGCTCGATCATGTGATCGAGCTGGTCGTGGACGAGGAGGCGCTCGTCGACCGCATCACCGGCCGCTTCAGCTGCGCCAAGTGCGGCACCGGCTATCACGACAGCTTCAAGCCAACCAAAGTGCCCGGCGTGTGCGATGCGTGCGGCTCGACCGAGTTCGTTCGGCGGCCCGACGATAATGAGCAGACCGTGCGCACGCGCATGGCCGAATATCGCGCCAAGACCGCGCCGATCCTCCCCTATTACGAGGTCCGCGGACTCGTCCGGCGGGTCGATGGCATGGCGTCCGTCGACGAGGTCGCGGCGCAGATCGACGCCATTCTGGACGGCGGGCGCTAGACCGGCCATCCTCCTCGGCCGAGGGGGACGGTTCGATGAAATATCTCATAATGCTTGGACTGATCGCTGCGTCCGCGCCGGCCAGCGCGGAAGTCGTCAGCGCATCCCCGAACGGCTTTGAAGTCCGCCACACCGTCAACCTGGTGGTCAAGCCCGAGGTCGCCTTCCAGGCCTTCGGCAACATCTCGGCGTGGTGGAACCCCGAGCACACCTACAGCGGCAGCTCGGCCAACCTCAGCCTCGCGCTGACACCAGGCGGATGCTTCTGCGAGCGCTTTCCGAAAGGCGGCGGCATCGAGCACATGCGCGTGTCCTTCGTCGACCCTGGCAAGCACATCATCCTCACCGGTTCGCTCGGCCCGCTGCTGTACGAGGCGACCTCCGGCGTGCTCGATGTCCAGGTGAAGTCGACCAGCGCCGGGTCGCAGCTGATCGTCGATTACCGGGCGGCAGGTTTCTACAATGCAGGCGCCGACAAGCTCGCGCCGATGGTCGATCAGATGCTCGCCGATCAGTTGAAACGCTACCGCACGTTCGCGACTGCGCGGCCGCGCACCTAGGTGCGTTCCAACGTGACGAAGCGGAACGGCGGCTGGCCATCCTCGGCGGCATGGTCCTCGCTCCAAACCTCGCGCCACTCCCGCGACGCCCGCGGGTCCGGCATGACCGTGTCCCCATCGACATCGTCGAGCAGTTCGGTCAGCTCGATCCGGTTGGCCACGGGCAGCATCAGCGCGAAGATATGCGCTCCGCCGATCACCGACACGCGCTCACCGCCGGCCAGTGCCAGCGCATCGTCGATACTATACGCGGTCTCGGCCCCTTCCGCGTTCCACTCGGGGTCGCGCGTCAGCACGACGTGCCGCCGTCCCGGAAGCAGGCCGGGCAGGCTCTCGAACGTCTTCCGGCCCATCACCATGACGCTGCCCATGGTCAGCGCCTTGAACCGCTTGAGGTCGGCGGGAATGTGCCACGGCAGCGTGCCATCGCGGCCGATTACGCCGTTGCGCGCGCGGGCGACGATGAGGGTGATCGGCGGCGTGTCCATTGCCAACCGCTTTGGCGGGCGTGCGCGGCGATGCCAAGCGCGCTAATGCGGCCGCGTGACTGACAACGCGTCCCGAATGATCGCCGCGGCCGAGCGTGACCTCGGACCCAAAGCCATCGTCACCGACCCGACTGAGATGGCGCCGTGGCTGACCGACTGGCGTGGGCGAGTCCACGGCGCGGCGTCGGCCATGCTGGCTCCGGCTACCACGCAGGAAGCCGCCGCCATCGTTCGGCTCGCTGCCGAGCATCGGGTGCCTTTGGTCCCACAGGGCGGCAACACCGGCATGGCCGCCGGCGCGACTCCGCCGGCCGACGGCTCGGCTGTTTTGCTGTCGATGCGCCGGATGAGGCAGGTCCGCTCGATCAGCGCGGATGATCGGCTGGCGATCGCCGAGGCCGGCGTGATCCTCGCCGACCTTCACCAGCGCGCGCATGACATCGGCATGCGCTTCCCGCTGACCCTCGGCTCGCGCGGCAGCTGCACCATCGGCGGGCTGACTTCGACCAACGCCGGCGGCACGCAGGTATTGAAGTTCGGGACCATGCGCGCGCTGGTCGCGGGGGTGGAAGCGGTCCTGCCCGACGGCAGCATCCACAACGGACTCTCCGGGCTCAAAAAGGACAACCGCGGCTACAGCCTCGACCAGCTGCTGATCGGCGCCGAGGGCACGCTCGGCGTGATCACCGCGGTGGCGCTGCGGCTGGTCCCGGCGGTCGCGTCGCGTTCCGTGGCCTGGGCCGGCGTCGACAGCCCCATGCAGGCGCTCGATCTCCTCCGCTTCCTCGAAGCGCGCACCAACAGCGCCGAAGGCTTCGAACTGGTCCCCGAGGATTCGCTCCAGCTTGTGCTCCGGCATATCCCCGGCACGCGCGCGCCGCTCTCGGGCAACCACAAGTGGCACGTCCTGATCGAGGCAACCACCGCGGACCCCACAGTCGCGATCGACGCGGAAGTCGAGCGCCTGCTCGCCGCCGCGCTTGAGCAGGGCATCGTCGGCGACGCGGTGATCGCCGCCAACGATTCTCAGGCCGAAGCCTTCTGGAAGATCCGCGACGCCATCTCGGAGGCCGAGCGCGCTGAGGGCCAGACGCTCGCCCACGACATCTCGGTGCCGATCGCCGACATGCCGCGCTTCATCCTCGACGCGGCGGCCGAGGTCGAGCGTGCGTTTCCGGGCGTGATCGCCAGCGGCTTCGGCCATCTGGGCGATGGCAATATCCACTTCCACGTCCGCGCCGCGAGCCATGCGGCACCCGACTGGTACGAGCGTGAAGGCGCCGCGATCACCCGCATGGTTGACGATCTGGTGACCGCAGCCGGCGGCTCGATCTCCGCCGAGCACGGCATCGGTCAGCTCAAGATCGACGAGCTGGAGCGTCTTGCCCCGCCCGGCCGCATCCACGCACTGCGCGCGATCAAGCACGCGCTCGACCCGCTCGGCATCATGAATCCCGGAAAGCTCGTCCGCTAGCCGTCGCGCATCAGGTCGCGCAGCCGCTGCGCGAGCGGTTCCGCCGGAAGGCTGCTGCGCACCGCGATGAACAGCACATCGTCGCCGGCGATGGTCCCGACCACTTCCGGCAACTTCGCCTGATCGACCGCGAGCGCCACCAGATGCGCCGATCCGGGCGGCGTGCGCACCACCACCATGCTGCCCGAAGTCTCGACCGCCTGAACCCATTCCGCGAAGATCCGCCGCAGCCGGTCCACCGGCCAGTTACGGTCGCCGAGCTTCTCGGGAAGCGAGTAGCCGACCTTGCCTTCGCGCTTCACCTTGACCGCGCCGATCTGCTCGAGGTCGCGCGCGACCGTCGCCTGGCTGATGTCGAACCCGGCTTCGGTCAGCTGCCCGGCAAGCTCGTCCTGAGTCCGGGCAGATCCCTCGCGCAACATGTCGACGATGGCGCGCTGCCGTTCGGTTCGGTCTTGGGACATGCCTCGGTTTACTCCTCTCGCGCCGGTTACGCCACGTAGCGCGAGGCGGGTTGAGGAATTCCGAATGCCTAATGAGCGGCGACCGCCTCGCGATGTCGGCTCGATGCGGCGCGAAAGAAGGCCGCCGAGATCAGCCACAACGCCGTGAAGCCACCGCTGAACAGCAAAACCCTGGACGCGCCGCCGGGCAGGCCCGCGGTCGAGGGTGCGGTTGCCGTGGCGATGCCGAGCAGCACTTGCATAATCGCCACGCCGAACATCGTCCGCGCCATGCCCGCCGGCCGGAACCAGGCCGCGAAGCCGCCGACCGCTGCGGCCATGATCAGCATGAAGGAAGCGATCCCGCTGCCGTCATCGCGAACGACGGTGGTCCAAACAATGAGGAAAGATGCCAGCACCGCCGCTGCCACTCCCGAGCGGTAAGCGCCGCTTTCGCTCGATCCGATCATATGCTCATCTCCTGTCCACTGCGGGCATACCATGACACCGGTCGCGATAACCGGCATGAGCAAGATATGAGGAAGGTCTGAAAAATGACCGTCCGAAGTGGGGGAGTGTGAAATGCGCCTGATGTGGACGTTGCTTGCGCTGATGCTTCTCGGCCTGGCGGCGCGATCGCACGCCGCGCCGCCTTACAAAGTGGGCGGACGGTGCGGCGGTTTTCCCAAAGTCGCGCTCACCACGCGCGCCGGAACCTGTGTCGGCCTGGTCGGATCCGGCCTCGGCTTTCCCCGTGGCCTCGCCGAGCATGACGGCGATCTCTACATCACCGATCTCGGTTCGCGACTCCCGGGCAGGGGCCGGCTGCTGCGCGTTCGTCTCGACCGCCCGTGGAAGCCGGCCGTCGTCCTGTCCCACCTCGACCGCCCCGGCGCGATCGTGCTGGGCGCCGACGGCTATCTCTACATTGCCGAATCGAGCCGGATCATCCGTTTGAATCCGGACGCGCCCAACCCCGCGGCGAGCGTCGAGGCGGTCCTCACCGGACTGCCCACTGACGGCCTCCACAACCTGCCAGGGCTCGCGCTTGCCGGCGGTGGCGGCCTGTTCGTCAGTGTCGGCTCGGCGAGCGACAATTGCGAGGATGCGCGCGGCCAGCCCCCGCGGGCGGATCGGCCCTGTTACGAGCTGACGTCCAACCCGCCGCGCGGCAGCATCCTGCGCCTGCCGCCGGACTGGCCACGTCCGGCCTCGATCAGAACGGCCGAAGTCTACGCGCTCGGCATCCGCAATGCGCTGGCGCTTGTGCAATTGCCGAGCGGGGTGCTGCTCGCGGCATCGAACGGGCGGGACAATATCGATTCCGCGGATTCCCGCCTGTCCGACGAGCAATTACCCCACGACCTCCTGCTGAGCGTCACCGCGAAGAGCCGCCACGGCTGGCCCTATTGTTTCGACCTTGGCCGTCCCAGCCCCGAATACGTCAGAATCAATTGCGCGAGCTTCGTGAAGCCGGCGCTCTTGCTGCCGCCCCATGCCGCACCGCTCAGCATGCTGGTCTACCGCGGCAACCGCCTGCGCGGGCTCGGCGGCAGGCTGGTGCTGGCTTATCACGGCTATCGATCCGCCGGGCACCGGATCGTCGCCTTTGCAACCAACGCAAAGGGGCTGCCGGTCGGCTCGCCTGTCGATCTGGTTTCAGGCTGGCAGGCGGTCTCGCACGTCCGCCCGCAAGGTGCGCCAGTGGCGATGTTCGAACTCGCCGACGGATCGATCCTCATTCTCGAAGACCATAACGGCACACTGCTCCGCCTCACTGCTGGCTGACCCGCGATCGCGAACGGCGCGGTGTGGCGCGGGCCATTTCCGGATGACCCGGCTTTTGGTATCCCTGCGCGCGGGGGAACATGAGCATGCACGTCCATCTGCCGAAGCCGTTGCACGGCTGGCGCGAGTTTGGCGGCGAGGTCGGGATCATCGTCATTGGCGTGCTGATCGCGCTCACCGCCGAGCAGGTCGTCGAAAGCTTGCACTCGCGCCACGAAGTCAGCGAGACCAGGAAGGCGCTCGATTCGGAGTTGTCCCGCGATCTCGCCGCCTACATGTTTCGAGTGAACGAGCGCGGCTGTGCAAATGCTCGCCTCGACGAGCTCGACCGCTGGGCTAAGAGCATGGCCGACGGTCGCCCCCTCAAGCTCAAGAAGGAGGTCACCCAACCGATCTTCTTCTCGATCAACACGTCCGTATGGCAAGCAACGAACGGCGACGCGGCGGCGCAAATGCCGCTGCAACCGAGGCTGCAATATGCGGCGATGTACGACGCGATGAAAACCTATGACGAAGTCGCTCGCGACGAGACGAATGGGTGGACGACCCTTTCGGACTATGCCGCAAACGCCGATCTCACTCGCGCAGAGCTTCACGATGTGCACCACGCCATTCTCGACCTTCGTTTCGACGATCAGTTGCTGGACATGTTCGGCTCGCGCTTCCGCGATTTCGGCGGAAAGCTGAATATTCATCCCAAGCAGCATATCGAAGGCGGCATCGCCTCCCAGGTCGAGCCGGCCGTGCGGGAGCTGTGCGAGCCGCTGCTGTGACGGCACATTGCGTGAGTGAAAAGCGCACATCAGCCGAATAGAATGCAGCCATGGCCGCCGCCTACGATTCCAAGACACTCCAATTTTATGCGGATCAAGCGCCCGTCTACACCGCAAGCGGGCCACAAGGCGCCAGCAGGCACCTCCCGGCATTCCTCGACCGGCTTCAACCCGGATCGCGCATCCTGGAGCTCGGCTGCGGCGGCGGTCGCGACTCCGAACTCATGATCAGCCGCGGCTTTGTCGTGGATCCAACCGACGGCAGTGCCGAAATCGCGAGCAAGGCGCAGGAACGCATTCGACAGCCGGTTCGGGTGATGCGTTTCGATCAGTTGGACGCGCATGAGGAGTATGACGCCATCTGGGCACATGCGAGCTTGCTGCACGTGCCGCGATCCGGGCTGAGTGCAGTGCTTCGGCTCGTCTGGCGCGCACTTCGGCCCGGTGGGCTGCATTCGGCCAGCTTCAAGGAAGGCGGTGTCGAGGGCCGCGACCGCTTCGGGCGCTACTTCAACTATCTCGATTTGCCGGACCTGCTCGCCATCTACCACGCGTCGGCCGCGTGGGAGGTCATCGCGACCGATCAGTATATCGGCGGAGGCTACGGACGCAGCGAAGGCCCGTGGGTGGCGGTCACCATGCGCAAGCCGAGATGAGTGGAGGGTTGGCCGGCAAAGATGGCGCGCCCGGCAGGAGTCGAACCCGCCGCGGCCGGATGGCCGCACATCAAGCGAACCAGCAGGTTCGATGGACGCGGCATATGCAAAGATGGCGCGCCCGGCAGGAGTCGAACCCCCCGCGGCCGGATGGCCGCACATCAAGCGAACCAGCAGGTTCGATGGACGCGGCATATGCAAAGATGGCGCGCCCGGCAGGAGTCGAACCTGCGACCTCATGCTTAGAAGGCACGTGCTCTATCCAACTGAGCTACGGGCGCGTGGCCGGGGAAATAGCCGCAATCTACCGCTTGTGGGTCAAAAAAGATGAAGTCCGCTAACTTTCGAGCGACAGCGGATTGCTCCGATACGCTGCGCGGGCGACATGAAAAATGCGCGCGACCGTTGGGGCCGCGCGCATTCGTTACTTGCCGTGGGTCAAACTAGCCGCGGCGGTACGTCATCCGGTCGATCTTCACGCTCGACACATAGCCGCGGAAGTCGACCCTGCAGCTGAAGCGCAGGTCTGCATTCTGTGCGGTGCTGGCGTAGTTGGGGTTACCGTAGCCCTGGTTGCCGTAGCCCTGATTGCCGTAAGCCTGGTTGCCGTAAGCCACGTTCTGGCGCCAGCCCGAATTGATGAGTCCCGACACCTTTAGGCCGCTTGTTTTGCGCTCGACGCCGGTGATCCCGACAACTCGCGCCACGTTCGCCTGATTGTAGCCGTGGTTGCCGTATCCGCCGTTGCCGTAACCGCCGTTGTCGTCACGCCCGTTGCGGTAGTCCGCGCTAACCCGCGCTTCGGCTGCACGAGCACACTGGTCCACCGCGTTACGGTCGGCGCCCTGGCCGTACGCGCCATAGCGGCCGCCGCCCAAAACCGAGTTGATCACCGCCCCGACAACGCCGCCGTTGTTGTAGCCGTTATTATAGCCGCCGTTGGGGGCATATTGCGCCGTGGCGGGCGTCGCGCCGGCAATGATCGCGAGACCGGCCACGCCACTGAGAATGCTTGTAAAGGTACTCATATGAATATCCTCGAACGAGTCCAAACAATATCGGACTTCTAGATAAGAACGCATATGATAGTGATTAGATGCACGCCATGTGAACGAAATATAATTCGCACAATCCACTACGATTTATTTGAGTTTTCTCAATAGACTACGTTCGAAGAGCGCAAGTATAATTTTTCGAACATCCGATCTTTTCTAAAACTCTGTTTTAAATACTCGCTGGCGTTTGTGGCGGCGGCATGCTACGAAGCGCCATCACTTGATTCCCCCTCGAGCATTCGTGTGACAGAGAGACACTGCCGTGCTCTCGCTTGATGGAGTCGATCGCCCATGCAACAGACACACCGCCCGCGCCCCGAGGCCGGATCGAAGTCTCCGATAATCCGGGCGAAAGCGCCACACGACACGGTCGTCGGCTGTCGAGGCCGGGCGGAGGCGGACCTGCTTGCGTCGGTGGCAATGTTGACCGCGAACGAACGCGTTCGCCTGGAAACCAGCGCGGCGAGTTGGACGGCACGTGCCAATCTGCTTCAGCGCATGGACGATTCCAACAGCCGGCCGCTCGGTCGAATGGCACCCAACGCTTGACCTACAAAAG
>Ga0209267_1003002_pt1 | contig 10626 bp, 6 predicted proteins | sample GraSoiAngelo_137_FD_185894 | JGI IMG/M metagenome (GOLD analysis project Ga0209267, IMG submission 185894) | Grasslands soil microbial communities from the Angelo Coastal Reserve, California, USA - 14_0929_09_30cm (SPAdes) (version 2) | ecosystem: Environmental > Terrestrial > Soil > Grasslands ... | reverse complement strand
CGGCTCGGGAAGGAATTGGGCCGGATCATCAAACGTGAACGGCCGCATTTGCCCGAGCCAGGGCGTTTGCGGCGCGGTTGCGCCAGGCGTCAGGATCCAAACACCAGGGACGGGACTCGATGGGAAGCTGTAGGGGACATTGGCGCCTAACCCATCGCTGGCGCGCAGCGCGATCAAGGCGTTAGCTGAAGCCAGCCCCACGGCCTGACCGTCTGTTTTATCGGGACCGTCGGGGATAGCTGCCAATGCGCTGCTGTAGGCGGCGTCGAGCGACATAGCGCGATCGGGTAATAGGTGCCGCAGCGTCCGATACGCGGCTTCAATCGCCGCGGCATCCTCGGACGCGCCCGCAGGCGCGGTCAGAGAGTATTTGTAAGGCTCGAAGCGTCCATCGATAGCGTTGACCGCGTTGTACACAGCCAATTGCACGTAGGCGACGTAAACTCCCGCCCCACCTGGAGTCGCCGACCCTGGTGCGGCGCTGCTGCGAGCTTCGCTGATGGCAATGGAGTTCCACTGCGTCACGGCGTTCTGTGCGGTCGTGCCTGTAGCAATGAGCAGGCTGAAGGTCGCGACGATGGCGATGCGTTTGACCCCGTTCATTTCGTCCTCCTCTTTCTTGGCCGATATCGCGGTCCCGAGATATTGGGCTTCCGGGCTTGGAGGGTCAATGCTACGGCGCTCCTTTGCGCGTCAAATTTGGATCCCCAAGTAAGCTGTTCATTCCACGCAAGATGTGTGCGTAGCTCCGAAAGCTAGGTTGGTGTGATACCCTTCGGTTCCAGGGACCGCCCATGCCGGACGCCAAACACGCTTCCTCAGTCCATCGCTTTGCTGCGTTTGAGATAAATCTTCACTCGGGAGAACTGCGCAAAAGCGGGATGCGGCTACGGCTTTCGGGCCAGCCCTTTCAAGTCTTGGCTGTCCTGGTCGAACGTCCCGGCGAGTTGGTTACGCGCGAAGAATTGCGCTCCAAGCTGTGGCTGGCCGATACCTTTGTCGATTTCGATCATGGCTTGAATAACGCAGTTGCCCGGATTCGGGAGGTACTCGATGATTCCTCTGACGCACCGCGATACGTGGAGACCATTCCGCGGCGCGGTTACCGTTTCATAGCGCCCCTGACCGATTCTCGGCCGACGGCGGTTCCTGCCTCGGCCAAACTCGGCCCTGCCAGTGAGATCACCCGCCGGCAGGCATCGGCTCCTTCGGTTCTACCTACTGAAAAACGGCTTATCCGTAGAAGAGTGTTGCTCGGCGGAGTAGCCGTGCTGGCTTTGTTCACCATCATTTTGGCGCTGTACCGCAGCAGCGCTGCTAAGCGCACGACTCATCCGGCGATCAACTCGCTGGCCGTGTTGCCTCTGAAAAATCTCTCTGGCGACCCGGGACAGGAATACCTGGCTGACGGTATGACCGAGGCCCTCATCGGATACCTATCGAGGATCCACGATCTGCGCGTCATTTCGCGCACCTCGGCGATGCACTTCAAGGATAGCTCGCTCGCGGTGCCAGAAATTGCCAGAACGCTCCGAGTGGATGCCATTGTGGAAGGATCGGTCATACGAGAGGGCAGCCGGATTCGCGTCCACGCGCAGTTGATTCGTGCCGCCACCGACGAGCACTTCTGGTCGGAAACTTACGACCGCGAACTGCGAGAGGTCCTGGCTCTGCAAAGCGATGTGGCGCAATCCATCGCGAGAAAGGTGGAGGTCACCGTCACCGGGAAGGAACACGAGAGACTTACCGCGGCGCGTCCCGTCTCGCCGGAAGTGTACGAGAGCTATCTCAAAGGACGGTTCGCCAAGGGCAACAACAGAGCTGAGATTGAAGAGAGTATTGCCTACTTCGAAGAGGCCATCAGGAAGGACAGGACGTTTGCCCCGGCTTACGTCGGTCTGGCAGATGCCTACGATAGCCTCGGCTTGGTTTTTATCGGCGTTCCCCCAGGTGAAGTGCGTCCAAAAGTAATCGGTGCGGCGCGGAAGGCACTGGAGTTGGATCCGGAGCTTGCCGAAGCGCACGTGCGGCTTGCGGACGTATATCAGAAAACGTGGCGCTGGAGCGATGCCGAGGCGGAGTACAAGCGCGCGCTTGAGTTGAAACCGAACGACCCCTCCGCGCACCTCGGATTCGCGAGCTGGCTGCTGTGCCGAGGGCGCACGGAGGAGGCGCTTCGCTGGGCTCAGCGTGCCCGTGAGCTGGATCCGCTCGGGGCTATTGGCAGTGGCACGGGGGGGATTCTGTTCTATGCGCGCCGATACGACGAGGCTATGCACGAGTTGCGCAGCGCGCTGGCGGTACGGCCCGACGATGCCATGGCCCTCTGGTATCTTGGATTTGTGCTCACCGCCAAAGGTCAACCCGAGGAAGCGATTCCGGTTTTGGAAAGGGCGGTTTCTATATCTGACCGCAGCCCAGGGGTCATCGGTGTGCTGGTCCGGGCCTATGCCCACGCCGGGCGACGCCCGGATGCCCTTCGGCTCCTCGCCGAGCTGAAGAGGCGCAGGCAGGCAGGTTATATTCCTGCTGCGGCCTTTGTGAACGGTTATTTAGGTCTCGGTGAAAACGACGAGGCGTTTGCCTGGCTTGAACGAGCCTACCAAGAGCAGTCAAACATTCTGCAGTTCCTCAAGGTACATCCCTACTTTGACCCCTTGCGCGATGATTCGCGTTTTAAGGACCTGCTCCGCCACGTCGGGCTCGAGCAGTCTCGGTAGCTCGCGTCTTGTGGGTTGGCAGTGCCACGCTCGCAAGCCAGCCTTCTCTACGGGGCGATCGCTGCCGCTGCATGGTGACCCAATTGGACTACAGCGAGGATTCTTTCTAGAAGCACATGGCCGTCTCGGAGCTCACTGCTACGCGTTTCAATTGCTGGGCATGACCCCGACAAGATCCGTTTGCAGGTGTCGTAACCGGAGACTTGTGGGTGGGGAGATCGCCTTTAGAGTGAGCAGAACTTCGGCGTCGCGCAGCGTGTCGGCCCCGCAATGACTGCGGACTGGCATGCCTGCCGATTGTCAGCTTATATTTGTTCGAGAGTCGAACATGATTCCTTTATCGCCCTCGACACGAGCAACATGGCGGGTCCTCTGGATGAGCCTTTTAGCCGCCGTCGGTGCCGCATCTGCCGCGGGGCAGGAAGCTCCGAGCCCGTCCCCTCCAGCTTCTACGACTGGGCCGATGAACTGGACAGTAGAACAAGACCATCAGAACATGATGGATCAGCTCGGCATCAAGGCCCTCCGCCCGGGTCCGAGCGGCAACGAGAAAGCACCCAAGCACGCCAATTACGACGAGTCCAAGGCCAATCCCTTCCCGGACCTGCCTGATGCTCTGACGCTCCAGAGCGACAAGAAGGTCAGGACGGCCACAGAGTGGTGGCAAGAGAGACGTCCGGAGATCGTCGAAGATTTCGAGCGCGAAGTGTTCGGCCGTGTCCCCCCAAATGTGCCTAAAGTAACCTGGACGGTCACGAGTACAGTCAAGTCGAAGGCCGGTGTCTTCCCGGTAATCGAAAAACAACTCGTCGGACGCCCAGACAATTCGTCGTATCCGTCGATCAGCGTGGACATGCAGATGACTTTGGTCACCCCGGGCAATGCGAACGGTCCGGTGCCCGTCATGATGATGTTCAGCAGTGCGGCTTTCCGGCAGCGCATGGCCGAGATGATGGCCAAGCAACCTGAGCTGAAGGCCATGATGGGGACCGATCCGCCCGCTACCGAGCAATTGATCGCTCACGGCTGGGGTTACGCGTTCATCGACCCGGGCAGCATTCAAGCAGACAATGGCGCGGGCCTCAGGAAAGGCATCATCGGTCTGACAAACAAGGGCCAGCCTCGCAAACCGGAGGATTGGGGTGCGCTGCGGGCGTGGGCCTGGGGTGCCTCGCGCGGTCTCGACTATCTCGAAACCGACAAGGCCGTGGACGCCAAGCGCGTCGGCATTGAAGGCGTCTCGCGTTTTGGGAAGGCCGCGCTGGTGACCATGGCGTTTGATTCGCGCTTTGCGGTCGTGCTGGTCGGTTCCTCCGGGGAAGGTGGCGCCAAACTGCACCGACGCAATTTCGGCGAGGCAGTTGAGAACCTCACTGGCTCGGGAGGCTACCACTGGATGGCCGGCAACTTCCTGAAGTACGGTGCGGCTGAGGCTTCCTTTGGGAACAAGAATGCCGGTGACCTGCCGGTCGACTCCCATGAGCTGATTGCCTTGTGTGCACCGCGGCTGACCTTCATCAGCTACGGCATCCCGGAGAAGGGTGATGCGAAGTGGCTGGACCAGCAGGGCAGCTACATGGCAACCGTGGCCGCGGGGCCGGTGTTCCGTCTGCTCGGCGCGAAGGACCTGGGAGTCACAGACGACTATCACGCCGCGAAAATGCCGCCGGTCAATGTTGGACTTCTCGAAGGCCAGCTCGCATGGCGGCAGCATGAGGGAGGCCACACCGACGCTCCGAATTGGAAGTACTTTATTCCGTGGGCGGACGGGTTCCTGAACTATCACGCGGCCGTTTGGCAACTTCCTGCCGACCAGCCGGTGTTCCGGACGGATCCGAACTCGTTGGTGGCGCATTCCCAACTACTGCGGAAGGCCAAGCAAGGTGAAACCGACGTCTATTTCGAGGGCGACTCGATTACCCGCCGCTGGGGCGCCACCGACTATCCTGAGCTGCTGGCCAATTGGAAACAGAATTTCTTCGGTTGGAACGCGGCTGATTTCGGATGGGGCGCCGATCAGACACAGAATATTCTCTGGCGACTGGAGAACGGCGAACTTGACGGAGTGCATCCCAAGGTCGTCGTTCTGCTCGCCGGCACAAATAACGTCGCTAATACGTCGGTGCATGATGATGCCGATGTGAGGGCAGATGATGTCACGCGCGGCCTGCGGGCGATTGTGCGAGTGATCCAGACCAAGGCGCCCGCGGCGACGATCATTTTGACGGGACTCTTCCCACGAAACGACGACATGAGCTTCATGCCCGTCATTGACCGGATCAACGGCCATCTCTCCAAAATCGCCGACGGTCAGAAGGTCCGGTATCTGAACATCAACGACAAACTCGCCGATCGCGACGGCAGACTCTTCGATGGGATGATGAACGCCAGGGACAAGCTGCATCCGACCGTCAAGGCGTATCAGATTTGGGCCGACGCGTTGAAACCGGTCCTCGCCGAATTGCTGGGTCCTCGCGGTGCCGTGGAACTGGCCCCACCGCCCACTGGCGATCCCGGCGCATCGCCCTGACCGCGTGGCATCTTGCCTAGGCGCTCCATCTCCAGGCAACACTCGGAACAGCAGGGGTTAAGAAATGGCACATACTTCGATTCCTCTCCTATGGGGTCTCATCCTCAGTCAACTTGGCACGGCACTCACGTCCGATCTGCCGCACTTTCAGGCAGAGAACGGCGCTCAGCAGTTTGTGGTTCACGGCAAGCCCTTTCTCATTCTTGGAGGTGAACTCGGAAACTCTTCTGCGGGAACAGCGGCGCAGGCTGATTTCATCCTGCCCGACTTGGCGCGGGTGCACCTGAATACCGTCCTGATGCCGGTGGCGTGGGAACAGACCGAGCCTGCCGAGGGACACTTTGACTTCAGTGTTCTGGATCACTGGATCGATGTCGCCCGCCAGCAGAATCTTCATCTGGTACTGTTGTGGTTCGGGAGCTGGAAAAACGCGTTCTCGGACTACGCACCTGACTGGGTCAAGGCCGACATCAAGCGCTTTCCGCGTGCGCAGACAGCGAACGGCACGCCGCTTGAAATTCTCTCGACCTTCGGGACCGAGACACTCCGTCTGGACAGCCGCGCCTTTGCGGCGCTCATGAGTCATCTCCGCGAGAAGGACCGGGAGCAGCAGACTGTCCTGATGGTGCAGGTCGAGAACGAAGTGGGCTATCTCGGCCCGGGAAGAGACCGCTGCCCGGAAGCCATCCGGCAGTTTGCCGGTCCCGTTCCGCGAGAACTCGTCCAAAAGCTGCTCGCAAAACGAGCCGAGCTTTCACCGTAACTCGGAGCTCACTTCAACCCGCAGGGCAGTACCTGGCGCGAAGTGTTCGGGGAAGCCGCCACCGAGGTCTTCATGGCTTGGCGATACGCGAGCTATATCGACTCGGTCGCTCGGGCGGGAAAGAGGCAATACGCCTTGCCCATGTACGTGAACGCGCAGCTTCCCTCCCTCATGGAACGGCCTGGGGAGTACCCGAGTGGGGGACCACATCCCTACTATCTCCAGGTGTACCGCGCGGTCGCGCCGGCCATCGACTTCTACTCTCCGGATATCTATTGGCCGGAATTCGAGTATTGGGTCAGAGAGTATCAGATCCAGGGCAACCCCATCTTCATTCCGGAAGCAAGGATGGAAAGCGCTCCCTACAATGCGCTGTATGCCTACGGGGCCGCGAGGGCCTTCGGGTTCTGTCCGTTCGGCATCGACAGCCTGCACGCGCCGGCGAGTTCAACTGATCCCCAGCCAGCAATCATGCAAACATACGCAGCGCTCTCCAGCTTGGAGGACATGCTCGCAACGGCGCAAAGCGCTGGGCGCACACGAGGAGTGGTCCTCCGTGCCAATAGCCCACGCGCAGTACAGTCAGTCTCGCTTGGCGGGTATCTTTTTGAGGCCTCCTTGTCGCGGGCGTGGAAAACAGGCACGTTGCTGGCGGACGATGGCGCCATGCTCTTGCTGGAGTCCCGGCCCGATGAGTTCATTGTCGTTGGCAGCGGTCTGACCGTGAAGATGAGTAGGGACCCCGACACAGATAACCAAATCGCCGGGATCGCGAGCATTGAACAAGTCTCGAAAGCCGGATCGGAATGGGTTGTCTCTGCCAGACTGAACGGGGATCAGAGCAACCAAGGAAGACAACTGACCATGGACCCCCGAGAGATTCGAACCTATCGTTTGCGGCTGTACAGCGCGTTTCCATGACGGCGAGCTGCAACTCTTCGCGTGGGCATAACGCACTGGATCTCCTTCACGGCTTAGTTGCGGCACAGCGCCTGGAACCTCTCGCCGACGCGAACGCTTTCTCCCTGACGCCGAGAATTCAAACTGCCTCCCTTCGTCCCGGGAGTGTCCCGAACCAACGATAGCGATTCCGTACCCGTGGAGCGGTAAAGCCCCGGACTTCAGCCCGGGGATATAAGGCCCCTTAAAAACGTCAGCGCGGCTCCTTCTGCTGCTCGATATAACTCTTGAGCGTGTTGCGGGGGGCACCGCCGCAACTGGCGGCGAAATAGGAAGGCGACCACAGCACGCCTTGCCAATAACGGCGCGCTAAGTCAGGTCGGACTTTAGGTCAGGGAGGACGTCAATTGATCACTCGGTGTTCTTTAAGTATCTCCACAGTCTTTTCAATCGGCAGAGCTTCGACCGTGTGGCCGTTGCCAGTCATCGTCGTCGCTTTAAACATCGAGTTGTACACCGCTTCCTCCGTAGCTTCGATGGCGGCCAGAAACAGCGGCGACATCGCGTCGTTGGTCATCACTTCAACGGTCCGTGTCAGCGCTTTGTCATTGGCATGGATGCGCACCTGCGGCGCCGTCGAGAATGCGATGGCGTAGTCTCCGCTGCCGTTGGAGGCCGAACTCCCGGTGCGCGCAACGCCCAGCCACGCCCTCGCTGCTAGCCGCTTCAGGTTGCGCGCGTCCAGCGGCGCGTCCGTGGCCACCACGATCATGCATGATCCGTCTGCCTTGTCTTTCCCATTCCCACCGGCGGCCAGTTCCTTACGCAGGTAGTACTGGCCTAGTTCCTGGCCCACGGGGGCGCCGGCAATCGTTAGGACGCCGCCGAAATTTGTCTGCACAAGGACGCCAACCGTGTATCTACCTAGATTGGCGGGCAGGCGGCGCGAGGAGGTCCCGATGCCGCCTTTCCAGCCGAAGACTATCGTTCCGGTGCCTGCCCCGACATCGCCCTCTTCGACCGGACCGCCCTTTGCGTTCTTCAGGGCGGCGAACACGTCGTCGGACGTGATGTGGCGGCCGCGAATGTCGCTTAGGTATCCGTCATTGGTTTCGCCGACCACCGGGTTGATGGACAGCACATTCTCGTTGCCCGGCAATGCCAACATGTAGGCGATCAGCGCGTCCGCCGCGCGCGGCACGCTTGAGGTGGACGTCAGCAGGATTGGTGTTTCCATGTCGCCCATTTCATCTACCTGCGTGGAGCCCGCCAGCTTTCCGAAACCATTGCCCACGAAAATCGCACCAGGCACTTTCTCACGATAGAGATTGCCGGAATGTGGCAGAACGGCGGTCACGCCGGTGCGGATGTTGTCGCCGCGAATAATGGTGGCCTGCCCGACTTCGACACCGGCAACATCGGTGATCGCATCGAGCGGCCCGGTCGGCAGGATGCCGACCTTCAGCCCCAGGTCGGAGGCGCGGGGGCGTACATTGGGAGTTGTGCTTTGGGCCGCAGCGAACGTGGTCACCAACAAGATCGTAACAACGAGGAAAGGCTTATTGGCCATGGGCATAGCATACGACCAAACCCCAGTCAGTTGGATCGCCATTCGGCTGGCAATAACCGACTTCCGTCCACAGGCTTAGATGAAGGGTTCATATTGCCCCGCGACAGCGTGGCAGCGCATGCTATTCATCGAGAAACGCGGGAGTGCACACGTTGAGAGCAACTCCAGTTCTTGCGGTTGCGTCGGCTTTCCTGTGTGTAGGCGCGGCTTTTGCTCAGAACTCACCTCAGGCTGCTCAACACGCAAGACCACCTGAGTACACATTCAGGATTGTTCGTGAATTTCCTCACGATTCAGACGCGTTCACGCAGGGCTTAGCCTATCGAGATGGTTTCTTGTTCGAGAGCACGGGCCTGAAGGGCCGTTCGTCCGTTCGTAAAGTTCGCCTGGAAACCGGGCAAGTTGTTGAACGAGTGGATTTGCCGCCCGAATATTTTGGCGAAGGCATAACCCTCTTCAAGGATGAAATCGTACAGTTGACGTGGCAGGCAGAAACCGGGTTTATCTACGACGCGAGGGACTTCCGGTTACGTCAGCGATTTTCGTACCAAGGAGAAGGATGGGGATTGGCGACCGATGGCCGTGAACTTTTTATGAGCGACGGTACGGAAAATATCCGCATCCTCGACCCCGTGACGTTCACGGAAAAACGGCGTCTCCGCGTTCACGATGGAGCGACCTCGATTCCAGAGTTAAACGAACTGGAATTGGTGGACGGCCAGATTTTTGCGAACGTATGGCACAGTGATCGGATCGCACGGATTCTGCCGCAAACTGGCGCCGTGGTGGGGTGGATTGATCTTCACGGGTTGTTGAGTCCTGGGTATCGACGCGATCCGGAAGCCGTCCTGAATGGCATTGCGTACGATCCGAAGAGGAAGCGCCTGTTTGTCACCGGCAAACTTTGGCCTCGCATCTTCGAAATCAAAGTCATTCCCAAAAGGTAATGTCGAGAGACCCTTCATCCACCAGTCTCAATTCCAAACGAGCGGCCTCCTGTAGCAGTCGCGTTTCTCTCGGTTCATCAGCGCACAGATTCCGGGCGGATCGTCGATCCAGAAGTAATCCGATTGGGCACCGAGCGGATTAGTAGCAGGAAGTCGCCGGTGCTAATCGGAAACTTGAAATCCATTTGAACGATTATTGTGGAAGTTCGTGCTAAAACTCATTTGTCCGAGAAGCGCGTAATCAAGCGCTGGGCAGGTGGCGCACAATGAACGCGTGCGAAATCGTTTCCAGATTCATCGCGTGGTGCCCGCCAAGCCGCGTGAAGTACTATTGCCCGCCGCGCGGCGCGTTGGTAAATTCTACTGCGATTCGACCTTCCAGCCTCAATCTCTGAGGACGCAGCGAGTACCCTGCGCCAGTCGCCTGTCACGCTAGCGCACCGTCGGGCTTGGCTCGCGCTGCAGCTTCACAGCAGACGAACTTCGTGGCACTCGCCGCACGCCGGTCGCAGATTTCGCCAAACACTTGGTCTTCTATCAATCGCGCGAGCGTAAGATTCTCGTTCTGCGTGGACTTCACGGGGCTCGTGATCTCGAAAGCTTGTTTTCTGAATGATTGCCTGCTCGGCAAGTAGTATGCTGAATGCGCCAAGCGTGTGGCAGGTCATAACTCCTGCGTGCCGCAAACCGGAGAAATAAAGCAAATAGAGCAGTACTTCACATTGACGGGAACGCTGTTTCTCGGGCCTTGGCGTCAAGCGATGCTAAGATTTGGCCGAACAGCAAAATGGCCTCCACTAAATCTCCAGGCTTCGATGCTGCTGTGGCGCGTTTCCGCGCTTTCCTCAAGGCGAACAACTACTCTGAAAATATTGTGTGGGTAATGCCGGAAGACATCCTGCTCACCGGGAAGCGATTTCTCTACGTTCGAGTGCCTATTCCTGCTGACAATGAAAGGAGGACTCGTCGGATGTACGACGAAGGCATGACACAGGGGAGAGGTCTACTGATGGGTACGGTCTGCAGAATGAATCAATCGACTTATTGCTATGTTTGGTTCCCGAAGTCGGGGGAAGAAATACCGCAAGGCATTTGGCCGAAAGATGGAGATTTGAAGTTTATCGACTGGAGGCGCTGACGGTTGGCGATCCATTGCCGGTAGAGCGTAGCCATTCATGCAGATATGAAGGGCGATA
>Ga0209267_1002999_pt1 | contig 10634 bp, 10 predicted proteins | sample GraSoiAngelo_137_FD_185894 | JGI IMG/M metagenome (GOLD analysis project Ga0209267, IMG submission 185894) | Grasslands soil microbial communities from the Angelo Coastal Reserve, California, USA - 14_0929_09_30cm (SPAdes) (version 2) | ecosystem: Environmental > Terrestrial > Soil > Grasslands ... | reverse complement strand
GATAGCGGACGACCAACGGTTCATACGCGACATGGTCCGGATCACTCTGTCGACCCAGGGCTGGAGCATCGCCGAGGCGGCGACGCCGGACCAGGCGGTCGACCTCGCGCACCGCGACCCACCGCGCGCGGTGCTGCTCGACGTGAATTTCGACGATGACAAAGGGCCGACGGGGTTCGACGTCTGCAAGCTGCTCAAAGAAGATCCCGCGACAAAGGCGATCCCGGTGGTCATGCTCACCGCGCGCGACAGCGCCTCCGACCGAAAGGCCGGCCTCGCCGCGGGCGCCTCGCATTACCTCATCAAGCCCTTCGGCCCGATCGACCTCATCAACACGTTGCGCGGCATCCACGGCGAGCCGCCCGCCGTCCAAACCCTCGGCCAGTACCTCATCGACGAGGGGATCCTCACGCACGATCAGCTTGCCGAAGCGCTCGAGCGTCAGCGTTTCTACGAAGCCCGCGGCCATCCACGCCGCCTGGGTGAGGTCCTCGCGATCATGCGAGCGATCAGCCCGGACGAGCTGGAGAAGGCGCTCGAGCGGCAAAAGAAAGACGCGAAGTCCTAGGCTCTCCCGGAAGTGAGTCGCACGTAGCCTTGCGCATCGGAGTCCTGACCGGCGGCGGCGACGCCCCCGGCCTCAACGCGGCGATCCGCGCGGTCGTCCTACGGGCGACGGCACTCGGTCATGAGGTCCTCGGGATCACCGACGGTTGGGCCGGACTCCTCGGCGAGGCGGAGCCGCGTGCCCTCGGCGTGAGGGACGCGAATCGCATCCTGAGCGAAGGCGGGACCATCCTCGGCACCTCACGCACCGACCCGCGCAAGGACGATGCGTCGCGGCGTGCCGTGCTCGAAAGCATCCGCCGGTGGCGGATCGACGCGCTCGTCGCGATCGGTGGCAACGACACGCTCGGAGTCGCGCAGTGGCTGCACGAGCAGCGCATCCGCGTGATCGGTGTTCCGAAGACCGTTGACAACGACCTATCCGAGACTGATTACTGCATCGGTTTCGACACGGCGGTCACGGTGGTCGCGGACGCTCTCGATCGTTTGCGCACGACGGCGAGCGCGCACCACCGCGTCGTCGTGGTCGAGGCGATGGGTCGGGACACGGGCTGGGTCGCCGCATACGGCGGGCTCGCTGGCGGAGCCGACCTCATCATCGTTCCGGAGATCCAGATCACGAGCGAGCAGGTCGTGCGGACGATGAAGCGCCATCGCGCGATCGGCGACCCCGACATTCTCGTCGTCGTATCGGAAGCCGCGGTCATCGATGGACTCGAGGCGGAGACCGCAGTGGACCGTGACGCTTTTGGGCACGTCCGTCTGGACCAGCGCGCCATCGGCGCCGTCCTCGCGCGGCACATCGAACAGCGCACCGGGATCGAAGCCCGCCAGGTCGTGCTGGGACACCTTCAGCGCGGTGGCTCGCCCACGGCGGTCGATCGCCTCCGCGCGACGCGGTTCGGGAATGCCGCTGCCGATCTGGTGGACGCCGGCCGCTCCGGGGTGCTGCCGGTGTTGCGCGGTGGACGAATCGAGGTCGCGACGATGACCGAGGCGGTGCGCGAGGTGCGCCGGCTTTCGGACGACATCATCGAGCTCGTGAGGCGGTTCGCGGGAGTCGTCGACTAGACATGGCGGCGCGCGCGGCGGGATACCCCGACCGCCTCGTCGCGACGCCCTGGATCGGTCTGCTTGGCTTCCTCGCCCTCGCGCAGACGGCCCATCTCCTCGAGCACGTCGCGCAGATGGTCCAGATCCACGTGCTGCATCTTTCGGGTGCGGCGGCTCAGGGGATCGTCGGGCAGCTCAACATCGAATGGGTCCACTTCAGTTGGAACGCGCTCGTGCTGATCACGCTCCTCGCGCTGCTGCCACATTTCCGGACGAACCCGTGGCTCATCGCGGTCACGCCCCTCGCGGGTTGGCACTTCATCGAGCACTCGGTGATGATCGCGACGTACATCCAGACCGGAGTCTCCGGGACGCCGGGCCTGCTCTCGTCAGGCGGCCTGCTCTTCGGGGGTTTGCCGATCGCGCGCCCCGACCTGCACTTCCTCTACAACCTCGTCGAGACGGTCCCGCTTCTCTTCGCGTGGGTCGCGGAGCTACGCCAGACCTAGCGGTAGCGGCGCCGGCCTCCGCGCGAGAGGAAGAGCGAGAGCAGCACCAGGAAGACGATGGCGATGAGCATCGCGTAAAGCAGGATGTTCGTGCCGTTGTCTGCCGCGGTCGCAGGCGGACTCGCCGCCGCGGCGGGCGAACGACTGGGGCTCGGCGCGGCGCTCTGCGGACCGGAGGTCGGCGACGCCGCGGCGACGGACTGCGTCGGCGTGAGCGAGCGCGTCGCGGTCGGCACCGCTGTGGCGGACGGCGTGGATGCCGCGCTCGACGTCGGGACGGCCGAAGCGGTCGCGCTCGGAGCGAACGAAGCACCGCTCAACGTCGCGCACGCGTTCGTGTCCTGCGTCTCGACGGAGAGGCAAACAGATCGCGCGCTCGCGAGCCACGCGGTTCCATCCGTCGCGGTGCGCGAGACCGACGCGAGGATGAACGGGTAATGAGCCGTGCTCGGCGCGCCGCAGGTGCCGGCCTGCCAGGTGGCGGTCGCGGCGAGCGTGTCGCCCGAGAAGCTGGCCGAGATCTGCGTTCCGATGCAACGGCCGCCGGTGTCGTTGCCGCGCGTGTAGAGGGCGAGGATCTCTTTGTCGAAGGTCATGAAGAGTGAGCTGGCCGGCGGGAACACGTTCGCCTCGCCGAGGCTGTTGCGATACGTGTCGTACGCGTCCTGCGTCACAAAGACACGCATCGTCGGGCGCTCGCCGAGCTCAGGCAGATGTCCGCGAAGCTGGGATTTCGCCGTGACCGCCGTCGCGGCACCGGCGGACCCGGCGAGGAGCGCGACCAGGGCCACGGCCAGCGCGAAGATCGCCAAGGCTCTTCTCATTACGTGACGGCAGGATATGCGGCCGCGACCCGTTGCGAAGCCCTCGAGAGGGCGTTACATAACCGCGTGAAACACGCGCTGCTGCGAATCGGCGCGGTTGGATTGGCGAGCGGTCTCACCGCGGTGGTGCTTTTTGGGGTCGGACGGGTCATCCTCATCGGCGATCTCGGGCTTACCTTGCTGTCTTTTTCGCAGCCATCCGCTCCGGCGAGCGCCCCGGCGAGCCCCAACGTCTCACCCGCGGTCCTGAGCGATGTCGCGACCCCGAACCCGACGGCGACGCCGAGCCCCGCGCCCTCGCCGACCGAGACGGCCGGACCAAGCCAGGCGCCCCTCGCGTTGACCGGGTTCCGCTTCGGCGGCCGAAGCTACGTTGGTGTCGTCGTCCCTGATCTCGGTCGGGGCTTCGTCGCGCCGTTCGCCGGTACGGTCGAGGTTCGTACCTACCAATTCATCGACGGCGAGGTGCGGCTTGGCTCGAACGTCCCGTCGCTCGCGTTCTATCCGTACATCTCGGTCGTCGCCGCCGACCGAAAGATCACGTATCGGCCGGGGACGCTCGGCTCGGTCACCGAGCTGCTCATTCGCGATGGGGCACAGGTCGCGGCCGGCGATCCGCTGTTCCGTCTCGTCGCGCCGGGTCGCTCATCGTGGACGACCTTCTACAACTCGAGCGCGTTCTATGACGTGGTCGTGTCGCTGCAGGCGCTGCCGAGCGGACGCGACCTCGACGCCACACCGTATCTGGGGAAGGGCTTCTAGGGGACGAAGGTGTTCGGCGTCGCGATGAAGTAGACGACGCCGCCTGACCCGCCGATCCACGCGCGCTCGAAGGCCTCCCGCCCGTAGACCCGATGGACCGTCGCGTCGCTCGTAGCGGCAGGGTCATTCGCGATGACATCCCCGGAGGAGGTGAATCCGATGATCACGAGGAGGTGTCCATTCGTTCCGTCATTGTTGAGGAAGCCCGGCAGCGCGCCAGGCGCGTGCGAGATCGAGGCCACGAGCGGAACGCCGGCGGCGATGTACCGCTCGGCGTCGTTCAGCGATCCGAGCTGGAGGACGCGCGCGGAAAGACCGAAGCGCGACGCGTAGGCAGTGTTGAAGGGCCAGTTCCCGGTGCCGCCATACGCCGTGTCGAACGTGAAGCGGGCCGCGTAGTCGACCTGCGGGTCCGCGTGCGCGCCGACCCACGCGAGCTCATCGGTCGCAGGGCGCTTGTTCCAGTACTCGACGACCATCTCGGTCGAGGTCGGACTGCACCACGCTTCGCCACCGCCGTCGTACTGCGGGAACTCGCCCGCGTGGATCTCCTGCGAGTACCGCGGAACTGAGAGCTCCATGGCGCGGTCGGTGTAGCGAGGGCTCGGATAGCGCGGCATGTAGCTCCGCGTATCCGACACGACTGCGTAGATGCGCCGCAGCGCGGGCGTCGCGCCCGCGGCGGTCGTGCGAGAGAGCGTGACCCGAGCGCGGTACGCCGTCATCTTCTCCGCACGCGTCTTGAAAGTGTCCGTCTCGACGACACCGTCCGCGTCGCTCTGACCGCTGACGGAGGTCCTGCGGATGGTCTCGTCGCCGTACGCCCAGATGCCCATGCGCCACCAGCGCGTCTCGCGGCCGGCGGCCGTGCGCGCTTGGATCTCGACCTCGATCCAGCTGCCCGCCGGCGTGTCGGCGGTCCACGATGGGATGAGCTGCGAGAAGGAAAAGCGGGTGGTCTGCCACGACGACGTCCAGCTGCCCGTGGTGCCGCCGCTCAGGACGATGCCGTCGCCGGGAGGCTGAGCGAACCCGACGTTGTTGAAGGCCGCGGGCGCCCAGCCCGGCGACGTGTCCTCGATCGGCGCGGGAACGCGCGAGCTGACGCGCCCGGCAGGCGCGGTGCCGTCGGCACCCAGGACGGTGACCTGCCAGTACACGCCCGCGTCTTCCATCCATGTCGCGCCCTCGACGAGGGGCCGGATGTAGAGGCGATAGAAGCCGGGGCGGTCCGGGGCCTGGATCGTGAACTGGAACCACGCGACCTGGCCGGGACCGACGTAGTCGCTCGGTTGCGCCGCGACCCTGTTGAAGCGAGGCCATCCCGTTTGCGGTGACCCGAGCTCGCCATTGCCGCCGAGGACGGTCGGCTCATCCTGACCAGGATCTCCGTTCCAGGTGCCGAGGTAGGCGACCTCGCCCATGCGGCCGCTCACCCACCCGCGCGACCCCGAGTTATAGAACGCCACGACTGCGTTGGAGCGCTCGCCTGGGCAGAGCGTCGGGTAGCCACTCTGGCCATACCACGACGCGTGAAATCCGGGAATGCCAAGGGCCACGCGAGAAGGCGGCGCGATCCCCGGCCCGACCGACGAACCGGTGCAGATAGCGGCGCCTGGCGCAGCGACCTGCGGCGCAGCGACGGCGGGTACGCCGCTCAGCAAGGCTGCGACCAAGCCGATAGCCATGACAACGGCCTTCACGCTGAAGAGAACTCCAGGCTGGCCCCGAGGGTTACGGCGGCTCAGCGACTTTCACCCGAGTCGCCTCGAAGGGTCATGCAGGTGCTCATGGCCCGCGCGATAAGCCGTCCGTCCGCGTCCGTCACATCACATTCCGTGAGTCCGATCGTCCGTCCAGCCTTCACGACGCGCGCGGTCGCGGTCAGGGTGCCGTCCCAGAACGGGCGCAGGAAGTTGATCTTGAGCTCGAGCGTTGTGAAGCTCTCGCCATCCGCGAGGGTCGACGCGTACGCGACGCCCATCGCCGCGTCCGCAACGTCGCAGAGGACGCCACCGTGAAGCGTGCCCATGGGATTCCGGTGCTGCGACCCGCTTCGAGTTCAAAGACGGCCGATCCCTGTTCGACCGCGGTCAGGCGAAAGCCGATGAGCTTCGCCGCCGGTGCGTCGATCTGGCCCGTCTTGATGCGATCGATCAGCTTGGCCACGCAACCCTCCTCGACTTGCTGAAACGCACGATAAGTGGAGCGCCAGACGCGGCGTTGAGCGCTGATACATAGGAATTCTCACGCGGATCGATCCCGTAAGGGGAGGGTTTCAAGCGAGCAGACGAGCCCTCCTTCCGGTTCATTGGCGATGTGCGTCGTGCGCCCGCCATCTGGTCGCCCCGATCTCTGCCCGTCTTGAGGCGATGGACCAGCGTCGCCACGGCCGGCCCTTACCCGATCGGATGCCGGAGGATCGCTCCTGCCGCTAGCGCGCTTGTCGCAGCGACGCGACGTTCTGCGGAGCCCGACTCCCGCCGGAGTACGCGTTCACGATCGCCGAGATGTCGAGGTCGCTCGACTCGGACGCCGTCTCGGCAAAGAGCGAGCGCGCCTCGCGCGTCAGCGGCACCGCCGCGTTCGTGCGCTCGAATACCTCGAGCGCCAGACCGAGGTCTTTCACGAGATCGTGGACGGCAAACATCGTCGGCGTGTGCTGGTCTCGCATGAATCCGGCTTCGCGCGCCTTGAGGGCGGGCGCGAAACGCACGAGCGCCCAGAAGACCTGTTCTCGATCAAGACCCGCGGCCGTACCCGCTGCAAGTAGCTCCGCGGCCGCGGCACTCGTGATGGCGAGCATCGTGTTCGCGACCAGCTTCAGGCGCGCGGCGCTTCCGAACCCGCCGACGTGGTGGATCTCGCCGAGCCGTTCGAGGACCGGCCGCGCTGCCTCGAGATCGTCGCGCGAGCCTCCGACGAGCACTGCCAGCGTTCCGCTCTCGACTGCGGGGACACTGCCGAGGACCGGCGCCTCGAGTAAGCGGAGCCCGCGGGTCCTCGCCTCGCGGCTGAGCTCGTCGATGCTCTCCGGACCGGCCGTGCTCATCTCGACGAACAAGGCCGCAGTGGAGGTACCGAAGGCCCCCTGCGGCCCGAGGTAAACATCGTGCACCGCCGCGGCATTGGTCAGGCTGCTGATGACGATATCGGCGTCGCGGAGCGCCTCAGCTGGCGTCTGCGCAACGCGTCCTACGTTCAGCGCGGAGGCCTTCGCCGCCGTTCGGTCCCATACCTGGAGGTCGAACCCGGACGCTACGAGCCGATGCGCGATGGCCCCACCCATACGACCCGTGCCGAGGACCGCGACCCTCGTCATGGCATGGCCTCCGGCGCAGGGCCAACGATCTCGACAGCTTCCGCGAGCACGGCGTCGATCTCGTCGCGATCCGACGCCGACAGGCGCATGTCGGCGGCCGCGACGGGATCGTCAAGGTGCGCCGGGTTGCGGGCCCCAACGATCGCGACATCGACGGCCGGATTGGAGATCGTCCAGGCGATCGCGAGCGCTGGTAACGTGATCTCGCGCGACGCCGCGAATAGCTTCAGCCGTTCCGCCACCGCGAGATCTCGCGCGAACCGCTCTCCTTTGAAGTCGGCGCTGCTGCCGCGCCAGTCGTCCGTCGCGAACCTCGTCTCGGGCGTCATCGTCCCGGAGAGCAGGCCATGCGCGAGCGGGCCGTAGACGAGGATGCCGATGTCGTTCTTCGCCGCGTACGGAAGGACCTCGGCCTCGACGTCTCGATGGAACATGTGGTACGGCGGCTGATCGGTCTCGACCGGCCCGAACCGGGCGAGGTCGGTCATCTGTCGCGGGCTGTAGTTGGACACACCCGCATGACGGATCTTCCCTTCGCTCACGAGGTCCGCCAGCGCGCGGCCGGTCTCTTCGGCCGGCGTCGCGGGGTCGGGCCAGTGGACCTGGTACAGGTCGATGTAGTCGGTCCGCAGATTCCGAAGGCTCCTCTCGACTCCTTCACGCAACCAGCGCGCGCTCGCGTCTCTGCGGAGCGTGCTGCCTTCCTTGCGGAGCCCGCCCTTCGTCGCGACGATCACGCGATCGCGAGGTGTGCCTGACCACAGTGCATCCGCGAGGAGCCGCTCGGACGCACCGAAACCGTAGGCCTGGGCGGTGTCGAAGAACGTGATGCCGAGCTCGAGCGCGCGGCCGACGGTCTTCTTCGCTTGTTCGGCGTCGAACGAACCCCAGTCGCCGCCGAACGACCAGGTCCCAAACGCGATTGCGGAAACTTCGAGATCGGTCTTGCCGAGTCGGACGTATCGCATGGCGTTCTCTCCGGGGCGATCCTAGCGCCGCGTCATGGGAAGAGGTTCTGCATATCGCTTGCTCACTCGCCCTGCGCTTGGCTACATCCCGATCGGATGCCAGACGGTCTTCAGCTCGAGGAACGCGGCGATCTCGTACGGACTCTGCGCATCGGGCCGCGCCCGCACGATCCGCTTCACGTTCTCTGCGCCGAGCCGCTCGAGCTCCGCGACATCGCCGTCCGCCCCCGTGAGATCGAGCGCGACCACGTCCATATGCGACGCGACCGCCGGCGCGAGCTCGCGACGCAGTCCGGTGATGACGTTCACGACACCGGCGGGAACGTCAGCGGTCGCAAGACATTCGGCCAGCTCGATCGCCACCAGCGGGTGCGCCTCGGACGCGATCACCACTGCGGTGTTGCCGCCGACGATGACCGGGGCGAGCCGCGACACGAGGCCGAGCAGCGGCGGCTCCGGCGCGAGGATGCCGGTCACACCCGTCGGCTCCGGCACCGTGAAGTTGAAGTACGGCCCTGAGACCGGGTTCGACGAGCCGACGACCTGGGCGAACTTGTCCGCCCACCCCGCGTACCAGACGACACGATCGATAGCGCGCTCGACCTCGTCGCCGCCGCCGCTGAGCGAGGCAAGCTCGGCCTGGCGCGCCTCCATCATCTCCGCGACGCGGTAGAGCACCTGCCCGCGGTTGTACGCGGTCATGCCGGACCAGGCGGCGCCGGCCTGACGCGCGACACGTACCGCGTCGCGAATGTCCTTGCGCGATCCGCGCGCCACATTCGCGCCCTCGGCGTCGTACGTGCGACCGGACTCCGACCGCGGGAACGCGCCTCCGATGAAGAGCTTGTAGGTCTTCCGTACGGGAAGGCGGTTCATGCGCCGTCGAGCACGACGTACGGCTCGAGACCGTGACGCCCGCCCTCTCTCCCGAAGCCCGATTCCTTGTAGCCGCCAAAGGGTGACGCGGGATCGAAGCGGTTGTACGTGTTTGCCCAGACCACGCCGGCGCGGAGACGCTGCGCCATCGCGAGGATCCGCGAGCCCTTCTCCGTCCACACGCCCGCCGACAGCCCATACGGGGTGTTGTTCGCCTTTTCGATCGCCTCATCTGGCGTTCGGAACGTCAAGACCGAGAGCACCGGACCGAAGATCTCCTCCTGCGCGATGCGATACGACTGGGCCACGTTCGTGAAGACGGTCGGCGCGAACCAGTACCCGCGCTCGGGGAGCTTGCACGGCGGCTGGTAGATCTCCGCGCCTTCATCGATGCCCGCCTGGACGAGCGAGCCGATCTTCTCGAGCTGCTGCTTCGAGTTGATCGCTCCGACGTCCGTGTTCTTGTCGAGCGGGTCGCCGATGCGGAGCGTCTGCATCCGGCGCTTGAGCTTCGAGACGACGGTCTCGTATATGGATTCTTCGACGAGGAGGCGCGACCCGGCGCAACACACGTGGCCCTGGTTGAAGTAGATGCCGTTGACGATCCCTTCGACCGCCTGATCGAGAGGCGCGTCGTCGAAGATGATGTTCGCCGCTTTGCCGCCGAGCTCGAGCGTGAGCCGCCTCCCGGTCCCCGCGAGCGTCTTCTGGATCGCCTTCCCCACCTCGGTGGAACCCGTGAACGCGATCTTGTTCACGTCGGGATGCGACACGAGCTCGGCGCCGGTGCGGCCGTCGCCGGTGACGATGTTGACAACGCCGGGCGGCAGCTCGGCCTGCCGGACGACGTCGCAGAAGAGTAGGGCCGTGAGCGGAGTGGTCTCGGCCGGCTTGAGCACGACGGTGTTCCCGGCGGCGAGCGCCGGGGCGATCTTCCACGCGAGCATGAGCAGCGGGAAGTTCCAGGGGATGATCTGACCGGCGACCCCGAGCGGACGCGGCGTGCGGTTCGGGAACGCGTACTCGAGCTTGTCGGCCCAGCCCGCGTAGTAGAAGAAGTGTGCCGCGGCGAGCGGAAGGTCGACATCGCGCGATTCGCGGATCGGCTTGCCGCCGTTCATCGATTCGAGCACCGCGAACTCACGGGAGCGCTCCTGAAGGATCCGCGCGATCCGGAAGAGGTACTTGGCGCGTTCGCTCGGACGGATGCGCGACCAGCTTTCGGAATACGCCGCGCGCGCGGCTTTGACCGCGCGATCGACGTCCGCCTTGCCGGCCTGCGCGACCTCGGCGAGGGGCTCCTCCCGCGCGGGATCGATCGTCGTGTAGCGCTCGTTCGACAGCGGCTCCACGAACTGCCCCCCGATGTACAGCCCGTAGCGCTCCTGGAGCCGGACGACCTCGCGTGACTCGGGCGCGGGCGCGTACTCCCACGCCGTCGGGATCGCTGCCGTATCGGGACGGCGCGCGACTTCGCGCTTCTCTTTAGTCAACGGTGAAGTAGTCCGGGTTCTGGTAGCGGCCGGTGCGCTCCTTACGGATCTGCATGAGCACGTCGTTCAGGAGTGTCGACGCGCCGAGGCGATACCGATCGGGAGTGAGCCATGCCAGCCCGAGGGTCTCGTGCACTTGAACGAGGAACTGCACCGCCTGCTTCGCTTGACGGATCCCGCCGGCCGCCTTCATGCCGACGACGCGGCCGGTTTCCTCGTGGACATCGCGGATAACCTCGAGCATGCAAAGCTGGACCGGC
>Ga0209267_1002998_pt1 | contig 10634 bp, 8 predicted proteins | sample GraSoiAngelo_137_FD_185894 | JGI IMG/M metagenome (GOLD analysis project Ga0209267, IMG submission 185894) | Grasslands soil microbial communities from the Angelo Coastal Reserve, California, USA - 14_0929_09_30cm (SPAdes) (version 2) | ecosystem: Environmental > Terrestrial > Soil > Grasslands ... | reverse complement strand
GTTGTCGTCGTGGTCGGCCGAGGCGGCAAGGTTGTCGTCGTGGTCGTCGTAGTCGCCGGACGAACGAGGGTCGTGGTCGTGGTGCCGTCTCCCAGATTCGGGCACCTCGCCAAACAAGCTGCAAAAGCGTCGCGGCACTTCAGAGCAGCGGTGTTGCAGGCATCCTTACACGTCTTGTAGTCGCCCTTCGCAGCGGTGAGGCAGGCATGATCCCCGCCACATTGTCCACCTGCGACAACCCAGTCGTTCTGGCAGCTCTTTGTGCATGGCTTGACCGTTGTCGAAGTTGCAGAAGCCGTGCACTTCGCGTTCTTGGCCACGCAGGCGGCGGCGCACGAGACACCCTTTCCCACGGCGAAGCAGTTCGAAAACGCCGTGTCGTACTCGGCCTGACACGCCACGATACTCGCGACCATATTGCACATCTTCTGCTGCGCGGCGGCTTCCTTGATACAGGCGCCGGTCGCAAGACTGTAAGCGGGCGCTGGCGGCGGCAGCGTGGTCGTCGTGGTGACCGCAGATGCCGCTCGCGATCCCCGACTGGCGAGCACCACGACGCCGATGGCAAGCGCGGCTGCATACATGAACGTTCTCATTCTCGACATCTCTGATCTCCTCCTATGGGAATACGTGCGTCGCGGTCCGGCGATTTGCGGGGCACACTCCCGGTCGTCGCGTCCAGTGGGGCTCATGGCAGCGACTCATCCGTCGCGTGGCGGTGCCAAAGGGCGGAAGCAATGGCTCCGGTCAGCCGAGAGTGCCCGTACGTGCAAGCCTTCATCCAGCTCATGGACAGCACGAGTACGGCGACACTGAGCCACAGGACGGGTGCGTGGCGTCTGATCCCGCGTCCCCATGACAAGCGTCGCAAGTGGCCGGCACCGTAGTGCGACGGTAGACAATGGAGAGCAGCGTCCCCATTCAGGGACGCATCGGCAGCCCACGCGCGCGCCTCGATCTTCATGAGCTACACAATAAGCTCGTGCGAGCTTCGCTCCCATTCGTCGAACGGAGGAATTTGTGTACTCCTCTTCGGGGAGAAAGAAGGCGGCTCTCGGCAAAATCCTCAGCGGCGGCAGTAGCGAGCCGCAAGGACTGTGCTTCGTAGGCTCACACGATGGCCGACGACACGGATGACCATATGGACTCGGAGAGATCGCTGCGCTTCTCGAGAGGCCCGTGTCGTAGCGCGCAGCCTAGGACGCAAGCATGCTAGAAGAGGTCCGCGGCTGGGGCGGCGCATGTGTCACCGTCGGCCCATTCCGAGGCGGCCCGCCGTGCGGGGATCAGACCCTCGGCCTGGAACGACTATTGCTCCCGTCCGGCCCGGATGCGCTCCGACGACGGGCAGGCCTCCAGCATGACCTGCGCGACTTTCGACCTCCAGCCGAAGGTCGCGCGGTGCCGGCTCATTCTCTCCCTGATCGCGATCGTCGCCGTGTACGTCGATCCGACGGAACCCACGGGGGTGCCGTGGTTACACCTGACCGGGGGCGAGTTCGCGATCGACCCCTACGCGCTGGCCGTCCTTTCGCTGCATCTCGCGTACAGCTCGTGCGTGTGCTGGGTGATCGCGCGCCACGTGCTTCCGCCGCGGCGCCTCGCCACGCTCACGGCGTGGATTGACGTCGTTCTCGGCGCCGTCGTCGTCATATTCACCGAGGGCATGAGCAGCCCCTTCTGGGCGTTCTTCGTGTTCGCGGTCGTTGCTGCCGGAGCGGAGGGCGGATTCCGCCGGAGCATGCTGGTCACGACGGTGAGCGTCGGAATCTACATGAGCCTCATCCTCGTCGCCTGGCACGGGGAAACGAACGTCTACATCGTCCGGCCGGTGTACCTCGCCGTCGTGGGATACCTGACCGCCTACCTGGCGCAGGAGCGGCTCCACCTGGAGACGCAGGTCCACCAGCTCGAGACCGCGAAGGAGCGAAACCGAATCGCACGCGCCCTCCACGATGGCTGTGTGCAGACGCTCGGCGGCATCAATCTGACGCTGGAGACCTTTCAGCGGCTCATTTGCTCAGGCCGCGCCGAGGAGGCGCTCTCCGGTCTCGCGCAGCTTCAGACCAGCATCAACCACGAGCACGACGAGCTGCGCGCGTACATCCGCGACCTCGCCGACGTCGAGCCCGGCCAGCCCGCTCGTGGGCACAGCGCCGACACGCGATTCGTCGTGAGCGCGGACTTCGCTGGATCTGGCGCCCTCGTCGACCAGGTCCTTCAGCTCGTGCGCGAGGCCGTCACGAACATCAGGCGGCACGCCCGAGCACGCTCGGCCGTGGTCTCCATCGGCGCGGCCGATTCGCACGTCCTCATCACGGTCGGCGACGACGGAGTCGGCTTCTCGGATCCAGCACAGGTCCCCTGGTCGATCGCCGCGCGCGTTGCGGATGCCGGCGGTACGATCCGCGTCATCCACGACGACATGCCCGGCGCTCACCTGACGGTCGCACTCCCGGAGGCATGATGCCGGCTCCTGCGAAGCCCCTCCGCGTTGCGATCGCGGACGACCACGCTCTCTTTCGCCAGGGGCTCCGGTCGTTGCTCGGCATGACGGACGACGTCTCCGTCGTCGCGGAGACCGATTGCGCCGAGGGGATACAACCGATGGTGGCCGCAACGCCGTGCGACATCCTGCTGCTCGACCTCCAGATGGAGCGCAGCTCGCTCATCGACATCGCGGCCGTGAGTCCACGAACCGACGTCATCATTGTCACCGCGACCGAGGGGACGGAGAACGCGCTCGCTGCCATCCGCGCCGGAGCGAAGGGGATCGTCTTCAAGCGCTTCGCCGTCGAGACGCTGATGGATGCCATTCGCACGGTGTCGAGCGGCCAGGTGTTCATGCCCGCCGCACTCCAGACACGCCTGGTCGGCGAGCTGCGCGAGCCGTCGCACGAGCCGCTCACCCCGCGCGAGCGCGAGATCGTTCGTCACGTGGCCGCGGGCCTGCGCAACTCCGAGATCGCCGCGAAGCTGTTCATCAGCGAGGACACGGTCAAGACGCACCTGGGCAACGTCTTCAAGAAGGTCGGCGTGCGCGACCGCGTCCAACTCACACGCTACGCGCTTCGCTTGGGCATGGTCGGGGTTCACGACCTCGCCTCGTAGATCCCTAACGCCCTCCAGGTAATCTCCCTCGCAAGAGGGATACGAAATCCCTCTGCCCACCGATTGCTGGCGTGCACGCCCGCGCGTAGGGTGGCGTAGGTGATCGCCTTCTCCGTCAAGATCAACGGCCGCGAGGTGCGTCCTTCGGACTTGAGAACCGAGGTCGAGAAGGCGCTCATGGATAACGCGATCCAGGTCATGCAGGAGGCGGGTCGCTTTCGCTGCCCCGCGCACCGTCAGACCGCGCTCAGGATCACGGCGACCGGTCTATCCCTCACGCAGCTCGGTTTCTCCGTCGACGGCTGCTGCCGGATCCTCAAGGACGTCCTCGAGGAGAGCCTACAGTAGTGATGCGGTCCGGCTCGTCCCGCGCGTAGTCGGAAGGTCAGCTACCGGGCGTCGGTCCGCCTGGAAGCGATCCGGCGGGCAGAGGCCCCCACCCCGCTCGGGGGTGGGGGGGCGTTTCCCGGGCTTCAGGAAGCGGTTATCTGAATCCGCTTCGAACGCTCGCGTGCCTTGGCCGTCTTCGGCAGCCGCACGGTGAGCAGCCCGTTCTTGAACTGGGACGCCCTTGACAGGGTACTGGACCGACCTAAATCGGGTTTCTAGCTTCCGAGGTACTGGCAGACCAGGTGTCCCATCGCGCGGCACCCGATCGACGTCCCGCCGCCCGCCAGGTCCGCGGTCCGGTGCCCCGCGGCGATCACCTCGCCGACGGCCCGCTCGATGGCACCGGCCGCCGCCGGGCAGGCGAGCGAGTAGCGGCAGAGCATCGCCGCCGACAGGATCGCGGCGAGGGGGTTGGCCTTGTCCTGGCCGGCGATGTCGGGGGCCGAGCCGTGGATCGGCTCGTAGAGGCCCCGGCAGCGGGCGCCCGGGACGGGCGGCCCCGCGAGCGAGGCCGAGGGCAGCATGCCCATCGAGCCCGCGAGCATCGCGGCCTCGTCGGTCAGGATGTCGCCGAAGAGGTTCTCGGTGGCGATCACGTCGAAGTCGCGCGGCCGGCGGAGGAGGTGCATGGCCATGGCGTCGACCAGCACGTCCTCGTGCTTCACGTCGGGGTAGTCGCGCGCGACCTCGTGGGCGAGCTCCCGCCACAGCCGCGACGACGCCAGGATGTTGGCCTTGTCGACCGAGGCAAGCCGCCGCCGCCGCTGGCGCGCGAGTGCGAAGGCGGCGTGGAGGAGGCGCGCGATCTCTTCCTCCGTGTAGACGAGCGTGTCCACCGCCTCGCGGCCGGCGGGCGTCGTCCGGCGCTCGCTCGGCTTTCCGAAGTAGATGCCCCCCGTAAGTTCCCGAACGACGACCAGGTCGACGCCGTCGAGGACCTCAGGCCGGAGCGGCGACGCCGGGACGAGCTCCGGCCAGGCGCGGACGGGGCGGAGGTTCGCGTAGAGGCCGAGCCCGTGGCGGAGCCCGAGGAGCGCCTGCTCGGGTCGCACCGCCGCGGCGGGGTCGTCCCACTTGGGACCGCCGACGGCGCCGAGGAGGACAGCGTCGGCCGCGCGGGCCCGCTCGAGCTCGGCGGGCGGCAGCGGTACGCCGCAGGCGTCGATGGCGGCCCCGCCGATCAGCCCGCTCGTGAAGGTCAGCTCGAGACCGTGGCGCGGCGCCACGATCTCGAGGACGGTGACGGCCTCGGCCGTGACTTCGGGGCCGATCCCGTCGCCGGGGAAGAGGGCGATGCCGGCACGGCCCCCGCCGGGGGCAGTCATCGTCGAAGGATACGTCGAATGGCATGCCGGGGCGAGACTGTCGTCCACGACCGTCTCCGCGGCCGCCGACGCTCCCGGGCTGCTTGGCGACGGTGTTGATAAGCCCTGCGGGGAGCGGGACGGGGGAGGTGCTCTCCCCCGTCCCTTGCCCCGTCACTGGGCCGCGCCAATCCCCACAGCCCCGTTCACCGCCGCCGAGGTCACGCCCGAGCCCGCGCACTGCGACGGGTCGGCCTGGAAGCTCACCGCGCCTTGGAGCTGGTCCCCCGCGTAGCGCGTGGTGGTGACGGTCACGGTGGTTGGCTGACCCGGCTGGGGGTTGACCACTGGCAGGGTCACACCGGCCACGACATTGCCGGCCAAGTTCACGGCGCCGGTGACCGCCTGCGTGGTGAAGCTGACGACGGTCACCGTACCGTCGACCCACGACGCGATGGCGATCCCCGAGCCGTTGCTGCTCGCACACGAGCCACTGCCCGTCGCCGCCGGCTCCTGCGCCTGCAGCCCGTTGACGACGATCACCTGTCCGATGGTAGCCGTGCCGTCCGTCGGGGCGTTGGGAACGTTCGACTGGCAGCTGCTGAGCGCGCCGCTGAAGGTGAAGGTGAAGGTACCGTCCGTGTTGCTGAGTCCCGGGTTGATGTTCGCCGTGCCGCTCAGCTGGCAGAACCCCCCGGACTGCGCCGCCGCCGGACGACCGCTGCTCAGCAGGAGTCCGGCGACAGCTACCGCTGCGAAACGTACCTTGCTCACCGTAGTTCCCTCCTTTCAGTCTGCGCCTCGCGGGGTTCCCCTGTGGCGCGGGACGAGTTCATGGACTCGCTACGGGACCACCGGGCGGGGCCCGGGCCACCGCCTGGCGCGCTCCGGACGCACGGGACATCAGAAGCGCGCAAACTAGTTAGCGGAGTGGCTGTGTGTCAATAACGCCTCACCGCCGACCAATACCAGGGTCGGGGGCACGATTTACCACGCTTAACGGCACGATTCGCTCCCCAGTGCACGTCCGCACCGCCGCTGGTGGGTGCACGTTTGCTACCGCGGCCTGACCGTCGGCAGAGGGCCGCGCGCCGGTGATGACCTCCGCAACGGTGCGTGGTAGCGTCACTGCACTCTGGTCGTTGGGGAGGGGCCACCCATGCTCTCGCGACGGCGCTTCCTCGCTTCGTCGGCGGTCGTCGCGGGAGCCGTCTTGCTCTCCCGCCGAGCCCCCGCACGCGCCCGCGACGACTGGCCCGCGCACGGGTGCGGCCCGGCGCAGACGCGCCATAACGCCGGGGAGTCGAGGCTCCGCCCGGACAACGTCGCGCGGCTCGCCTTGCGTTGGGACTTCGAAGCGGACTCGGGGATCACCGCCACCCCGGCGGTGGTCGGCGAGCGGGCCGTCGTCGGGTCCTGGGACGGTCGGGTCTACGCTCTCGAGTGCAGCTCCGGAAAGCGGCTCTGGACCTTCGAGGCCGGGACGCGGAGCTACCCGCCCGACCGGCGGCTAGGTATCTATGCCTCTCCCGCGGTCTCGGGAGAGACGGTATTCGTCGCCTGTGACCGGCTGCTCGCGCTCGATCTCGAAAGCGGGCGGCGGCGGTGGGAGCGAGTCGTGGGAGATCCGGAGAAGAGCTTCGAGTACTTCTGGGCGCCGCCGCTCGTCCACGGCGGCAGGGTCTACGCCGGCGTCTCTTCGGGGAGCGAAACGCAGACGCGCGGGCGCGTCGTCTGCCTGGATGCCGCCACGGGAAGGCCGCTGTGGACGTTCTTCACCGTTCCCGCCCGCGTCTCGGGCGGCGCCCTCATCGCCCCGCCGTCGCTCGACCTCCGCTCCGGAACGCTCTACGTCGCGACCGGGAACCCCTTTCACGTTCTCCCGGGGAACCTCGAGCACAGCTCGAGCGTGATCGCCCTCGACGCCGCGACCGGGGCCTTGCGGTGGACCGACCAGGTTCATCCTCACGACGACCGGAACCTGGACTTGAACTGCCCGCCGATGCTCCTCCGCGGCCGGCGCGGAAGACCGCTCCTCGTGGCCGGCGGCAAAGACGGCATCCGGGCGTGGGATCGCGAAGCGGGACGGCGGCTCTGGCACGTCCAGCTCAGTCCCGCCGTGCCCCCGGGGGGCGGAGAAGCCCTCCCCACGACCGGGCCCGAAGCCGGTCCAACCGCGGCCGCGGACGGTTTCGTCTTCTTCGCCTCCAACCACCACGCGGACAAGGGATGCGCCGTGGCCGCGATCGAGGCCGACAGCGGCGAGATCCGTTGGCTCCACTTCCTGCCTGCGTTCCAGTTCGGTCCGCTCTCGGTCGCCGGCGGCGTCGTCTTCCTCGGCTTGATCGACGGCAAGCTTCGCGCCTGGAGGGCAGCCGACGGCGAGCCCCTCTGGGAGTCGGCTGCCGGCCCGCCGATCGCCGGCGGCCCGGCCATCGCGCACGGCATGGTCTTCGTCGGTACCGGGGCCGGGCAGTTCCTTCCGGGGAAGAAGCTCCTCGCCTTCGGTCTCCCCTCCGCGTAGGCTCCGGGGCGTGACGGCTCCGACGCACCGTAAGGGCCTCGCCGCGGGAGTGCTCGCGCTCCTCCGGCCGCCGAACGTCTTCACCGCCGTCGCCGACTCCTTCGCCGGGCTCATCCTCGCGCGCCAGGCGGGCCCGGCGTCGGACGATCCCGGGCTCTGGTGCATCGCGGCTTCAGCCTGTCTCTACCTCGGCGGAATCGCCCTCAACGACTACTTCGATCGGGAAGTGGATGCGGTCGAGCGACCGGAGCGCCCGATTCCCTCGGGGACCGTTCCGCCGATCGTCGCCGCGGGGCTCGGCGCGGCCCTTCTGGCCGCGGGAATCGCGTTTGCGGGCCGCGCGGGCACACCCGCCATCATGGTCGCGGCCGTGCTCGCGCTCGCGATCCTGGTCTACGACGGCGTCTTGAAGGGGACCGCAGCCGGTTTCCTCAACATGGGCGTCTGCCGCGGCCTCAACTTCTGCATGCCCATGTCGCTGGCGCCGAGATCCGTTCCGACGTCTTTCGTCTTCGCCCCGGTGCTTCTCACCGCGTACATCTCCGTCCTCACGTACCTCTCGCGCGAAGAGGTCGGCGGCAACACGCTCGAACGTGCGCGGCGCGGCGTCACCGCGCTGGCCGTCGTCGCGCTGGTCATGGCCGTTGCCATCGCCCCGTGGCCGGCGGCGCCGGTCGGATGGGCTTTCCTGGCGGTCCTCGTGGCTCGGGGTGCAATGCTCTTCGCGCCGCTCTGGACCGAGCCGGGAGCGCCGGCGACCGGACACGCGATCGGCGGAGGAATTCTGCTGATTCCGCTGTTCGACGCGACGTTCGTCGCCGCGGCGGCCGAGGTCTCATGGGCGTTCGCGGTCGCGTCGCTCATGTTGCCGGCAACGGCGCTGCGGCGCATGTACAGTCCCACCTGAGATGCGTCTCGGCTACAACACCAACGGCTTCACTTCCCACCGCCTGCGCGATGCGCTCGAGGTCATCGCCGGGCTCGGCTTCAAGAGCGTCGCCATCACGCTCGATGCCGGGGCGCTCGATCCGTACGACCGTTCAACGGCCCAGGAGGCGAAGGCGATCGGCGCCTGGCTGGCCGAGCACGACCTCGTGCCCGTCGTCGAGACCGGCGCGCGTTTCCTGCTCGACCCCTGGCGCAAGCACTGGCCCACCCTCCTCTCCCCGAGAACCGAAGACCGCGCGCGAAGAATCGACTTCCTGAAGCGCGCAATCGGCGTCGCCTCGTTGCTCGGCTCGGAAGTCCTCTCGCTCTGGTCGGGAACGGCGGAAGCGGACGAGCCGGCGGAGCTCCTGGACGAGCGCCTCGCAGAGGGTCTCCAGATTCTCGCGCGCGATGCAGCCGAGCACGGCGTCGTCCTGGGCTTCGAGGCCGAGCCCGGCATGCACATCGAGAACCTGGCGGGTTTCCGCCGGATACGCGACCGGGTCGGAGAGCCGGGCCTCCGTCTCACTCTGGATGTCGGTCACGCACACATGACCGAGGAAAGCGCGCCAGAAGCCATCCGGCGCTCCGCGCGCGAGATCGTGAACGTGCACCTCGAGGGCATGCGTCACGACCGCCACGAGCACCTGCTTCCCGGCGAAGGTGACCTGGACCTCGCCGCCGTCGTGTCCGCCCTCCGTGAGATCGATTACCGCGGCCCGGCCAACCTCGAGTTGAGCCGCCACGGCCACATGGCGGTTGACGCCGCCCGCCGCGCCATCGAGTTCTTCCGGCCATTCGGGCTACCATAGCGCTCGCTGGCCAGGCACTCGTCCCGGAAGCTACAGGGTCTTCAAGTACTCGAGGAGATCCTCGACGTCGCTCTCCGACAGCGTGTCGCGGCTCGTCCACCAGTGCCCCTCGTTGCTGCGCCCGTACGCGGTCGTGTCGTAGACCTTCCGCAGCTCGATGTCGGCCTGTGCGAGCGGGCGCGGCGACTGGTTGGCGAGCCACACCTCGCTGCCCGGTAGGGCCGGGCGGGTGGCGGCGAGGATCGGCCCGAGCTCCGGCCCGCAGGTGTCGACCGGTGTCCCGTCGGGCAGGACGCAGTCGAACTTCCAGCCCACCTTCGCGAAGTCGTAGGCCGCGAGGCTCACGTCGAACCCCTGGTCGGGCGGAGTGCCCGGCGTGTCGAGCGGCCGGCGCCAGGAGGTCGGCCGCTCCCCGTAGCGGAGGACGTGGTACACGGTCGGCACACTGCCGTTGTGGAGGTACGGCGCCGTCGACCACAGCCCGTGGAGCGCCGGCGCGGCGTAGCCGATGAACTGCCCGAGGGACGGCTCGTAGACGCCGACCCACCCGCACCGCCCCTGCGCGCGCGTGTAGAGCAGGCCGTTCGTCTCTTCGGTCACCTGGTCGTTCAGGGCCTCGTCGGACGGGTTGCTCGCCGAGTTGTCCGCGTAGGCGAACCAGAGCGTTCCCCAACCCCAGCGCAGCTCGCGCGCGAGAGCGTCGACGCGTCCCGGATCGGTGCGGACGAAGTCGCGGGGCACGATCCGGCCGGCGACGCCAACCATGCTCTGGTCGGGCAGGCGGCTCGCGTACGTCGAGCTATAGACTCCATGGCAGCTCGAGCAGCTGCCGTTGCCGAAGAGCGCGCCGCTCGCCTTCTGCTCCGCCCCCTGCTGCGCGCAGCCCTGGGCGTCAGCGCTCAGGTCGGGTCCGAAGAGGTTCTTGCAGTGGAAGAGCTCCTCGCCGTGCGCGGCCTTGACGGCGTCGATGTACTGCGGGCTCGCCGGATCTGTCGAGCGCGGGAACGCCGGCGGCTCGATCGACTCGACGAACGTGCGGATGTCTTCGAAGTCGTGCTCCTGCCTCTTGATCCACGCGCCGCAGCCGGGGGTGGTCTCGGCGTTCGCGTCGCTGCACGTACTCGTGGTGATGCTCGCGGTCAGGAACTGCATGAGCGCGCGGGTGTTGTCCGCGGATACGCCCCCGTCCATGTAGACGCGCGGCCTCGAGCCCGTATTGTGCCACGCTGGCGGGTCCTGGTCGCCGGGCGAGGCGTGCGCCGGAAACGACTTCACGACGGGCGTGCTGTCGAGCGTATCGAAGTCGCGCACGGCCATCAGGAACTCGAAGTCGGAAACGGCGTTGATCGTGCCGCGGCCCTGGTTGTGCGGGTACGGCAATGGAATCGGTACCCCGCCCGCCTTGCCGAGGTCGTAGGAGAAGACCTCGATGTCGAAGGTGGTGTTGCCGATGCCCATTCGGCTGCCGAGATCCGGGCGCTCGGAAGTGGCATCGCCGATCCGGCCCGCGTGGCAGAGGAGACACGTGAAGCCGATGCCGCCGTCGTACTGGCCCGACGAGTTCCT
>Ga0209267_1002992_pt1 | contig 10639 bp, 9 predicted proteins | sample GraSoiAngelo_137_FD_185894 | JGI IMG/M metagenome (GOLD analysis project Ga0209267, IMG submission 185894) | Grasslands soil microbial communities from the Angelo Coastal Reserve, California, USA - 14_0929_09_30cm (SPAdes) (version 2) | ecosystem: Environmental > Terrestrial > Soil > Grasslands ... | reverse complement strand
AAACCGGGGGCGAGCCGGGGCGGGGTGATCCGCGATGCGTCCGGGACCGTGCTCGTATCGGGGACGACGCCGTGGCCCGCCTGCTCGCGTGGAAGGTCCTCCCCTCCCACGTATCGCGGTGCGACGACCAGCGGCAGGCGCAACTCGGTGCGCCCGTCCTCGAAGAAGGGCAGGCGTTCGCTGTACGTCAGGCGGACCACGACCGCGTCGCCCGGCTTCACGTTGCCGACTTGCACCGTGAACACGTCGTCGCGCTCCTGCTCGAGCAGTGCGGCGCGCTTGCCCTGGTCGAGGGCCTGCGCGTACTGGCGGCGCGCCTCCGCGCGCTCCTCGATGCGGCCGCGCACCACGCGCTTGCCGATCTGCATCTCGAACCGGCTCACCGCGCTGCTGCCCGCGAGCGGGAAGACGTAGACCGCCTCGATGGCTTCCTGGAACGGGTTGCCGAACTTCTGCTCGACCGTCACTTCGGCGACGCGGTCGATCACGCGCGCGCGGAGCTGGACGCTCTCGAGCGGCAGGGGCTGCTCCTTCGCCTTCAGCGAGCCCAGGGAGCGGGTCACGCCGGAAGGGAGGTCCACCATGGGGATCGCCAACGTCATCGCTCGCCTCCAAGCGCGGCCAAGGCCGCTCGAATTCTCGCTTCCAGCGCGGCCGGATCGCGCGGCCGCCAGCCTTCTTCGACCACCAGACGGACCCCCGGTTCCACCGCGACTTCGCGCAGCCGCAGCGAAGGCACCTGAGCTCCGGACGCCGCGCTCGTGCGCGCTTCCGCCGCCAGCGATTCGATCAGCGCCTTCAGCTCCGCGTCGCTGCGGCCGTAGAGGCGCTGCTGGATCTCCGCCAGCGGCAGATCGAACGCCTGCAGCGCCTTGATCGCGAGCAACTGCAGCAGGTGCCGCTCTGCGTACCGCGCCTGGCGACCCTCGATGCGGGGGCGGTCGAGCAACCCGAGCGTCGTGTAGTAGCGGACGGTCCGCGCGTCCGGCGCCGCGGAGACGCGGCCGTCCGCAGCGGCGCCCAGCAGGCCCCGCTCGCCCAGCTCGCGCGCGACGCGGTCCGAGAGCTCATCGAGCATCATGACAGCATCATATCCAGATGCTGTAATGATGTCAAGATGCGCTGGGCTACGACGTCGGAAGCTCGCCCCGGATGTGCAGCGGATAGGCGCGCTCGAGCCGCGCGATCTGCCGCTCGGTCAGCTTCAACGAAGCGGCGCCGGCGTTCTCGCGCACGTGCGCGACGCTCGATGCTTTCGGGATGGCGAATGTTCCCGGCAGGCGGACCAGGAACGCGAGCGCCACCTGCCGCTTGGTCGCGCGCAGCTCCATTGCCACGGCCGCCAGCTCGCCACCTTCGGGAAGATTGTCGAAGGGGCTGTACCCGACCAGCACGGCGCCAAGCTCGCGACAGGTCGGAAGGACGCGCGCCTCTACATGCCGCTCCCCGAGGTTGTAGAGGACCTGGTTGCAGACGATCCGCCCTCGTCCGGCGATGCGCGCCGCCTCTGCGAACAGATCTTCGTCGAAGTTGCTGACGCCGTAGCCGCGGACCTTGCCGGCCGCCTGCAGTTCCTCGAAGGCGGCGATGGTGTCCTCGAGCGGGTGCGGGCCCGGCCAGTGGAGGAGGTAGCAGTCGAGCCGGTCCGTCCGCAGCCGCCGCAGCGACTCCTCGCACGCGCGCACGGTGCCCGCGCGGCTGGCGTTGGAGGGGAGCACCTTCGAGACGATGAAGACTTCGTCGCGCCGTCCTTCGATGGCCTCGGCGACCATCTCCTCGGTGCCGTACAGCTCGGCGGTGTCGATGTGCGTGAGCCCGAGATCGATCCCGGCGCGCAGCGCATCCACCGCTTCCGGGCCGCGCAACCTCCACGTGCCCTGTCCAATGACGGGAACACGATCGGGACCGAACTGGCGCTTCAGCATGCTCGCGAACTTAATCCCGCGCCGCGGGCTCGACTAGCCAAGGCGCCACCGCCTGCCTATCCCTCCCGAGAAAGCTGCCCGTTCGTCGCCAAGTCGAACTGCTGGATCAGCAGGCGGTCCTTGCGACCCCCGAACCGGAGCCGGACTCCGGTGATCACGAATATCGCGCCGATGACAACGCCCTGACTCAGGAGAAGACCACTACGAAAGCCAACGGCATACGCCGTCGCCGCCGAGGCATCACGGATGTCGGCTGGAAGCGGCCGATGCGTTTCGGATAGCTCGGATAGCGCGTCCGCAATTTGCAGCGCCTTGCGCCTCATCCACGCTTCACCCCACACGTGGAACGCAAGGAGGACGAGACCAAGGACGATGAAGGCGAGCCCCACTGGTCGGCGCCAGCGTTCCGTTCGCCGAAGCGCCTCCACGACCTCGCCATCGGACTGCCTCCTGAAGGGATTCATCTCAGCGGACAGCCAGCATCGAAACAGCGCATCGACTCGAGGCTAGCACGCCGAGTTTGGACAGCCAGCAAACGTACCAGCGTCGGACCAGATGGCGGGTTCAGCATCACCAGTGAGCAGTTCAATCGGCTGAACCGCCGAGTCGGGTGTGGTTCGGCTGCGGCCGTGCGCCCGGGTCGTCCCGGGACGAGTTCGTCAGTGAAAGTTCAGTTCAACCGGTTGAACCGCCGGCTCGCGGAATCGTTCGGCGACCAACGTGCGCATCGACTTGTCCCGGGACGAGTTGACTGGTCAACGTTCTCAGTTCAACCGGTTGAACCATCGTCGAGCCAAGTCCGCGAAACCGCAGGCCATTCCGGCATCGGCGGAGCGCTGTCCGTCACTGCCTACGCGTCCCCGGCGCCCGCCGTCACGTCCCAGGTATCCCCGCTCTGGAGCAGCGCCTCCAGCGTCGCCGGCCCGCGCGTCGCCTTCTCCGCTTCCCGCTCCTGCTCCCGCGCCAGCTGATCGACCGTCGGCAGGTCGACCGCGCGCAGGACGCCCATCACCTGCGGCCAAGGCGGCTCGAGCGCGGCGAGCGCCAGCGCGAGCGAGAGATTGTCCCGCGACTCGTCGTGAACCACCGCGCCATCCGCCGCGCCCATCTCCAGCGTGAACCCGCCGCCGATCCGCAGCCCCTTGTCCTTGGACTTGCCGTACATCAGCGGCTTGCCGTGCTCCAGCTTGAGCAGGCGCTCGTCGCGCACGTCCTTCTCGCTCCATTCGTCGAAGGCGCCGTCGTTGAACACCACGCAGTTCTGCCAGATCTCGACGAACGCAGCGCCTTTGTGCGCCGCGGCCCGCTTGAGAACGCTCGACATGTGCGGCATGTCGTTGGCCGTCGTGCGGGCCACGAACGTGGCGCCGGCGCCGAGGGCCAGCGTCAGCGGGTTGAAGGGCCGATCGACGGTGCCGAAGGGCGAGCTCTTCGTCTTCTTGCCCAGCTCGCTGGTCGGCGATGCCTGCCCCTTGGTCAATCCGTAGATCCGGTTGTCGAAGAGCAGGATCTTGAGGTCGACGTTCCGGCGCAACGCGTGGATCAGGTGGTTTCCGCCGATGGAGAGCCCATCGCCGTCACCCGTCACCACCCAGACGGTCAGGTCCGGATTCGCCATCTTCAGGCCGGTGGCGATGGCCGGCGCGCGGCCGTGGATCCCATGGAAGCCGTAGGTGTTCATGTAGTAGGGGAACCGCGAGGCGCAGCCGATCCCGCTGATGAACACCGTCTTCTCCCGGGCGATCCCCAGCTCCGGCATGAGCTTCTGCACTCCGGCCAGGATGGCGAAGTCGGCGCAGCCCGGGCACCACCTCACCTCCTGGTCGGAGACGAAGTCCTTTTTCGTCAGCTTCACGAGAGGGGCGGACATCTACGCGATCTCCTGTTCCGCGGGCAGGTGCTTGCGCCGCGCGAGCGATTCGATGGCCGAGCGGATCTCGGCGACGTGGAACGGCTTGCCCTGGATCTTGTTCAGGCCCACCGACTCGAGCCCGAGCTGGCCGCGCATGTGCAGGCGCAGCTGGCCCATGTTGAGCTCGGGCACCAGCACCGTCCGGTAGCGCGCCGCGACGTCCGTGAGGTCGTTCGGCAGCGGGAAGACATGCCGGAGGTGGACGTGGCCGACCTTGAGCCCACCCTGGCGCGCCTCGATCACCGCCTGCGTGATCGACCCGTACGTGCCGCCCCATCCGATCACCAGCACCTCCCCCTCGGGATCGAAGAAGGGCTCCGTCGGCTCCAGCCGATCGGCGATGCGGCGGACCTTCTCGGCGCGGGTGCGCACCATCTTCTCGTGATTGTGCGCGTCGTAGCTGATGTTGCCGGTGAGCGCATCCTTCTCCAGGCCGCCGATGCGGTGCTCGAGACCGGGAGTTCCCGGAATGGCCCAGGGCCGGGCAAGCTTCTCGTCGCGCTTGTACGGCATGAACCCGGCCGGATCGGTGGCGAAATCCGGTTCGATCTTCGGAAGGCTGTTCACGTCCGGAAGGAGCCACGGCTCGCTGCCGTTCGCGAGCGATCCGTCAGACAAGACGATGACCGGCGTCCGGCAATCGATGGCGATCCGGCAGGCCTCGTAGGCCGTTTCGAAGCAGTCGGCTGGGGAGCGGGCGGCGAGCACCGGGATCGGACACTCGCCGTTGCGTCCATAGACAGCCTGGAAGAGGTCCGACTGCTCCGTCTTGGTGGGCAGTCCGGTCGACGGCCCGCCGCGCTGCACGTTGATGATCACCAGCGGGAGCTCGGTCATCAGGGCGAGACCCATCGCTTCCGTCTTGAGCGCGATCCCCGGACCGCTCGAGCCGGTGATGCCGAGCGCGCCGGCGAACGACGCGCCGATGGCCGCGGAGATCGCCGCGATCTCGTCCTCCGCCTGGAACGTCGTCAGCTGGAAGCGCCGGTACTTGGAGAGCTCGTGCAGGATGTCGCTCGCCGGAGTGATCGGGTAGCTGCCGTAGAAGAGCCGCAGGCCCGCCTTCTGCGCCGCCGCGATGAGACCGAGCGCCAGCGCGCTGTTCCCGGTGACGTTGCGGTATTTGCCGGGCTTGAGCCGCGCCGGCTGTATGGAATAGGGGGCGTCCAGAGCCTCGATGGTCTCGCCGTAGTTGTAGCCTGCCTTGAAGGCGCGCACGTTCGCCTCCGCCAGCGGCGGGCTCTTCTTGAAGCGCTCCCGGATGGCCTGCTCCTCGCGCTCGATGTCGCGGGAGTAGATCCAGAACACCAGGCCGAGCGCGTAGAAGTTCTTGCACCGGCTGGCGTCCTTCGCGGAGACGCCGGCGCCCTCCACGGCCTTTCCGACCAGGTGCTCGAAGTCCACCTTGATCACCTGGTAGTTCTCCAGGGTGCCGTCGGTGAGAGGATTCGTCTTCCACCCCGCGCGATCGAGGTCGGACTGCTTGAAGCTCGCCTCGTTGAGGATGAGCAGGCCGCCGCGCTTCAGGTCCGGCAAATGCACTTTCAGGGCCGCCGGGTTCATCGCCACCAGCGTGTCCGGCTGGTCGCCCGCCGAATACACCTCGTGCGCCGCAAACTGGATCTGGTAGCCGGAGACGCCCGCCGTCGTTCCCGCGGGGGCGCGGATTTCCGCCGGGTAATCCGGGAAGGTGGCCAGGTCATTGCCGTACAGCGCCGCCTCGCGCGTGAACTCCGTCCCGGTGAGCTGCATCCCATCGCCCGAGTCGCCCGCGAATCGCACGACGGCGTTCTGCAGGTCGACGTGGGGGCGGGGAGCGGAAACCGTCATCGTTTTGCCTCCTGGGGGGAACCTACATGATTGTAACCTCATTTCCGCGTGCAGCGCCTTTTCCCGCGCGACCCGGTGTTGGTGGGCGTCGAGCACCAGCCGGGCGCGTTTCGCCTGGCGGAGGATTCCGTTACTGTTCCCGGCCGTGGATCCGCCGCGGGTGCCAGTGCAGATCGTCGACCGCTCGGAGCGCGTCCAGGCGGCCCTGAGGTTCGCCGCGGGCGCCTCGGCGGCGGGATCCTTGTCGGCCGGCCTCTGCTACCTGTGCGAGCAGCTCGCGACGATGACCGGGTCGCCCGTCGCCTCGGTGTACGTGCTCGAGGCCGGCGACGAGCTGGTGCTGCGCGGCACGTTCGGATTCACCCGGGACGCCCTGGGGGAAGTGCGCATGAAGGTCGGCCAGGGCATCACCGGCACCTGCGTGGAGACGATGAGTCCGGTGACCGTCAACGACGCGCGCCTCACGGAGCAGTTCGAGTACTTCCCGCAGCTCGCCGAAGAGCGTTATCCCGCGTTTCTCGCCATTCCCCTGTCGTCAGCCGCGCGGCCGCGCGGAGCGCTGGTGCTGCAGCGCGAGGCCGGACCATTCTCGGAGGCCGACATCCTGCTGACCATCGGCGCCACGCGAGCGCTCACCGCCCTGATCGAGGCGCAGAACCCCGCCGGGGCGCACGTGATCCTGCGCGGCGAGGGGAACCAGCGCGGCCGATCGCTCGGGGTGGCGACGTTGCTGTCGCGGGCGCTGCCGCGCCGCGATCCGCGAAAAGCCTCCCCCGAACAGCTCTCGGCTGCTTTCGCGGCGGAGCGGGAAGAGAGCATGCAGCTCGCCGAGCGCGCCCGGGCGGCGTTGGCCGCGTCCTGCCGGGAGCTGGAAGAGATCTGCACCACGCTCACCGACGTGCGCCTGGAGGAGCGGGCTCAGGAGCACGTGGCCAGGTACGTCCCGCCCTCCATCGCGCTGGAACGGATCGCCGCCGAGGTCGCGCGGGCGCTCGCGCAGCACGGCCCGGCTGCCCGCAGGGCGGTCGACATCGAGGCGTTCCTCGGGGCGATCGCGCGCAGGCTGTCGGGCATCGAGGCGCAGCGCGTCCGCCGCGGAGAGCTGGTCGTTTCCGTGCACCTGCCCGGGCTCGTCGCCCTGCGGAGCTGGGCGGCAGGGGCCACGGGAGCGGTGTGCGCGACGCCGCGCGACGACTCGACGGGCGGCGCGCTTCTCAGCGCCCTGGGCATGCCCGTGGTCTGGGGCGTGCGCGACATCTTCGAGTCGGTCTCCCAGGGCGATCGCGTCGCTCTCGACAGCGAGAGCGGCGAAGTGACCGTCAACCCCAGCGCCGCCCAGGCGGCGGCGTGGCGTCGCTGAGCGATGCTGGGCGGGCTGTACGGACAGTCGCTCGCGCTGCTGACGGACTTCTACCAGCTCACCATGGCCGCGGCGGCTTGGAAGTCCGGCATGGAAGATCGCGAGGCGGTCTTCCACCTCCTCTTCCGCCGGCCGCCGTTCGAGTCCGGTTTCACCATCGCCGCCGGACTGGCCACGGCGCTCGAGTACATCCGCGAGCTGCGCTTCACCGACGACGATCTGCGCTACCTGCGCGAGCTGCGCGCCGACTCGGGCGAGCCGATGTTCGAGCCGGCTTTCCTCGATCATCTGCGCTCGCTCGAGCTAGGTGTCGACGTGGACGCCGTCCCCGAAGGCACCGCGGTATTTCCCCAGGAGCCGCTCCTGCGCGTCTGCGGCCCGATCGTTCCCTGCATGCTGCTGGAGACGCCGCTCCTCGACCTGATCAACTTCCAGACGCTGATCGCGACCAAGGCCGCGCGCGTCTGCCTGGCGGCGCAGGGCGAGCCGGTGATCGAATTTGGCCTCCGGCGGGCGCAGGGCATCGACGGAGCGGTGAGCGCGGCGCGCGCGGCCTACATCGGCGGGTGCGCCGCGACGTCCGACGTCCTCGCGGGAAAGCTCCTGGGAATCCCGGTCCGCGGAACGCACGCGCATTCCTGGGTGATGCTCTTCGATTCGGAGCGCGAGGCATTCGCAGCCTATGCGCGGGCGATGCCGCACAACGTCGTCCTGCTGGTGGACACCTACGATTCCCTGCAGGGCGTCCGCAACGCCATCGAGACGGGAAGATGGCTGCGCTCACAAGGGCGCGAGCTGTCCGGCATCCGCCTCGACTCCGGAGACCTCGCCTGGCTCTCGATCGAGGCGCGCAAGCTGCTCGACGCCGCGGGGTTCGCGAAGACCGTCATTCTCGCTTCCAACGAGCTGGACGAGAACGTCATCGCGAGCTTGAAGCAGCAGGGCGCGAAGATCACGGCCTGGGGAGTCGGCACCCGGATGATCACCGGCGCGGACGACGCGGCCCTGGGCGGCGTCTACAAGCTCTCCGCGATCCGCGCTCGCGGCGGGCCCTGGAAACCGCGGATCAAGCTCTCCGAGCAGAGCGCCAAGATCTCCGTGCCCGGCGTGCTGCAAGTGAGACGCTTCAGCGCCGGCGGCGAGTTCGTTGGCGACTTGATCTACGACGTCGGGGACGGCGAGCCGTCGCGAACGCTGGTCGACCTGCAAGACGCCACCCGGCGCAAGACCGTGCCCGAGGACGCCTCCCACGAAGACCTCCTGGTGCCGGTGACCCGCGCGGGCCGGATCGTCTACAGCCCTCCGCCCCTGGCGGAGTCGCGCGCGCGGGCGGCGCGGCAGCTCGAGCACTTGCATGGCGGCATCAAGCGCTTCGTCAATCCGCACCGGTATCCCGTGGGCGTGGACCCCGCGCTGCACGATCGCCGCACGAAGATGATCCTGCAGGCGCGAGGGGAATGATCTTCAGCGGGTGAGCGACCTGATGGCCGCCTCGAGCGCCGCCGGACTGGCGCGGCCGATGAAGCTCTTGCGCAGCTTTCCCCCGGCATCGAACACGAAGGTCGCCGGAAGCGTTCCGTCCCACCTCGGCTCGCCCACCGCGCGCAGCACGGGGCCCGGGTCCGGTGCGTCCAGCAGGACCGCGGGAACGGCGAGCAGCTTGTATTGCGCGAGCATCTCCTGCGCCGCCGCGCGCTGCTCCGGGCGATCGATGCTGACCAGGAGGACGCCGGCGCCTCGATCGGGCAACTGCACCAGCTGCTGGCGGAGCGCGGGAAATTCCTCCCGGCAAGCGACGCACCAGGTCGCCCAGAAGTGGAGGACGACCGGCCGCGCCCGCTTTCCCGCGGCCTGCGAGACCAGCTTCGGGGCCTGCGAGACCGGCAGCACCGGCATGGCGGCGGTCAACAGCGCTGCGAGAATGGCGCTCATCAGTCCAGCTCGATCAGCTCGAAGCGGTCGCGGCGGGGCGCTTCCTCGCGCTTCGTCCCCGCGCACGCGAGCAGGCTCGAGCTACCCTGACCGCACAGGCGGCACAGGCCTGGCGGTGAAAAGTCGTGCTCCCCCGGTTGCAAGGTGCGGGGCGGCGGCGGCGCGGCCGGAGGGAGCCGCACCAGGAGCTCGTCGATGCGGCGCACGATCTCCTCCTCGCGGCGGGCGATCTCGGCTCCGCGCGGGTCTGGCCGGCCGTCGAGGCCGCAGGACGCGCGCTCCTCGAAAAATACCTCGATCACCGCCGCGGGCTGCTTCTGGCGCAAGAGCAGCGCGAATCGCCGCCGCCCCTCGTCGCGCAGGAGCCGGCGGCGTGCCTCGGGCACCACTCCCAGCTCGCGCAATGCCGCGTCGCCTTCGCGCTCGCGGTCCTCCGGGTCCCACTCGGCGGCGAGGATCACGTGCAGCCGGCCTCCGAACCGCTCCGCCAAGGGCGCGAACGGCCGCAGCTTGTCCTCGCTGGTGTACTTGTCGCCCACGACGGCGAGCAGCGTCGGCCGATCGGTCAGTGCCGGTTGCAGCATCTGCCAGAGCGATCTGCGCGCCCGCCGGGCGGCAAACCAGGGGATCACGGTGTACACGGCCTGAGGATAACCCACGCTTGACCGCCCGCGCAGCGCGCGCCATGAGTCGGCGGCTTGCACCTGACCATCCTCTCCCGCAAGCCTGGCATCTACACCACTCGCCGGCTCGCGCAGGCGGCGCGGTTGCGCGGGGCGCGGGTCCGGATCCTCGACCCCCTTCGCGTCGAGGTGCACCTCGGCGAAGACACGGGCGCCTATTACGGGCGCAAGCGGCTGCCCAGAACCGACGTGGTGGTGCCCCGCATCGCGCCCTCCGTCCAGGCCTACGGGCTGGCGGTGGTGAACCATTTCGAGATGATGGGGGTCCCGACGCTGAACGGCGCGGCCGGGATCGCCGCCAGCCGCAACAAGATGCGGGCGTTGCAGTTGCTGGCCGCGGGCGGCGTGCCGGTGCCGCCGACGGTGATGGCGGCCAACGCGAGCGAGCTGAAGGCGCTGGTCGAGTTGGTCGGCGGCCTGCCCGTGCTGATCAAGCTGCTCACGCCCAGCGAGCGCCCGCTGGTGATGCTCTGCGAGTCGCTGCAGTCGATGGAAGCGGCCCTGGAGACCGTGCTCTCCATGGGCCACAACCTGGTGGTCCAGAGGTACGTGCGCCGGCAGCGGGAGCGCGATCTGCGGGCGCTGGTGGTCGGCGAGGAGGTGACGGCCTGGGTCGAGCGCCGCCCGCGCCCGGGCCGGCTGCTGCATACGCTCGCGCGGGGCGCCAAGCTGAAGTCTGTGCGCGTGCCGGTGTCCCTCGACCAGCTCGCCGTGAAGGCAGCCCGCGTGGTCGGGCTCGACATCGCGGCGGTGGACCTGCTCGAGGCCGCAGCCGGCCCGATGGTCTTCGACGTCAACTCGAGCCCCGGGCTGAAGGAGCTGGAGAAGGCGACCGGCAAGGATCTGGCGCTCCCGATCGTGGGACGCGCAGAAGAGCTGGCAGGGGGTTAGAATCCCTTCATGGTCGCCTTGATCGTCGCCGGACTCCTCGCCGCATCTCCGGATGTCTCGGGCACCTACCGCATCGAGACGTCCAAAGCCCTCAAGGTGAAGAAAG
>Ga0209267_1002986_pt1 | contig 10647 bp, 11 predicted proteins | sample GraSoiAngelo_137_FD_185894 | JGI IMG/M metagenome (GOLD analysis project Ga0209267, IMG submission 185894) | Grasslands soil microbial communities from the Angelo Coastal Reserve, California, USA - 14_0929_09_30cm (SPAdes) (version 2) | ecosystem: Environmental > Terrestrial > Soil > Grasslands ... | reverse complement strand
ACCTCGAGGTAGTAGCCGAAGACCTGGTTGAACCCGACCCGCAGCGAACGGATGCCGGTCCGGTCACGTTCGGCAGACTCGAGGGCGCTGATCCAATCGCGGGCGGCGCGTGATCCTTCCCGGATCGCATCGAGCTCGGCATCAAAGCCGGGCTTGAAGACGCCGCCTTCGCGAAGGTGAGCCGGAGGCTCATCGACGACAGCCCGCTCGAGGTGCCCCTTCAGGTCGACAATCCCGGTTGACGGGCCCGGCCAGGCAAGCTGCGGCCAGGCCTCCGAGGCCGACTGCACGGCGGGCAGCACCTGCAGGGTTCGCGTCAGGGCTCGCAGGTCGCGCGGCGTTGCCAGTCCCTGGCCCGAGCGGGCAACCAGGCGCTCCAGGTCGTGCACCGCACGAAGCGCCGTTCGCAAACGCGACCGTCCCAGCGGGTCGCCCGCGAGCAGCTGGACCCGGTCGAGCCGCGCGTCGAGCTCGACCCTGTCACGTAGCGGGCGGTCGAGCCAGCGGCGCAGGCGGCGAGACCCCATCGGGGTGACGGTCTGTCCCTCGAACAGTCCGAACAGGTCGTCCTCACGGCCCAGTCCAGCCGACAGACCAAGGCTCCGCCGCGTGGGCGGATCCAGGTGCATGTAGGCCTGGGGATGTTCGGCGTGCAGGCGGATGGTGCCGGGGTCGAGCTTGAGATGGGCGCGGTCAGCCTGTAGCAGGATGGCGTGCGCCGATGCCAGCGCCTCCGGCCACTCGTCGCACCCGAATGCCGCCAGCGTCTCCACGCCCAGCAGGCGCCGCAGCCGGTCGACGGCCGCGCGGGCGTCGAAGTCGGAGGCATCGACCCAGGTGGCCGGTATCCCTCGAACGAGCGCCTCGAGCGATAGCCGATCGGCCTCCGATGCAACGATCTCTGATGGCCGCAGCCGGGCCAGCTCGTCGCGGATCGCATCCAGCCCGGGGTCGGTGCGGATCACGGCCAGCTCACCGGTCGAACAATCCAGGGCGGCCAGCCCGTTGTGATGGCTGCGGATGCAAACCGCCACCGCATAATTGCTGCGGCTTCCCTCGAGGAAGGCGTCTTCCAGGACCATACCGGGTGTGAGCACCCGCACCACCTCGCGCCTGACCAGCCCCCGGCCCTTGCCGGCCTCCTCGACCTGGTCGCAGAGCGCGACTCGAAGTCCCGCCCGGAGCAGCTTGCCGACGTACAGCTCGAAGGCGTGGTAGGGAACCCCTGCCATCGGAAAGCGATGGCCCTTGCCCAGCTCGCGTGCGGTCAGCGTGATCCCGAGGATCGGCGCTGCCCGTTCGGCATCCTCGCCGAAGGTCTCGTAGAAGTCGCCCAGCCGGAAGAGGACGATAGCGTCGGGATGCTCGCGCTTGACTCGCTGGTACTGCTCGAGGACCGGCGGGGCTTTCAGGACAGGACGGACCCGCGCAACTGCCAGGCGCTGGCGGACTCAACTCGCACCGCTCGTACGGTGCCCACCTCGGCGCCGAGTGGCGCCTCGCCGTGCACGACCTTGTTCTGGCGCGTCCGACCGCTCAGCTGTGTGCCGTCGACTCGCTCGACCAGCACCTCCACCGTCCGGCTGAGCCAGCGCCGGTTGGCCTCCTCGGCGATTCTCCGCTGGGCCCCCAGCAGGATGTTGATCCGGCGCTTCTTCTCCGGCGACGATACGTCATCGGGCTGGCGAGCCGCGGTCGTCCGCGGCCGCGGCGAGAAGCCCTGGATGTGGACGACGTCGAACTGAATCTCCTCCAGCAGCGCGAGCGTCAGCTGGAACTGGTCCTCGGTCTCGCCCGGGTATCCGACGATCACGTCCGTGGATACCGAGAGGTCGGGAATCACATCCCGAGCGTGCTGGATGATGCCGCGGTACTCGTCGCGGGTGTAGCGCCTGCGCATCTGTTTGAGGATCAGGTCGTCGGCCGACTGGAAAGGCAGGTGCAGGTGCTCGCAGACCCGGGGCAGGTCGCGGATGGCGGTGAGCAGGTCGTCGTGTACGTGCCGCGGATGAGAGGTCAGGAACCTCACCCGCCAGATACCGGGGACCCGCTCGACTCCGGCCAGCAAAGCGGACAGGCGCGCACCGTTCGAGGGATCACGGTAGGAGTTGACGGTCTGGCCCAGGAGCGTAACTTCGCGCACTCCCTGCGCCGAGAACCGTCGCACGTCCTCGAGCACGTCTTCCATCGGCCGGCTTCGTTCCGTGCCGCGGACGAAGGGGACGATGCAAAAGCTGCAGACCTCGTTGCAGCCGAAGATCACCGGGATGTAGGCGGTCAGGCCATGCAGCAGGACGGCGCCCCCGGTCTGGGCCGGATCCGTCTCGTACTCGCCCGCCAGGTCGCGTATGAAGGCTTCGTACTCGCGCATGTCGAACCGGTAGTCGAGGTCGGGCAGGCGCTCGTAGAGACGGTCCTTTTCCTTGTTCGCCATGCAGCCGGTGATGGCGATGGCGCGGCCCGGCCGCTCTCGCTTCCAGCCGCGCAGCTCGCGGAACCTTCCGTACGCCTTCTGCTCGGCGTTTTGCCGTACCGAGCAGGTGACCAGGATCGCCAGGTCAGCACCGTCGAGATCAGGGACCTGAGTGAAACCTGCCGCGGTCATCCCCTGGGCCAGGTAGTCGGCGTCCGACTCGTTCATCTGGCAGCCGCTCACCCACAGGTGGAACCGCTGCCCCGACGGAGCCCGCTTACGGCCGTTGGGCCGGGGCCGTGAGAAGGCGTGTGGCTCGAAATGGAGAGGAGCCCCCGGCACCCGTAGCCGAGGTGGCGCGACTTGAGCCATTCCCCCTAGCGGGACTCGATCAGGAGGCGAATGCCCGTACGCTCCTCGCCATCAATCGAGATGTCGATGAAGGACGGGATGCAGATCAGGTCGAGACCGCCGGCGGCAACGTATCCGCGGGATATTGCGATCGCCTTGACCGCCTGGTTGATGGCGCCGGCCCCGATGGCCTGCACCTCGACGCGACTCTGGGTCCGAACCACGCCCGCGATGGCGCCGGCGACCGCCACCGGCTTTGATGTGGCCGAGACTTTGAGGATTTCCACAGCCGACCGGGCAGGTCGAACCCGACCCGGAGCCGCGCTGGCTGCTGGAGACTTTTCAGTCGATCCGTTCGCTGGCGGTTGCGTTTCCAGAGTGTCCATTTATTTTAGTCGCTGCTGAAAATCGAACGTCAGTATGCCCCCCGACACCTTAGACCGGGATTATACGGACGTCAAGAGCCGGTTTAGTCGATCGCCACTTCCCGGTCGACCCGCTCGATGGCGCTGGCCCTCCCCGTATCGCTGTCGATCCGGACCATCACCGAGTTGAACGACACCACCCCCTCGGCCACCCTGAAGCGGTGCGGGAGCCCGGTGAGGAAGCGCTGCAGGCTGATCCCGCGATCCATTCCGATCACGGAATCGCGGGGGCCGACCATCCCCAGGTCTGAGACGTAGGCCGTTCCCGCCGGCAGGATCCTGGCGTCGGCGGTGGGAACATGCGTGTGGGTCCCGAAAACAAAGCTGGCCCGTCCGTCCAGGTACCAGCCGAGCGCGACCTTCTCGGAGGTCGCCTCCGCGTGCATGTCGATCAACCGCAGGGGCGTCCCGGCGCCCTGGCGGAGCACGTCGTCCGCGGCTTTGAAGGCGGAGTCGAGCGGTGGCATGAACAGCTGACCCTGGACGTTGCCGACCAGCACCTGGCCCTTCTCCCCCAGGTCATGGCAGTACCAGCCGCGCCCGGGCGCAGCTGACGGATAGTTATGCGGGCGAAGGATCGGTCGCCGGTCGTCGAAGCCAGTAAGCATCTCGCGCTGGTCCCAGATGTGGTTGCCGCTGGTCAGGACGTCGATTCCCAGGTTGAACAGGTCGTCGGCGATCTTCGGGGTGAGCCCGAACCCGCCGGCCGCGTTCTCGCCATTCGCAACCACCAGGTCGATCGAATGGTCTCGCCGGAGCTGGGGGACCAGGCGGGCGACCGCCTCACGCCCCGGACGCCCGATGATATCTCCAATGGCCAGGACGGTGACGACCATTGGGGCATCGTAGCAAGCGGGCTGCGATCGAAGCCCTTCTCAAAGACCTGGCCGCGGCGCGCCTGGGCTCGACCTTCAATCAATACCGGGACGTTGGTGATAACGACGTGCCCGGTGCGCCGGCCATCCGCCTGGACAACCTGCGGCGCTACCTCGAAGAGCGGGCGGCCGCGCCCGCCCTGGCGGTGGGTGAGGCCGCCGGATACCAGGGAATGCGCTGGTCGGGAATCGCCTTCACCAGCGAGCGCGACCTGGCCCGCTGGGGTCTCCCCTACCGGGGAACGTCCATCGGCCGCCCCCGAGGCTGGAGCGAACCGTCGGGCACCATCGTGCACAAGCTTCTGGATCAGCTCGGTGCCGAGCGAGCGGTCGTCCTCTGGAACACGGTGCCGGCGCATCCATTCTTTCCCGGGCGTCCGCTGTCGAACCGCCGTCCGACGGCCGAGGAAATCGGCGAGGGAGTCCGGTACACCCGGCGCCTGATCGATATCCTCGAACCGAGGCTGTTGATTGCCGTCGGCAGGGTGGCGGCTGCCGTCCTGGGTGAAGGCGCCGTCTATGTCAGGCATCCGGCCAACGCGGGAGCTACGGCCTTTGCCGAGGGCATGAGACGCGCCCTCAGGAACGACTAGCTGGCAACCGGCCCAGTGCACAAAAAAAGAGGCGGCCGAATGGCCGCCTCTCTTGATTACTTGGCGAACTCGACGACCCGCGTTTCGCGGATCACGGTGACCTTGATCTGGCCCGGGTAGCTCAGCTCCCCCTCGATCCGCTTGGCGATGTCGCGGGCGATCACCTGGGCCTGGCTGTCATCGATTGCCTCCGGCTTGACGATGATCCGGATCTCGCGACCCGCCTGGATGGCGAATGACTTTTCTACGCCCTCGAACGAATTGGCGATACTCTCCAGCTTCTCCAGCCGCTTTATATAGGTTGTCAGCGTCTCCCGCCGGGCGCCGGGCCTGGCAGCGGAGACCGCGTCACAGGCAACCGTCAGGATGGCCTCGAGCGTCGATGGCTCGACGTCGTAGTGGTGGGCCTGGACCGCATGGACCAGGGGCTCCGGCTTTCCCAGCCGTTTGAGCAGCTCGCCGCCGATGATTGCGTGCGAGCCCTCCACCTCGTGGTCGACTGCTTTGCCGATGTCGTGGAGCAGACCCGCCTCCTTGGCGAGGGCGACGTCTGCGCCGATCTCGGCGGCCACCATCCCGCAGAGGAACGAGACCTCCTTGCTGTGGGTCAGAACGTTCTGGCCGTAGCTGGTCCGAAAGGCCAGCGTGCCGAGCAGCTTGACCAGCTCTGGATGAAGACCGGTGACGCCGGTTTCGAACATGGCCTGCTCGCCTTCTTCCCGGATCCGGGACTGGACGTCGTTGCGGGCTTTGGTCACCATCTCCTCGATTCGGGCCGGATGGATCCGGCCGTCCACGAGCAGGTGATTCAACGCCACCCGGGCCACCTCACGGCGGACCGGGTCAAAGCCGCTCAGGATGACGGCTTCTGGGGTGTCATCAATGATCAGGTCGACTCCGGTCGCGTGCTCGAGCGCCCGGATATTTCTTCCCTCCCTTCCGATGATTCGCCCCTTCATCTCGTCGCTCGGGATGGCGACGACCGAGACCGATGTCTCAGCGGTCTGCTCCGCGGCGACCCGCTGCATGGCCGTGACCAGGATATTGCGGGCCCGCTTATCGCTTTCCTCTTTGACGATCTCCTCGCCCTCACGGATCTTCTGGGCGATCTCCTGGGTTAGTTCCTTTTCAAGGGTGGTCAGAATGGTCGTCCTCGCCTCGGCTCGGGTCAGTCCCGAGATTCGCTCCAGCTCCTTGAGCTGGTCTGCCAGCGCTTGGTCGATCATCTGCCGGATCTTGTCGTTCTCCTGCTCCCGCGCGGTCAGGGCCTTGTCTTTGCGGTCCACGTCTTCGAGCTTGCGGTCTATCGATTCCTCTTTCTGCTGCACTCGGCGTTCCGAACGCTGGAGTTCGGCGCGTGCGTCGCGAACTTCCTGTTCCAGGTTCATGCGGATGCGATGGGCTTCCTCTTTGGCTTCGAGGACCATTTCCTTCTTCTGCGTCTCCGCATCGGCCAGCAGCTTTTCCCGCTCCACCGAGGAGGCGGCAACATCTTGCCGGTTCCGAGTCGAGACCCAGTAGTAGCCAAGAGCCGCACCCATCAGGCCACCCGCCACAACCCCGACGAACAGGAGTAATAGGTTGGGCATGGTTACACCTCACTGGTATGGACTTGTGAAAGTTCTCTACTCAACCGCGCCAGGGCGCGGCGGGACTAGTCGTTATGACGCGACAGAATCTTGACAATTCTAGTCGTGTTCACTGGGGGTGTCAAACCGCGGGCCCTCCGCCCACTCTGCGGACAGTTCGCGGCGCACCCTGTGGATAATTCCACTGGAAAACCCCCTCCGGCTCAGCTTGGGACCGACCATTCCCAGCAGCTCCTGGTAGCCAGTGGGCCGGCGTGACCCGACGATGCGGCGGGCCAGGGCCAGCGCCTTTGAATACTCGGCGTCGTCACTGACCTGGTCGAGGGCGTCGGTCACGGTGATGTCGTCGATCCCCTTGGCCCGAAGCTCCCTAGCGATCAGCGCTTGACCGCGCCCGGCGCTCCGCCGGCGGACCAGGCTTTTTGCGTATTCCTGGTCGTCCAGGTAGCCGTGCTCGACCGCCCGGTCGGCCGCCGCCCTGGCTGCCTCCTCGGTATAGCCGGCGCGGCCCAATCGGGCCTCCAGCCCGACACGCGACTGCGGCTGGCGCGCCAGGATCCGGACTGCCGCCGCGTAGGCCGCTTCGCCGTCGGCCGGGTTGGCCGGCGGCTTGGCGCCCCTGCCCAGACGCGATCCCGCGGTGCCGCGGGACCCGACCCGGGTCACACCGGAGCCAGGACTGCCTTCTCCGCCTTGTCCTTGAGCCGGGCCATCAGCTCTTCACCCAGCTTGAGGTTGTTCTTCAGGAACCCGAGTGTCTGCTCCCGGCCCTGCCCCAGCCGCTGGCCGTTGTAGGAGAACCAGGAGCCGCTCTTCTCCACCAGGGTGGCATCGACCGCGGCGTCCAGCACGCTTCCCCAGTAGGAGATGCCCTCGTTATAGAGGATGTCGAACTCGGCCGACCTGAAAGGTGGCGCCACCTTGTTCTTGACCACCTTCACCTTCACCCGGTTGCCGGTGATGTCCAAGCCGCTCTTGATCGAGTCGATCTTGCGGATGTCCAGCCGGATCGAGGCGTAGAACTTCAGGGCCCGGCCGCCGGTGGTCACCTCGGGGTTGCCGAACATGATCCCGACTTTCTCCCGCAGCTGGTTGATGAAGATGACCGAGGTATTCGACTTGGAGATGGCGGCGGTCAGCTTGCGCAGCGCCTGCGACATCAGGCGTGCCTGGAGCGCCACATGGCTATCCCCCATCTCGCCCTCGATCTCGGCCTTGGGTACCAGCGCCGCGACCGAGTCGATCACGATCACGTCGATCGCGCCCGAGCGGACGAGGACGTCGACGATCTCGAGCGCCTGTTCGCCCGTGTCGGGCTGCGAGATCAGCAGGTCCTCCGTCTTGACCCCGATGTGCGAGGCATACACCGGGTCGAGGGCATGCTCGGCATCGATGAAGGCGGCCACTCCCCCCTTCTTCTGGGCCTGGGCAATCACGTGCAGAGCAAGGGTGGTCTTGCCCGAGGACTCAGGTCCGTAGATCTCGACCACTCGGCCGCGCGGGATCCCGCCCACCCCCAGGGCAAGGTCGAGGGTCATGGCGCCGGTGGGAATGATGTCGATGTTCTTTTGGGACGCCGCCTCGCCGAGCTTCATGATCGCGCCCTTTCCATAGGAGCGCTCGATCTGGCTCAACGCGGCGGACAGGGCACGTTCTTTTTCCAGCATTAATTTCCCCTTGCTCGTGCTCGTGGTCCGGCCTGGCCCGTCCGGCCCACTGTGACACAAATTTGTATTACTGTCAAGACATACCCTCGAGAGCCCGGACCAGGAGCTCCAGGGCGGCTAGCACCGACCGCCGGCGGTTGTCCCAGCGGTCGCCTTGCCATTGGAAGCGATGCGTGGTCGTCTTTGAATCCGCGAGGCCGATAAATGTCAGGCCGGCCGGTTTGTTGTCCTCCGCCGCCGGTCCGGCGACGCCGGTGATGGAAACGCCCAACCCCGATCTCAGGAGCCGGCGGACGCCCTCCGCCATGGCCGCCGCCGTCTCGGCGCTGACCGCGCCATGCGTCTTCAGGGTCGAGGCAGGCACGCCGAGCTGAACGAGCTTGACCTGGTCGGCGTAGGCGATCAGGCCACCCAGGAAATAGCTCGAGCTCCCCGGCACGTCCGTGAGCGCCCCGCCCAGCAGTCCCCCGGTGCAGGACTCGGCGACCGCCACCGTCTGCTGGCGCGTCCGCAGCCCCTTCCCCACCCGCTCGGCCAGGGCGTAGAGCTCCGGGTCCGGATCCATCACTCACCTGTAGTTGATGAACTGCAATGGGACCGCCCCTTCGGACGCCTTCAACGCCTGGATCACCTGCTGGAGCAGGTCCTTCTCGCGGCTCGACACCCGGATGGCATCTCCCTGGATGCGCGGCTGTACCTTGGGCGACACCTGCTTGATCTGCTTGACCAGCTCCCGGGCCAGCTCGTCGGCGATCCCCTCCTGGAGCTCGATCTTCTGGCGGACGGTGCCCTTCGCGGCCGGCTCGATCGGTCCGGGCTTGAGGATCTTGAGCGAAAGCTGGCGCTTGACCAGCTTGCTCTGCAGCACATCGAGCATCGCCTTCATCTTGAAATCCGAGGGCCCATGCAGGTTGATCTCTTTCTCATTGAGCTCAATCGTGGCGCCCGTGTCCTTGAAGTCGTAGCGAGTGGCGATCTCCCGCTGCGCCTGGTTGACGGCGTTTACCAGCTCCTGGCGGTCGAACTGGGAAACGACGTCGAAGGAGTAGTCCTGAGCCATTTCGGCTTATGCTACCGCCCGCCAGTGACAGCTGAGTGTCACAAACTGGGCGGGTTTAGCCCGGTTCTTCGAGGTCGCGGACCAGCTCGTCGACCTCAAGCAAGTTCATCAGGACCTCGCGCGATTTGCTTCCCTCGTAGGGGCCGATCACCCGATGGTCGGCCAGCTGGTCGACGATGCGGGCGGCCCTGGTGTAGCCCACGTTGAGCTTGCGCTGGAGCAGCGAGACCGAAGCGCGGCCCTCCGTGGCCACCACTCTGGCTCCCTTGCCAAACAGCGGGTCCCGCTTGGCGCCCTCCTTCACCCAGGAGACGGTCGCCTCAACGTTGAAGATCTCCTCCTGGTACTGGGGCTTACCCTGCGCCTTCCAGAAGTCGATGATGCCCTTGATTTCGCGGTCCGCCACGAAGACACCCTGAAGCCGGGTCGCCTTGCCGGCTTCGACGGGCAGGTAGAGCATGTCGCCCCGACCGAGCAGCTTCTCGGCGCCGGTCTCGTCCAGGATGACCCGGGAGTCGATGCTCGAGCTCACGGCAAATGCAATCCGGGAGGGGATGTTCGCCTTGATCAACCCGGTGATGATGTCCGCGGAGGGACGCTGGGTGGCGACGATCAGGTGTATCCCCACCGCCCGAGCCAGCTGGGCGATCCGGCAGATCAGCTCCTCGATCTCGCCGGCGGCCACCATCATCAGGTCGGCCAGCTCATCGATCACCAGGACGATGTAGGGAAGCGGGTTGAGTCCCATCTCGCCAGCCCGGCCGTTGAAGTCGCCGATGTTGCGCACGGTGTGGCTCGCGAACAGCTTGTAGCGGTTCTCCATCTCGGCCACCGCCCAGCGCAATGCGGAGGTTGCCTGCTCGGACTCGGTGACGACAGGAACCAGCAGGTGGGGCAGGTCCTGGAACATGGTGAACTCGACGCTTGGGGTCGATCAGGATCAGCTTCAACTCGTCGGGGCTGGCCTGGAACATGAGGCCGGAGAGGAGCGCGTTGATGCACACACTCTTGCCCGATCCTGTGGCGCCGGCGATCAGCATGTGCGGCATCCGGGTCAGGTCGCCGACCACCGAGTTGCCGGAGACGTCGGTTCCGATCGCGAGCGAGAGCAGGGTGTGGTCGTTCTGGAAGGCGGGCGTCTGGATGATCTCGCGCAGCGTGACCAGGCTGGTCGCCTTGTTGGGGACCTCGATACCGATCGCGGACTTGCCCGGGATCGGGGCCTGGATCCGGATGGCGGCCGCGAGCGCGAGCGCCAGGTCATTCTGAAGAGCCGTGATCTTCCGCACCGGGACCCCGCGGGCGGGCTGCAGCTCGTACTGGGTGACTGACGGGCCGGAGTTGACCCCGATCACGGTCGCTTCCACGTCGAAGCTCAGCAACGTCTGCTCGATCAGCTTGATGTTGGCCTTGATCTCGTCGTGGAGCCGCTCCTTGCGGACCGTCACCGTATCCAGCAGGGTCAGGTCTGGCTTCTGCCAGGCGTGCTGGATCTCGTCGTCCGCCGGCTCGGCGCCTGTTGTTGCTGCCGGCTGGGCCGCCGCCGCCCCCTCAGCGAGGGCCGCGCGTTTGCGCCGGGTCGCCTTATCGGCCGGGAGATCTCCGTTAGCTTCGGCTTCAACCCGCGGCACGACCGCAACCGCGGCCGGGGGGGCGACCGGCGGGACAGGAGCC
>Ga0209267_1002983_pt1 | contig 10654 bp, 7 predicted proteins | sample GraSoiAngelo_137_FD_185894 | JGI IMG/M metagenome (GOLD analysis project Ga0209267, IMG submission 185894) | Grasslands soil microbial communities from the Angelo Coastal Reserve, California, USA - 14_0929_09_30cm (SPAdes) (version 2) | ecosystem: Environmental > Terrestrial > Soil > Grasslands ... | reverse complement strand
GGCCGGAACTACTTCACCACGAAGAACCGGCGCAAGCACCCGGAGCGGGCGGAATGGAAGAAGTTCTGCCCGCGGTGCAACAAGCACCAGCCGCACAAGGAATCGAAGTAGCGGTGGCGACGGAAGCGCTCGAACGCTTGGGCCAGAGTTGGCTGCGACGCGCGTGGGAATTCATCTGGGTCCAGGTGCCGGCGGAGGTGCGCAAAGTCACCTGGCCGACCTGGGACGAGCTGAAGAAGGCGACGGGCGTGATCGTCGTGTTCGTGCTCGTGCTGGGGATCGCCATGGGGCTGCTGGATTCGTTCCTGCAGCTCGTGTTCGTCTCCGCGATCGCGAAGCTGTTCTGATGTCGGAGCATCGCTGGTATGCGATTCAGACGACGGCGGGGCACGAGAACAAAGTGCGCTCCCTGATCGAGCGGCGCATCAAGGACGATGCGCGGCCCGACGAGGAGAAGCCGATCCGGCGGGCCCTGGTCCCCACCCAAGAGCAGGTGGAGATCAAGAACGGCAAGAAGGTGACGGCGGACCGCAAGATCTATCCGGGCTACGTGCTCGTGGACATGCTCAAGAACCAGGAGACGCTCCACACGATCAACGGCATCCAGGGCGTGATCAAGTTCGTGGGGACCGGGCGGGAGCCGATGCCGCTCCGCCCCGACGAGGTGAACCGTCTGCTCGGCATCGAGGAGGCGGTGAAGGAAGAAGAGCCGCAGGAAACGATCCCGTTCCTGATCGGCCAGGTGGTGGAGATCACCGAGGGACCGTTCTCGGACTTCTCCGGCACAGTGGAAGAGGTGATCCCCGACAAGGGGAAGGTGCGGGTGGCGGTCTCACTGTTCGGGCGCCCGACCTCCGTCGAGCTGGACTACTTACAGTTGAAGGCTCATTAGATGGCGAAGCCCATTGCCGCAGTCGTAAAGCTCCAGGTGGCCGCGGGGCAGGCGACACCGGCCCCCCCGGTGGGCACGGCGCTCGGACCCCATGGCGTGAACATCATGGAGTTCGTGAAGCAGTTCAACGCCAAGACGGCGCAGGCACAGGGGATGATCACGCCGGTCGAAGTCACGATCTTCAAGGACCGGACGTTCACGTTCATCACCAAGACGCCGCCCGCGGCCGTGCTCCTGAAGAAGGAAGCCGGCATCGAGAAGGGCTCGCCCACCTCGAACCGCCAGAAGGTGGGGAAGGTGACGCGCGCCCAGCTGAAAAAGATCGCGGAGATCAAGCTCCCCGACCTGAACGCGACCGATATCGAGGCGGCGATGAAGATGGTGGCGGGGACAGCGCGCTCCATGGGGCTGGAGGTGGTGGACTGATGCGCACGCACGGCAAGCACTATCGCACGGCCGTCGCGACGCTCGAGCCCCGCAAGCTGTACGCCCCGCGGGAGGCCGTGGACAAGGTGAAGACCGCGGCCTTCGCCAAGTTCGACGAGTCGATCGATGTCGCGGTGCGCCTCGGGGTCGACCCCAAGCACGCCGACCAGGTGGTGCGCGGCACCGTGAGCCTCCCCAACGGCACCGGGAAGAAGATCCGGGTGCTGGTGATCGCCCAGGGCGACAAGGCGAAGGAGGCCGAGGCGGCTGGTGCGGACTACGTGGGCGTCGAGTACGTCCAGAAAATCAAGGAGGGCTGGCTCGACACCGACGTGATCGTGGCCACGCCGGACGTGATGGGACAGCTCGGGCCGCTCGGCAAGGTGCTCGGGCCCCGGGGGCTCATGCCGAACCCTAAGGCGGGCACCGTGACCATGGACGTGGCTCGGGCGGTCAAGGAATTGAAGGCGGGCAAGATCGAGTTCCGGGTGGACAAGAGCGGCATCGTGCACGCGGCCGTGGGCAAGAAGTCGTTCAGCGCCGAAGCGCTGGAGCAGAACCTGCGGACGTTCATGGAGGCGATCGTGCGGGCCAAGCCGCCGGCGGCCAAGGGCCACTACATCCGGTCGGTCACGGTGTCGAGCACGATGGGGCCAGGCGTGCCTCTGGATCCGGCGGTGTTCGCATGATCAGGACCAAGGCGCAGAAGCAGGAGCTCGTCACCACGCTGGCGGCGCGGCTGGGCCGCTCCTCCACCGTGTACGTGACCGATTTCACCGGGCTGTCCGTCGCAAAGCTGACGCAGCTGCGCCGCCGCTTGCGGCAGGCGGGGACCGAGTTCGTGGTGGTGAAGAACACGCTCGCCCGCCGCGCGCTGGCCGACGCCCACCTGGCGGGCAACGGAGGGGGGCTCGAGCGGCACCTCGCCGGCCCGACGGGCCTGGTACTCGCCGGAGCGGACCCGGTGGCGGCGGCCAAAGTGTTGGCGGACTTCGCGAAGGAGTTCGAGAAGCCCGCGATCAAGGCGGGACTGGTGGACGGCAAGGCGGTGACGCCCGAGCAGGTGAAGCGGCTCGCCAGCCTGCCGTCGCGCATCGAGCTGCTGGCCCAGCTGGGCGGGACGCTGCAGGCGCCGATGGCCGGGTTGGTCGGCGCGCTGAACGGCTTGCTGATGAACGTCGTGGGTGCCCTCGAGGCGCTCCGGACCAAGCGCGCCTCCACGGCGGGCGCCGCTTCTCAATAAGGGTGGGAGAGACAGCAATGGCGACTCAGACGAGCTTGAGCAAGGACGACATCCTCGAAGCCATCGGGAACATGTCGGTGTTTGAATTAGCGGAGCTGATCGAGGCGTTCAAGGAGAAGTTCGGCGTCACGATCACGGCCCCGGCGGCGGCGGCGCCCGCGGCCGCCGGCGGCGCAGCGGGTGGTGGCGCGGCGGCTCCGGCCGCCGAGGAGAAGGTCGAGTTCACGGTCGTTCTGAAGAGCGGCGGGGAGAAGAAGATCCAGGTCATCAAAGAGATCCGGGCCATTACCAGCCTGGGCCTGAAGGAGGCCAAGGATCTGGTGGAAGGCGCGCCCGGCACCGTGAAGGAAGGCGTGTCCAAGCAGGAAGCCGAAGAGATCAAAAAGAAGCTCGAAGCGCAGGGTGCGGTCGTCGAGCTGAAGTAGACTCGGGGGGGCTGACGTGGCGGGTCATAGGGGCCCGCTGACGCGACTCTCGGGTCTTCTTTGGTCGACGACATGTGCGGATTGACACACTCCTGCTCGCTTGCACGAGCCCCTCGGTCTACCCCCGGTCGACGGTTGCGGTCGGGGGCGGGGGACTTTTCGCATTTGCTTGAGGTTGCCACATGACGACGAAGACGCTGCCGGTACTGTCGTTCGCGAAGCTGGAACAGGGGATGCCCATGCCGCACCTCCTGGACATCCAGACGCGTGCATTCGCGTCCCTGTTGCAGCCGGACGGGAAGGGTGCCGAGCGCACCGACGTCGGGCTGGAGCGGGTGTTCAAGGACGTGTTCCCGATTCAGGACGTGAACGGGAACTACTCGCTCGAGTTCGTGAAGTACGGGCTGGGGGAGCCGAAATACTCCGTGGAGGAATGCATCGAGCGGGACATGACGTATTCGGTGCCGCTCAAGGCGACGCTGCAACTGGTGGTGATGGAAGAGGTGGGCGAGGTCACCAAGACCAAGCGGCCTAAGAACATCATCGAGAAGGAAGTCTATCTCGGCGAGCTGCCGATTCTCACGCCGCTGGGCACGTTCGTGATCAACGGCGCCGAGCGGGTGATCGTGTCGCAGCTGCACCGCTCGCCGGGCGTGGTGTTCGAGGAGAGCATCCATCCCAACGGCCAGCGCCTGTTCTCGGCGCGCATCATTCCGTTTCGGGGCTCGTGGGTGGAGTTCACGATCGACATCCACGACGTGATCTTCGTCCATATCGACAAGAAGAAGAAGTTCCCCGCGACCGCGCTGTTGCGGGCGTTCGGCTACGGCACCAACGCGGACGTGCTGAAGCTGTTTTACGCGACCAAGGACATCGACATCACCGGCAAGCTCGAGGGCCGGGCGCAGAAGCGTGAGGTGCTGGGCACGCTGCTCGCCACCGACGTGCCCGACCCCGAGAACAAGAAGGGCGAGCCGCTCGGCAAGGTGGGCGACGAGCTCACGCTGGAGAAGTTCAACACGTTCCGCCGGGCCGGCATCAGCAAGGTGACGGTGTTCGCGGGCTACACGTCGCTCGACCTGCGCGACGAGGCGCAGCCGACCACCACGCGCGAGCGGCTGGGGGCGTACATCCTCGCGTTCGACGTTGCCGATCCGGGGACGGGCGAAGTCGTGGCCGAGGGCGGCCGCGAGCTGTCGGACGCGCTCAAGAAAAAGCTCCTCAAGGGCGGCGTGACCAAGGTGGACGTGCTGCTGCCGCCGGGGCGGAGCGAGTCGCCGCTCATCAAGAACACGCTGCTCAAGGATCCGACGCACACCGAGGCCGAGGCGCTGGAGCAGATCTATGCGCTGCTCCGGCCCGGCGAGGCGCCCAATCTCGAGACGGCGCGGCAGGCGCTGGAGCGCCTCTTCTTCCACCCCAAGCGCTACGACCTGGGGCGGGTGGGCCGCTATAAGATCAACCAGCGGCTCAAAGTGAACGTCGCGAAGGACCACACGGTCCTCACGGAAGAGGACTTCATCGCGATCATCCGCTACCTGATCGAGCTGCGCGAAGGACGCGGCTACACCGACGACATCGACCACCTGGGCAACCGCCGGGTGCGCTCGGTAGGCGAGCTGATCGCCAACCAGTTCTCGGTGGGGCTGTCGCGCATGGCGCGGCTCATCAAGGAGCGGATGAGCATCAACAACGATCCCGAGCGCATCACGCTCGACGACCTGGTCAACGCGCGCACGGTGAGCGCGGTGATCCAGGCGTTCTTCGGCAGCTCGCAGCTGTCGCAGTTCATGGATCAGACGAATCCGCTGGCGGAGCTGACCCACAAGCGGCGCCTCTCGGCCCTCGGGCCGGGCGGGTTGACGCGCGAGCGGGCGGGCTTCGAGGTGCGCGACGTGCACTACAGCCAGTATGGCCGCATGTGCCCGATCGAGACGCCGGAAGGGCCGAACATCGGATTGATCACCAGCCTGTCGTGCTACGCGCGCGTCAACGAGCTCGGGTTCATCGAGACGCCGTATCGCGTGGTGAAGAACGGCAAGGTGAGCGACGACGAGATCCGGTGGCTATCGGCCTCCGAGGAGGAGGAATACGCGGTGGCGCAGGCGAACGCCCGCCTCACGGAGGACGGCCGCTTTGCCGACGAGCTGGTGCTGTGCCGCAAGCGCGACGACTACCCGCTGCTGCCGTCGGCGCGGATCGACTTCATGGACGTGGCTCCCGAGCAGCTCGTCTCGATCGCCGCGGCCCTGATCCCGTTCCTCGAGCACGACGACGCGAACCGTGCCCTCATGGGCTCGAACATGCAGCGGCAGTCGGTACCCCTGCTCTTCCCGCAGGCGCCGCTGGTGGGTACGGGGCTCGAGGAGACGGTGGCCCGCGACTCGGGCGCGGTGGTGATCGCGCGCCGCGCCGGCGTGGCCACCCGCGTCACGGCCGACGAGATCATCATCGACGCGGGCGAGGAGGAGGCGCGGGCGGGCGACCATCCGCTGGCGCGCCTCAAGCAGCACGACCGCTACCGCCTCAAGAAGTTCTGGCGCACCAACCAGGACACCGCCATCAACCAGCGGCCGCTGGTCCACGCGGGTCAGAAGGTGAAGGCGGGGCAGATCGTGGCCGACGGCGCGGGCACCGAGCGCGGCGAGCTGGCGCTGGGCGCGAACGTGCTCGTGGCGTTCATGCCCTGGTACGGCCACAACTTCGAGGACGCGATCGTGCTCTCGGAGCGCCTGGTCAAGGACGACGTGTACTCGTCGATCCATATCCAGGAGCTCGAGCTGCACGTCCGCGACACCAAGCGCGGCCGTGAGGAGATCACCCGTGAAATCCCGAACGTGGCCGAGGAGTCGCTCGTCGACCTGGACGAGCGGGGCATCGTCCGTATCGGGGCGCACGTCAAGGCGGGCGACATCCTGGTGGGCAAGATCACACCCAAGGGCGAGACGGAGTTGAGCCCCGAAGAGAAGCTCTTGACGGCCATCTTCGGCGAGAAGGCGAAGGATGTGAAAGATTCGTCGCTCAAGGTGCCGCCCGGCATGGAAGGCGTGGTCATCGACGTGAAGATCTTCTCGCGCATCGAGGACCAGGTGGTGGAGAAGGACCGCGGCGAGCGGATCGGCGAGGTGCGGCGGCTGGAGGCGGAGGAGAAGGCCCGCATTTCCGAGGCGATGTTCGCGGAGCTGGCGGAGCTGCTCACGGGGCAGGAGGTGGGTCTCATGCTCAAGGCGGGGACGGTGGAGGAGTACCTGCCCCAGGGCACCAAGCTCACGAAGCAGCAGCTCGACGGCGTGCAGTTCGCCGACGTGGACCTGAAGACGCTGCGCGTCACCAACAAGACGGTGAACGAGCGGATCCGCGCGGTGCTCGACGCCGCGACCGCCGAGCGCGCCAAGATCGAGGAGAAGTCCGAGGATCAGATCGACAAGATCCTGCAGCCGGACGAGCTCCCGCCGGGGGTCATCCAGCTGGTGAAGGTGTACGTCGCGGAGAAGCGCAAGATCTCCGTGGGCGACAAGATGGCCGGTCGCCACGGGAACAAGGGCATCATCGCGCGCATCGTACCGGAGGAGGACATGCCGTTCCTCCCGGACGGCACGCCGGTGGACATCGTGCTCAATCCGCTGGGGGTGCCCTCCCGCATGAACGTGGGTCAGATCCTTGAGACCCACCTCGGCTGGGCGGCCACGATCCTCGGCTTCGAGGCGAAGACCCCCGTGTTCCAGGGGGCGGACGAGACCGAGATCGGCGTGCTGTTGCGGCTCGCCGGGCTCACCTGGGCGGCGGACGCGCTGCGGCTGGTGGTGCGCCCCCCCGAGGTCGACTCGGAGACGGTGCGCCGCATCGCGGACGACCTGGGACGCCTGCCCGAGGGCAACGGCGGCCGCCCCGATCTCGGCAAGGCGGGGATCGGCCTGCTCGCCGGCCGGGCGCTCACCCAGGAGACCCGGGACGTGCACCACAAGTTCGTGGACTTCCTGCGCGCCGCGGCCAAGCAGCTCGCGGAGCGGGAGCTCGAGCAGCACAAGGTCGAGCGCGAGTTCCACCAGGTCCGCCTGGAGAGCGAGGCCAAGGGGCTGTCGAAACCGGAGCAGGCCGCGCTCAAGGCGGGACTGAAGGAAAGCGAGAAGTTCGTCGAGCACGGCAAGCCGCAGGAGGTGCTCGAAGCGGTGGGACTGCCGGCGCTCGCGGCGCTGCTCGGTCCCAAGTCGGAGGCGGACCTGGACCAGGCGGCGAACGAGCTGCTCAAGGTGGCCGGCCTCACGCCGACGGGCAAGGCGCGGCTGCGCGACGGGCGGTCGGGTGAGTTCTTCGCGTCCGACGTGACCGTCGGCTCGATCTATATGATGAAGCTGTCGCACCTGGTGGACGACAAGATTCACGCCCGCTCCATCGGGCCGTACTCGCTGGTCACCCAGCAGCCGCTCGCCGGCAAGGCGCAGTTCGGCGGCCAGCGGTTCGGCGAGATGGAGGTGTGGGCGTTGGAAGCGTACGGCGCCGCGCACACGCTGCAGGAGATCCTCACGGTCAAGTCGGACGACGTGAACGGTCGGAGCCGCGTGTACGAGGCGATCGTCAAGGGGCAGAACCTGCCGAAACCCGGCATCCCCGAGTCCTTCAACGTGTTGGTGAAGGAACTCCAGGCCCTGGGGCTGAAGGTCACCCTGGGCACCACCGAAGACGTTGAAGAGTAGGGGGAGGGAGCGTCGATGATCGATTTCCGGAGCGGGCGCGAGCCGAAGAGCTCGAGCTTCGATTATATCCAGATCCGGATCGCCTCCCCGGAGGAGATCCGGGGCCCGCGCGATTCGAAGGAGCGTGAGCGCCTCGAGCTGCAGGGCCAGCGGACCTGGTGGTCGTGGGGCGAAGTCACCAAGCCCGAGACCATCAACTACCGGTCCTTCAAGCCGGAGCGGGACGGGCTGTTCTGCGAGCGCATTTTCGGCCCGGTGAAGGACTGGGAGTGTCACTGCGGCAAGTACAAGCGCATCCGCTACCGCGGCGTCATCTGCGACCGCTGCGGGGTGGAGGTCACGCTGTCCAAGGTGCGCCGCGAGCGGATGGGCCACATCGAGCTCGCGGTGCCGGTGGCGCACATCTGGTTCTTCAAGACGCTGCCGTCGCCCATGGGCAACCTGCTCGACATGACCCTGCGCGACCTCGAGCGCGTGATCTACTACACGAATTACGTGGTGATCGAGCCGGGCGAGCAGGAGGTGCAGGAGAAGGAGCTGCTCGACGAGGACCGCTTCCTCGAGCTCCGGGCCAAGGCGAAGGCCGAAGGCGACGCCGCCTTCAAGGCCGACATCGGCGCGCCGGCGGTGCGGTCGCTGCTTGAGCGGCTCAACGTCGACAAGCTGGCGGACGAGCTGCGCGAGGCGGTCGCGGGCGAGACGAGCCAGCACCGCAAGAAGCAGCAGCTCAAGCGGCTCAAGATCGTCGATGCGTTCCGCAACTCCGGCAACGCCGGCGAGGGTCGCAACGACCCGCGCTGGATGATCCTCGATGTGGTGCCGGTGATTCCGCCCGACCTGCGGCCGCTGGTGCCGCTCGACGGCGGGCGCTTCGCCACGAGCGATCTGAACGATCTGTACCGCCGCGTCATCAACCGCAACAACCGGCTGCAGAAGCTGATCCTGCACCGGGCGCCGGAGGTCATCCTCCGGAACGAGAAGCGTATGCTGCAGGAGGCGGTGGACGCGCTGTTCGACAACGGCCGCCGCTCCAAGGCGATCCGCGGGCGCGGCAAGCGGCCGCTCAAGTCGCTGTCCGACATGCTCAAGGGCAAGCAGGGCCGGTTCCGCCAGAACCTGCTCGGCAAGCGCGTGGACTATTCGGGTCGGTCCGTGATCGTAGTCGGCCCGGAGCTGCGGCTGCACCAGTGCGGGCTCCCCAAGGCGATGGCTGTGGAGCTGTTCAAGCCTTTCATCATCCACAAGCTGGTGGAGAAGGGCATCGCCGAGACGGTGAAGCGGGCCAAGAAGATCGTGGAGAAAGAGAGCACGGAGGTATTCGAGATCCTGGAAGAGATCATCCAGGACCACCCCGTGCTCCTGAACCGTGCGCCCACGCTGCACCGCCTCGGAATCCAGGCGTTCGAGCCGGTGCTCGTGGAAGGCAAAGCCATCCGCATCCATCCGCTGGTGTGCGCGGCGTTCAACGCCGACTTCGACGGCGACCAGATGGCGGTGCACGTGCCGCTCTCGTTCGAGAGCCAGCTCGAGGCGCGGCTGCTGATGATCTCGTCCAACAACGTGCTCAAGCCGTCGGACGGACGGCCCGTGGCCGAGCCGTCGCAGGACATGGTACTGGGGTGCTACTTCCTCACCAAGGAGCCGTCCGACTTCGAGCAGGCGGAGGTGAAGGCCAAGGCGGAGCGGCTCGGCTCGCTCGCCGAGCTCGACATGGGACTCGCCACCAAGCGCCTGAGCTACCACTCGCCGGTGCACTTCTGGAGCGCCGACGACACGCGCTGGGTGTACACGACGATCGGGCGGGTGATCTTCAACTCGATTCTCCCTGAGGGCATCCGGCGCGAGGGGTTCCGCAACCTGGTGATGCGCAAGCGTGACCTGTCGGAGCTCGTGTTCGAGAGCTACCGCTTCGCCGGCCTCGCGAGCACGGTGCAGTTCCTCGATAACCTCAAGGAATTCGGCTTCCGCTACGCCACCATGGGCGGCGTGTCGATCGGAGTGGAGGATCTGGAGATTCCGGCCGAGAAGTCGAGCCTGCTGCACGACGCCGAGGGCCGGGTGGAGCGGTTCCAGCGCGCGTACGCGACCGGTCAGATCACGTTCGGCGAGCGCTACAACAAGGTGATCGACGCCTGGACGCACGCGAACAACGACATCGCGGACGCCATGGTGAAGACCATGCAGCGCTCCAAGGGCGGCTTCAACCCGGTGTTCATGATGTTCGACTCCGGGAGCCGCGGGTCGCGCGACCAGATCCGCCAGCTGGCGGGGATGCGCGGCCTGATGGCGAAGCCGCAGAAGAAGCTCACCGGCGGCATCGGGGAGATCATCGAGAGTCCGATCAAGTCGAATTTCCGTGAGGGACTCTCCGTGCTCGAGTACTTCATCTCGACGCATGGCGCGCGCAAAGGTCTCGCCGACACCGCGTTGAAGACCGCGGACGCGGGCTACCTGACACGCCGCCTGGTGGACGTGGCACAGGACGTCACGATCACCGAGGAAGACTGCGGCACGATCCTGGGCCTCGAGATGTCGGCGCTCAAGGAGGGCGAGGACATCATCGAGCCCCTGCGCGAGCGTCTCGTGGGGTGCGTGGCCCTGGACGAAGTCAGCGATCCGCACGAGTTGGACGAGGACGAACGGCCCAAAGTGCTGGTCGAGGCCGGCAAGCTGATCGACGAGGAGACCGCGCAGGAGATCGAGGACGCGGGGATCGAGTCGGTCCGCATCCGCTCGGTGCTCACCTGCGAGGCGAAGCGCGGCGTGTGCCGCATGTGCTACGGCCGCAACCTCGCCACCATGGACATGGTGGATCTGGGCGAAGCGGTCGGCATCCTGGCGGCGCAATCCATCGGCGAGCCGGGCACGCAGCTCACGCTGCGCACCTTCCACATCGGCGGCACGGCGGCCCGCATCGCCGAGCAGACCGTGCGCAAGACCAAGGTCGAAGGCGTGATCGAGTTCGGCGACCGGC
>Ga0209267_1002973_pt1 | contig 10678 bp, 12 predicted proteins | sample GraSoiAngelo_137_FD_185894 | JGI IMG/M metagenome (GOLD analysis project Ga0209267, IMG submission 185894) | Grasslands soil microbial communities from the Angelo Coastal Reserve, California, USA - 14_0929_09_30cm (SPAdes) (version 2) | ecosystem: Environmental > Terrestrial > Soil > Grasslands ... | reverse complement strand
CACGTTGCTCTTCTGACCCCGTTCGCCCTCCGCCGGTTGTCCGCTCGCCGCTCGGCGCGTACATTCCGCGCTTCTTCGGAGCGGAGCGGTCATGGCCATCCCGATGCACGTCTTTCGCGAGTACGACATCCGCGGGCTCGTCGCGAACGAGCTGACGCCGGAGTTCGCCGAGCAGCTCGGGCGCGGCTTCGGGCGATTCCTGCTCGAGAAGGACCCCGCCGCGCAGAGCATCGTGCTCGGCCGTGACCATCGCGTTTCCAGCCCGGACCTGGCCTCCGCGTTCTCGCGTGGCGTGCGCTCGTACGGCGTGGACGTGATCTCCATCGGTGTTGTTCCGACACCGGTCTCCTACTTCGCTGCGCACGTGCTGCCCGTAGACGGCCTGTGCATGATCACCGGCTCCCACAACCCTCCCGAGTACAACGGCTTCAAGGTGGGAATCGGCAAGAGCACGCTGGCGGGGAGCGAGGTGCAGGAGCTGAAGAGCCATGTCGTCGAAGCGCGCGACGGCGGACGCAGCGCGCGCGAGAGCGATCACGACATCATCGTCCCGTACATCCACTTCGTGGTCGAGTCGCTGGGCATGACGATCCGGCCGATCCGCGTCGTGTGCGATGCCGGGAACGGCACGGGCGGACTGGTCGGCCCGCGCCTGCTCCGCGCGCTCGGACACCACGTCATCGAGCTGTTTTGCAATCTCGATGGGACGTTCCCGAATCACCATCCGGACCCGACGGTGGAGGCGAACCTGCGCGACCTGCAGAAGAAGGTGGCCGACTGCAAGGCGGACGTCGGCATCGCCTGGGATGGCGACGCGGATCGAATCGGGGCCATCGACGAGAAGGGCAGCATCCTCTGGGGCGACCAGCTCATGATCCTCTTCTCGCGCGACGTGCTCGCCGAGCGCCCCGGAGCGGCCATCGTCGGCGAAGTCAAGTGCTCGCAGACGCTGTACGACGACATCGAGAAGCACGGCGGCCGCGCCATCATGTGGAAGGCCGGGCATTCGCTGATCAAGAGCAAGATGAAGGAGGAGCACGCCTTGCTCGCGGGAGAGATGAGCGGGCACATCTTCTTCCGCCACCGCTACTTCGGATTCGACGACGGCATCTACTCGGCCGCGCGCTTGCTCGAGTTGATCGCGCGCGCCGGAAGGCCGCTGAGCCAGATGCTCGACGGCGTCCCGCGCACGTATGCGTCGCCCGAGATCCGCTTCGACTTCCCCGAGGACAAGAAATTCCGCGCCGTCGAGCTCGCGAAGGAACGCCTGCGCAAGCACGGCAAGACCATCGAGGTGGACGGCGTCCGCGTCATCCTCGAAGGCGGCTGGGGGCTGGTGCGCGCCTCCAACACGCAGCCGCTCCTGGTCCTGCGCTGGGAGGCGACGAGCGAGGCGAAGCTGCGGGAGATCCAGCGCTTGATCGAAGGAACCGTGCAGCAGATCCGCCAAGAACTGGCCTGACTCGCGCAAGAGGCCGCAAGCCTGCTAGCATCCCGTCCGAGCCATGAAGCGCGAGGAGCTCTATCTCGGCGTCGACCTGGGCGGCGTGAGCGTTCGCGCCGCGGTGGTCGATGCTACGGGTCACGTGCTCGGACAGGAGAAACACCGCCTGCTCTCGAAGGAGCCGCCCCAGGTCGCGGAAGCGGTGCTGCGCGCCGCGAAGACGGCATGCGGCGCGGCGGGGATGCCGTTCTCCGAGATGAAGGGGATGGGACTCGGCGTCGCGGGCATGATCGATCGCGAGCAGGGACTGGTCCGGAGCGCGCCGACCCTGGGCTGGCGCGACGTCCCGTTCATCAAGCTGCTGCAAGCGCGCACGCCCCGCACGCCGCTATGGATCGCGAGCGAGCTGTCCGTATCCGCCTGGGGCGAGCGCGCCGTCGGCGGTGGACGCGGCGTCAACGACCTCATCGTCGTGCTCGTGGGCAGCAACATCGGCGCGGGCATCGTCATGGCCGGCAAGCTCTATGAGGGCGCGTCGGGCGCCGCGGGCGAGCTCGGGCACGTGCAGGTGATGCCGAACGGCCGCCTCTGCTCGTGCGGCCAGCGAGGATGCCTGGAAGCCTACGCCGGCGGGCAGAACCTCGCCGCCTGGGCCCGCGACGATCTCCGCATCGCCATGGCCGCCGCGCGGGCGGCCGGGGAACGCTATCCGGCGGTCGGGCGGAAGCTGCTCGATCTCGTCGGCGAGCCGGAGAAGGTGAGCGTCGCCGCGATGGAGAAAGCCGCGCACGAAGGCGACGACCTTTCCCGCCGGCTGCTGGAGGAGGCGGGACGATTGCTCGGGATGGCGCTCGCCAACCTCGTCACGATGCTCAATCCGGCACGGCTCCTCCTCGGCGGCGGTGTCCTGCTCGGGTCGCCGCGCATGACGCGCGCAGCGATCGCCGGCATCGACGCGCACGCCACCAAGTCCTCGCGGGCGGCGGTGCACATCTCCGCCCCGGAGCTCGGCGAGCAGGCCGGCGTCGTCGGCGCTGCCCTTCTCGCCCGCGAATCTCTCTCTGCCGCTGCCTGAGGGCTGCGAGGGGAGCCTTCAATCCAGGGTGAAGTGAATCGTGAACGGCACCGTCGTCGCCACCGCCACGCCGTTCACCTGCGCCGGTGAGAACCGGAGCTCGCGGACGGCCTGGGCCGCGGCGGCACCGAGTCCCTGGCCGGGATCGCTGACGATATCCACCTTGGCGATGGTCCCGTCAGCGTCGATCAAAAGCCGCAGAACCACGTCGCCTTCGAAGCCGTTCTTCTTCGCCTGCGTCGGGTAGTACTTGCGCAGGCTCAGCGAATCGCGGTTCAGCGGCCGCGGCAGCTCGCTGACTTGGGCTGCCGCCGCATATCGCTCCGCCTTGTAGGGCTTTGCCGTTCCGGGCGCGGGCGCCGCCTGCTCCGGCGCGCCGCGCAGCGTGTTGCCGGCCCCCACCGCGAACGACCGGCCCTGCGACGTGCTCTCCATGGTGATTCCCGTGATCACGACGGGTTGCGGCCCGCTGCGGGAAGCTTCCGCGGTCGGAGGAGGGGGCGCCATCGAGAGCGGCAACGGCGTAGGCGTCGCCACGGCCCGAGGCGTCCGGGGCGCGCGTGCAACCTTCACTGGCGCTGGTGCCGGTGGAGGCTCCGCCGGCTTCGCGGGCGCGTCGACCACCTGGATCTGCAGCGGCGCCTGCGGAACCGGCCTGTTCTGTACTGCGAGCCCGAGCATGAGAAGCGCGATCGCCGCATGCAAGGCGAGCGAGGTCCCGATGGGAACGAGCACTCTGGACGCCGGCGCCGCCATCGAAGCGCCTACGGCTGCTTCTCGATCTGGATCGCGAACTTCGTCACCCCTGCTCCCTTGAGCACATCGAGCAGGTGCGTGACCGCTCCATGCGTCGCGTTCTTGTCGGCGCCGATGATCGCCTGCACGTCCTCGCCTGCGGTGCGGGCCTTCTGCACTTCCGAGATGAGCCCGCCATCGTCCACGGGCACGCCGTTCAGGAACGACTTCCCGTCGCGTGTCACCAGCAGCGCAAAGGTCTTCTGCACCGTTTCTCCGCCGTGCGCCGCCCGCGGCAGCTCCACCTCGATGGTCTCCTTCACGATGTAGCTGGCCGTGACCATGAAGATGATCAGCAGGACCAGCGTGATGTCCACCAGCGGCGTGACGTTGATCCCGGTGATTCCCTCGTCCTCGTATTCCGCCGCGCCGCTCGCCATCATCTGCTCCCATTCCTCAAGTGCAGCCCGGAAGCGATCGCGTTCCCCAGCGCATTCGATCGCCCGATCACGCGCTTCAGCAGCCGCTGGAAGATGTTGAACGCGAGCACCGCCGGGATGGCGACGAAGAGGCCGACCGCCGTGGCGACCAGCGCCTCGGAGATCCCCGCCATCACGAACGATGCCGTGCTGGTCCCGCCTCCGCCCCGATTCGCGGCCGCCAGATCCGCGAAGGCGCGGATGATGCCGAGAACGGTGCCGAAGAGGCCGATGAAGGGCGCGTTGTTCCCCAACGTGCCGAGAACGAAGAGCCATCTCTCGTATTCGAGCCGCCGGCGGTCGATGGTGGCCTGCACCGCCTTCTCCACCGCCGGCGTGCCGCCTTCCGCGACATCGGCGGCCGCGCGCACCACTTCGGACTCCATCGAGTCGCTGGTGGCGAGCGCGGCAGCGGCCTTCAGATCTCCACGCTGGCAGAGCTCGAGCAGCCGCGGAAAGAGCTTCGACATGCGCCGGGTGCCGAAGTACCGCGCCCGCTCGACCATCACGGCCACCGACAGGACCGAGAGCGCGAGCAAGAGCCAGAGCACCCAGCCGGCGCCCAGCAGCGTGAACGCGAGCAGCTTCTCGGCGATCACTCCGCCTCCAAGCCCACCGCGTGCCGCGGCGGACGCGGCGCCGTCAAGACGCCCGCCCGTCGGAGCGACTTGCGCGCAAGAGAAGAAACGCCGAGCGCGACGATTCCGGCGGGTGCGACCCAACGGACGTCAGGGCTCCTCGGCGCGCCGCTCGCGCGCGCGGTCTGGAGCGTCACGCGGACTTCCCGGTGAGTCAGCGTCTGCTCGACGACCCCGAGGCTGGTCATGCGGCCGAGGATGCGGATTCCCTCGGGCTGCTCGACCGGCAAGTCCCACAATCCGCCGAAGAGCGCTTCCGCCGGCCGGCGCGCGAGCAGGACCGCGCCGTCCTTTCGCGTGAGCGCGAGCGCGCGCCATTCGAGCAGCGGGCGGACCGGACGCTTGCGCGCGGCCGGGAACTTCGCCGGCTCGTCCTTGCCTCGGCAGACCGGGCGGATGGGGCAGTGCGGGCAATCCGGCGCGCGGGGCGTGCAGACCGTCGCGCCGAGCTCCATCAGCGCTTCGTTGAACTGGCCGCCGCGGCCGGGCGGCAACAGATCGCGCGCGATCTTCCAGGCCTGCGTTTTCGGGTCGCCAGGGATCGCGAAAGCGCGGGCAAGCACGCGCGCCACGTTTCCGTCGACCAGCGGGACGTCCTCTCCGAACGCGAGCGACGCAACTGCCGCGGCCGTGTACGGGCCGAATCCGGGCAGCGCACGAAGCTCCGCCGAAGTGCTCGGGAGCGCGCCACCGCATGCCCGCGCCGCGCGGTGAAGATTGCGGGCGCGCGCGTAGTACCCGAGGCCGCTCCAGAGTGCGAGCACATCGTCCAGCGGCGCGGCGGCGAGCGCCTCCAGCGTCGGGAATCGCCGGAGAAACCGCCGGTAATAGGGCACCACCACGTCGACCCGCGTCTGCTGCAGCATCACTTCGCTCACCCACACGCGATACGGATCGCGAGGCTCCTTCCGCCAGGGGAGATGGCGCCGCGCCGTCGCAAACCACGACAGCAGGCGATCGGCGAGTGTGTTATTCATGCGCGCCAATGAAGCGCATCCGCGTGCACAGCGTGGAGCAGTACGTGAACGAGATCGGCCCGCTGGTGCAGAAAGGGCTCGAGATGTACCGGGCGGATGTGCCGGAGGAAGGATTGCTCGGCGTGGGGTTCGTCGGGGCCGACACGGAAGTGCTGATCTCGATCCGCGAGTTCAAGGAGACGGGCGACCTGATCAAGTATGGCGGGTTGATCGATCCGTACGAACCCGAGGGAAAGAAGACCCAGAAGGTCAAGACCGGCGGCAAGGACTAGAACGCGGCCTTCGGCCGGCGCGGCTAACGAGTACACGCCGCCTCGACGTCCTTCACCGAGCGCGGAATCGAGACCGTCAGGTTCTCGTGCCCCGAATCCGTCACCAGGATGTCGTCCTCGATGCGGATGCCGATTCCGCGCAGCTCCTTCGGCGCGTTCTCGTCGTCGCTCGCGATGTACAACCCCGGCTCTACGGTGAAGACCATCCCCGCCTCGAGCGGCCGCGGCTTCCCGTCGATGCTGTAGCTGCCGACGTCGTGCACGTCCAGCCCGAGCCAGTGGCTGGTGCGGTGCATGTAGTACCGGCGATAGGCGTTCTCCTTGATCAGCTGATCCACCTCGCCCTTGAGCAGACCGAGCTTCACCATGCCCTCGGTCAGGATCCGCACCGCCTTCTCGTGGAGTCCCTCGATGGTCTCGCCGGGCCGCGCGGCCGCGATGCACGCATCGGCTGCGTCCAGCACGAGCTGGTAGCAGGCGCGCTGCACTGGATTGAACCGTCCGGAAGCGGGAAACGTCCGCGTAACGTCCGCCGTGTACAGATCGTACTCCGCGCCCGCGTCGATCAGCACCAACTCGCCGTCCCGGATCTGCATGTTGTTGTCGTTGTAGTGAAGCACGGTCGCGTTCTCGCCCGCCGCGACGATCGGGTAATAGCCCCACCCGCGCCCCCCGCCCTGCCGGAACTCCCGCTCGAGCAGGCCGTGCAGGTCGTACTCGTGCATGCCCGGCCGACACGCCTTCATGCAGGCGAGGTGACCTTTGCGGGTCAGCTCGACCGCCTTGCGAACCGCGTCCAGCTCACGCGCCTCCTTTCGCAGGCGGAGCTCGTGGACGATCTGACCCGGATCCTCGATGCGGGGCGGCGCATTCACGCCGGCGCGGGCGCGCGCGCGCAGCGCGTGCAGCAGCTTCGCGATCCTGGTGTCGAACTGCGCGTCGTCGCCGCCCACCCGGTAGAAGAGCGTCCGCGCGGAACCGACCAACCTGGGCAGTTCGTCATCGAGCTTGCCGACCTCGAACGCCTGGTCGGCGCCGAAGCTCTTCATCGCTCCTTCGGTTCCGGCGCGGCGCCCGGTCCAGATCTCCTTCTCCTTGTCGCGTGGGCGGACGAACAACGTGAACGGCTTGTCGCCCTGCGTAGAGAGCACGACAACCGCCTCCGGCTCCTCGAATCCGGTGAGCCAGTACAGATCGCTGTGCGCCCGGTAGGGGTGCTCCACGTCGCTGTTGCGCGTCGCCACCGGCATGGCCGGGAAGATCGCGATGGCGGCGCCCGATGCGATCTCGCGCATGCGGCGGAGCACCTCCTCACGGCGGGTCTTGTAGACGCTGGCCTCGAACGCAGGGGTCAACGGCATGCATCCTCTTGTAACAGGACTTTTCCTCGCCCGGGGGCTGCGGGATGATGCCACGCCTGTTAAGTTGGCGGTGGGACTTCGGGAAAGGACTCGTGCATGGCGGACAAGGGCCTGGCGACCGACAACGAGATCCAGACCGCCCTCGCGGAGCTGCCGGGATGGAAACGGCAGAACAACTCGCTGCAGAAGACGTTCGATCTCAAAGGCTTCAAGGCGGCGATGGCGTTCGCAGGCACGGTGGGCGAGCTGGCCGACCGCGCCGATCACCACCCGGACATCCTCATCCAGTTCCACAAAGTCACGATCACGACCTCCAGCCACGACAAGGGGGGAATCACCGATCGCGACATGCGGCTAGCCCGGCAGATCGAGGCAGCCGCCAAGGACCAGATGGCCTAGGCTGCGGCCGTGGAGGCGGGCGGCTGGCACCTGCTGGCGGACGACGCACTGCTCGCGCAATGCGAGGTGCAGGCGCACCGCGCCAGCGGACCGGGCGGACAGCATCGCAACAAGGCGGAGACGGCGGTGCGCCTCGTGCACCTGCCCTCGGGTGTTACCGTGGAAGGCAAAGACGAGCGCTCGCGGACGCAGAACCTGCGCATCGCCCTTGGGCGGCTTCGGGAGAAGCTGGCGCGCCGCGCGTACCGGCCGCCGCCGCGGCGTCCGACGAAACCGTCGCGTGCGGCGAAGGAGCGGCGGCTGGAGACGAAAAAGCGCGAGGCCCGGAAGAAGTCGCTGCGGCGGGGACACGGCGAGTAGACAGCACATCTCCTATACAGCTCGAGGCAAGCCTCAACGTCGCCGACTCCTATGCGGTGGCGGGCTAAGCGAGCATGCCCGTTCCGGCTGGCGTGAACCGGTCCGGGCGCCGCTCGCCAAGCTCCCATTCCAGAGCATGCGGCGCCACGCCACGGACCCGGATCCACCCCTTGTGCACCCCGTGCAGGTGATGCGCGGCGCACAGGCTGACGAGGTTCGCGGGGTCGTCGCTGCCGCCCGCCGAGCGGAATTGCACGTGGTGGACGTGAGTCGCCGCCCGACTGCAGCCTGGCACCTGGCAGAATCCCCGATCGCGCGTCAGGATCCTCCTCTGCGGTGTGCTCTGCTCTCTCAGCGCCGGTTCCCACGTGTCGATGAAGTGCTGTGCGATCCTCCGGAAGCACTCGCCCGGCGAAATCCACTCCCCCGCCGCCTTGCGGGCCGCCGAGAATGCCACCGTGAGCAGCGTCGCCACCCGGCGCGGCGCGCGAAGATCGAAATCACCCCGCGCGCACATCTGCCTCTCCTCGTCCCCCTCGAGCTTGCGCCGCAGCTCGATGCAGGTCATCGCCTCCGCGACGCCGGTGAACTCGTCTACCGTGGTGTCGTCCGCCTGCCAGGCGATGAGCCGCGCCTTCTCGTACGAGATGCGCCCTTCGCGCATCGCCCGCCGCAGCTGCGGGAGCACCTGCAGCCTGTGCTCGAGCGCGATGCGCTGCTCGACGGTGCGCTCGGCCATGCCCACCCTCTCGCGGCAGCAGTGGCCGAAGGAGGCGAATCCCGCCTCGCGCCAGAGGCCCAGCATCTGCATCAGCATCGCGAGGTGGCCGAACACCTCGTCCCACTGCGCGCGCTGGCCCGCGAGCCGGCACAGCTCCGCATCGAGGAGCAAGGGGTCCGTCTCGGCCACCGCCCCGGCCACGGGGGCGAGCACCGGATCCACCCGGTCGAGGAACGACCATTGCACGGTCTGCTGCTCCAGCCATTCCTCGAGCGAGTCGAGGGACTCCTCGACTGGAGCCCGCAAGACGCCAGCCCCGGCGATCTCATCGGGCGCGCCATGCGCACCGATGTACTCCTGGCAAACCACCTCGACGCGCTGCCACTTGGGCGCAGTGTGGCCGAGAAGCTTTCCCGCGAGCTCCATCGCCTTGTCCACGACGGGCCGTGTCTCCGGCGATACCGGGACGGACACACGCTCCCACGCCTCGTCCTCGTCGTGTTCGGAGCCGGTGGCCGCTTTGACCGCGGCCTTCAATCGGCGCACGGTCTCCCCGCTGCGCGCTCGCGCCACCCACACCTCCTCGGCCTCGCCGCGCGCGACTGGCAATATCGTTTCCGCCTGGCGAACGGTCACCTCGCCCGTCCAGACCGCGTCCCGCAGCAGGAGACGCCCGCGCAGCTCGCGCGCGAGCCGGGCCATCTTCTGCGCCGTGCTCGCGGCGATCCCGAGCCGTTCCCGGGCGTAGTCTCCGATGCCGGAAAACCCGAGCCGCAACACGCGATCGCCGGCCCCGAGCGCCAGCAGCCCTTCCCCGATGGCGATGTCGAGGGCACCGCGCCCGCGGCCGCAGCGCGTGAACAGGCCCTCGACGAGCTTGGCCGACTCGCCGCGCAGCAGGCCGCGACGCTCGGAGGACGTGGGCGGCTCGAGCGTCCAGGCCACGGCCGCGATCGCATCCAGGTCGAGTGGGATTCCCCCGGGGACCTCTGCGCGCGCTTCACTCATGCACCGATCCATAGCAGCCCCCTCTGACACGAACGGCGAGGGCCCCGTCGCCGTGTCATGCCCACGAGAGCGCTGGTTCGGCCCGGCAGAAATCCGCGGGCGACCGGAGTACTGTGGCGCCATGCCGAGCTCGCCTGAGAACAAGGGATTCGGTCAGGGCGACCCCGCGCTCGCGCGCTGGGCCGAGGAAGTGTTCCGCCCCGAGGACACCGTCCTGCGCGAGATCCGCGAGCGCAGCATTCGCGAAGGGCTGCCCGCCATCGCGGTCGGCAGGTTCGACGGGTTGCACCTGGAGGTGATCGCGCGCGCCATCGGCGCGCTCAAGGCAGTCGAGATCGGGACGCTCGGCGGCTACAGCGGCGTCTGCCTGCTGCGCGGGATGGGCGTGCACGGCGTGTTGCACACCTTCGAGTATTCGGAGAAGCACGCGAGGGTCGCCTCGGACTCGTTCCACAAGGCCGGTGTCGGCGCGCGGGCGCACATCCACGTCGGGGCCGCGCTGCAGATGCTCCCCGAAGTGGAGGCGGAGGCGCCGTTCGATCTCGTGTTCATCGACGCCGACAAGGTGAGCTACCCCGCCTATCTGGCCTGGACTGCCGAACACCTGCGGGAGGGCGGAGTGGTCCTCGCCGACAACGCCTTCGGCTTCGGTCAGGTCCACCTGCCAGGCGGCGATGAAAACCGCGCGGGGTTGCGGAAGTTCAACGAGGAGCTGGCGCGCGGCGGCCGCTTCCGTGCCACCATGCTGCCGACCGCGGAAGGTCTGGCGATGGGCGTCAAGATCCGCTGACGGACTTGTCCGCCTTGATCACCTCGTCGGCCCGGGCCTTGCGCCACGCGCGCAGGCGCTCGCGCAACTCGGGTCGCTTGCCGGAGAGGATGGCGATGGCGAGCAGGGCCGCGTTCGCCGCGCCGGACTTGCCGATGGCGAGCGTTCCGACCGGGATTCCCTTCGGCATCTGCACGATGGAGAGCAGGGCATCGGCGCCGCCCAACGTGGTCGACGGGACCGGGACGCCGAGCACGGGCAACACCGTCTTCGCCGCCACCACGCCGGGCAGGTGCGCCGCCCCGCCGGCGCCGGCGATCAGGACCTCGAGCCCGCGGCCCTCCGCACCCGACGACCACTCCAGCACCTGTTCGGGAGTGCGATGCGCCGACAGCACGCGCAGTTCGTGCTCGATCCCGAATTCCTTCAGCACCTCCGTC
>Ga0209267_1002971_pt1 | contig 10686 bp, 13 predicted proteins | sample GraSoiAngelo_137_FD_185894 | JGI IMG/M metagenome (GOLD analysis project Ga0209267, IMG submission 185894) | Grasslands soil microbial communities from the Angelo Coastal Reserve, California, USA - 14_0929_09_30cm (SPAdes) (version 2) | ecosystem: Environmental > Terrestrial > Soil > Grasslands ... | reverse complement strand
CCTCTCGCGTCGATAGCCTCGCGATATGTCGTTGCAGAAACGAATCGATGAAGATTTGAAGAATGCGATGCGGGCAAAGGATGCTGCGCGCCTGAGTGTGCTTCGGTTGCTCAAAGCCGCGCTCAAAAACGCGACCATCGAAAAAGTCGGCGCCGATGGCGAACTCAACGATGCCGATGCGATCGCGGTAATTCGCAAACAAGTAAAACAGCGACAGGATTCGATCGAAAGTTTTGAAAAGGGCGGTCGCGCCGAACTGGCGGAAAAAGAAAAGGCGGAGATGGCGGTGCTGAATCAGTACCTCCCACAGGCGATGGAGGCCGCAGAATTGCAAAAGATCGTGGCTGACACCATCCGTGAAGTCGGCGCGACCTCGCGCGCGCAAATCGGCGCAGTGATGAAAGCGTTACAGCCGAAAATCGCAGGGCGAGCCGATGGGAAAACGTTGAGCGCGGAAGTGTCACGACAGTTGTCGTGACTGGTTACAAAGTTAAAAGGGTTAAAACCGTTAAAAGGTTAAAACGTGAAGACGGGTTCCTGCGAGTTCCGAGTCCTCTACCATTTAACAATTTAACGTCTTAACATTTCGACCATGCTCACCGCCATCATCGTCGCAGCCGGCAGCAGCAAGCGCGTCGGTTTCGACAAGTTATTTTCAAAGATCGGCGATCGATCCGTTCTTGAACATGCGCTAGCGGCGTTCGAAGAAGCGGAATCGGTAAGCAAAATCATCGTCGTCTGTCGGGACCAGAAACTCATCCAAGATGCAATCAACTCGGCGGGCTTCAGAAAGGTTCGCGCCGTGGTTCGCGGGGGTAAGCGAAGGCAGGACTCGGTGCAATTGGGCCTGAAGGAGTTAACTGACAATTCCGCGTTCGTGGCGGTACACGATGCCGCGCGTCCGTTGATTACGCCCCGCGAAATCGAGCGCGTCTTCTCGGCAGCGCGAGAACATGACGCCGCGGCTTTGGCGGCGCCCATTACGGACACGTTAAAACTTGCCGACCCAAATCAATTTGTAAGCGGATCGATCGATCGACAAAACGTTTTCGCAATGCAGACGCCGCAGATCTTCCGGCGAAGGTTGCTGGTTGAGGCATACGAGCAAATCAGTAAAAATTCAGTGACCGTTACTGATGAAGTTTCGGCGATTGAACATGCGGGCGGAAGAACAGTGATCGTGCCAGCACAGGATCACAATTTGAAGATCACGTTTGCGAGCGATTTGCCGCTTGCGGAATTTATTTTGGAACAGCGTAGCTCGTCATCCCGAGCGAAGTCGAGGGATCCCGCCGCGAAATCTTAAAGGTAACTTCAACGGGATCCCTTGACTTTTGCTTGGGATGACGACGACAACCGGCGGACATCACACCAGTGGTTGTTTCGCCATTGCGCGCAGGGCGAGCTCCGCGATCGGCCCTACATCTTCGCGCAGGAACTTTCGTCCTTTGCGCAGATCGGTCGCCGACTCGAGGTCGGCAACACGAAAGAGCTTTCCGTTTTTCCAAATCGTCGCGGCGACATTATAAGGCCCGACACGGCGTGGATTGGTCCAGGTATGAATCGAAACCAGATTGGTGGTCACCGCCGCGGCCACATGCATCGGGCCACTGTCGACGCTGATAACGAATGCAGCCGCACGTAAGAGCCAGACCAGCTGCAGAAGCGTAGTTTGGTTCGTCAAATCCACGCAATTCTCCGGTGCCGCGAATCTTCGGCCGGATTTGCCGACGACAACGACGCGGGCGGGCGCCAGCACGCGGCAGAACTCCAGAATCACACTGGCTCCGATCGATTTATTGCGCCCCCGGGCGTAGGGATGGAGGACCACGAATCCGGGAAAAGGATCGAAACGCGGTGGTGGATCGCCAGTGGGAATCGGAAACCGCAAATCCTCGCGCAGGGGTGCGCTGAATGTCTCAGCCAACTTGAAATTGCGATCGACGGCGTGCTCCTGCCGGTCCACTCGCGCTACCTGCGTGTAAAAAAAACGCGAACCTTCGCGCGCATCGCTCATTCCTAAAATCTTTTTTGCACCACTAATCCGGGCGATGAGCGCGCTACGGAACAATCCCTGAAAATCCAGGGCAACATCCGGTCGCAACCGGCGAGTTTCGCGAATCCATGGCAATAAACGGGCGGGCGCGCCGAAGCCGCGAAATTCGCCGCGGGGAAAGATGTGAACGTGATCGATGTCGCGATTTCCGCGCAACAACGGCGCCCATTCCGGATTGATGACCCAGGTAATTTCGGCGTCTGAATTAGCATCACGAATCGCCGCCACCGCTGGAAGAGTATGAACGACATCCCCAAGCGAACTCGGTTTGATGATCAGGATTTTCGACGGCACGACTTAGCGACCGAGCGCAAGACGGTCGGCGAGCAAACGCGGCAGCCCGGCGGCGATAATTTTTTTGCGGGCCTTTTCGATCGCATAGCGAACGCGACGCTGCTCAATCAAATTTTCATCGGCATGGTAAATGCAATAGGCGGCGCGCCAATCACCATCGCGCGGTTGGCCGACACTGCCGGCGTTAACGAAATATTTTTTGCCAAATTCAACGTGAATCTGTTCCTGCTGGGTGCGGCGGGCGCGCTCGTCCCGAATAAAAGCGCATTGAATGTGAGTATGACCAAAAAAACAAACAGCGGTGTGTTGATAAGTGAAACTGGCGGCGGCATCGAGATCGCGAAAGACGTAGCCCCATTGCGCAGGAGTATCGAGAGTGGCGTGAACAATGGTGAAATCGCGCACTTGCCGCTGAAGCCGCAGATCGCGCAACCACTCCCGGTCCTCTTCGCTCAGTTGCGCCCGCGTCCAGGTCATGGCGCGCTCTGCCATTTCATTGAAATCGCCGGTTGCCTCCAGCTGTGACGCCTGCTCGTCGTGATTTCCTTTTACCGTCGGGCAATCCAAATTCCGCACGATCTCAACGCATTCACGCGGGTTGGCGTTGTAACCGACGATATCACCCAGGCAAATGAAGTGAGTGCAGTGCCGCTCGCGCGCATCCGACAGCACCGCTTCGAGCGCCTCCAAATTTGCGTGAATGTCGCTAAAAATGGCAAACCGCATCAGGGAATTCTTTCGTTCGCGGGAATTTTGAGGCGCTCTTCCATGGCCCGCAGTTGGTTAAGCAGACGCGGGAGGCGTTCCTTTTCTCCGCGCTGGTAGAGAGTGCGCAATCGATCGTAGGCTTCGCGTTCGCGGCCTTCGCAGTAAGAGAGTTCGTAGGCGGAAAAACGTTCGTCGTATGAGGCGTGGTCGGGAAGACGCGACGCTTTTTCAAAATTCTCCGCCGCCCGGGCGTGATCGTGAAACTTGTCGCGGTACAATCGTGCCAGCGCTTCGTAGAGCTGAGGCTTCTCCGGATTGTGGGCAATCCCGCGAACGAGAAAATCCTTGCCCAGTTCGAGGTAATCGTGCTGCAACCGGCGCCGCGCGGCCGGAGATTTGGAATCGTCTTCCAGCGCCGCTGTGCCCGCATTCCAGGCCATGTGCCATCCCGCCATCTCCCAGAAAAGAATGGCGCGCGGTTGCAGTTCGGTGGCCTGCCGCAAACGCAAAAGTAGATAAGTCCAATCGGTCCGTTCCCAGGCGGAATAGGCGTCGATGAAAAGGAGATCGGCAATGACAGAACGAAATCCGCCGAGCACGGCGATGAATGCAGACTGGCCGATTTGTTCGCGCAAATCAATGGAGAGCGTTCCGGGAGCGATCCGATCGGAAGCCGTCTCCATTTTTAATTTTAGCGGCACAAACGCGACCAGAATAAAAATGAGAGCGATCACTGGCTTCATAATTCGCGCTGTGAAAAAATCGCAATTGCAATCACGATATATCCGACAATGTAAAAGACGCCGAGTCCAAGAAGTTTCAGCAGCATCAAATTGGAGAGCGAACTTCCGGCGATGATCTGGTCGCTGAGATTGAATGCTTGCAGGTCAGGAAAAAAGAATGCGATGACGGCGAGAAAAGTGCGGACCAACCAACCGGCAGCGCGTTGATGCAGCCAATAATCGCGCGCGATCGATTCCAAATGCCCAACCAGATAAACCATCGCCATGGCACTGATGGTGAAAATGTTTGAGGTGGCGAAACTCGAAATGCAGAGCGTGAGTGAGACCAAGACCGCGGCCTTGGTCAAAATAAGGAGCAAGGCAAGAGCAAGATCGCGATTAGCGCCGGCTTGATGCACCGCACCTAGAGCGTGATCAAGTTCATCGGAAGGCGACTGAGCAAGCTGCTGCATCGTTTCGCGAACGGCGGCTCCTTCCCGCAGATGAATAACCGCGAGGCAGAGAATGCTCATGGCGACGAGGGAGATCACCAATAGTCCGAGCGCGCCAAAAAATTTGCCGAGCACATATTCGAAACGCCTCACCGGCTTCGCCAGCACGCTGTAAATGACGCGATCTTCGAGATCCCGCGGCAATAATTGCGCGGTGGCGACGATGGCGAGCATGCTGAGAAAGAAATTGATGGCGCCGAGTGCAATGTCCTTTGTCACTTGCAACTCCTGTTGAAAAGAAATTCGTGCCAGAAAAGAAGAACTGATGATGAGAACGAGAGCAAAAAGGACGAGGACGTAGAAGACGCGCAGCCGCGCCAGCTCGGTGAAAGTGGTGCGCGCGATTGCGGCAATGCGGCGTAAGGAAGAGCTCATTCGTCGCTAGTTTCGGTCACCTTCAGGAATAACTGCTCGAGGGAAGTTTGCGGTTTGCGACGCGCAACAACCCGGGCTTTAGCCGCCGTAATCTGCTGCTCGAGCCCATCGAGCAAATCAGGCGTCGCATTTTCCACAATGAGTTCGGTTTGATTTTCAACCGCGAGCAAATCTTCGAGGTGGCCCTCGCGCAGCAATTTGCCGTGATGCAAAATGCCGACGCGATCGCAAACTTCCTGCACCTGAGTGAGCAAATGCGATGAAAGCAAAATGGTGGTGCCGCGCTTTTTCAAAGAGGCGATGAGATTTTGAATATCGCGCGAGCCCGCTGGGTCGACTGCGGCGGTTGGCTCATCCAGCACGAGAATTTTCGGATGATGAATCAGCGCCTGCGCTAGCCCGATGCGCTGGAGCATTCCCTTTGAGTAAGTGCTGAGGCGCGCATCGGCCGCCCGCGCGAGCCCGACTGTCGCAAGTAATTCGGCAATGCGCGATTTCGTTTCGCGCCCGGACAATCCGCTAAGCTTGGCATGAAACCGCAGGGTTTCGGCGCCGGTAAGAAATTTATGGAAGTAGGCGTTTTCCGGCAGAAATCCGATATCGCGACGGACCGCGACGGCGGAATTATCGCGACCGAAAATGCGCACGCTTCCGCTTGTCGGCTCAATCAAACCAAGAATAATTTTTAAGGTCGTGCTTTTACCCGAACCGTTTGGCCCGAGCAGTCCGTAGATTTCACCTGGAGCGATCTCGAGATTCAAATGCTGCAAGGCAACGATCCGCCGCCGTCGAAATGGCGTGGCGAATACTTTGGTGACGTCGCTGACGCGAATAGCCGGCTCTGTCATGTTCGAATTTCAAATCCGCGCGAATCTGGCGGCGTGGCCAGAGCGTTCTCCGATTCCTTTTTAATCAGAGAGCCCAAGTCACTTTGACGAATGCCCTCTAAAAATGCGCTCACTTCCTCGGCCTCACCGCTTACCTGTAACTCGACCCGGCCATCGGCGAGATTGCGTACCCATCCGGTGACGTTGAATCCTTTCGCGATTTGCCTGACGGAATAGCGAAAACCAACCCCCTGCACCCGGCCTTCGTAAAATACCTGCACGGCTTTCATAACAATATACCGCCTACTTAATCCGCAGCAGGGCGCGCTTGTCTAGCTATGGCGAAGGCGACTGTTCTGCTCCGGGAATTGGCGTCGGCTCCGGAGCATCGTTTGGCAAGGGTTCTGGCGAAAGCAACCGCGGATCTAAGTGAAATTTCGGGGTCCGGCTGACGGGCGGATTGGTCACGGCCGAAACGACCTCTGGTGGCGCAGCGCGAATGTCCTGACTGGCGACATAACCTTGCTGACCATTCATGAGCTTAACCTTGCTATAACCAAATGACGGGCGAATAAGCATTACCAATGTATCCTGCGGAAGTTTCTGATCCGGCCCGCTGGCTTGTTGAGGGCCGTAGAGATAAAATTCCGCTCGCTTCACACTAACGGCATAATATTTCCCGCTATTGGACGCGGTCGGTGCCCCCAAATCAGAGGTAGAACAGCTCGTGGCGCATACCGCCAGCAACGTAAGTATTCCGCCGAGGACACAACTCGATACCTTCATGGCGAGGCTTCCAAAGCTTATCCTATTCCTCGCCTAGTCTACTTATAAGAATAGATGAGGCAAAAGCTGCTCGACCCGCCCTCCACCAGATCAACTGAAACGAAGTATTGACCACTATCAGTTGGCGAAAATCCGGCGGCAGCTCGGTCGCCCCCTTCATAATGATCCGTCGTCAGCAGCCTGCCCGTCTCATCGTAAACGTTAACCGCGATTTTCTTGGCGGGATCGGTTGCGCCAACCGCAAACCAATACTGATTTCCGGCATATAGATTCACCGCGATTAAGGCATGGTCTTGCGCCTTTAAAATGCCGCACCAATGTCCATCCCGCAGTTTAAAGCCATCATTGGTAAATGCGCCGGCCACATCCAGCGCGTTCTTGCGTGCATTCACTTCCGCGTCCGTGTCGGCGAGGGAAGTGGTTACAGCCGCCAAAACAAACATCATGGCCAGGAAGAGGCGGCGTTTCATTTCGCGTCAGGCTTGTGTTGAATTTGTTGAATCAAATCGCTGACCACGCTGTTCACCTTGCGCACATCATCCGGGCTGGGTGATTTGCCGGTCGGGAAGGTCACTAACTTTTCCAGATTCGTTAGCTGATCGTTTACGTTTTTAACTAACGGATCGTTTCGTAAATCCGGCGAAACATCATTGAGTTTGGTCTGAATAAAACCGACCAGGGCTGGTTGCCGCAGAAGTTTCGCGCTCCGCGCATCGTAGTTAGCCGCGACCGATCCGCTCACCACTTGGGTTCCGCGAATCCATCCACCAATGCTGACCAGAATGACCAAGTCCTGGTCGCTGTGGGACTGCATCGAGTTCTTTACTTCGTTCTGCGTCGCTTCCAGTTCTTCCTGGAGCGAATCCCACTGGTTCGTTTCCGCGAAGTCGTTAATGCTGTTGCTGCGACCGAGAATGTTTTGGCTGACGCCGAGCGCCTTGGCCAACTTGATCACATCCGAGCCAATGTTTTTCACTTGCTGGCTATCCTGTGCTTCCACCGCGATGAAACCGTCTGCGATTAAGCCGCCAAGATTGAGCGCAAGCTGCGCGCGATTTTTGTAAGTCGTCGGAATGGGAGCGCGGTAGGCGCCAGTCCAATTCGGTTTGCCGGGTTTTTGCAGGGCGGCGAAAAGCTCGCCCGGTGTTGGGATGGTGATGGTATCGGTCCGCGCTGCTTTTGCCATCTGATCGGGCGCAAGCTTCGCCGGCTCAGCACCGATCAACGCGCCGGCAGCAATCGACAATAACAACAAAGCGGTTCGTCCGCGGACCAACATCAGGCCATAGCGTACTAATCTAGGTCGAGATTGCCAGTGCGAATCTCTTTCCGGGGAACACAGACTTTCCAGTCTGTGCGCCCAGCGGAGTTTCACTCCGCTGATGCGACCCTTGCGCGGTTTGCTTGAGTCAGCGGGTTTGGAAACCCGCTGGGCGCACAGGCCGCAGGCCCGTGTTCCCAAGTCAGCATCTGCGCTCGCTCCCGAGAAAGAATCGTTCGCAACATCTGTTGGACAGCGCGCGCACATCGCGGATCATAGCCGCGCAAAATGCAAACCAGCATTGCTGAGATAATCGGACGCGAGATTTTGGATTCACGCGGCAATCCCACGATCGAAGTGGATGTACGATTAGAAGGCGGGGCGCTGGGTCGTGCGGCGGTGCCGAGTGGCGCGAGTACGGGCGAGCACGAAGCCTGGGAATTGCGGGACGGCGACAAGAAGCGTTACGGCGGCAAAGGTGTTCGCCACGCGGTTGCCAATGTGAACGGGAAAATTGCCGATGCTCTCAGAGGATTTGACGCTCGTGCCCAGGAAAAAGTCGATGCCAAGCTGATCGAGCTGGATGGTTCGCCCAACAAAAGGAATCTCGGCGCAAACACGTTACTTGGCGTTTCCCTTGGCACCGCGCACGCAGCCGCAGCGGCGGCAAGTCTTCCCCTCTTTCGTTATCTGGGCGGTCCAGCGGCCCGGGTTTTGCCGGTGCCGATGATGAATATTTTGAACGGCGGCGCCCACTCCGATGCCCCGATCGATTTCCAGGAGTTCATGATCATGCCGAAAGGTGCGCCGAATTTCTCGGAAGCGCTGCGTTACGGCGCGGAAGTTTTTCACGAACTAAAAAAAGTTTTGCGCGAACGCGGCCTTTCTACTGCAGTCGGCGATGAGGGGGGATTCGCGCCAGCACTTTCGTCGGCCGAAGATGCACTCGAATCTATCGCGAAGGCAGTTGAGCGCGCAGGCTACAAACTGGGCGAGCAAATTTTTATCGCTCTCGATGCCGCCTCATCGGAATTCTACGATCGCGCACAAAATCTGTATGTTTTCAAAAAATCCGATGGCTCAAAACGGACGGCGGAAGAATTAGTCGAGTATTATGCGCAATTGTGCGCGAAATTTCCGATTATCTCGATCGAGGATGGTTGCGCCGAGAATGATTGGGATGGTTGGAAGAAATTGACACAACGCCTCGGAAATAAAATCCAGCTTGTGGGTGACGACTTATTTGTGACGAACGTGGAGTTTCTGCGCAAAGGAATCAACGAGCACGTCGCCAATTCCATTCTAATCAAGGTCAACCAGATCGGGACGCTGACGGAAACGCTCGATGCGATCAAGCTCGCGCACGATAACAATTATACCGCGGTCATTTCGCATCGCTCCGGCGAAACCGAAGACACAACCATCGCCGACATCGCAGTCGCGACCAACGCGGGCCAGATCAAAACCGGATCACTTTCGCGCACGGATCGGATCGCGAAGTATAATCAACTGCTCCGCATCGCGGAGGAACTTGGTGACAACGCCGTGTACGACGGTAAGATGCGCTAGTGGATCAGCCCGGCTACGCTGATTTCCGTGCCCGTCGCGAAGCCACCATCTGGCAGCGACTGAACCGGATACTCTTCGTCCTCTTATTTCTCGCAGTTTGGCTCGGGATCGTCAGTTTGTTTGTTCCGCCTTATAAGAAAATGAAGGCGGCGCGAGCCGAGATCGAGGCGCTACAAGCGCAAGCCGACGAGCAAAAGCTGTTGCTGGCGCGGGCAACGCGGGAAATTAGCTGGCTGAAGACGGACCCAACTTATCTGGAAACAATCGCGCGCGATCGTCTAGACCTGATGAAAGAAGGCGAAACCGTCTTCCGGCTGGAGCCGGCAAAAACGACAAAATCAGCGCCCAGGCGGTAGAAATTTCTCGTCATCCCGAGCGAAGTCGAAGGATCCCCGATGCGGAAGCGCTAACGTAACCTCGAGGGGATCCCTCGACTTCGCTCGGAATGAAGGCTTGCAACGCTTTGCGTCAAAGCGAACCTTCAGTTATCTTTCGCCATGGCTAACGAGACTGCGATTGTCGATGCGGAAGACTTAAAGAAGCGTGCGGGCACCCTGCGGAGGTTTCTTTGAGGTCGACAAACTTCAGCAGCAGTTAAGCGCGCTCGAAGCGCGAATGGCCGGGCCCGATTTTTGGAACAATCGCGAGCGCGCCCAGACCGAGGTCGAAGAAGTATCGCGGTTGAAATCGTTAATCAATCCCGTCCGCGAACTTGAGCGCGAGATCGCGGACTTCGATGCCTTGCGACAATTGGCCGAAGAAGAGAACAATGCGCAAGCGCGCGCAGAAGCGGAACGCGAAGTCTCGCAGGAGCACGAACGCCTGGTACAAAAGCTCGCGGAGTTCGAGCTGCGGCAATTTCTTTCCGGTGAAAACGATCGCGCCAATGCCTTTCTCACCATTCACTCCGGCGCCGGCGGCACCGAATCCTGCGATTGGGCCGACATGCTTCTACGAACGTATCAGCGCTGGATCGAACGCCATGGCTACAAATCGCAAATGGTCGATATTCAAACCGGCGAAGAAGTCGGAATTAAATCGGCGACCTTGCTGGTCACGGGCGAGTATGCCTTCGGCTATCTAAATACCGAGCGGGGAGTGCATCGACTCGTTCGCATCTCCCCTTTCGATGCCAACAAACGCCGCCACACTTCCTTCGCCAGCGTCGATGTCGTTCCCGAAATTGCGGAGAGCGCGCCGATCGAGATTAATCCGGCCGATCTTGAAATCGGTACTTATCGCAGCGGTGGCAAAGGCGGGCAGAATGTGAACAAAGTGGAAACGGCGGTGCGGATTGTTCACAAACCTACCGGCATCGTGGTGGCGTGCCAGGCGGAGCGAAGCCAGTTGCGTAATCGCGAACTGGCGATCAAAATGTTGAAAGCGAAAATTTACGAACTGGAGCAGGACAAGAAACGCGCAGAGATGGACCGGCAATACGGGGAGAAGGGCGACGTGGCCTGGGGCAGTCAGATTCGCTCCTACGTTTTTCAGCCCTATCAGATGGTAAAAGATCATCGGACTGGCGCAGAAACGAGCAACGACCAGGCAGTAATGGACGGCGATCTCGATTTTT